>Ga0134128_10003038_pt1 | contig 20566 bp, 31 predicted proteins | sample KB31754_FD_96462 | JGI IMG/M metagenome (GOLD analysis project Ga0134128, IMG submission 96462) | Terrestrial soil microbial communities with excess Nitrogen fertilizer from Kellogg Biological Station, Michigan, USA - KB3-175-4 | ecosystem: Environmental > Terrestrial > Soil > Unclassified ...
CGCAGCGCGCTGTTCGGCATCGAGGACGCCGGACGCTGGTCGCTTGCGCGGCGCGCGCCGAGGCCGGCGACCGACGCCCGGGCACGCGGCTGGACGCGCGACGATCCGACGCAGGAAACGGTCGAGCACATCGCGCACGCGCTGCTGCGTCGCTACGGCGTCGTCTCGTGGCGGATCCTGCAGCGCGAGGCGCCCTGGCTGCCGCCGTGGCGCGAGCTCTCGCGCGTGCTGCGCCGGCTCGAAGCGCGCGGCGACATTCGCGGCGGGCGGTTCGTCGCGAGCGTCACCGGCGAGCAGTTCGCGCTGCCGGAAGCGGTCGCGCTTCTGCGCGAGACGCGCCGAAGCGCGGCTTCGGGCCAATGGGTGTCGATCAGTGCCGCCGATCCGCTGAACGTCGTCGGCACGCTTCTGCCGGGCGCGAGAATCCCCGCGGTCACCGGCAACCGCATCCTCTACCGCGACGGTGTCGCGATCGCGGCGCTCGTCGCCGGCGAGATGCGCCCGTTGATTCCGCTCGACATGGCCGACGCGAATGCCGCCGAGCACGCGCTGATCCGGCGCCAGCCGGGGTCACCCCTTTTCGCGTACCTGCGCTGAAGTCTTGCAGGCGGCTACAAATGAAACAGCCGGTAACCGCCGACAGACGGAACGCCGCTCGCGGCGCTATTGTCTGAACCGACCTTCTCCATGCCGACGAGCGCAATCCACCGCGGTCGCGCTGCAAAGTCGCAATCTACCATCACTCATGGAACGCCAGGCAGAACTCGATTGGCTTCGCGGTCTGATGCTCGTGCTGATGACGATGACGCATCTGCCGACATGGTTCAGCTCGCACGCCGGGCAGCCATTCGGATTCGTGTCGGCCGCCGAAGGCTTCGTGTTCCTGTCGGCGTACCTCGTCGGCTCCGTCTATGGCAGCAAGGCACGCAGGCGCGGCTTCGACGCGATGCAGCGCGCGCTGTGGGGACGCACGCTCAAGGTCTACGCCGCCCACGTCGCGCTGCTGCTGTTCCTGTTCCTGCTGATCGTGCCGATCGCGGTTTCGCGCGACGCCGGCGCGATCACCGGCCTCGCGTCGTACTACCTGGAGCGTCCGCATCTCGCGCTCGCCAGCGGCTTGGTCCTTGCCTACAACCCGCCGCTGCTCGACATCCTGCCGATGTACGTGCTCTTCCTCGCCGTGTCGCCGCTTCTGCTCGCCTACGGGATGCGGCGCGGGTTCGGGTTGCTGCTCGCGCTGTCCGCGCTGCTGTGGCTCTACGCGCAGTACGACGGCGGCCGGCACGTCTACCGGGCGATCGGGGCGCTCGTCGGCTGGCCGGTGCCCTACGGCGCGACCGGCGCGTTCTCGTTCATGGCGTGGCAACTGCTGTGGCTGATCGGGTTGCGCTTCGGCGTGATGCAATCGGCGCCGGACGCGCCCGCGTCGCGTCCGTGGCCCCGCTATGCGTTCCCGCTCGCCGTCGGCGTCGCGGCGATGTTCTTCGTCGCGCGGCACATCGTCGGCCAGACGTTCGGCTCCGACGCGCTTTTGAACGCGCTCTTCGACAAATGGCACCTCGGCCCGCTGCGGCTGCTGAATTTCGCGGTACTGGCGCTGATCGTCGTGCGGTTGCGGCCAACGCTGCTCGCGTGGGCGGCGCAGTCGCCGCTGGCGACGCTCGGTCGCGCCTCGTTGATGGTGTTCAGCGCGCACCTGCTGATCTGCCTCGCGATCCTGACCGTGCTCGGCGACACGCCGCGGCCGCATCTCAGCATTTTCGAGGCGACGCTGCTGCTCGGGACGCTGATGCTGCTCTACGGTGTCGCGCGGGCGACGCTCGCGGGGCCGGAGGCCATTCGTGCCCACGGCCGCGCGCTGGCGACGCGCCTCGGATTTCGCGTCTGACCGGCGCGTCGCTCGAGCCCCGGAAAATCGGGCGAGCGCGAAGGTGACAACCTCGATCAGCTCGCGCAGCCGATCGCGCTAATAGACGTTCGGGCCGATGACGCGCTTCCAGAGCCCGTAGCCGGCGGCGTTGAGATGCAGTGCGTCCTTGCGGAAGAGCTCGCGCCGCGGCTCGCCGTCGGTATCGAGCATCGGCGTGAAGACGTCGATGTAGTCGACGTTGTCCTCGCGCTCGGCGTAGTCGCGAATCAGCGCGTTGGCGCTGCGGATTTGCGGCAGCAGCCGGGCGCGCGCCGGGCTGGGCTTGATCGAGATGTAGGCGATCCGGGTCGCCGGCAGCGTCGCGTGCACGCCGTCGACGAACGCGGCGAAGCGGCGCAGCACCTCGCTCGGCGCGATGCCCGCGGCGAGGTCGTTGTCGCCGGCGTAAACAAGCACAGTCCGCGGGCGATAGCGCAGCACGAGCCGGCTCAGGTTCTTCACGCAGTCGGAAAGCTGCGAGCCGCCGAATCCGCGCTTGATGACGACGGGCAGATTGCTGAACTGGTCCTCGAGGTCGCTCCAGAGCCGGATCGACGAGCTGCCGACGAACAGCACGCCGCCCGGCGGATGCGGGTGCACGGCGTCGTCGGCGGCGAAGGCGGCGAACGTCGCGTCCCATTCATGCTGAGTGGACGGCTGCATGGCCGGTGCCAGCGCGGCCGCAGCGGTCGTCGAGGACAGGAAGGCAGCGGCGATCAGGGCGATCGTGAAGTTCATTGCGGTCGGGGGGAATCAGTCGTGCTTGAGCGAGGATCGTGCCATGGATGCGGCCCTACAACGGCCAAACGCCGTTTTCGGATGACATGAGCGGCGCCTCGCCGCCGTCCGTTGCGTCGGCCACGCGGCGCCGTCACGCGGCGGGCTTGGGCGGGAAGATCGCGCGGCGGCGCTCGAGGCTTTCAGCCGGCCAGTGCAGCTTGCTGTCGTAGTACTCGGGCATCGCCGGCTTGTCCGGCGGCAACCGCACCCACGGCTGCTTGGACGCCGTGAAGATGTGGATGTCGGGCGGCAGCCGGTCAGGGTCGTCGAGCGTGCCCACCCGGACGAACTTGAGCTTGTCGCCGGCGCCCGCGTAGTGACTCCAGAGCGCCACGTGGCAATCGGGACAGCGGACGATCTTCTGTCCGCGGCCGCTGTTCGACGGCGTGTCGATCGTCACCGGCGTGCCCTGCACGAGCTCGACGCGGTCCGACTCGATCAGTGCGTTCAGCACGAAGGCGCTGCCGGTCTCCCGCTGGCACCAGCGGCAATGGCAGCAATGGACGAACAGCGGCTTCGTCGTCACCCGGTAGCGAACGCGGCGGCATGTGCAGCCGCCCTCGATCGGGAATCCTTCGCTCATCGCTCCTCCTCGCTCGGCGGCCCCTTGAGCTCGACGACGTTGCCTTCGGGGTCGTTCACGTAGATCGACGGACCTTCGCCCTCCGCGCCGTAACGCGATTTCGTCTCGCCCGCTTCGATGCCGGCAGCACGCAGCTGCTGCCGGATCGCGCGCTCGTCGAACGGCTCGACGCGCAGGCAGAAATGATCGAGATTGCGACCCTCGTCTCCGGGCGCCGCGCCACCGGCGCGGCCGAGCTCCCCGTCGATCGGCACGAGGTCGATCAGCGACCGGCCGGCGCGCAGCTGGACGAGGCCGAGCGCGTCGACGCGGCGCTCGACCGCCATGCCGAGCACGCCGCAGTAGAACGCCAGCATCGCGTCGACGTCGACGACGCGCAGCACGATATGATCGATCTCGCGGACGCGAATCATCGACGCGCTCGGCGCCATCGATTCATCGTGCGCGACGTTCACGGCTTCCGCATTCATCACGCGTCGTCGTACGTCGACACTTCGATCAGGTTCGCATCGGGATCGCGAAAGTAGACCGAGCGGATTGGACCGGTCGCGCCGGTCTTCGCGATGGGGCCTTCGATGATCGGCACGTTGCACGCGCGAAGGCGCTTCTCGACCCCGTCGAGCGTGCCGGCTGCAATCAGGCACAAGTCGACGGAGCCTGGCGTCGGATGCGCGGCTTTCGGCTCGAATTCGCGTCCCGCGAGATGGAGATTGATCTTCTGCCGCCCGAATGCGAGCGCCTTGCGGCCGTCCGCGAACGTGACGACGCGCATGCCGAGCACGCGGGCGTAGAAGTCACATGTCGCGTCGATATCGCGCACGGTCATGACGACGTGATCGATCCGGTCGATTTCCATCGCGTCATTCGCCGTTGACTGTTTCGACGTTCGCGTGCCGTCGCGGAAGCGGGGCAGTGTCGAGCGCCTGCAGCGCCGCAGCCTCCGCGTGCAGCCGCGCCGTATCGAAGATCGGCACGCTGGCGCCGCCCGCGTCGATCAGCATCGCGATTTCGGTGCAGCCGAGAACGACACCCTGCGCGCCGCGTGCAGCGAGCGCCTCGATTAGCTCGGAGAGGCGCGTGCGCGACGTATCGCGCACGATGCCGCGGCACAGCTCGTCGTAAATGACACGATGCATCCATTCGCGCCCGGCGTCGTCAGGAATCACGGTCTCGATGCCGCGCGCGCGCAGCCGCGCGCGATAGAAATCCTGCTCCATCGTGAAGCGGGTACCGAGCAGGGCGACCGTGTGCAGGCCTGCGGATGCGATTGCGTCGGCCGTCGGATCGGCGATGTGCAGAAGTGGAATGCTGACCGCACGCTCGATCGCCGGTGCGACCTTGTGCATCGTGTTCGTGCACAGCACGAGGAAGTCGGCGCCCGCGCGCTCGACCGCGCGCGCGACATCGGCGAGCAGCGCGCCGGCCGCGGTCCAGTCGCCGGCCGCCTGCATCAACTCAACGGCGTGAAAATCGACGCTGATCATCGCGATCTTCGCCGAATGCAGGCCGCCGAGACGCGCGCGCACCGTCTCGTTGACGATCCGGTAATACGGAATCGTCGATTCGAAGCTCATGCCGCCGAGGAGGCCGATCGTGCGCATGCGAGTGATCCTTTCGCCGAGCATTGTCGCATTCAGCGCGTTTCGGCCGGCGATGCGGCGACACGCGGCGCGCGGCGCGAATCGCCGTCAGCGTAGAACGCCTCGATCGTCGCGAGCGCCCGCTCGACCGGCGACGGCACGCGCCGGCGCGCGCGGATGATCCACGGCAGGCCACTCAATGCGGCGATGGCGTCGCGCCAGGGCGCCGCGTCGCCGCGGCTTTGCGTCCACCAGTCGCGCGTGGCTTTCAGCACGCGACGCCACGGACGTCGCAGCCACGCGAACCAGAGCGCGTTGCGCCGCGCGAGCCGCCGGCGCACGACGACGTCTCGGGTGCCGGACGGGTAGTGACAGACGACCGCTTCAGGAACGTACGCCATGCGCCAACCGGCGCTCATCAGATCGGTCGCGAGCAGCGCTTCCTCGCCACCCAGGAACAGACGCGGATCGTAGCCGCCGACCGCGAGGAACGCGTCGCGACGCATCATGCAGGCGCCACCGAGCACGCCAAGGAGTTCGGTGCCGCGAACGCCGAGCGTATTCGGCAGCGGGCTCGATGCCATCCGCGCATTCGTCGGGTCCTCGCGCCCCATCTCGCCGACGAGCACGCGCGCCGTGACCGCGGCGAGCGTCGGATGGCGATCGAGCGCATCGGCCGCGCAGGCGATCGATTCGGGCAGCCACCACGTGTCGTCGTCGCAGAACGCGACGTAGCGTGTCGTGCAGGCGAGCGCACCGGCGTTGCGTCCGGCGGCGCCGACGTTGCGCGGCAGTCGCAGGATGTCGACGCGCGGATGGCGCTGCGCGACGGCCTGCACGGTATCGTCCGTCGACGCGTTGTCGACGACGACGATGCGAACGCTCCCGTCGATCCGTGCAAGCTGCGAGAGCGTGCGCAGCAGCTCGTCGCGCCGGTTGAACGTCAGCACGACGATGCTCACGCGCTCGCCGATCATCGGGCGTCTCCATTGCGCGAAACGATCCAGTGGCCTTCGGGCGCGTGCACGTCGTCGTGCGCATTGCGTGTTGCCAGTGCACGGAGCTGCGAGCGGTAGCAGGCGACGGCCGCATGCTTGCGCGTGGCCGCGTCGCCGTCGAGCGCAGGTGCGCAGCGTTCGAATGCGAAACCGCGCTCCGCGAGCGCATGCATTCGCGCACCGCAGGCGCCGGCGATTTGCCGATAGATGGCATCCTCGTAAACATGCCACGCGAGCGACGCGAAGCGATCGACGAGCATCAGCGCGGCGTCGCTGGCGCGAGCGTGATCGGCGTGGAAGAGCCCGAGCGGAACGTGGATCGCCGCTGGATGCTCCCGCGCGATGACACCTGCGAGCGCATTGCCGATCACCTCCACCGTTCGCGGCTCGCCGTATTGATCGTCCCGGAAGTCGAGCCAGAGCGGCCTGGCGCCCAGAGCGTCGAGCGCCGCACGGTCTTCGTCGCGGCGAAGGGTGATCACGTCATCGCCTGCGCGAAATCCGCATTCGGCGTCCCACGTCGTGATCGGCGCGCCAACGGGTGGCCGCCCCGCGCAGATCGTGACGACGATCGCGTCGCGCGCCGACGCGATCCATTGACCGCACGCGAAGACCGCATCGTCGAGATGCGGCGACACGAAGAGCCGGCGCGCGCGATCCATCGCCTTCAGGGGTGACGCGCGACGACGTCGTCCAGCATGACGAGCTCGGCCTCGACGTCGTCGCCGTCGATCGTCAGCATGCCGACGGCGATCGGCAGCCGAAAGCGGCGTCGTCCCGCGCTGCCGGGATTGACGTAGAGCACATCGCCACGGCGCTCGCATGTCGGCCGATGCGAATGGCCGGAGACGACGACATCGACGTGCGCCGCGACCGGATCGATCGGAAGCGTCGCGAGGTCGTGGACCACGAAGATCCGCTTGCCGCCGATGTCGAGTTGCTGCATGTCGGGGATGTCGTTCGCCCAGTCGGCGACGTCGTTGTTGCCGCGCACGGCGGTGACCGGCGCGATCGCCGTCAATCGCGTCAGGATCGCTGCATCGCCAATGTCGCCGGCGTGCACAATCAGGTCGCTGCCGCGCAGCGCTGCGAGCGCCTCGGGACGGAGCAGCCCATGCGTGTCCGAGACGAGGCCGACGCGTATCGGGCGATTCACGGCATCCGGGTGGGCTCGGGCGCAAGCATGTTCGCGTCGCGGACGATCGTCCATGCGCCGTCGCGCTTGCGCAGGATCGACAGCACGGGCCCGGCAAGCCGCGTCGTGTCGCCGCCGCCGATCGGCGTCACCTTCACCGACAGATCGCTCCAGCAGTAGGCGAGCGTGCCGGCGACGACGATCTCGCGCACCTCGCCGGTGGAATCGATTCGCGAATGCGTGAGCAGCGTGCGCAGTCCCTGCTCGAACGCGCGTCGCCCGCGCATCGGCGGCCGGCCGGCGCCCAGAAAGACGACGTCGTCGGCCATCAACGGGAGAATGCGTGCAACGTCGCCGGCTGCGGTTGCTTCGTGCCAGGTTGCGAGCAGTGCGCGGATTGCGCGTTCATCATCGTCCATCGGCAAGGCGCCCTCGTGCGGAGAGAATCAGTGCGCCGTAGATCGCAGCATTGACGACGATCACGGCGAGTGCAAGCCCGATCTGTGTCGGGCGCGTGAGCCCGTCGGGGTAGATCGCGTGCAGCAGGTAGTGCGCGACGAAATCGTCGCCGTAGCCGGAAAGGCCCGCCGCGGCGCGGAGCCGGTTCTCGACGAACGTCAGCGGACAGACCGTGCCGGTCGCCTCGACGAACGTCGCCCACACCACGGCCGGCAGGTGCAGCAGCATCAGCCGGCGGGAGCGGAGCACGAGAAGGCCACCCAGCATCACGAACGCGATGAATGCGAGATGCAGCAGCAGGATGGCGTCGGCGGCGATGCGTGCGAGCATCGTTACGTTCCGGACATCAACGGCGGGGCCGCCAGGTCGGGGACTGGAAATGCGCTTCGCCGCGCCGCGCCGACCAGCCCGCTTCGAGGAACATCGCGACGTGCGGCTTGCAGCGGAGCGTGCGCGTTTCGGCGGGCGAGAAGTAGCGGGTTTCCAGCGTCTCGACGCCGTCGGGCCGCAGATCGCCGTCGATCGGTTTCCCTTCGAACACGGTCGCCACCCACGACAGCTCGTCGCCGTTCGCGTAGCGGCTCGTGCACGCCTGCCCGCCGAAGACGCCGATCAGGCGCGTCAACGCGACGTGAAGTCCCGTCTCTTCCCACATCTCGCGTACCGCCGCGTCGGACGGAATCTCGTACGGCTCGATCATGCCGCCCGGCGTCGTCCAGTCGTTGCCTTCGGCGTGGCGCACGAGGAGCACCCGGCCGTCGTCGTCGAACGTCAGCACGGAGACCGTCGGCACTTCGAGCACGGTCGTGCCGATCATGCTGCGCAAGCCACGAATGTAGTCGGACATCGGCATCGGGTTTTACCTCGTCTCGCGGATCTTTGCGGGCGCCAGCACCTCGGATGCCGCATCGCGCGCGTCCGTGCTGATCAGTCCGTCCATGCGGCCGACGAGCTCCGCGAGCGTCTTCGAGTGACGACGCCTGAAATCGGCATTGCCGAGTGCGAGCTCGAGCTCGTTCGCGACGGTGATCTCGCAAAAATCGCACAGCATGGCATCGGTGATCGCGCATTCGCTCTTGGTGAACCGGTCAACGAACCGGTTCTGCAGAGGCGTCCCGATTCGCGGATGGAAGCGTTCGCGGTCGCACGCGCCGTAGACGTAGGTGAGCCGCTCGGCCTCCGTTCCTATGACCGCCGCGATCGCTGCGCGTGCGTCGAGTCCGACGAGCCGGCCGGTGATTCCGTCGGTGCCGTAGACGGCGTGATAGAGCCCGGCAATGCAGACCGCTTCGCGGTTGCCCCAGCGACGCAGCAGCCTTTCAGTGCCGCGCAGGTGTGGCTCGAGCGTGCCGTTGACGTGCGCAAACACGGACGCTCCGAGCGCGCGCAGCCGCTCCCCGACGACGGAGCGATCGGTCACGGAATCGTTCCGAACAGCGCGCCGACACCGGCTGTGACTGCCATGGCGAGCGCGCCCCAGAACGTGACGCGCAGCGCACCCCGGGCGACCGGCGCACCGCCGGCGCGCGCGGCGACGCCGCCGAGAATCGCCAGGAACACGAGCGACGTCGCGCAGACGAGCGGAATCACGTAGCGCGTCGGTGCGAGCGCGGTGACGATCAGCGGCAATGCCGCGCCGCAGGCGAAGCTCGCCGCAGATGCGACTGCCGCCTGAATCGGGCGTGGCCGCGCGAGCTCGGTGATGCCGAGCTCGTCGCGGGCATGCGCACCGAGCGCATCGTGCGCCATCAGCTGGTCGGCGACCTGCCGTGCGAGCGCCTGGTCGAGTCCGCGACGAACGTAGATCGCGGTGAGCTCGTTGCGCTCGCCCTGCAGATCGGTCGAGAGCTCGCGGCGCTCGCGCTCGAGATCGGCGTGCTCGGTATCGGCCTGCGAATGCACGGATACGTATTCGCCCGCGGCCATCGACATCGCTCCGGCGACGAGCGCGGCAACGGCTGCCGCGATGACGTCCTCGTGCGTCGCGTTCGCCGCGGCCACGCCGGCGACGAGGCTCGCGGTCGACACGATGCCGTCGTTGGCGCCGAGCACGGCTGCGCGAAGCCAGCCGATACGGTTCGTGCGATGGCGTTCCCGGTGGCGTCGCCTGATCGGCATGATCGGCCTGTTCGACGGCTACCGCCGGTGCGGCGGTATCGATCCGATCGGCGCGGCGAACGCCGCATGCTCGTCGCGATTCACCGGCTTGTGGCGCACCTGGGTGCTCGCCGGATCCTTGCCGAGAAAGTTGTCGTTCCTCCAGTTGCGCGACGGCCGGATCGGCCGCGGAACGAATCCACCGCCGCAATTCGGGCACACGTTGCCGAGCACGGTTTCGACGCACGGAGCGCAGAACGTGCATTCGTACGAGCAGATCCGTGCATCGAGCGCATGCGGCGGCAGAGGCTTGTTGCAGTTCTCGCACGTCGGTCGCAATTCGAGCGTCGTCATGTGCTGATCGTCCTGATGATGCGGCACGGATTGCCGGCCGCGAACACCTCGTCGGGAATGTCGCGCGTGACAATGCTGCCGGCGCCGATCACGCTGCGCGATCCGACCGTCACGCCGGCCAGAATCAGCGCGCCGCCGCCGACCCATACGTCGGCGCCGATCGTGATCGGCTTGCCGTATTCCTCGCGCCTGCGCAGCGCCGCGTCGAGCGGATGCAGCGGCGTCAGGATCTGCACGCCCGGACCGAACAGCGAATAGTCGCCGATTCGCACGTTGCACACGTCGAGCACCACGCAGTTGAAATTGAAGAACACGCGCGTGCCCAGATAAATGTTCGAGCCATAGTCGCAGAAGAAGGGCGGTTGCAGCCACGCGGTGTCGCCGCCGGCTCCGAACAATTCGACGAGCAGGCGGCGCCGCTCGTCCTGCTGCGCGTCGCGCGTGGCATTGATGTGCCAACACAGATCGAGTGCGCGCTCGCGTGCGGCCACGAGCTCGGCGTCGAGCGGGTCGTACAGCGCGCCCGCCAGCATCTTCCGTCGCTCGCTCGTCACCGCGGTCCGGTCCTTCAGCGTCGCGCGAACCTGAGATGCATCACGTCGCGGGCGGTGACGGTGCGCACCAGCGCGAGGCCGTGCAGATCGGCACCGACGCGCTCGAACAATCGCGCGCCGCTGCCGAGCAGCAGGGGCACGAGGCTTATTTCCATCTCGTCGACGAGGCCGGCCGCGAGATACTGCTGCGCGGCTTTCGCACCACCCCCGAGCGCCACGTCCTTGCCGCCTGCCGCGTGCTGCGCCTGCGCGAGTGCTGCCTCGATGCCCTCGGTCACGAACGTGAACGCCGTACCGCCCTCGAGCGCGAGCGGCGGGCGAGGATGGTGCGTCAGTACGAACACCGGATGGTGGAACGGCGGGTTCGCGCCCCACCAACCGTTCCAGGGATGGGTTGGATTCCAGGGCCCCGGATGACCCCCGAACATGTTGCGTCCCATGATTGTCGCGCCGACGTTCGCGATCGATTCGAGCACGACGGGCGTGCTTTCGTCGACGTCACCGCCGGACAGACCATGCATTTCGCGCCATGCCGCGAGCCGGAATGCCCATTCGTGCAGTTGCATGCCGCCGACGCCGAGCGGGTTGTCGACGCTCTGGTGGGGGCCGGCGACAAACCCGTCGAGCGACGTGGCGATGCGGAGGCGAAGCCTGGCCACTCTCGTCATTCCCTTCGACAGTCGACCGCGTGGCGGCGAATCCAATATCGTTGCACGATTTCGTCGCGCGCGGGCACGAACAGCTCCGACTCGAGGACGCCGCCATTGGCGATGATGACCTTCGCCGATGCGACGTTCGCCTGCCCGCACGTCACGAGAACGTCGGCAATGCCGAGATCGTGCGCGCGCCGAACGGACTGGCGCAGGATCTCGCGGCCGAAACCTTTCCGTCGCGCGCTCGGCCGGATGCCGTAGCCGATGTGGCCACCTTCGCGCAGAAGCGGCGGAGTCAGCGCGTGGCGAATGTTGGAGACGCCGACGACGCGCTCGTGACCCTCGACGAGCCAGTACGTCGAATGCGCGACGAAGCCGTCGGGCACGCCGACGCCGTGCGCGCAGTCGGCGAGGCGTGCGAGCATCGCGGCACAATCGCTGTGATCGAAGCGCAGCACGAACGGAACGAGCTGATCGCCGCCGTCGACGAATTCGGTGACGAGGCCGCGATACGAGTTGCAAAGCGTCGCCGCAGGCATGACGAGCTCCAGGTTCGCCGAAACGGTCGGCATGGCGGCGTCGGGACCCCGGTGATCGGCTCGCTGTCGGCTCTGCAGGAGGCACTTGCGTCGGGATCGGCCGCTATCGCTTCGCGATCCCTTCGACGAGCAACTTGGCACCAAACGCCGCGAACGCGACGCCGGCGACGCGCTCGATCGCCTGCTGCCAACGCGCGTAGACCGATCGCGCGCGCTTCCGCGAAAACACGACGCTCAGCAGGCAGCGCCACGTCGCGGAAACGACGACGATGCCGACCCACGAAAGCAATCGGGCCCACGTCGGCGTCGTCGTGGTCAGCGTGACTGCAAAGATGCTTGCGAAAAAGAGGACCGTTTGCGGATTCGCGAGGTCGGTCACGAGCCCGCGCAGCAGGAGATTCCTCGGCATGCCGCGTGACGCGCGAGGCACTTCGTCGAGTTGCAGATCGCTGCCGCCTTTCAACATTTTCCACGCAAGCCACAGCAGATAGAGCCCGCCCGCGATCTTGATTGCGGTGAACAGATCGCCGCTCTCGCCGATGACGGCAGCCATGCCGAGAAGGCCCAGCGCTGCGTAGATCGCATCGCCGAGAGCGACGCCGAGTCCCGCCGCGATGCCGGCCGTTCGTCCGGCGGAAAGGCTCGATTGCACGACGACGAGCAGGTTCGGTCCGGGACTCAGGAACGTCAGGGCGAAAAGGCCGATCGTGAGCAGGACGGAGTGGGTGGGTGTCATTGCTCGTCGTTATGGCAGCAAGCGCAGCGGGTGTGGGAGCGGCAAGGCGCTCATCGGCGCCGCCCCCATCGCCAACGCGGCGGTTCGCCCGTCAACCAGCATACGGCGACGAGCAGGCAGGTGAGAGCGAGCACATAGATGGCGAAGCGACCGGGCGACAGGGAGGGCTGCATGAAAGCGGCGCCGACGCCGATCAAAAGTACGTAGATCGCGATGACGACCCATCCCTTCCAGGTCGTGGGAAAGCTCCATCCCCAGCCGTAGCGCTTGGCGGGAAACCAGTATCGCCGATCACCGGGCATTGCTGGCCGCTCGTCGTCCATGTCGAAGCAATGGTAGCGCGCTATGGCAACGGCCGCAGTTGCTCGGCGATGCTGCGCGTCCTGTCGGTCGTCTCGTTCCCGGTGTGCAACGTCGTCTTGCGTTCGACGAGCAGGACGAGGCACTCCTGCTCGGCGACCGGATTGTGACGGACACCCTTCGGAACGACGAAGAGATCGCCTTCACCGAGTACCGCGACGCGCTCCTCCATCTCGATGCGCAGCGACCCCTCGAGAACGTAGAAGAGCTCGTCCTCGCTGTCGTGGCTGTGCCACGCGAGCGAACCGTGGACCTTGGCCACCTTGACGAAGCAATCGTCGAGCTCGGCGATCACGCGCGGGGACCAATGCTCGGTCAATGCTTTGGCGATTCGTTCAGGCGAGACGACATCACGCATGTTCGCACCCATGTTGTCGGCGAAACGATCGATCGGCCGTATTCACTGGCGGGACCGTCCTCACCTTCACTGCGCTGTCGCGGACGCATCGTCGATCGGCCGCATAGTCGACGACGTCGGGTTCTTCCGCCAGTAGCCCAGGCGCATGAATCGGCATCCATCGAATTCGATGAACTCGCTCAGTGGGTAGAAGCCAAGGCGACGATAGAACGGCAACGAATGCTCGGTGGCGTTGACTTCGACGATGCTGAGATCGGGTGCGCTGTCCGCAAGGTGCTCGAGCATGCGTCGAAACAGCTGTGATCCGATGCCGCGGCGCTGAAATCGGGGATCGACGACCAGCAGATTCAGCATTCGCGGTTGTTGGCAGAAGATGAAGCCGACAACGGCGTCATCGGCAATGGCGACGTGCGCGAACCAACCGGCGCCGATCTTTTCACGAACCAGCGGCGCGGAGCTCTTGCTCAGCAAGCTGGAAACGGCATCCGAGGTCCAGCCAGGCAGCTTCTCGGGACGCAGGGCTCGTCCTATGAGCTCCGACAGCCGTTCGGCGTCGAAAAGGGCGGCGGCCCGATAGGATGGCGTCACGGGGAAAATGCAAACGATGCGAGGCGAGACACGGGGAGCTCCACGAATCGCGTGCACGGACGCGCCGACGAAGGCGTCACTCCCAATCGGCCTTCGAACGAGAGGGGATGCCGTCGCCCGCGGGAGCGATGAACTCATAGAGAACGTCCGGGCAGCGTTCTTCATTGCCATGATCGTCGCATGACTGAATCGCTCGAAAACCATGGCGCTGGTAGAAGCGCCGCGCACCGGCGTTCGCCTGGAACGTGTAGAGCCGAATCGGCGGCAGCAGGACGGCGAAGGCATGTTCGAGCAGGGCCGAGCCGATGCCCGTTCCCACGTACCGCGGGTCGACGGCCATTTGCATGATCCATGAGCATGCCGGTTCTCGCCGCATGACTACGGCGCCGACGAGTTCGCCATTCCGTTCGGCAATCACGGTTCCGGGCGATGTCACCACCGACGCGCGAACCCAGGTGCGCACCTCGTCCGGCGTGTGGGCCAGCGGAGCGTAGGGCATGAACGCGGAACGTACGTCGATCAGGATCCGGGCAATCCGCTCCGCATCGGTGACGACGGAAGAGCGGAGTGCGATGGGTACCGCGCGGGAGCGGGTCACTTGTTCGAGCGACGCGACGATTCTTCGCTTGATCGACGATCTTGCGACCACTCGCCATCCTCAGTCGCGCTTCGTTTTTGTCGTGCGCGTCGATCCATTGAGGACGACCGCGGCGCGGATAAGCGCCTTGAATGCGGCCGCGTCGATGTTCTCGCCCTCACGGATGTCGATCGCTCGCCGCACGTTTCCATCGAGGCTCGAGTTGAAGAGCCTGGCCGGGTCCTTCAATGACGCCCCCTTCGCGAAGGTGAGCTTGACGATCGACTTGTAGGACTCCCCGGTGCAGATGATCCCGTCATGCGACCACACCGGCGTGCCCATCCACTTCCACTCCTCGACGACGTCCGGGTCTGCCTCCTTGATGAGGTCGCGCATCCGGCGCAACGTCGCGCCTCGCCAATCTCCGAGAGCGGCGATTCGCTTGTCGATGAGCTCGGATGCCGAAGGGTTCTCGGCCGAATCCGACTTCTTCATGCTTTCCTCCGCCGATCGTTCCAGACTTCGGGGTCGCGGTCTGACTGCGGCGGCGAGCAGACGCGGGGATCCTCGATCATTCGAGCGAAATACGATACCGGAATCCGGGCTCGCTGCGGAATGCGGCGGGCTTCGTGAATCGCTCGACCATCACGCCACCATTCGCCAGAATCACCCGCTGCGACGCGAAGTTGTCGACGTCGCTCGTGATTTCGACGAAGGCGAGACGCTCCTGCCCGCGAACTCACCGTCCCACATCCACCGCTGAAACCCGGGAAAGCGTGCGGCAACCGATCCGTCGGGGAGGGTGATCGACGGCCCTTTCGCGCCGCGGTCATCGAACCCCATTAGAAACGCCGTGGGATCGTGCCTGATGCGCTCGAGCTCCTCGGCCGCCGCAACGGCGCCCTCGCGTTGTCCGCGGACCAACAGCGCGAGGGCAGCCACGTAACTCGCGAGGTGCGCTTCACGAGGAGGAACGAGTTGCATGATCGGATGCTGGACACGAATGCGCGCCGAGTCGGGCGCGATCCCGCAGGTCGTACCACATATGGACTTTCGCGACGAAGGCATCGCCAACGGCAACGGCATACGGCTCGACGCCAAACGCAACGAAGCCGCATTGCTCGTACAGCGACTGGGCGCCTGCATTGCCCTGCGTGACCGTGAGCTGCACGAGCATGACGCCCGGGCGGTTTCCTGCGTAATCGAGCGCTGCGCGAACGAGCTTACCGCCAACGCCGCGATGCCTGCACTTTGGCGGGACGTACATGCCGAAGAGCGTTGCCTTGTGCCTGGCTTTTTCGCGCGTCTGGAATGAAAGACCCGCAACGCCGATCAACCGCTGATCGTCGAAAGCGCCGAACACGACGTCGGGCGATGCGGGTGCTTCGCTGAGGCGCGACTGCCACCAGGACATCGGTAGAGCGGCGCGCTCCGACACCGTCGAGGTAAACGCATCGGGATGACGCTCGTAGCCGTCGAGCATCAGCTGCCGGTACGGCAGCACGTCTTCGCGGGTCAGGCGGCGGACGTTCATCGCGCTTGTCCTTGAATCTCCTGACATGTCGTGGCTCATGCTCGCAAATCTCGCGAGATCACGTCAGCGCCGCGTGCTCCAACAACTGGAACGGCGACTCGAGCAGGAAGTCAGGTGCGGCGGCCTGCAGCTCCGCGCGCGAGCCGTGACCCCACAGTACGCCAACCGAAACCATTCCGTTGGCCTTGGCGGCCATGACATCGATGGCACGATCGCCGATCATCGTCGAAGACGGCGCGACACGGCCTTCGGCCAGCAGCGACGCCAGCTGATCGACCTTCGCGATGCCGATGTCGCCACCGCTTATGAAACGGAAATGGTCTCGGATGTCGAAGAGCCGGAGGATTCTTTCAGCGAAGCCCGCAGGCTTCGACGTGCACACACCGAGCGCGACGCCCGCTTCGTCCAGGCGTTGGAGCGCCTCCGCGATGCCCGGATAGAGAACGTTCTCGGAAAAGCCGACGTCGGCATAGCGCTCGCGGTACCGGGCAACCAATTCCACAATCCGCGCGTCGGTGACCGGGCCGACGATCGATCGAAAGGTTCGATCCAGCGGCGGGCCCACGAACGCCGAAACTTCATGTTCGGCAATCGTCGGGTATCCGCAACGTTCGAGTGCATGATTGATCGAGCGGCCTATGCCCGCCACCGGATCGCTGATCGTCCCGTCGAGATCGAACACCAGAAAATCGGTGGCGCTCACGCGACCCAGGCGAGGCCGAGCACGGCCACCGAGAGGCAGTCGTCGTCGATCCGCGCGAGCTGCTGTGTCAACGCATCCCAACGGTCCACGACGTCTCCCACTCGATGTACGCCGAGATGCTACCCGGTGTTGCCCAAATCTGAGCGGCCGGGTTGGTTGCGTCTAATGGTGATGGTGGTGCGGCGAATCGGCATTCGCATACCCGCGAAGACGCCAGTATTCCGCGATTTGGGCGGGCGTCAGGATCGCGTTCTGTTCGAGGTGGGCTTGCAGATGGGTCGCCCGTATTTGACCTTGTAACGCGGCGATCGAGTTCACGGAAGCGGCCACAGAGTCGCGAGAAACGGTTTTCGACGCGAAGGATTCATCGAGCTTTTTCTCCGCGTCGATCAGTCGTGCCCCGAGTTCGCGTGCGCGCAATTGCATTTTGTCGAACACTTCTTCGGTCCTGGCTTTTTGCGTCGCCGACAACGCGAGCTTGTCGGCCATCTCGACGACGTGGGCGGGTCCCGGATAGCCGTTGAGCTCGGCCGCCTTGGCGAAGCCCATGCCCTTGCCGCCCAGGTAGTCAGCCGTTTCCTGTTGCGACAGTGATTTGATGCTTCGCGACTGTTCACCTGCGTACGGCGATGCGGCGAGGCAGGCGATCGGGATGATCGCTGCGGCAGCCAGAACACAGCGCAGTGCGTGCTTCATGATGATCGCTCCGGGATGTGATGTCCGCCCGTCGCGAACATGCGCGATCGATTGTCGAGGGAAACGAAGGGACGCCGATGAGACATGCGAAGGGGCCGAATGGTCAGCTTGCGGAGAGTGAACTGATCGAAACGTAATACCCGTCCGGATCCCGGAGCGAGAACTCCGGCGTGCGGGTGCCCGGGTTCACGTGCCGCTCCTCCGTCAGCCGAGCCACGAGAGCACGCGCGCGTTCGAGCGCCGAGTCGAAATCGTCGACACGAAAGAAGAGGAGGAGGCCGTTGCCGGGTTGCGCGCGATCGGGATTCGTCAACGACGGATGCTCGTGTGCGCCCCATTCGTGCAGGCAGAGCAGGACGGTTCCATCGGAATCGACGATCTGTCCGAAGTCGTCGTGGGCCGGCGGCGTCTGCGGCAGGCCGAGTAGCGACTGGTACCACGTGCAGCTGCGAGCGACATCGGCAACCCCGATGATCGTCCAGTTGCGCCTCATGGGTCCGCGAATGAAGCGATTGAAGGGTCGGGCGCTGTCGTCATGGCAATTGCAACCGGGTGATGTGAACGTCGAAGGGGCCGGCCGGCGCGTGGCATTCGTCGAATTGCTCACACCGCGGGAACGGCATGTCGCCGGGGCTTGATCGACGGTGCCGACGCCCGCTGATACGACGAGCGAACGAGTTCCTCGAGGTAATCCGCGGGAAAGGCGGAGACGTTCACGATGGTAATCCAGCCAAACCGTCCGCGATAACGGGCAGGCTTTACACCCGGCACGTCGGTAAGCTCGACGAACCGTTCCGGAGTGACGCGCACGCTGAAGCGCCACCGCTCGGGCTGGCTCGTCTTGAAATAGGCGAACTTCCTGCCGTTGATCGAGTAGACGAGAAAGTTGTAGGGCTCGCCATAAAGCGTTTCGGTGGCCCGAGGAAGGGCACGACATAGTCGCTTCAGTCGCGACACGTTCATGGCAGGTGCGCTGATGATGCGTCAACCGATGAACGGGACGAGAGCAGGTACGTGACTCGCATACTCGTCGTAGACGCTGCCGAACTGCTGGCGCATGCGCCGCTCCTCGACGCGCAGCTTTCGCCACAGCGCCCAGAACGCCAGGATGGCCGCCAACACTCCCCGCCATTCGGCGCGCGCGAGCGCCGAGCCGACGAAAGCCAGCAGCAACCCGGAGTAAATGGGGTGACGCACGAAGCGGTACGGGCCGCTGACGACCAACTCGTGGTCCTTCTTGATCGTGACCATGCCGCTCCAATTCGCACCGAGATGGACACGCGCCCAGACACTGAACAGCAGGCCGGTCAGCGTAAGCACAGCGCCGAGCCAGAAAGGCCACGGGCCGATGGGCAGGAACCGCTCGCCGAGTATCACGACAGGACCGCGGGACGGCACGAGCAAAGCCACGGCAATCATCAGCGGCACGAGGTGCACGAGCCGGGACGCGAACGACTCGCTTTGTGCCGTCGCCTTGACGTTGCGAGCGGCAACGAACCAGTAGGCCGCCCAGGTCAGCCACATTGCCGGGAACAAGTACCGGTACACGTCGGCCATTGCGTCGTTCCTCACGGCGTAAAAGGCCGGCGCGCCGGCGCCGAGCCTCACTGCTTCAGCAGCACCAATTCGACGCGGCGGTTCTCGGCCCGTCCGGCTGGATTGTCCCGTCCGCCGATTGTATTCGGCGCCACGGGGTCCGCCTTCCCATGCGGCCAGGGGTCGACCTTGCTCCGTGGCAGATAACCACCGGAAACATACCAGTCCGAAACCGCCTTCGCCCTCCGCAGCGACAAGTCCATGTTGTAGCTTGCCGATCCGATGCTGTCGGTGTACCCGTTCACGTAGAGCTTTCGCAGCGGATAGCTCTTCAGCACCACGATCGTTCCGGCGAGGGCCAGCTGCGCGTCACGCTTCAACTCCGCCTTGTCGAAGTCGAACAGCATGTCGCCCGGGATGCGCAACACGATGGCGTCGTCGTGCTGGGTGATTTGATATTTGGTGGTCACCTCTTCGACCGTCCGGATGTCCGGATTCGGCACGTCGATCATCACGTTACCGACCGGATTGCCGTCGCCGTACTCGACGAAGATCGTACCGTTCCAGAATCCCATGCCGGGAATCGAAGCGCCCCAGCCGTTGTAATCCGCCTTCAGCAGGATCGACGAGATGAAGGCCGGTCCGTCGTAGATCACGACGTGGTTCGACGAATAAACGAGCGCCGATTCGCTGCGGAAATGCGTGCCTTTGCCATCGAAGCTGTCGAAGTTCACGGCCTTCGAGGTGGTGAGGTACTTGTAGCCGGTCATCAGCGCCGACCCCGAGAACGGGATGAATTTCTTCACCCAGCTCGGTTGCAGGCCAAGGCCGAGTCCCTCCAGGACCAGCCGGTGCGCTCGTCCGGTCGTCAGATTGACGAGGTCGAGCGCGAGATGGCGGTAGACGGCGGCGCCGATGCTTCGCACGATCGCGACGGCCCAGCGGGTGCCCTGTTGGTTGTCGATGGGAAGCCGCGCCATTGTGATCCTCCGACTCGAATTGTTTCTTCGGCCCGTGCCCAAGGTCGCATGCCGTGGCATCCATCATGCGGACGGCATGCCATTCGACCTTCGACGATCTCCATCGCGGCCGGGGCCGAGCGTCAGACCATCCGACTTCGCTTCGCGTTCACATCGAGGTTCACTCCGACTGCGGCAGCACCGATCGCTGCCTGTTTGACGAGTTTGCTGATCCTCAACTCTTCGGCGGGGCGCGAGCTTCGTCAGCGCGAACGAGGTGGCCCACATGACCCCATCGTCGAGACTCGCTTCGTCGCTGCATCCGAGCGTCGAATAGCTCGATTCGAATCAACTCATGAGCGCGCTCGTTCATTGCGGCCCGTTCCGACTCCGAAAATCGGCCGGACCGCGATTGGGTCACGGTGGCACTCTTGTCGGATTTTCGCGTTGCCCGCTTCTGATTCATCGATCCTCACACGCGATCGATTGCTCGCCCGGCTGCAAGACTTCCGCGGTGGTCCGTTCATCGGTCTCCTCGATCGGGAAGGGGACAAAACGTGTCGAGCAGCAGGACGGCGCCCGCGTCGTACGACGGCGTCAATCCGGCGAATTCGAACCTTTCGTGCTTGACGATGTTCCCGTTCAGATCCATCGATATGCGCTCGGTGGTCACCGCATACCTCCCTGCGCAGCTGAAGTCGTAATGAATGCGCTGCGTCTTCGCATAGCAACCGCGTGGGGGTGAGCAATCGACGGACAACGTCGGCGAGTAGAGTACCCACGCACCATCGGCGCGCGCAAGGAGCGCGGGAGGGCCAAGGGATTCAATCGCCGCCCCGGTTGCCGACGTCGCAAGCGGGCCCCAGGCTGTCGCGAGC
>Ga0134128_10003039_pt1 | contig 20560 bp, 17 predicted proteins | sample KB31754_FD_96462 | JGI IMG/M metagenome (GOLD analysis project Ga0134128, IMG submission 96462) | Terrestrial soil microbial communities with excess Nitrogen fertilizer from Kellogg Biological Station, Michigan, USA - KB3-175-4 | ecosystem: Environmental > Terrestrial > Soil > Unclassified ...
TATCGCGTGCCGGTGGTGGACACGACAGGCGCAGGCGATGTCTTCCACGCCGGCTTCATTTACGGCCTGCTCCGCGGCTGGGAACTCGAGCGCCAGCTCGACTTCGCCTGCGCAGCAGCGGCGCTGAACTGCACGGCGCAGGGCGCACGGGGCGGGATTCGCAGTGTGGAGGATGTGGAGCGGGTGATGGCGAGCACGCCGAGATACGAGGCACCATCCGTATCACACGCGTTGTCATCCTGAGCGGAGCGTAGGGAATGAAAGTGGAACTTCCAGAACAGCTCATCGACGGTGCCATTCTCCGCGATAAAGAGTATGCATGGGAGCTATCGACATTCCCAATCGCGCTACGAAATGCGCCAGAGCTCGGATACGCGTGTCTCGGCGGGCAATTCTGGTTTCTGTCACGTACTGGTTCGCTTTACGAGCCCTTTTGGCTGGAGGCCAATTCGACCGATCGCGCAACAGGCGAGCCGTGGCTCGAATACGCTCAACGATCGTGCACGGAAGTTGTCGCCGGATTCAATGCTCTACTTGAAAAGGCAAACTACGTTGAGGAAGCAAAGAAGCTCGGCACCTTATTGAATTCACTGTCTCTGGATGAATTCAAGGCGGAGTTCCGCGTGTTATTTAGTGCCTATTTCGTCACTGAAGAGGATCTATTTTCCTTGCTCGGATGTTGAATGGCGATTTTCTTCACTCATTACTGAATGACCGGCTGAACTTTGCAACTGACCAGATGCCCTACAAACAACCGCAGATCCTTCGACTTCGCGGCGCTTCGCTCAGGATGACAAATCGTTATGGATGCGCTTCAGATGAGAAGCCTGGGCATTGCTCAGAACCCCGGAGGGTGTTCGCCCATCACGTTGAAGGCGGCTTCTAATGCCATACCGGCCTGCGCCATCGTGCCCTCATCGAACAGCCGACCGATCAGCGTGACCCCATGCGGCACCCGGCGCGGCGGATTGAACTTCGCCACCGGATGCGCGGGGTCAGGCGCCCAGTCGCTGCGGGCTTCGCTCACCTCGATGAAGCCGGCGCGGAGGGTGAGCGACGGGTGCCCGGTGTTGTTGCTGATGACCAGCATCTCGTCGCGCATCGAAGGCACTAGGAGCACATCCACCTGGACCATGACGCGTGCCATCTCTTCGGCGACCTTGCGGCGGAAGCGGTCGGCCTGCACGAAGTCGACGGCGGAGAGGAACCGCGACTGGCGGAAGACGTTTGGCCAGGCGTCGGGCACCTGCATTTTTAGCTCGTGGAGTTTGTGGCCGAGCACCAGATCGTCGAACGCGGCGGCGCCTTCGGCGAAGAGCATCAGGTTGAGCGAATCATAGGGCCAGTCGGGGATGGAGACTTCGACGAGGTTCATGCCGAGGGTGCGCGCGACGTCGAGGGCGTGGCGATCAACGTCCGTCGCGGGCGGTTCCTTCATCCACTGCGGGAAATAGCCCACGCGCAGGCCCTTGACGCTGGCGCCGGCGTGAAACGTGAGGGTGGAGGGCAAGGAGGCGATATCGCCTGGATCGGGGCCGCTGATGGCCTTGAGGACGAGCATGGCATCTTCGACGCTGCGGGTCATGGGGCCGAGTTTGTCGAGCGACCAGCAGAGGGTCATGGCGCCGGTTCGGGCGACGCGGCCGTAAGTGGGGCGCAGGCCGGTGACGCCGTTGCGCATGGAGGGCGAGACGATGCTGCCGCCGGTTTCGCTGCCGATGGCGAAGCCGACGAGCCCCGCGGCTGTGCTCGCTCCGGGGCCGGCGCTCGATCCCGACGCACCTTCCGCATCGGGGATCCACGGATTCATGGTTTGCCCGCCAAACCAGACGTCATTCAGAGCCAGGGCCCCGAGCGAGAGCTTGGCGACGAGGACGGCGCCGGCGGCATTGAGGCGATTGACGACGGCGGCATTGTCGGTGGGGACCCGATCGCGATAGGGCTCGGCGCCGTAGGTGGTGGGGATTCCGGCGGTGTCGAGGAGGTCTTTCGCGCCCCAGGGGATGCCGTGGAGCGGTCCGCGATAGCGGCCGGCAGCGATTTCTTTGTCGGCCTGGCGCGCCTGCTCGAGCGCGTGGTCGCGGGTGAGGGTGATCACGCACCGTAGCGTGGGATTGAAGCGTTCGAGCCGGGCGAGATAGATGTTGGTGAGGCGCTCGGAGGTGATGGCTTTCGAGCGGATCCACTGCGAAAGCAGGGTTACGGGCGCGTACGCAATCTCTTCGTCGCTCGTGGGCAGGGCTTTCCCGGCAGCGGCGCTGCGAACGAATGTGCCGTTGCCCTCATGAAGCTGAAGGCCGGGCAGTATGGGGTTCCACACGGTGGCGGGGGCGACGGACTGCGGAAACTCGAGCTTGCGCGGGCCGGTGCGGAGTTCGTAGAGCGGCGCCATCTGCGCGCGCCAATTGACGGCGGCCTCGTCGCGTTCGGCGTCAGACATCTCGAACTGGACAAGCTTTTCGGCGTGGGCAAAATCGTCGGCAGTGACGATGGGGCCGGCCACGGACCCATTGCTGAAGGCGGATGGCGGCCCTGGCGTGGGCTGCTGGTTGGGAGGTACTTGAGAGCCGAGCGTGCCTTGCGCGCGGAGCGAGGAGGATTCGAATGCGGCAGCGAGAGCGGCGAGCGAACTGGAGGCGATGAAATGTCGGCGCGAAGAGGACATGCGAGATCCTTTCCGGACACAGGGAAGCGGCAGGCGCGTGATCGTTCCCGATTATAAGCAGCCGCATCAGGTGCGTGGTATCGCCTTTTGTTTGCGGAACAGTGGTGCGCGGAATTAGGATTGCGCACTGAAACCGTTTCCAGGAGGATCTCCCATGCGTCTTGTCCCTTCGATGTGTGTTGCAGTTCTTTCGCTCGCTGCGGCTTTGAGCGGCGCGCAAACAGCTTCTTCAGCAAAGACAGCCCGGCCGCACAGGTCGAAAGCGGAACCCGCCGCAGCGCGAGTGGCCGCTACGCCGCCGATGGGCTGGAATAGCTGGAATTATTTCTTCGGCAAGGTGACGGACAAGGACATTCGCGACTCCGCCGATGAGATTGTGTCGACGGGCATGAAGGACGCCGGGTACGTCTATGTGAACATCGACGACACGTGGCAGGGCGAGCGCGATGCGAACGGCGTGATCCACCCCAACGGGAAGTTCCCCGACATGAAGGCGCTGTCCGATTACGTGCACTCGAAGGGGCTCAAGATAGGCATTTATTCGGGTCCGGGGACGAAGACGTGCGCCGGTTTCGAGGGCTCTTATGGCCATGAGGAGCAGGACGCGAAGACGTATGCCGAGTGGGGTATCGATTACCTCAAGTACGACCTGTGCAGTTTTATTCCCGACGTGATGCAGAAGCAGGCCCCCAATGACGAAGCGGCGCAAATGCGGCTGATGTACCAGGCCTACGACAAGATGGCGAAGGCACTGAAGGCGACGGGGCGGCCTATCGTGCTGTCGCTGTGCCAATACGGTTGGGATTCCCCATGGGAGTGGGCTCCGGCGATTGGTGGCAACCTGTGGCGTACGACGGGAGACATTGAGCCGCACTGGGACCGCATTTACACCATCCTGAGCCAGCAGGAGGGACTGGAGAAGTACGCGGGGCCGGGGCACTGGAACGATCCTGACATGCTCGAGGTGGGCAACGGCAAGTTGACGATCGCGGAGAACCGCAGCCACTTTTCGATGTGGGCCATGCTGAGCGCGCCGCTGCTTGCCGGCAACGACCTGCCGCACATGAAGCCGGAGATCAAGCAGATTCTCACCAACAAGGACGTCATCGCTCTTGACCAGGACAAGCTCGGCCGACAGGCTTCGCGCGTGTATAGCGACGGCGAGGTGGACGTGTGGCTGAAGCATCTCTCGGGCGGGGCCAAAGCGATTGCGGTGCTCAACGCGGGAAGCGACCGCGTCGCCACGCATCCGTTCCATCTGAGCCTGAAGAAGCTGGGCATTGCGGGGCCGGTGAAGGCGAAGGACCTGTGGACCGGCCAGGAGAGGGAGCTGAAGGACAATATGACGGTTGAGCTCAAGAGCCACGACATTCTGCTGGTTCGGATTGCGGGAACGGCGAAGTAGCGGTCCTTATGCAGTGCAGTTGAACGAAGCGGGCGGAGCGATCCGCCCCCTTTCTGCGTGCGAGGCGGCGCAAGCGATCTCTCCGGCCTCCTTCGATCCGGCAAGCGGCATCGTACGGTGCAGAGGAGGTTGCGAATCGTGCGGAAAAAGGAAGTGGTGGTGATCACGGGTGCATCGGCGGGCGTGGGCCGCGCGGCGGTGCGGGAGTTTGCGAAACACGGGGCCGACGTCGCTCTGATCGCGCGCGGCCGCGACGGCCTGGAAGGGGCCGCGCGCGAGGTGGAGGCATGCGGAGGGCGCGCGCTCGTGTTGCCGGTAGACGTGGCAGACGCCGCCCAGGTGGAAGCGGCAGCGGACCGCGTGGAGCGCGAGCTGGGTCCCATCGACATCTGGGTGAACGACGCCATGACGTCAGTGTTTTCGCCCATCAAGGAGATGACGGCCGACGAATTCAAGCGCGTGACCGAGGTGACCTATCTGGGGTACGTATACGGCACGCTGGCCGCGCTCAAATATATGCTCCCGCGCGACCGGGGCACGATTGTGCACGTGGGCTCGGCGCTGGCCTACCGCAGCATCCCTCTGCAAGCAGCTTACTGTGCGTCGAAGCACGCGGTGCTCGGGTTCTTCGCGGCGCTGCGGACCGAGCTGCTGCACGACAAGAGCAACGTGAAGACGACGATCGTGGAGATGCCCGCGCTGAACACACCGCAGTTCGGATGGGTGCGCAGCCGCATGCCGCATAAGGCGCAGCCGGTGCCGCCCATTTACCAGCCCGAGGTGGCCGCGCGCATGATCTACCACGCGGCGCATCATCCTGACCGGCGCGAGTGGTATGCGGCCTGGTCGGTGGTGAAGGCGGTGGCGGGCAACAAGCTGGTGCCGTCGTTTGGCGATCGCTTCCTGGCGAAGAACGGATACGAGGCGCAGCAGACCGACAAACCTGCCGATCCAAACCGGCCGGACAATCTTTACAAGCCGTTGCCTGGCGACCACGGAGCGCATGGTGCGTTCGACGAGCGCGCGCGGTCGTGGAGCGCGGAAGCCTGGGCCGAGGAACATCGCGGTGTGCTGGCCGCGGGGTTGGGACTGGCTGCAGCCGCGACGGCCTACGGAGTGTGGAAGGCTAAGCGCGCGGCGTAAGAGCCGCCGGAAGTCAACTGCGGAATGGCGACGGATCGATCCCGGGAACGGGCGTGTCAGGCGCCATGGGCATGTTGCGCACTCGGACGCCGGTGGCGGCAAAGATCGCGTTCCCCACGGCGGGTGCGAGTGCGATGAGGCCGATTTCGCCGGCCCCGGCCGACGGCAGATCCTTGCGGTCGAGCAGGACAATCTCGACCTGCGGCGCATCTGCGAAGCGCGGCACCCGATAGGCGGAGAAATACGGATTGCGAATGCGGCCGTCTCCGAACAGGATGTGCTCGAAGAGCGCTCCGCCGAGCGCCTGGACGGTGGCGCCCATCTGCTGGTTACGCAGGCCGTCGGGGTTGATTACCGCGCCCGATTCCCACGCAGCCACCACGCGGCGCACGCGGACGATTTTGTCGGAGCCGATTTCGACTTCGGCGCAGGCGGCGATGTGTCCGCCCTTGTCGGTGCCGCAAGCCAGGCCGTAGCCGCGCTGCGGGCTGGACTTGGCTTGCTCCCAGCCGAATTTTTGCGCAGCAGCCTGGAGCACAGCGCGGAGACGATCGTTGGTAAGGTTCTTCAGGCGGAAAGCGAGCGGGTCGATCGATGCGGCATGCGCCAGCGCGTCCATGTGCGACTCGCGGGCGAAGTTGTTCGCGGTGGCGGCGAGCGCGCGATAGGAGCCCTGGCGGAGCGGCGACTGCGCGGGATGGTACTGGATGAGCTGGTTGGGCGCTTCGTATGGAGTCTCGATCGCAGACGGGCCGGAGTTGTAGTTGTGATGCTCCCAGGCGACGAGCGTTCCGTCTTTGCGTGCTCCGGCACGAATTTCAATGAGGCCCGCGGGGCGCAGATAGGCCCAGGTGAATTCCTCCGGGCGGGTCCACTCCACCTTGACAGGCTTGCCGATCGCCTTCGCAATGCGCGCAGCTTCCAGCGCCGCTTCGCCGGTGTGCTTTCCGCCGTAGCCGCTGCCCATGTCGGGTTGGATGACGCGGACCTGCGCCGCCGGCAGACTGAACGCCTGCATCAGCTCCTGCTGCACGCCGAAGGGCCGCTGGGTTCCGGTCCACACGGTGAGCTTCCCGTTCTCCCATTCGGCGACCGCGGCGCGCGGCTCGAGCGGAGCGTGCGCGATGTACTGCACGGTGTAGCGTTCGTCGAGTTTCAGATCGGCGCCGGCGAGACCTTGTTCCATGGAGCCGCGCGTGTGCGGATGGCTTTCTTCGCCGGCCTCGGGAGTGTTCTTCAGGTATTCAAACAGTCCTTCGTTCCCCTGCTGGTGAGCGGGTTCATCCCACTTCGCCTGAATGGCTTTGAGGGCGGCACGCGCGACGGATGCGTCCTCAGCGGCAACGGCGATGAAGTCTCCGTCACGAACCACTTTCACACCGGGCAATTTTTCGGCTGCGCTGGTGTCGACCGAGGCGAGCTTCGCATGGAATGCCTCGGGCCGGGGCACTGCGCCGAACCACATGCCGGGGCGGGCGATGTCGGAGGGAAATTTGTGTGCTCCGGTGACGAAATCGAGCCCGTTCGCTTTCGGAATGGGGGTTCCGGCGATCTTCCAATCGGTGGCCGGCGTGAGAGGCTGATCGCCGGAAATGACTTTCACCAGCTTCTGCCCGCGCGTGAGTTCGCCGTATCCAATGGAGCGGTTGTGCGCCGCGTCGCCAATTTTTCCCCCGTCCGCCTGAAGCGAAGAGGCAGAGACGTTCCAGTTGGACGCGGCTTTCTCGAGCAGCATCTGTCGCGCCGCCGCGGCCATGGTGCGGAGTTGCGGGCCCATGGTGGGCGTGGTGCGGCTGCCGAACGTGCCCATGTCCCAGGGGACGAGGTCGGTATCGCCCATGACCATGGAGATGGAGTCGAACGAGACGCGCAGTTCTTCGGCGACCTGCTGCGCAAGCGAGGTGCGGATGTTCTGGCCGACTTCGACTTTGCCGGTGAAGACTTTCACCCTGCCATCAGAGTCGATCGCAATCCATGCGCTGATGTCCTTCGGAAGTTGGTGTCCGCCAAAGCCTCGGCCGGACTCCTGCGCCCAATCGGCGGCGGGCGTGAGAACCACCAGGAGGCCTGCGCCCAGGCCCTTGAGAAACTGGCGGCGGTTGACGGGCGGCAAGACGGCGGCGCGTGGCGTGGTCCCGTTGCCGTTCATCGCGTGCCTCCCGGCGCTGCGAGACGCGAAGCCATGCGAACGGCGGCCACGATGCGCGGATAGGTTCCGCAGCGGCAGATGTTGCCGTTCATGCCCTCGACGATCTGCTGGTCGGTAGGCTCGTGTGTTTCATTAAGCAGCGATGTGGCCTGCAGAATCATGCCCGGCGTGCAATAGCCGCACTGCATCGCGCCTTCGTGCAGAAACGCTTCCTGCACCGGGGTGAGATGGCCGTTCTGCTCCAGGCCCTCGATGGTGACGATCTTTGCGCCCGCTACCGCGTTCAACGGGGTGAGGCAGGAGCGCGTGGCCTGGCCATTGAGCAGCACCGTGCAGGCGCCGCACTGCCCTTCGCCGCAGCCGTACTTGGTTCCGGTGAGGTCCATGCGATTGCGCAGGACCCACAGCAGAGGCTCATCCGCGGGTGCGGAGACATGCGCTTCTCTGCCATTCACATGCAAGGTGTATTCGCCCATGGGCCGCTCCGCTACCCGTGCAAGGGCAGCTCGTGCGCGTTCAGGATACTCCTTCACGCGCGCTGGCTGCAGGTCCGGAGTTGCTGATCAGGCCGCGCGGGCAAGGCACACTGAGAACCAATGGCGATCGTCGGTCCAGGTCTGCGCGGGCTTGAATCCGGACGCGCGCAGAAGGGATTCGGACTGGCCTGGACGGTATTTGTAGCTGTTTTCCGTGTGGATGGTTTCGCCGCGAGCGAAGCACACGTTCAGATCGAGGCTGGAGATGTGAACGGTTTGCAGTATCCGGCTTTCGAGATGCATCTCCATGCGCGACCGGCGCGGATTCCAAACAGCACGATGCGCGAATGCCAATGGATCGAAATTGGCGCCGAGCTCGCGATTCAGCCGGCGGAGGATGTTGCGGTTGAAATCGGCGGTGACACCGGCTGCATCGTCGTAGGCGTCAAGCAGCGTGCCTTCGTCCTTTACGAGATCGACGCCGAGCAGGATGGCATCGCCGGGCGCGAGCGCGGCGCGGACATTTTTGAGCAGCGTGCGGGCCTGGTGGGGTTCGAAGTTTCCGATGCTCGATCCGATATAAAGGACAAGCCGGCGATGCCCATAGACGCGGGGGTCGAGCGCGAAGCCGCGGGTGTAGTCCACCACGCGGGGGCAGACCAGCACGCCGGAGATCTCATCTTCAATGCGCGTCCGGGCTTCTTCCAACGCGGCCGCGGAGACGTCCAGAGGCTCGTAGAGCACGGTGTCCTGGCGTTCGACCGCGGCGTGGAGCAGGATGCGGGTCTTGTCGCAGGATCCCGCGCCGAGCTCGACGATGTGGAGGGCGTCATGCTGGGCGGCTGCGGCGATGATTTCCTCGGCGCTGCGGGTTAGGATGCCGCGCTCCGTGCGCGTCAGGTAATACTCCGGCAACTCCGTGATCTGATCGAACAGACGCGAGCCCTCAGCGTCATAGAACAGCCAGGAAGGAAGCCATTTGCCGCCTGACAGCAGGCCTTCGGTGACACAGTCGGCCATGTGCGTGGCGCATTCTAAATTGCTGAGGGGAAGCGAGATGGTCGTCATGCCGTCTTTCTTTGGATGCGGCTCCGCTACGTGGAGTTACCAACTTGCGAGCCGGATTCCGGAGAACTGCCAACGGGTGTCGGGCGCGAAGAAGTTGCGATAGCTGGAGCGGATATGAGCTGCCGGGGTGACGCAGGAGCCGCCGCGCAGCACCATCTGTCCGCTCATGAATTTTCCGTTGTATTCGCCGAGCGAGCCGGGGAGAGGACGAAAGCCGGGATACGGCAGATATGCCGAGGCGGTCCATTGCCAGCAGTCGCCGAAGAGCTGCCATGGCCGCCGGAAGGTGACGGGCGTCTCAGGCAGGAGGGCTGCGCCCTGTGGGGCACGTGGCGGTGCTTCCGCCATCTCAGAGGCAGGCACGGGCATCAGCCAGCGGGAGTCGAGCAGGTTTCCGGCGATGAGGCGACCTTCGGCGGCAGCTTCCCACTCAAATTCGCTGGGCAGCCGGTAGCCGGCCCAGCGCGCGTACGCGTCGGCCTCGTAGAAGCTGACGTGACTGACGGGGACGTGCTCCAGGGCCGCGAGTGGGAAGTCGCCGCGCAGGGTGAAGATGGTGCGATTGTCGTTGACGCCGGACCAGTAGAGCGGCGCATTCCATCCGCGGGACTGAACCGCGTCCCAACCGTCGCTGAGCCACAGGTCCGGGCGCCGATAGCCTCCATCCTCGATGAACTGAAGATATTCGCCGCAGGTAACGAGGCGCTGGGCCACGCCGTACGGGTCGAGCCAGACGCGGTGACGGGGCAGCTCGTTGTCAAAGCAGAAGCTGCCGCCGGCGTGGCCTGCCTGCTGCATGCCGCCTTCAAAGCGCAGGAACTGGAGGGGCTCGGGGCTGTCAGCAGGTGCCGGGGCGGGAGCGTCCGCAAGATAGGCGGGGCGCAGCGGGTTGGTATAGAAGGCGTGCAGGATGTCGGTGATGAGGAGTTCCTGGTGCTGCTCCTCGTGGTTTACGCCCAGCTCGACACGGGCCAGGACGTCGGGGCCGGGATTCGCATCGAGGAGCTTCTCGAGGGCTTCGTCGACATACGTGCGATAGCGCAGGATCTGATCGAGGGACGGCCGCGAGAAGGACGAGCGGAGCCGCTTTTCAGGGAACGCCGCGAAGGTCTGATAGTAGCTGTTGAAGAGCCAGATGAAGTCGGAATGAAAGGGCTGATAACCGGGCTGAAATTCATGCAGAAGGAAAGACTCAAAGAACCATGTGCTGTGGGCCAGGTGCCATTTGGCGGGGGAGGCCTCAGGGCATGACTGCACCATCATGTCTTCAGGAGAAAGGGGTTGGACAAGGTCAAGCGTGCGCCGGCGCACTGCGCGAAAGCGCTCGGTGAGGGCAGTGGAAGCTCCCGCGGGGACGGTCGTACTCATGGTGCGGCTCCCTTGTGTTGAAGAGTGTACTGCAGAAACCGTTAAGACCCGGCCACAGAGCGAAGCCAGCTTTGCTCTGGACCGTGGGCGCACCCTCCCGGTTGGCAGGATGGACCAGTTCAGAGCTTTTGGATGCCGGTTGACACCGGAGGTAGCGCGAACTTCCGTTTAGTGCTCTAATGTCAGATCAACAGCGACGCGCGCCATCCTGACGAGCGCCTCATATCCTTCGCGGTCGAGGAGGGAATATGAAATGGAGCTTTGAAAGCCTGAATCGAGCGGCGTGGTTTGCCGCGGCTTTGCTAAGCATATCTGTGTGCCCGGCACTGTGCCCCGCAGGAGGACAGACGCCTGCGCCTGCTCCGCCTGCAAGCCAGCCGGCCGAAATCATTCCCCGGTTCGACCCCACGCCCGAGCAGATTGCGGATTCCCTGATGGCACACCAACGCTACCAGGCGGCGATCGAGGAGTATCGCAAGGTGAACCCCATGTCTCCGGACAGCTGGAACAAGATGGGTGTCGCCTACCAGATGATGTTCGACAACCGGCAGGCGGAGCAGTGCTATCGCAAGGCACTCAAACTGGATCCGAAGAACGCGGTGTCCATGAACAATATGGGCTCCATTTACATGGCGGAAAAGGAGTACGGGGAAGCGGAGAAGGCCTATCGCAGGGCCGTGAAGCTCGATTCCCATACTGCGCTGTTCCGCAAGAATCTGGGAACCGCCTACCTTTCGCATCGCAAATACAAGAAAGGCTGGGAAGCCTATCAGGAAGCCCTTGCCATCGATCCGCAGATCTTCGATCACGCGAACAGCGTGCGGGTGCAGAACCCCAGCAGCGTGCAGGATCGCGGCGCCATGAACTTCTACATGGCCAAGGGCTGCGTAAAGGCAGGCATGCCAGAAAAGGCCGTCTACTACCTGCGGCTGGCGTTGAACGAAGGCTTCACCACGCCGAAGAAGATTATGGCGGATGCGGAGTTCGCGGTGTTGTACGACAACACCGAGTTCCAGCAGATGCTTGCGGCGCAGGGCGTCTACCTGACCAAAGACTCGGCCCACGCCCCGCGCAACCCTGAACCCGTTCAGCCCTGAACCGGTCCAGCCCTGAAATCTGGCGGAATCTGCCTGCCTGCGTCGTCCGGTGGACGCGGCGGCGCGTCTATGTGAGCGAGAGTGCGGACGCGTAAGCCGCGTACGCCCGCTCAGAGGGCGGTTTGCGATGAATTTGCGATGGATGGGTGTGGCAGTAGTGGCACTGGCGATGTGCGGTACGGCGATGGCGCAGGATGCGGGAGCAGCACCGGCCGGCCAGGACCAGGCTGGGCAGAATCCGGATGGCGCTCAGCGCGGCGGATGGCGCGGGCAAGGCCGTGGCATGGGCTACGGCATGGGTTCGGGCTCGGGGGTGATGGGAACCGTGACCGAGGTCGCCAATGATCACTTCACCGTGAAGACGCAGGACGGCGAAACATGGACGGTGCATTACAGCCCGAATACGCGGATCATGAAGCAGGCGCCTCGCCCCGCGGGTTCTGAAGCGCCGGCAACTGGTGAGAGCGGTGCGCCGGATGCAGGCAGGCGAGCCATGCGCGCAGGTCCGCCGGAGCCGATCAAGGCGACAGATGTAAAGGTGGGCGACGCCATCATGGCCGGCGGCGAGACGGACCGCGACGCGAAATCGGTCGGCGCGATCGGCATCATGGTGCTCGATCCGGAAAGCGCCCGGCGCATGGAGCGCATGCAGGCTGACTACGGCAAGACCTGGCTCATGGGCCGCGTGACCGCCATCGACGGAACGACCCTCACCGTTGAGGGCGGCCCGGACAATCAGAGCCACACGTTCACGGTGGACGAGAACACGACGTTCCGGCGGAGACGGGAGCCGATCACGCTGGCCGACTTGAAGCCGGGAGATCGCGTACGGGTCCAGGGTGCGGTGAAGGATGGCCAGTTTGTAGCCACCAGCGTGGCGCAAATGGCGATGCCGCAGGCGCATGGCGGCCCGATGCCGCCCCCGGGAGCGCCACGTTAAGTGAACCACGCTTGAAGCGATTCCGATGGCATGCCGGCACCGGCACGTTACCTCACTTAAATCGAGGAATGGATAGGCAATTGCGATCCTTCGCAGCTAAAATGGCTCCATTCTTCCGCACGCCAGTCTTGCAGGGTGAGGTCAGCAGCGTACCGCTGCCAGAGGTGGAGCATGGGCCGCTTTCGGTTTTGGATGAGTCTTGGGTTACTCGCGGGGCTAGTGGGTTGCAGCACCAACCGCTTGATGGATCAAATTGCGCCGGAGACAAACGAACAAGCTAAGACGGAGTTCGACTTCCTGCGGCACGGGCATTTCGACCTCGTTGAGCCCGCATTGGATCCATCGATCGACCGGGCGCATCTTCGTGAGAATCTCGCGAAGATGGCGGCCATGATTCCTGCCCAGGACCCGCTGTCTGTGAAGACGGTGGGTGCGTACGCCGAGTGCGACTCGCGCAAGGGCTGCCAGACACAGGTAACGCTCGAATATCAATTTCCTTCCAAGTGGCTTCTCGTGCAGCTAGTCGTTCACAAGCGAGATGGAAAGTCGGCGATCAAAGAGTTTGATATCCAGACCCTGGCAGAATCGTTGGAGCAAACCAATCGCTTTACATTGATTGGAAAAAGCGGATTCCAGTACGCATTTCTGTTTATGACGATTGTCGCGCTCGGTATCACTCTGTACGCACTGGTGCTTTGTATCCGAACGCCGCTGGCGAGACGGAAATGGCTCTGGATTCTTTTCATTCTGTTTGGAATCGGGCAGGTGGAGATGAACTGGACCACCGGTGAGGTCTCACACAAGATCTTTTACGTGCTGCTCCTCTCGGGAGGCACTTACGGCCAGCCGTACGGGGCGTGGATATTTATGGTTGGGGTGCCGCTCGGCGCGATTTTGTTCCTGATGCTGCGCGACCGACTCGAGAAGAAGGCAACATCGCAGACGCTGCAGGCTGAGCCGCCTGCCACTGCGGCCGTATAGACCGTACCGGAGATGTCCGGAGTTGTCAGCCACCCATGAACATTCCCCCGTTGACGTCGAGGACGTGGCCGGTAATGTACGACGCGGCATCCGACGCCAGGAACGCCACCGCGTTGGCGATGTCCTGGTCGGCGCCGGCGCGGGCCAGCGGGATCGACGCGAGCATCTGTTTGACCAGCTCCTCGCTGAGCACGTGGGTCATGGCGGTCTCGATATAGCCGGGAGCGACGGCGTTCACCGTGATTCCTCGCGACGCCAGCTCGCGGGCCAGCGACTTTGTCATGCCGATCATGCCTGCCTTCGAGGCAGCGTAATTCACCTGGCCGGTCTGGCCCGTGCGGCCCACCACGCTGGTGATGTTGACGATGCGCCCCCAGCGGTTTTTCATCATGGGACGCATGACGGCTTGGGTGAGCAGGAAGGCGCCGGTCAGGTTGGTGGCGAGCACGTCATCCCAGTCGGCGCGCTTCATCTTCATGGCGAGATCGTCGCGGGTGACGCCGGCGTTGTTGACCAGGATTTCGACCTTGCCGTACTTGTCGACCACGGCCTTGGCGCCGGTCTTGATGGATTCTTCGGAGGCCACGTCGAGGGCGAAGGCGCCCGCCTGCCCACCAGCGGCGACGATCTCGGCAGCGACGTCGGCCAGCTTGGCCTCATTGCGGGCGGCGAGCGCGACCGTTGCGCCCTGGCGGGCCAGTTCGAGGGCGATGGCGCGGCCGATTCCCTGCGATGCGCCGGTGACCAGCGCGATGCGTCCCTGCAAATTTGCCATATTGAGTCGCTTTCCTGTTGCGCTTGGGGCGCGGGATCCAAAAGGACATTATAGGGACCATGGATCAAGCCCAGGATTTCCGGAGCGACATCATGTTTTTGGAAAGCCTATTCTTCGAGTTCGCTTTCTTCGGGCGCGTCCGTCGGGCTTTCGAAATCGATGCGGTAGCCATCCGGATCGGGAAGCGGGACGACCCAGAGGCGGTTCCCGACAAATGGACGGCGACGCGCCTCAATGCCGCGTGACTTGAACTCGCGATAGAGCGCCAGCGCGTCTTCGCACTGGAAACAGACCGAGGCTCCGCTGCCCAGCGCTTCCTTCGGCGCGCGCCCCGGCAAGAACTCCTGCAGCATGATGGCGGCGTTGCCGAGCTCAAGCCAGCACCAGCGGATTCTGCCGTCGGGGTTGTGTTCCTCGGGGCTGGGAATCCAGTGATTCTTCATGGTGAAACCCAGGCCGTCCATATAGAACCGCAGCGATGTTTCCATATTGGTGACGCCGAAGAAAGGCACGGCCTGCTGGACGTTGACGCTTGTGATGGGTGCTGTGGCCATAGCTTGCTCCTGAGCGAACGGGATGGAGCCGGGAATACGTGATGAACCGGAATCGATCGCGATCCGGATCGACCGAGGATTCGACTTTCAATTCGGCCGCTTTGCGCTTCAGGTTGACGGCACGACGGCGGCGGGAATGCTCTGGCCGGCGCGCAGCGGCCGGGTGCGCTGGAGCTGCCAAACGTAGACCGCCAAGCGGCGCGAGTAGTGGAGAACGGGCGGGTCGTTGGGCAGATGGATTCCCACCGCGGAGGCGAGGTCGTTGCGTTCGATGTCGGCTTCAGCTTCTTCAAGAGGCGCGGGGACGTTGTGGATGTCGGCGCGCATGGGATGGCCGTCGTGGTCATGGGTGAAGAGGCAGTAACGCTCGGTCAGGAAATACTCGAGGCTGCCGGGGCGGTTTTCGGCGAGGCGGCGCGTGGGCCCGAGGCCTCGATAGCGGGCGGCGAAGATGGCGGGATCGGCGGAGAATCGGCGGCGGCTGGAGAAAAAGAATTCGCGCTCGCTGCGCTGCTCGATGAGCATGTCGGCCCAGTGGGAGGGCAGGCGGTAGAGCGTGCGGGCGAAGGCGACGGAGAGGAGATTGGATGTGTCTACGGAGAGGAAGTAGACACCGGGGCTGCCGGTCTGTGGATCGCGGACGTAAGTGCGCAGGTTCAGCTCGGGAGCGCGGCCGGCTCCGGGAATGCGTGGAAGGCCGCGGAATTTGATGCGGTCCATCCAGAAGGGAAGCAGGCCAAGCCAGGCGGAGCCCTGGCAGGTATCGACTTGCAGGCCTTCGGGAAGGAGCGGGGTGAGGGCCGCGGGAGGAAGCGGCCAATGTGCGTAGAGGAGGTCGTTCCAGCGCTGGGCCATGACCCAGCGGCCGACAGGCAGCGGGCGCGGCCGGTGTGACGTTCTAACCTGGAATTCCCGCATGGCCCTTGCTCCAGAGCTTTCCAACGACAAGGTTAAATTACCCAAGCCATGGCGCGTTTCGGGCGAAAAGGGACGCGTCAGTCTCCATGCCTTATTCTGGTCGCGAGCCATTGCTATGTCCAGTGAAACCTTTCTCCCTGCCGGCGCCCACAATCAAACCGATGTTTATGCCGTTCACGGCGCCGATCCCGAGGTGCTTGCCTACGCCATGGCCAAGTACTCCCGGTCTGCGCTTTCGATGCGCGAATCGCTGGCCGAGATCAGCGCGCAGCGTGCCGAGCAGTTCCTGAACACGTTTTATTTTCAGTACGGACACCGGTCGATTGCGGACCTGGCGCACATTGCCCTCGCAGTCGAACGGCTGAGCCTGCTGGCGGCCATCGTACTGGTGGATGAGACCCGCTGGGATGGGCAGGAGCGGTCGACGCGGTACCAGAATTTTCTGAAGTCGGGCTGGTATCTGCCGGAGTTTGGTGAGGATACAGGCTCGCGGCAGACCTACATCGAGACGGTGGAAGGGCTGTTCGCGGCGTACGAGCGCACGGCAGCCGCGGTGCTGGGCGCACTGAAAGAGCGCGTGGCGCGGCCGGAGGCGATGAAGCCCGAGGCCTACGAGCGGACGCTGAAGGCGAGAGCATTCGACGTGGCGCGCTACCTGCTGCCGCTGGCGACCAACACGTCGCTCGGTCAGATTGTGAATGCGCGCACGCTGGAGACGCAGGTGTCGCGGCTGCTGTCGCATCCCATGGCGGAGGTGCGGGAGCTGGGACGCAAGCTGCGCGATGCGGCGACCGGGCCGGCGTGGAATGTGAGCGCGCAAGCCGGCGCGGCGGTGGCGGCGGATATCGCGAAGATGGATCCGGCGCTGGGTGAGCAGGCGGGCGCGATGTTGACGCGCGAAGTTCGGACGGCGCCGACGCTGGTGAAGTATGCCGAGCCCAGTGCGTATCTGATGGAGACCCGCGTGGTGCTGGAACAGGCTGCGCGCGAGTTGCTGAGCGGAGTGGAGATTGCGCCGGCTCCGGTTGTCGACCTGGTGGAGCGGACGGAGACGCTGGAGGTGGAGCTGGCGGCCACACTGATTTACTGGGCCAGCGATTATCCGTATCGCCAGGTGCGGGACATCGTGGCGGGACTGCCGGAAAGCCGGGTCAACGAGATCATCGAGACCGGGCTGCGGCACCGCGGGCGGCACGATGAGGCGCTGCGCGCGTTTCATGCGGGAGCGGCGCTTCGGTTCGACATCCTGATGGATATAGGCGGCTTCCGCGACATGCATCGGCACCGGCGATGCGTGCAGATCAAGCAGGGGTTCACCGCGGTACACGGGTTCGAAACGCCTGAGTCGGGCGATGCGGCGGGGTTGGCCGAGGCCGGCATCATGGACGAGTACCAGCGGACCATGCGGGGCGCGCACCAGGCCGCTGCGCAGATCGCACAGGGCTCGGCGCCGGAGGCGGCGGTTTCGGCGCTTTACACGCTGCCGCTGGCGACGCGGGTGCGGTGCCTGTTCAAGATGGATTTTGCCGAGGCACAGTACATTTCGGAATTGCGGTCAGGACCGGCGGGGCACTTCAGCTACCGGCGGGTGGCATGGGAGATGTACCGCGCGCTGGAGAGGCAGCATCCATCGCTGGCGAAGTTCGTGCGGGTGACCGATTTTTCGAAGCCCATCGATTTGCTGCAGAGGTGAAAAAGCAGAGGACAGGGGACAGGGTGCAGGGGACAGGGGACAGGGTGCAGGGGACAGGGTGCAGGGGACAGGGTGCAGGGGACAGGGGACAGGGTGCAGGGGACAGGGGAGTCGCTGGGCACACGTATCGTATTGGTTGGGAAGAGGCGGCGCCGGGCGCCAATTTGCGGAATCAGCGGATTGGGCGTCCGGCGGTGATTGTTTGTAACTTATTTATTTTGTTTACGTTATAATGATTTGTAGAATTTCGGGAGAATTGAAAAAAAATAAAAAAATAAAAAAAACGCGATGGGTTGCGGGTTATGCCGCCGCGGATTTGGACGTTTTGGACAATCTGTTATTGGCGCGCAGGGCGCTTAGGGCAACTTTGGCGGCGGCTAGAAGTTTGGGGCCGTGAGGTTCGTGGAGGAGTCTATGGACCATGGCATAGGTGACACAGGCGATGAAGTCGCAGATGGAATCGTGATCGGCGACGTCGGGCATGAGGCTCAGGTACGAGGACCGGGCGACTTTCTGGGAGTCGTAGCCATTGGTGCCCTTGCCTCTCTCGAGAGAATACGTCTGGTTGTAGGCGTTGGCGCAACGCTGAACAGCAGGGTTGAGCGGCATAACGGGTTCCTTTCCTGGACCGTTCTTAGAGCGATTCGCGGCAAATTTTTTGGGCAGACGCAAAAATGCCCGGCGGAAGAGGGTCCGCCGGGCACTGTTTTCTACCTGATAAAAGCATGGCACATTTGGAGGGAAAACCGGAACGGTCTGCCAAGTATATTTTGTGTTTTGTTTCAGTAGCTTACGATGGTTTTCCACAGGAGAGGGGGTTGACAAGGGTTGGAGGGGCGCACCGGAAGTGGTGCAAATGGGAGGGAATAGGCATGAGCGTGAGGGGTTGAAGAGTCTGCGTGAGAGCCTCGGTTGAGTGAGAGCTTGCTGAAAAATGCGTTCGAGGGCCGCGGAGTTGAGCAGGAGCTAAAGCTCAACTCAATGAAATGTGCAGCTTAGGCGGCACGACTGAAGTCATGCCCTGTTACAAAGCCATGCCAAGGCATTTTTCAGCACGCTGTGAAGTCGCGCCCCTTCAAAGCAAGTCTCCGGCTGGATAAAAGTGGCAAACCGCTGCAGTTCTCACACAGGGGCTGGAGCCCAAAGCCTTTCTTTGGGCGCTGCGCGGCGGGCCTGAAGGTCCCCTGCCGCTTCTGTCCCTGGTTCCCCCTGTCCCTCTGTCCCTAGTTCCTGTTCCCTGTTCCCTGCAGTTGCGTTCCCTGTTCCCTGTTGCCTGCAGTTCCCTGTTCAGGCAAGGCGGGCACGCAGACGCATGATCGGTTTCTCAATCAACCAGAACGAGAGTTCGGCAGCGATGAGAATCAGCGGATACATCAGGACTCCGAGGCGGGGGAATCCGGTGAAAAGCTGCTGCCAGAGATAGACGCTGTAGGAAATGATGCCCAGATGCCGGATGGGGCCGGCGTTCAGCATTCGGCCAAGGGGTGAATCGGGCGTTCTCACGAGGTACTCGAGCGCCGCTGCAATCGAAATCGCCGTGACGCTGAATCCCAGCACAACGCACGGCATGGCAAGCGGCCCGGTGCCGGCCTTGGCCGTGGCATACGGCACGATGAGCATGCCAATCCCCACCAGCGCGGCCACAGGCCAGGCAGTGATCCAGCGTTCCGCCCAGCGGCGCCAGCCGTGGGTTTGCGCGAGCAGCGCGAGCAGACATCCCGCCATCAGGGTGTCGATGGCGCTCGAGTTCACGATGAGACGATTGTGACTCTCCAGTGCCTGCGCTGAGAAGCCGAGCAGGATGCGAACTACCGGCATCGCGGCAAGGCATACAAACGCCGCGCCTGTCGCGATACGCCGCCGATGCGCGAGCAGCAGGATGGCCGGCCAGAGCAGGTAAAACTGCTCCTCGATGCTGAGAGACCACGTATGTTCGATTGTCCAGCCGAGGGGATGGGGATGGTAAATGATGGTGTACGTGGCGGCGGAAAGGAACGAAGAGGGATCCTGCCTCTGAAACCCGGTGGCCCATAGCAAGCCCAGCACGAGCATGTAGAGATAGAAGGCCGGGAAGATCCGAAGTATCCTGCGCGCGTAGAACCGTGGCAGGGAAATCTCGCCCGTCCTGTCGAACTCGCGCAGCAAAAGAGTCGTAATGATGTAGCCGCTGATGACGAAGAAGACCTGCACGCCGTGGAGCCCTCCACCCACGGTGTAGCGAAACAGCCCTGACTGGGCGACGCTGGCAGGCAGAACCGCGCGCGTATGCGAAAGAACCACCATGACAATCGCGAGGGCGCGTAAGCCATCCAGTGACGGTATGTCGTGGCGAACCGGCGTGGCCGGCCGATGCGCAATGGCAGCGGTAGTTCCCATTGGGGGCTGATCTTAGGCGGTGCGGGACGGGCAGTTGTCACCATGATGTCAGCGGACCGGGAATTTGGGGGCGAATTTGCCGGAGCCTTCGCGAAGTGAGGCTGCGGCGGTTCATTTGTCCCAATTTCTGATCAAAATAATCATTTTCATGGAAATATCGATCACAATTGAGGTAGATTTGAGTGCACAAGCTGGAGGCCTGCTCCGGGTGCACAAAGGGCCGGACCCGGTGCCGATCTTCCCTGAACCACTTTCCCTGAGGGAGGAACACCTATGGATAGCAGATGGTTGCATTACAGATGGCCGAATCGCGCCTTGTCGGGCGGCGCATTCTTCAATCGGAAATCATTCGAACAATTTTTACGGCATACATTCCTGGCAGTTGCGGTATGGGCGCTGTGCGTGCTGGCGGGGCCGGCGGCGGCGCAGAACGCGCAGGGCACGATTCTGGGCCACGTCACGGATCCGTCGGGCGCGGTGATTCCCGGCGCGCAGGTGACGGTGACGAACAAGGACACCGGCGTGGCCACGAGAGTGACGACGAACGGGACGGGCGACTTCACGGTTCCGGCGCTGAACCCGGGGAACTACTCGGTTGCGGTGGAGGCGAAGGGGTTCAGCCGGGCGGAGTCGAACAGCCTGGTGCTGGAGGTGCAGCAGAGCCTGCGCCAGGATTTCAAGCTCGGAGTGGGCGAGGTGTCGAACACGGTGGAAGTGTCGGCGGACTCGCAGATGCTGCACACCGAGGATCAGACGATCGGGCAGGTAATTTCGTCGGACCTGATCCAGGCGCTGCCGGTGAACGGGCGCGATTTCACGAACCTGATGATCACCAACGTGGGCACGAACATCACGCCGGGGGGATCGGGGACGGACTGGGGCTATCACGGGCTAAACCAGGAGTACACGGAGGTCAGCGCGGATGGAGCGCAGGCGCAGTCGACCAGCTACA
>Ga0134128_10003040_pt1 | contig 20557 bp, 21 predicted proteins | sample KB31754_FD_96462 | JGI IMG/M metagenome (GOLD analysis project Ga0134128, IMG submission 96462) | Terrestrial soil microbial communities with excess Nitrogen fertilizer from Kellogg Biological Station, Michigan, USA - KB3-175-4 | ecosystem: Environmental > Terrestrial > Soil > Unclassified ...
ACCGCTGACCCCGTTGGCATATGCCTGGTTGCTTGATACAAGGAAGAGGATACCCGTGAGGGCTGCGAAAGCCCTCCGTATCTTGCGCACATGCTGGAGGGATCCGCGATTGTTAGGCTTCCTGTTCAAGATTTACTTTCCTACTTAAAAGGGTGCACTCTATCCTTGAAGCGTCGTGCAGCCAGGGCACGCCACATCATGGCCCGCGGCGGCTTTATCCATCAAGAAAGATGTCAAGAAAACCGTTCGCAGGTCTTCGATAATACCGGCAAAGGGTTACATGTCACACAGACAGTAAACGTAGTTCACGTGACGAATTCAAGTCACCGTGCCCCCCAAGGATTGGCGCCTATGCCTAAAAATCAGCCCCTTGTCGTCAACTGCCACCACATATGGTGAACAACATTTCATCAATTATTTTTTGCTATGGAAGTCATTTGTCGACGGATATAACCGCTAAAAATCGACGTGTGTCACATCACACTCTTTCAGCATCTTTCGACTTCGTTGGCACTTCAGCGATTAAGTAGTTTGCCCGCCCTCGTCCTCATTAGTATTTCTACGAGTGACATACCTTCTATCTGTTTATAAGCTAAAGAGGGCTTCGCATGCCTGTCGCAGCGCGACACGGCATAGCAAATTTCAGCAGGGAAACGTACATGAAAGTGCTGGTTGCAATCGATAATAAACCGAGTTCGCAGGCGATCCTCGATGCGCTGGTAAAGATGCGCTGGTACGAGGGCACTGAGCTGCATCTTCTAGCCGTGGTACCGGATGCCGAGGCAGAACGCACGAAGCCGGGCGAGCTACCGGCGAGCGTGGAAGATCTCGAAACTCTCGTTGTCGAGCTGCACAATGCGTTGCCGCTCTCGGAAGTTTCATTTCTCGTCAAGCATGGCGATCCGAAAACTGTAATTCTCGAGTTTGCCGAACATCTCAAAGCCGAGCTGATAGTGATAGGCTCCAACTGCAAAAACACGCTCGAGCGTCTTCTCATAGGCAGCGTTTGCCAAGCCGTTCTCAACAGCGCACGTTGCCCCGTCATTGTGGCCAAAACGCCGTGCACTCTGGCAAGAGAGGAATCGCCAGGATTCAAGACTATCTTGATACCAATCGACCATTCGATCTACTCAGACGCTGCGGTGAGATGGTTGTCGGAATTCACGTGGGCCGACGACACCAGATTTGTGCTGACCGCAGTTGTAGAACAGGATACCGATTTATTCGAAGTGCAGGACAGCTTGAACAAGCGCGCGCTCGAACTTTCGCAGCTCTTAAAAACCACGAAGATCGTCACCGAGGTTGTCGTCGGCGAACCGGTGCAGACCATAATCGAGCTGGCTAATAAGTACTACACCGACATGATCGTCATCGGCTCGCACGGGCGAACCGGCTTGAAAAAATTGATTCTCGGAAGCGTTTCGCAAGCCGTCTCACACAAGGCACCATGCGCGGTGGCAATAGTAACCGGCATCGTATCCAGCGACGATAGCTGGTCTCGCACCGGTGAGTTCCATAAAGTTAAACTGTCGAGTTCCATTGTTTGGGAAACCGGCACCGACGAGTCACGTCACGATATCTCAGCGCATGTGATGCCGGGCGGCATGTAGGATTCATTTCTCTCGGCGCAGCTCTATGTCTCGAATTTGCGAAGAGTTTGTTTATCGAAGGCATTGATCGCGACAGAGTGCAATAGACTATTGGGGCGACGCCGTCCAGGAGCTAGAGAATATGCGCCATCCAAACGTTCCAGAATCGCTCGAAAGCTGGTGGATTCTCCACCGCATGTTCGCCTTTGACAGGCTTGCATGGGATGCATTAGCACCTGGCGACCGAGCCGCGATTACTGACGAGGCGGTGCGGGCGCTATCGCCCTTCAAAGAAAGCAAGGATAGCGACGTCGGGCTGGCTCAGCTCGTCGGACATAAAGCCGATCTCATGCTGACTCATTACAGCCGAGTTTACGATGGGCTGGCCGAAGTTCAGACGGCATTGGACAAAACCCGGCTTTCCGAGTACCTCTTGCCGTCAACCTCATATGTCTCCATTTTGGAACTCGGACTGTACGACGCGACAGGCAAGATTCACGCCGCCCTCTCGGAGCAAAAGCTTACTCCGTGGTCCGACGAGTGGAATGCAGCTTTCGATGAGCTATTGAAGAAGGAAGAGCAAAATCCGCGGAATGCGGGGCGGCTCTGGGCGAAGGTTCCACAGCGACGGTACGTTTGCTTCTATCCGATGGACAAGAAGCGCGGAGAAGAAGTCAATTGGTACATGTTGCCCTTCGAGGAGCGCGCGAAGCTGATGCTCGAGCACGGCAAGATCGGTCGCACCTATCACGGGATAGTGACTCAAGTTATTTCCGGATCGATTGGCTTCGACAATTACGAGTGGGGAGTCGATCTGTATGCCGATGATCCAATCGTATTCAAGAAACTGGTGTACGAGATGCGCTTCGATGAAGCGAGTGCGAAATACGGTGTGTTCGGCGAGTTCTTCTCCGGCTTGCAGTTTTCCTTCGATCAACTCGGAACGTTCCTCGACGGCAAAGGCGTGCCGGCGCTGAACGCCCTGCAGCCCGCCTAGCAAATTAGCTAATCGCAGATTGCCTTGACGACCAGCTTTTGAAATTCGATCATCAGGTGCTCGCTGTTGATGAGCGATCTGCCGACCGCGGGCATGCCGGCAAGCAAACCACGCTGAACGGAATTCGTCAGTTTGTCATCCTCTTCGCCGACTGCTTTGTTGAATCGCACGACTTCTTCAGCCCATTTCTTGTCTACACCCGGTCCGAAGTACTGTTCGGAAACACCGGTCGTTCTATTAGGACCGTCGGGCCGCCAAACATCGATCGAAATATTAGGGAAGCCCGGATTGATGTTGATAGTAAAGTTCGGCCAGAGCAGATGATATTGAGCTTGTTTGATCTCGCCCTTCACATCGTAGATTTCCACCTTAGATAGTCCGGCAACCGCCGACGACCGCACATTCCCGATCTGGCTGAACCAGTAGCCATGGGTTGTGAGCTGGTAATTATCCTGGTCGACATCAACGGCGGCGCTAAATCCGGGATGCGCTACCTGACAGTGATAACACTCAAGAAAGTTCTCCAGCATCGTCTTCCAGTTGGAATCCGATTGCCACTGTTCGCGGCTCCAAAGCTCCATACTATTTAGATCAATGCCACTGCCGGCGATGACATCAAGAACTGCGCCAAAGTACTGCGATAACGGTTGGCTGTTTTCGTCCAGATTGGCAAACACCCATGGACCAAGCGTGTTAACTTTAAGTTTCAACAGTGGGTAATCATCGACGCAGAAATTCGGTTCGCGGTCGGCACGCGGTGCAGCCTTGAGTATGCCGTTAAGATCGTAAGTCCAAGCATGGTACGGACACTGCAGCACCTTTGCGTTGCCGCATCCCTTCATGACCTCGTGGCGGCGATGGCGGCAAACATTGATTAGCCCGCTAACACGATCTGCAGTGCGCACTACCACAACCGGCACACCACCTACCTCTGCGGTTACAAAATCACCAACAGCGGCAAGTTGATTCAGCGATCCGACGTATTGCCATGAATTTCGAAAAATTCGCTCAGTCTCTCGCTGTGTAATGGCGGCATCGGTATACCACACAGAAGGAAGGGACTCCCCCCGATCGAGGGCTTGCAGAATGGCTTCCGACGTGGTGCCAAGTTTTTCCATGGCAATATCATAGCCGGAGAACCGGCTGCGGCATCCTTGCACCAGAGCTGAACCAGCGCAGTATCTTGACTAAGTCTATGAAGACAGAATTGCTACAAATCGGTCGATCGCCAAGCGGACATTATATAAAGGAAATCCACTACAAAAGCCTCACTCCGTGCGCGGTGTGACGAATAAACTTCGTTGCAATCTTCGACTCGCTTGCTACAATCGCGTATACATTCCCCATCCAAATTACGTAGGCGCAGCGAAATGTTCGAAGACAAGACACTAATTTGTCGCGATTGCAAAACAGAATTCAAGTTCACAGCGTCTGAGCAAGAGTTTTTTGCCAGTCGGTTGCTCCAAAATGAGCCGAAGCGATGCAGTGCTTGCCGAATTTTACTGCGCGCCAGACGGTCCGGCATCGAAGTTGAGCTGTTTGAAGCCGCCTGTGATAATTGCGGCACCACTACGAAGGTTTCGTTTAAACCGCTCGGCTTTCGCCCGGTTTACTGCATGGAGTGCCTACATCGCAGACGGCACGAGCTGCAAGTGCAAGCCGGAGTGGCGCGATGAAACTGTTGATACCTGATTATCTTAAGCGTCAGCTCAACGAAACAGCCGCAAAGTGCGAGACATCCCGCCGGCAGCGCGAGGAATGTGCGCGCGAAATCGAATCTGCCGAACAGATGCTAAAACGTATTGCATCACTACTGGCGAAGATGCAACCAACGCGCGACTAATAATAATATGGCGTCTTGGCGGTCCAGGGATTGCCTTTGTACTTCGTATGCAGAAGTGAAAATGCTTCCTTCGAGAGCGCTTTGGTGGAATCTTCTGTGGCCCCGTAACGCGTTGATTTCACGAACCAGTGGAGCGCCTCAGGAACACGCGGGTCGTTGGGATGCTCTTTGGCGAAAGGCAGCACCACCGAAGCGAAGTAGTTGGGCGCCGTCGCGACTTTGCTTAATTGGGCGAGCTCGGTTTTGACTTGCGCTTGCTGAGCGTCGGTAATGAACGCCAGCTTTATCGGCTTGACAGTATCGCCTTCGCCCGTCGTAATATCCTTGGTCACCGGACTCGCGGCCCACCACCAGTTGCTGGCATCGCCATAGCCGTCCTCCGCCATAACTCCGTAGCTTGCATCGGGAGATGCCGACGAAAAGTGCAGCATCAAATTTGCCGCTGCGAATTTGCGATCTGCCGGATCTTTCGCGTCAAGATATGCGTCCATAAGAGGCGCTTTCTTTTTGTTCAAGTCTTTCACTACTGGTCCCAAACGCTGCGCCGTGGCATCATCGCCAATGAGCACAGCGCGAACCCAACTCGTCCAGGCAACGTTGTTGCGCAAATCGGTGGGAAGCTTGGTGTCATTGGACAGATCGACCAACATGCTCAACGGCATTTGATTGTCGAGCGCGCCACCGGCCTCAGGAATAAACTCCGGAGTCGGCGGTTTTGGCTTGAAATTTTCCGACTTCGCCAGTTGATCCATGTCATCCGGCACTTCTTGTACGCCGGCGTCAGAGGCAATGGTCAAGGGTGTTTGCACGCCGAACTTGACGAACTCGTCAAGATTGCTTGCTAGTGGGAGTCGCTGCGTGCGCAATTGGTTGAGCGCTCCCGCAGGCAAATCCGAGGGCGGATTGTTGATCGTTTTGTCGAGCGCATCGCGGACAGTATTGGTTTCACTATTGGCGAGTTTGATTCTATTTGCTTGGTAAAATAAGGTCCAGTGCGCGGGCGAAGATGATTCGCGAGCCGCTGCAGATGCGAGCGCACCAGCATCAGGATCTCTCGGATCAACAGACGCGATCGCGGCGACCAACCAGGGCATCGAATGTGTTTGTTTCCAACGCTCTAGCGCATGATGCTTACCTTCACCACCGGCAGCCTGAAAGGTCATAACCCAATCGAGCGCGTCATCCTTCATTAACGATGGCGGTAGCTTAGGCGGAGTTTTTGAAGTGTCCTGGTCGCCGTTTTCGCCCAACAAGTTATCGAGAGTGAACGTTATTTCGCCGATGTTTTTTGCGGCGACCACGTTATCCAATAATCCGGCAACATATTGCTGGGGATCAAGCTTGGCCTGAACGTATCCCAATACGCCTTCGATGTCTGCTTTCAAGCTGACATTGGCGGGATCGCTTGAGAGTTTCTCTAAGCGCTGCTTAGCTTGAATCAAAAGCGGATTGGTATTCCCAATTAGAGTCGCCTGCCTGACCAGACTGCGTGCCGCAAGATAGGCGGCCATTTGCCTCCAGGGAGAGTCTTTGTCGGCAGCAATGCGATCAAACTGCTCGCGTGCAGAGTCGAATTTCTGCGAGTAAAAGTTGGCGGCGCCGATTTGGTAATCGCGATTTTTCTGCAGTAAATGATCGGCCGAAGTCGGCAGCGGCTCTGGAATTGCGGCCTGCGGTTTTTTCACATCGCCGTAAGGGGAGTAGCCGCAATTCGAGAATACTTCGTCTTGCGCCTTCGTCCATTCTTTCACGCCGGCCGATTGGACACCAAACTTGTCGATGAGATCGTTGAGTGTCCTGGCGGCGGTTTGAAAGGAGCTCGTCTGGCAATTGCAATATGTTTGCCAGGCTTCTTTGTCGTTGATGGGTCGCTCGGTAATGATGTTGTCGAGCTTGCTCACGCCGGGCACCGCGCTGCGCGCCTTGAACCAGGCAGACGCATCCGAATCGCACGTCTCCGAGCCGGCGGTAAGACGCTTGTTCCACAAGGCGACTGCGGTTTTTTGTTCGTCTGCCGACAGGGGTTCGTTCGACATGTAGCGGTAGGCGACGAATAGATAGGAGCGCGCATAACTCGGTTGCAAAATGCCTAGCTGCCCGCGAGCGTAGTTGTTTAGCGGAATATCCGGATGAGTCGAAAACGTAAAGTACGGCTCGGCGCCAATCGCACAAGCCTGCGCCGGAACATTACCGAGCATGGTAATTAAGGGAAGAATTACTGCCAGGGTACGGGCACGGTATTTTTTCATTGGTCACTCAGCATCGATCGCACGGTTTGATATTTCTTGCGGTTCCACGCTGTTTTTGTGAAGACGTAAAATCGCACTGCGATAGTACGCTCTTTTGCTTTCGGAATCATGAGTTTATTCACCTCCTCATCCTCGAGGGACAAACCCAGTGACTTACAACATCCAGTTACCAGGAAGTCACCGCAGGTTCGAAAGTAAAGCAGCACTTTTGCGCGCTCGGTTCCAAGACTGAAGAGCATGGGCACCGTTTCAGCCACCGGCAAATCTTTGATCCAGTTGTCGAAGATGCACCAGGATGCCAGCGCCGTGATCGAAAGGCGAATCTGCGGATTTTCCTTTTTTACAAGTTCGAGCAGCCGACGGTAAAACGGCCGCTCGGTTTCAACGGCATCGAAGTCAATTTGTACCTGAGCGGTACGCGGAAGCGCGGATATCCTGCCGACGATTTTTGCCAGCTTCCACAGTTGTTCTTCCGAAAGATTGGCTGCATGATTGCGGCTGGTATCGATTCTGAGTACGGGAGATAGCACCGTATCCGGTGGCACATGCAATGGCTGATCGCGCCAGTGCTCAAGCACGGAATCCTCGGTAAGAACGGCATGGCAGGCGAGGTAGGCGACACCAAAGTCGCGTGGATTAATGTAGGACAGATCCTCGCTGCGCTGCCAGGCCCATAGCACGCGTGGCGGCAAGTGCGGTTGGTCGCCCGAAACGCCTGCAGCGGGCATGCCTTCCTTCGCGGTTGCCGAACACCCGATGACGCCGCACAGCAGGAAGAAGATAAAAATCGATATTTTGCCGTTATGCAAGCGTGCCATAGCTATTCCACAAACGGCACTGATTATAGAACAGCGGGCTTCCGCCCGCCGCTACCATTTCAGCGCTCTCGGGCTTCCGCCCGCCGCTACCAGGTAGACAGGCGAGTCGCCTTGCGGAATACCGCATCCCGGCATGGTGATTTCACCAGTGACTAATTCGCGACTGGCTCCCATACTGCAATAGAAACGTCCCACCCCGTATCCGAATCGGAGGCTTGCATGTCCCAGCAAGCGAGAAACTCTGCGCCTGCGTTCGCCTGGCTGGTAATTGCCTTGATCTTGCTGGCGATGCCGCTGTCCGCCCAAGCCGGCACTCTTATGCTGGAAAACGGACCCTTCGCCAGAACGCTTAATCTTCCCGTTTACCAGTGGCAAGATCCGCAGCAGTCGCCAAAAGTAGCGGTTATCGCCATTCACGGCGTGAGCATGCACGGCACGGTATTCGACGAAGTGGCCCGCCGATTAGCAGCCGATGGCGCGGTGGTTGTGGCGCCCGACCTGCCCGGCTATGGCGCCTGGAAAAGCGCGGGCAAAGCGGCGCGCTTCAATTATAAGGAAACGGAAAAGGACCTCTGCGCGCTCGTCAGCGCCGTGCGGGCCCGCTACCACGGCATCCCGGTATTCGTTGCCGGAGAAAGCTTGGGCGGCTCCATCGCCATCAGACTGGCGGCAACACACCCGGATTTGGTCGATGGTTTAATCCTTTGCGCTCCGGCGATCAAAATATATCATTCGGTACACCGCCAAACCCTTACCGATGCAGCCATTGCGCTCGCCAAGCACGATCACGAACTCGACATGTCAGAGTTCATAAAAAACGACTACTCGGACGATGCAGCAATCACCGAAGAAGAAATGCACGACCCGCTGGTGCGCAAACAGCTCGGCATGGACGAGGTGTTGAGCACTTGCGAGGTCATCGCCACTACAGAGCGCTACATCAAGAAAATAGCCGCAAACGTGCCCGTGCTGGTGTTGCAGGGACAAAAGGACCAAATGGTCAAGCCGGTGGGCGTCAAGCTGCTCATCTCCCACCTCAAAACCCAAAACAAAAGCGTGCGCGTGTTTCCGGACCGCGGCCATATTCTCATCGAAACCAAGCACGTTCGCCCAGACACGATGAGCACGATCCTTTCATGGGTGAATTCACAGTGCGCCCTGATAGCGAGTGCCCGTCCATAGGTTGATAGACATCTATGCCACCATGCAACAGAAGCGCAATCAGCCGTATGCCGGCAACGTGGAACTGCGCCACGCATTCGAGCGCGCTCGCCGCAATGCGATCTGATCTCTTCCGTCGTTGAAGGCGTTTATTCTATACGGAAGCGCGTGCGTCCGACGAGAATGCTGTCGCCCGGGCTAAGCATCACAGGCTTCTCGATGCGCACATCATTGAGGAACGTTCCGCAGGTGGTGCCCAGATCTTCCAACCAGAAATTATTGACGGCGAAGGTAATCAGGGCGTGGCAGCCGTGCGCGGCCGGGTCGTTCTCCAGCGAAATGTCGTTGTCCTTGTCCTTGCCGAGGCTGATGACGTCCTTCGGCACCAATTCATAGCGCCTTTTGCTATCGACATCGATTAATGCCGACGGCCGCTGCACCGGTACCTGTTCGTCGAACGCAGGCTGCTTGTCTGTATACATCACCGCGGCTCACGAAGTCTGCTGAAGCCTTCGGGAAGAAATCCGAATACCATCCAGTATATATGTCGATGACATCCGTGACTAGCACTCGGAGCACTGCGCAACGCGCCAATGTTAAGCCGCTCCTGGCACATCGCTGAAGTTGATTGTCTCCACCAGCCCCGGCTTTGGTAAATCGAGCCTATCCAATGCCACCATTTCTTCGGAGCCCACATTCCAAAATAGAATCTTCACACGATTTTCGTTACACATACGCGCAGTCGTGTCGCAGATGATTTGATGCACGGCCGCTGCATCCTTCGCCCGGACAATCCTGTTCATCGATTAGTAAGCAAAGACGAGGACACGCGGCGAAGCCATAACTAAAAACCAAGCCGATCATTCTATTGGCTTGACTTCAGCACTGTAGAATATACATTCATGCACATCAACAATTCGATACGAGACCAAGGACTTATCGCCGCAATTTGCGTCGCGAATGACATCGTGGTGCGACCATCGAGCGAGCAGTTGGCTAGCCAATTACAATCGCTGGTCGCGCAGCGCAAAGACCAAGAATTTCCAGCGCCATCCGTCAAAGATGCCGTGCGCGGACTGCTGAAAACGGGCGGCTTCAAACCGAGCGGCCGCAACAAACCGGCCAGCGAGTACCTTGCGCAAGCCGCTCGGGAAGACCGCTTTCCTGCCATCAACAATCTTGTCGACGTGAATAATTTCGTGTCGTTGAGCACCGGACTGCCCATTAGTTTGCTCGACGCGGCTGAATTCGGCGAGAGCTTGTTGTTGCGATACGGCCGTGAGGCAGAGCGGTACGTCTTCAATTCCGGCGGACAGGAGATTGATCTGAACGGTCTGATCTGCGCATGCGCAGCAACATCCGACGCTCCGCTCGGAAATCCGATCAAAGATTCGCTCACGGGCAAGATCAAAGACGCCACTCGATCGGTGGTGGGCATTATCTATGCGCCGAGCAGTATGTCCGAGACTGCAAAAACCGGGCTTGCCTTGATTGCGCAATTGATCGCGAGCGAAGGATCAGCTAGTTCAACTGAAACATTTTTGGTCTAGAAGAGAGGCAGCCATGATACCGCGTCGAAGTTTCATCAAGTTGCTTGCAGGCCTTTTCCTTGTCTCGCTGACAAACAAAGATGTGACAGCGAATGCTGAAATCGAGCTGTTTCAAGGGGAAGACATATTCTTCCGCATACTACACAAAGCACAGAAGGGACACTGGACAAGACTGCCCATTGGCGAATTGATGGGCAAAATTGCTATAGAACTCGAGGGAACTCCCTACAAAGCGAACACGCTAGAACTGTCTCCGGATACTGAATTCTGTTCGGTCAACTTGAAGGGATTGGACTGCGTCACGTTCTTTGAGACCACACTGGGATTTGCGCGCCTGCTGAAGCTGGGCGGTGACAGCCCGGATGAACTCACACGCGAAGTAAGCTTCACTCGCTACCGCGGCGGCAAGCCCGAGGATTACCCGTCGCGCCTCCACTACACGACGGATTGGTTCTTCGACAATGAGAAAAAGCACGTCGTGAAGAATCTGTCGAATCTTCCGGGCAGCATAACGTTCCAAAAGGCTATCGATTTCATGTCCAAACACGCTGAATCCAGCATTCAGCTTCGGGCGCATCCGGAGTTCATTGCCGAGATCCAGCACACGGAAGAGCAAATTAGCAAACGCAAAATGAAATATGTGCCACTCAATAAACTGAGTGCCGCAGAACCACTTTTGAAAACCGGCGACATTGTCGGCATTGTCACAGACGTGCCCGGACTTGATATTTCACACACGGGATTGGTGATCCGCACCAAGGACGGTGTCGTGCATTTTATGGATGCATCGTCGCGCACAGGGGTGATGAAGGTAACTCTAGAGCCTGGACGGCTCAGCCAAACCCTGGCGCGCAACAAACACGCGATCGGCGCCATGTTCGCGCGGCCGCTGGAGCCGTCGTACTAATTCAGCGGGCTTCCGCCCGCCGCTACGACTTCACGACTGGGTGAGAGTACTGATCCTGCACCGCCTTGCGCAGACGGAACCAGAATGTGGTGCCACCTTCGGGACGCCTGCTGAAGCCAATCCGTCCGCCATGCGCGTGAATGATGCGCCGGCAAATTGCCAGACCAAGGCCTGTGCCATCGGGAGAATTTTTCGGTTTGCCCGTGTGTTGCTTGAACGGCTCGAATATACCCGAATCAAGCTCGGAGGGGATGCCCGGGCCGGCATCGCTGATGCGAATATCTATCCACTCGCCTTGATCTTGCGTTTCAACCCGCACTTCGCTGCCTTCAGGAGCAAATTTAATTGCATTTGAGAGAAGGTTGGTCATCACTTGCATCAGCCGCTCGGGATCAGCCAAAATTTGCTGCTCTTTCATCTGCACAGTAAACGTCAATTCCTTTTGTTCCGCCAGAGGAGATAGCGTTGCAATTGCGTTGTGCACAATCGGACCAACCGATGTCGGCTGCGGCACCACCGAAAAGTTCGGCGCACCAAGTTTTTCCCAATCGAGCAAATCACTAATGAGGCGAATCAACCGCGAAAGATCTTCATCGGCGATTGAGAGGTTTTTCAGCGCCGTCGGCGACAAGCCGGCGGATTCGTCCGCAAGCAAGCTGGCGATGCCGATTTTTAGCGACGTCAGCGGGGTGCGAAGATCGTGCGTCACCATGGCGAAGAACTCGTCTTTTAATCGCTCGAGGTTTTTTCGCTCTGTGATGTTCTGCGCAACGCAGCTATATAAGGAGGTTTTGTCCGACCAGTCAATCGACCATATCAGGTCACGCACAATCCCATCGCCGCAGAGAAGGCGATTCTCGACGGTAATCGGAGTCTTCGTTACCTTCGCGCGGTCGAATCGGCGAAATGTTATGTCCAGATCATTGTCCAGGATGTAATCGGACAAGCTTTTGCCAATCAATTCGGCAGGCGGATAGGCCCAGAGCGTCGAACAACTGGCACCAACGGCGGTGAACTCAATCTGCTCATCCAACGAGCAAACGACCCGGTCGGCGTCGCTGGCGATTTTTCCTTCACGAAACATCGCCCATGTGCGTTGTGCCGCCAATGCAGCGACGATTGAATCGAGCGCGGCAAAATCATCCTCACCCTGCATGACGGCGACGGGCTCGCCTTGAAGCCGCTTCAGGGCGTGAATCTTCAGCTGCCGGAAGCGATCGTAAACCGCTACCTTCAAATAGATCAGCAACCCTATAGCTAGTATCGCGGCAGTGGCCCAGAGAATTTCTATCGGCCGCCCCTCCCGACGGGTATGATCTATGCACAAGCATAGCTCATGGGTACGACTATCGTGACCAAGATTCTGCTGGTCGAGGACGATGCAAACATTGCCAACGGCGTAATCGGCTGGCTTAGCGACCAGCATTACACGGTGGAGCACGTCAGCGACGGTGCCGAGGCGCTCGAGCGATTGAAGGCTTGCAAGTACGATGTCGTGGTGCTCGATTGGGGCTTGCCAACAATTTCGGGACCGGAAATTTGCAAGCAATACCGCAGCACACAAGGCAAAACGCCGATTCTGATGCTGACGGCGCACAGCACTATAGAAGACAAACTGCATGGTTTCGGCTCTGGCGCCGATGATTATTTAACTAAGCCGTTTCATCCGAAAGAGCTGTCGGTTCGAATCGAGGCGCTTCTCAGGCGCCCCGCCACATTGGTTGCTGATAATGTGAAAGTGGGGAATCTCGAGCTGCACTCCAACGACTATTGCTTATATAAGAACGGTAATCCGATCCGCTTGCTGCCCAAGGAATTCGACTTGATCAAGTTTCTGATGCGGCACCCGGACCAGCTTTTTTCGGCCGACGAACTTATAGATAGAGTATGGAACTCTGATTCCGAAGTCTCCCGCGAGCTGGTCAAGGTGTATGTGACCAAAATTAGGCGCAAAATCGACCAGGAAGGCGAACCCTCAATCATCGCCACCGTGCACGGGCGCGGCTACCGGCTGGACGTCGCCGCGGCAGCCGGCGTGGCGCAGAAGAAAGATTAAACGCCGCCTTTCCGGCTCTCTAACGGCAGGCGTGAGCCCGCCTGGGCCACCCAGAGATTAAATGCTGGGGTTCAACGACATTTTAACCTTCGCGCCTCTACTATTGCAGCATCAGGAATCTCTCCTCTCCAAGTCCCATGGAATCACGTTGGCGCCTCATATACGGGGGTATAGGTTGTGCGCGAAGTATTTGATATAGCCGTCCTCGCTTTTAGAAACGGCAATTACCAGGACTCTCTTAATCTCATGTTGCAGGTGACGGACACCGAGCCGAGCGATTGGATGGCTCGCCTCTATGTCGGCATGATTTACCAGAAGTTAGGACGCATACCCGATGCGCATAGATGCTTGAAGCGCATCGTCAATGAAAGCACCGATGCGCATGTCAAAGAACGCGCTAGCGGATGTCTGCTGGTTGTGGAAAACGCCATGGTCGCCAAATTCTCCAAAGAGAATTTCAAACCGGCGCAGAACATAATCCAGCCGCCACCCAAGCATAAGGGCGACTATGACGATATAGTCTGGGTCGGCTAAGACAGCATAGAACACGAATCAAAAGTTTGTTGGGGCTCAGGCGGGCTTCATTCTCTTTCGCGAGAATGAGGCTTGGCCTGCTTTTTATTGGTACTCATGGCTGCCGGCAACCATGGCCGTTCTCGAGCATTGCTCGTTGATAAAGCCGAGGATGGAATCAGTGACCACGTGCTTTACTCGCGGAGTAGCGAGCAACACATGTCCGCATTGAGGAATGCTGACGAAGCGTTTGTCCTTGCAAGGCAACTCGGCAAACAATTTGCGCGCAGAGGTAGGTTTGATTGTGCGATCGTCGGCGCCTTGCAGCATGAGGACAGGCATTTGAGGCGGAAGACTTTCGGCAAACTTGCCATTTTCCCGAATAAAATGAATCGTCCCCAGGAGCTCTCGCGCTGAGTAGATGGTGCGCACACTGGCATCATGCTCCATCTGCTTCAAGGCGATTTTGTCTTCAGTGCCGTATGCCTTTTGATACCGGCTAAGATTGATCTTGTGTCCGAATAAGGCTCGGCATAAATCGCCGGCAATCCACGATGCTTTGGCGTGGGCGCATCTGGTACCTGGTGCACACAACACCACACCTTCAATCGCGGCCGACTGATTGACGGCCGCGCGCAAAATGACGGCGGCACCGACGCTTTCGCCGATTAAAAACATCGGCAACGACGGATATTGAGCTCGCAGGCGAACAATAAGAGCGTCCACGTCCTGGACGCTCCCCTCATAGTCGCACTTCCGTCCGACCGAGCCGATCCGCGATCGCGAATACCACCAACCGTGTCCGCGTAGGTCGACGCCATATGTCAATACGCCGTCGCCGGATAATGATTTGGCAACTTCTCCTAGAGAATGAGCGCTCGCCGTGATTCCATGAACGACGATGGCAATCGCTTGCGGCGGTCCGGAAGGTTGCCAGGTCGCCACCGGAGAAGCCGCAGCCAACTGCGCGCTATTGCTGATGGTCACGCGCGGTGTCATCGCCACGAGGCTGCCGCCGCTATTGGCGCGGCATGCCGGGGTTCCGGTTATCGATAACGCGAGGATCAGCGCCATAACGGTTTGGATGCCTTGCCGAGTCGAATTCATATGCGATGCCCATCAGTTTCCTCGATCAACTAGAACCCGCATCGGCACTGGATGTTCCGGTTGTTACGTTAAACGTTGACCGACGACTTTCGACTCAGGCAGTCAGTTTTGGTTTATGATGCTTACAATCACACCATAGTTGACGGAGAATATTCCCAGTGCTTGGACGATTGATCAATTTGCTGAAAGCCAAACTAAACAAAGGCATGGCTCAATTGGAGACCCCGGAAGTCCTTGCCGAGCAAGCGCAAGAACAGCTGGAAAGCAATATCAAGAAAGTCAAAGATGGCGTGGTGGCATCATTGACAATGGAGAAGTCGCTCGAGAGCAAACTCAAGAAAAGCCAGGAAGAAATTGGAACCTGGGAAAAACGAGCTGCGACAGCCGTATCACAAAACAACGACGAACTCGCGCGCCAGTGCCTGCAGAAAAAACAAGAGCTAAATCAAACCATCGCCACGCTCACACCGCAGCTTGAATCGCAAAGACAAAGCACGACAGATCTCAAGGCGAAATACAAAGAGCTCGAAGAACAGCTGAGAGGATTTCACCAAAAGAAAGCCAACATGTTGGCGCGTGAAAAAGCCAGCGATGCAAGCAGCAAGGCTAACGAGCTGATTGGCACCACCGGTGGATCCGGCACCGCGAAGTGGGAGCAAAAAATCGAAGAAAAGGAATTCAAGGCGGAAGCCATGCGTCAGATGAGCGGATCGCCGGCAGACGCCAAATTCGCCAACCTAGACCAGCACTTCGAGGTTGAAGACGAGCTGTCCGCATTAAAGGCGCAAGCCGCACCGAAGTTAATCGTGGATACCGGCAGCAGCAGCGGTCCTGCGCCGTCCAAGACTCAAGTCGATGACAATCTGCCCATGGTTGTTGAAGAAGTGAAAAAGGACGACACCAACGGCGATAAGCAAAAGTGAGCCGCCGCATGCTCTCATGGTAGCCGAACCGAAAACCCGCTCATCGTAGCGGCGGCGAAAGCCCGCTGTGCGTGGTACAACCAAAATGGGGACAGCACGCAAGACGGGAGTTTCGATATGGCAGCTGAAAGACTTCTAGATCTGCTGGTTCGCAGCGCGGTCGCGGCCCTCATTCTCGCTGCCGGTGATGGCCAGGCTGCCGTCCTGGCGCAGACGGATTCCACGTCCGCCACCACCGCGACGCAGACAGTTGTACCTCCGATTGCCTCGGCAGCCGCACCACAGGCGGCGTCGGCATCCCTCCCGCCGACAGGAGCAGCGACTGCTCCGGCGCTACGTGCATCAAAGCCAAAGCACAGAAGACTGTTTGCGGCGTGGTTGCACGCTGAGTACGACGACCGCGCGAAAAATGCTCCCGCAACGGAAGAACAGCTGGTCAAAGACGCCGATGATTACAACCATCGTCGGCAGTGGATCGACGATTGCCCGGTGGATGAATTTATCATCACGCCTGGTGGCGGCAGCTAAATAATCAGCGACAACTAATTAAGCATACGACAAACGGCGAAAAGCCGCTCTGGTTGCCACTTCTTTGTTGCAGCCGCGCCGCTTTGCAACAGCGATAATCGCAGGAAATTCGCGACCTCACAAATTCCTCACCGGCCCGGCGATAAGATGCAAAACGTTGAAGCGCCCACCAGGCACATGATGGAGAAAAGGTTGTGAAACACTCTGTTGAAAAATTCGCGTCAGCAGCGCTTGTTGCGGCGACCCTGACTGCACCAAGCGCGCTGGCAGCGACTACTGTTTACGCACCAACGACTACGCCTTACACCGGACACGTGAACGCGCAACATCACTATTATCACAAGCGTTCCGTTACGATGCATGACTATTTTGCTTGCCACCCGAAAGTTCGCGCAGCGACCATGGGAGCAGGCATTGGCACCGCCGCCGGTGCGGTTACCGGATTGGTCACCGGACGCGGCGTTCTTCGTGGTGCGGTAATCGGAGCAGGTTCGGGAGCCGGTGTAGGACTGGTGCGTTCATCAAGAACAATGCGAAGGCACCCAATCGTCAAAGACGTAGCCACCGGCTCGCTCGTCGGTTGGGGATTAGGTTATGCAGGGGGCACCCACCATGGCACCGCCGGGCGTGCCACCGCAGTTGGTGCCGCCGCCGGTCTAGCGACCGGGTTGCTCACTCACGGTTTGTAATCACATGTATTTAGGTGGAGGGAACATGTTTAAATACGTTTTGGCCAGTCTGATTCTTCTTTCGACGATAATCATTCCGGCAAATGCTAACGCTCAAGGATTTTTCAATAACGGATATTATGGACGTGGAACGTTCATCGATCGCCTCGTCGGCAACGGCGGTTATGGCGGATACGGCTATGGCTACCGCCCGTGGGGAAATGGATATTATCCGGGCAATAGCTATTGGGGCCATCACCATCATCATCACTGCGGTGGAGGCTACTACGCTTATCGCGGCTGGGGCCGCCGCTGGCACTAGAGCAATTGAGGGGCGGCGCGCTGCGCCGCCCCTACGTTTATCATTGTTATCACTTTGGTCGCAAGCTTCCAGCCTGCTCCTAAACGGGGACGTCAAACCAAAATGCGGAGCCGCGCCCGGCTTTGGTGACGAATCCAAATTCGCCACCCATAAGTTTCACCAGGCGATCGGCAATCGTCAAACCGAGCCCTAGTCCACCATACCGTCGTGTGTTCGATCCGTCACCTTGAACGAAGGGCAATATCACCGCTGCCCGCCGTTCGGGAGGCACGCCGACACCGGTATCGATCACCGCAATATGCAGGGTCGGTATATTTGTACCAGCGCGCATCGATACTGAAATGCGCACGCGCCCGCGCTCGGTGAACTTTACGGCGTTATTCACCAGGCTCTGCAAAACGCGCTCGATCTTCTGCTTATCGGCATTAACCGTCTTCGGGACGTCCGGATGAACAAAAGCCTCGAGTTCAATAGCTTTGGCAGACGCCTCTGGTTGGAGATCCACTTTTACTTGCTTGACGAGAGTAGCGGGTTCAAACTCTTGCCTGTCGACCCTGAAGTTGCCGGCCTCGAGCTTCACGAAATCGATGATGTCGTTGAGCGACAACATCAACGACTGCGCGCTTGTACGAAGATGTCCGGCGAGCACTCGCATCTCTGCCGGGTCTTTTTCGTTCTCCAGCAGCTCGGAAGTTCCGAGAATGCCGTACATGGGAGTGCGCATTTCGTGGCTAAGGTTGGCGACAAACTCGCTCTTCAGGCGGGCGGCCTCCAATGCCTGGCGAGTTGAACGCCAAAGAAGAGCACACAACGTCACGATGAAAAGACTCACAAGTGACGATGCACCGACGACCAGGGCGGCATCCGTATTTTGCTCTGCCAAACGCGACCGAAGCTCGCTATAAATTTCGCTGTGGCGCCCCTGAAAAGCCCCGACGACTACCAATTTCGTTTGCAAGGTTGCGTTGGATCTCAAAAATTCCCACGCCTCTTTACTTTTGCCCTCCCGCTTCAGTTGCACTACATGAGTCAGCTCATCCATGCGCCGGTCTACCAGAGGAAGAGTTCGGTCAAACCACTGCCTGCCCGCGGAGGTGAGGGTGGTTGCTCGCAACTGACGCAAGTTGGCTGGAAGTTTGTTGGCGGCGGCTTGGTACTCGTGCAAAAATATCGGGTTGCTCGTCAGGACGTAATTGCGAACGCCTGTCTCAGCATTAATCACCTCCAACAAGGAAGATCGCAGCTCATCCATGTAAACGTAAGTGTGATCAACGAATGACGTTTGTGAAACCAGCCTGAAGTATGCAACCCAGCCAAACAGCACAAGCGCAATTGCCACGCCGCTGAGCATGCGCAGCTGTTTTCGTACTCGATTCGATTCCGCTTGATACATACGCCTTTGCTGCCAACAGCAGTTGGAGATCGCATCGGTCTCCACTTAAATTCTAGATCTGCTGGGCGCAGCCAGCAACTCAACACCGAGGATACGAATGGGAATCGGCGACGAGCATCGTCTTGCTGAAGTTGCTGTTTCTGAGCCAGGGGAACCTAAAATGTGCACTCCTGTCACAACTGGCGGCAACAGTGAGGCGACAGACATGAAAGCGGTAAGAATCCACGAGTTCGGCGGCCCTCATGTTTTGCGATACGAAGAGGTAGACCGTCCCGCGCCAAAGCGGGCGCAAGTGCTTGTACGAGTCAAAGCGGCGGGCGTCGGCGTCTGGGAAATCGACATCCGGGAAGGCGGATGGCAGGACTTTATGCCCTACGATTTGCCGCTGATTATCGGTACCGATATGTCCGGCATCGTCGAGGCAGTAGGCCCCAATGTGCGCGACTTTCGTGTCGGCGACGAAGTGTACGGTGTGGCCGATATGACGCTTTCCGGTGCGTACGCGCAGTACGCTTTGGCGACTCATGAGTCAATAGCGCGCAAGCCGAAAAAGCTCAACTTTGTCCAGTCCGCGTCTGTGCCGGTATCCGCCGTGACAGCCTGGCTCATGCTATATGACCTCGGCGAATTGAAAAGCAAACAAAAAGTGCTCATTCACGGTGCAGCCGGTGCGGTCGGTGCCTACGCGGTGCAGCTGTCCCGGCTCAAACGGGCTTATGTAATTGCAACCGGGTCGCAAGAAGACAAACGGTTCGTTCGCTCACTGGGCGCCGACGAATTCATCGACTACCACACACAGCAATTCGAGGACATCGTCGAGGATGTCGATCTGGTTATCGACCTCGTTGGCGACCAAACCAGGCGCGCGTCTTATTCGGTGATTAAGCCTGGTGGCAGACTGATCACCGCGCCGGAAGCTCTCGACGAGACAGACAAGAAGCTGGCCAAGAAACACCGGGTAAAAATCGCGTTCGTCGAATGTGTTCCGACTAAAGAACTGCTTCAAAAAATCGGCAAATTAATCGACAGCGGCAAATTGACGATCAACGTCGGTGATGTCCTCCCTCTGCGCGATGCACGCAAAGCGCAAAACCTTCTGGAAAAACGCAAGGCCGCGCGAGGAAAACTGGTTTTGAAAGTGGCTTAGTCGTCGAGGTTGGCTTCGTCGTATACGTTGTCGGCGATCTTCATCAAGCCCTTATTGGTCTGCAAGCTTCCGCACGAGATGTCGCGTCAGCTTTGCGGCGGAGCAATGTGCGATTCCATCCAAGCAACCAGTCCCTTAAGTACGCCATGACCCGTGGATTTCATGTCATAAGTGCACCCTTTCCAGTACCGGCAAATAAATAGGGTAAGATGGCTATCCACCTCGGAGACGCCATGAAAAGAGCCTTGATGTTGAATCAACTTGCCAACCGATCCGAGCCATGGGACATGGCCATCGTTGGCGGCGGGGCGACTGGCGTCGGCACGGCTGTCGATGCTGCCTCGCGGGGATTCTCCGTTCTTCTGCTCGAGCAGCATGACTTTGGCAAGGCGACGTCAAGTCGCAGCACAAAACTTGTGCATGGCGGCGTTCGCTACTTGGAGCAGGGCAACATTTCTCTGGTTATGGAGGCTCTAAAAGAACGCGGTCTGCTTCGTCAGAATGCACCACATTTGGTGCACGATCTTCCGTTTATTGTGCCGAATTACGACTGGTGGGAGGCGCCCTTCTACGGACTGGGACTCAAGATGTACGACATGCTGGCGGGAAAATATGGCTTTGGTGCCTCTCGGCTGCTGTCTAAAGAGGACCTCGTTGAGTCTATCCCGACGATTCAGACTAGTGGTCTGCGTGGCGGAATCATGTATTACGATGGGCAATTCGACGATTCTCGCTTGTTGATAAATTTGGTCTCCACAGCAGCGGAATACGGTGCGGTGTTGGTCA
>Ga0134128_10003042_pt1 | contig 20542 bp, 14 predicted proteins | sample KB31754_FD_96462 | JGI IMG/M metagenome (GOLD analysis project Ga0134128, IMG submission 96462) | Terrestrial soil microbial communities with excess Nitrogen fertilizer from Kellogg Biological Station, Michigan, USA - KB3-175-4 | ecosystem: Environmental > Terrestrial > Soil > Unclassified ...
ACTTGAACATGACAACTCTATACTTGAACATCACTCATCTGAACTTGAACATGACAACTCTGTACTTGTACATCGCTCATCTGAACTTGAACATGACAACTCTGTACTTGAACATCGCTCATCTGAACTTGAACATGACAACTCTGTACTTGAACATCACTCATCTAAACTTGAACATGACAACTCTATACTTGAACATCACTCATCTGAACTTGAACATGACAACTCTGTACTTATGCATTGCTCATCTAAACTTGAACATGGCTCATCTGAACCTGAACATGACAAGTTTGTTCTTGTTGGTGAGATCATATTGATGGGTGTAAGATCTTGGGGTAATATGTTCAGGTAATTTTGGGGCAGGTGTACGCAGAGGCAACTAAATGAAGAAAAAACAAGCAAAAAATAGTACAAGCGCATTATTTACGTTGCAGGCGGAAATGTTAATTTATTTAATTGCCGTACCTTTGATGTAAATTATTTCCGTGATCAAGCTCACCAACATACAAAAATCCTATCGCATTGGAAAAAGCGAGTTCAAGGTGCTTAAAGGCATCAATGCACATATAAAAGAAGGCGAGTTCGTATCCATTATGGGCTCTTCCGGTTCCGGTAAATCTACCCTATTAAACGTGCTTGGCATTTTAGATAACTACGATAGCGGCGAGTACCTGCTAAACGGCACCCTCATTAAAAACCTGTCGCAAACACAAGCGGCACACCTACGCAACAAATTTTTAGGTTTCGTATTTCAGTCGTTTAACCTGCTATCTTTTAAAAACGCCATGGAAAATGTGGCCCTGCCCCTGTATTACCAAAAAGTATCGCGCAAAGAACGCAACAAACTGGCCTTAGAATATTTAGACAAGGTAGGCCTTAAAGACTGGGCTCACCATTTGCCCAGCGAGCTAAGCGGCGGACAAAAACAACGCGTGGCCATTGCCAGGGCATTAATAGGGCAGCCAAAAGTTATTTTTGCCGATGAGCCAACAGGAGCTTTGGATTCTAAAACATCCTTAGAAGTAATGGACCTCTTTAAGGACATTAATAAACAAGGCATTACACTTGTTGTTGTTACCCACGAAGATGACATCAGCAGAATGACGGACAGGGTAATTCGTTTAAAGGACGGATTAATTGTAGATTCGGTTAATAGCGAAGAGGAAATAGTTAATAGAAATACTGATTAAAATCCCTTTACAAAAAAGATAAATATCACCCCTAATAAGAATTAAGCAATACCTATTAACTAAATAAAATGTTTAACCGCGATAACTGGCAGGAAATATTTGAAACCATAGGCAAAAACAAATTGCGTACGTTTCTTACGGCCTTTAGCGTAGCCTGGGGCATCTTTATTTTAGTTATCCTTTCGGGCGCAGGCAACGGTTTGCGCAACGGCGCACAAAGCCAGTTTGGCAACGATGCCGCAAACAGTATCTGGATAGAAGGCGGAAATACATCTATGGCCTATAACGGTTTAAAACCAAACCGCGAAATAAAGCTAACCAACGACGATTACGAACTGATAAAAGAAAAAATAAAAGAGATCGATAATGCCTCTGCTGTATACCAGGGCTGGACAACGAAAACCCTTTCTTATAAAAAAGAACACGCCGGCTTTGCTGTCCGCCCCGTAATGCCGGACCATAAAAACCTTGAAAAAGCAGCCCTCATTAAAGGCAGGTTCATTAATATGAACGATATTAATAAATTCAACAAAGTATGCTCGATAGGCAAACCGGTTGAAGAGGCCTTGTTTAAAAACGAAAACGCCATCGGGAAATACATTGACGTAGCAGGCACTCAATATATGGTAATAGGCGTATTTAATGATCCCGGCAACGGAGACAATAACCGCATTTACATTCCCCTTACCACTGCACAACGCGCCTGGAACGGAAAGAACTACATCAACACTATGTGGGTAAGCACCGGCGAAGCAGGCATTGAGCGCAGTGAAGAAATAACAAAAGAAATTCGCCAGCTGATGGCAAGGCGCCACAACTTTAACCCTGCTGATGTAGATGCATTGGGTGTTTATAATAACAATGTAGAATATGCACGCACCATGGGCATGTTAGATGGCATAAAGATCTTCGTTACCATTATAGGCATCTTTACACTTATTGCAGGCATTGTGGGGGTAAGCAACATTATGATGATCATTGTAAAAGAGCGCACCAAAGAAATAGGCATACGTAAAGCATTAGGCGCTACACCCTACTCCATTGTTAGCCAGATCATATTAGAAAGTATTTTTATAACCGGCACCGCAGGCTACATTGGTTTGGTGCTTGGTGTTGCATTGATAGAAGGCCTGCGCACCATTGGTGTAAACAGCGATTTCTTTAAAGACCCTGAAATTGATTTTGGCTTAGCCATCTTTGCCACCATACTATTAGTTGTTTCAGGTGCATTTGCGGGGTTAATACCCAGCATTCGCGCCGCAAGAATAGAACCTGTAATAGCACTCAGAGAAGACTAACATGATAATTGACAGAGATAGTTTTCAGGAAATATTTGCAACTATTAAAAAGAATAAGTTGCGAACTGCACTTACTATGCTGGGTGTAGCCTGGGGTATCTTTATGCTTGTTATCATGCTGGGCTGCGGCAACGGCTTGCGCAATGGCATCATGAATGGCTTTGGAGGTTTGGCTACCAATAGCTTTTTTATCTGGACCCAGCCAACCACCAAGCCATATAAAGGATTAAAATCGGGCAGAACATTTGTGTACGATAACGCCGATGTAGAAGCCTTAAAGAAATTGCCGGAAATGGATATTGTATGCCCGCAAAATCAGCTGGCCGGCTTTCGCCAGGGCAATAACGTGGTGCGTGGACTTAAAACAGGAACCTTTAGTGTAATGGGGCAATACCCCGAGCTTATTCTTGTCATGAAAAAAGACATTACCAAAGGCCGTTTCCTTAACCAGAAAGACATTGACGATAAGCGCAAAGTATGCGTAATAGGAACACGCGTACAGGAAATACTTTTTAAAAAAGACGAGAACCCCATAGGGCAATATGTTAGAATAAACGGGGTATACTTTATGGTTGTAGGCATAACGCGCCCTAACAGAGGAGGGAACGACGGGCAGGAAGAAGCACAAACCATTTATACGCCCTTCACTACATTTCAAAAAGCATTTAACTACGCAAACAAAGTTGGCTGGTTTGTCATTAAAGCAAAAGACAATGTAACTGCCGAAGAAGCAGAAACAAAAGCGATCAACCTGTTAAAAGAGCGTCACAAAATATCGCCTGATGATAAAGTAGCCATAGGCCACTGGAACATGGGCGTTGAATTTGGCAAGCTTAGCGGTTTGTTTAACGGTATAGAGATTTTAGTATGGGTGGTGGGCATAGGCACCCTGTTAGCCGGCGTTATCGGCATCAGCAATATTATGCTTATTGTAGTAAAAGAGCGCACTAAAGAAATTGGCGTTAAACGTGCCTTAGGCGCCACACCTGCCAATGTAGTCATCCAAATTTTATTGGAAGCCCTGCTCATTACCGCCATTGCGGGCTACAGCGGCCTCACCGCAGGTATTTATTGTCTTGAAGGATTGAACGCCGTAATTGGCAGCGAGCAAGGCGCCATGTTTACCAACCCAACGGTAGATATCAGCATCGCCATGAAAGCATTAAGCGTTATTATTTTCGGAGGATTGGTAGCCGGCTTTATCCCTGCGCGCAGAGCCGTTTCGATACACCCCGTAGAAGCATTAAGAACAGAATAAAATACAGTTATGATAAAAAAAATAATCAAAATCAGTCTGCTTGTTATATTACTTGGTGGCTTTGGCTACACCATGTTTTTTCTTTACAGCAAATCGCAAAAGCCTCCCGTGGTTTTCCAAACCCTAACGCCGTTTGATACTGTTATCATTAAGAAAACAGTAGCCACAGGCTCCATCATTCCAAGAAAAGAAGTCAATATGAAATCGCGCGTATCGGGCGTGGTAGAAAAATTCTTTGTCATTGCCGGGCAGGAGATCAAAGAAGGCGATGTAATTGCCCGCATTAAGATCATTCCTAATATGGCTAGTTTGCAGGGCGCAGAAACACGTGTTAGCCAGGCAAAAGTAAGCTTTGATAATGCTACGATTGAATACGAAAGAAATAAAAAATTATTGGAACAAGGTGTTATTTCAAAAGCAGACTTCCTGCCATCTGACCTGAAATATAAAAGTGCTGAAGTAGAAGTAAAATCTGCCGATGAAAATTTACAGATATTGAAAGAAGGGGTTAGCAAAAGCATGGAAACTGCTTCTAACACTATTGTTAAATCAACCATCACAGGCATGGTGCTGGATGTACCGATAAAAGAAGGAAGCTCGGTTATTGAAAGTAATACGTTCAATGAAGGAACAACCATTGCCGTAGTAGCCAACATGGGCGAAATGATCTTTGAAGGCAAGCTTGATGAAAGCGAAGTAGGCAAGGTAAAAGAAGGCATGCCGCTTGTATTGACCGTAGGGGCTATAGACGACCAGACCTTTAACGCCAACCTTGAATACATTGCCCCTAAAGGCGTAGCAGAGAATGGCGCTATACAATTCTTAATTCGCGCGGCGATGAATAAAGATAAGAACAGCACTTTTTTACGTGCCGCCTACAGTGCCAGTGCAGACATCATCCTGGCAAAAAAAGAACATGTATTAGCTATTCCTGAAAGCGTTTTGCAGTTTGAAAAAAGCAAGCCTTTTGTTGAAGTGGAAAAAACGCCAAACGTGTTTGAGAAAAAATATATTAAAACCGGTTTATCAGACGGTATCAATATCGAAGTAACAGAAGGCCTCACGAAAACAGATAAGATAAAAGTGCCCCAGTTAACCCCGGCGCCCGGCGATAAAAAATAACATATTCTTTTCCGTTTCATAAAGCTGGAAGAAGAGCAATTATATTCTGTTAAAGGACAACTCTTATATAGGATTTGGATGAATTCCCAGTACGTTTTTTAGCTCACGCCTGTACACAAAATTACCGGGCAAAATTAATTTTAAACGCTTATATTAGTTGGCTTAAAATGATGGCCCACACTATTAAAAAACACATTTTCTTTACACTGCTGTTTTTGGCCTGCAGACTATTATTCTTTGCCCAGCAAGGCAACTACTATATTAATAACCATGCACCCTCTATGTATGCTGCCGGCGACCAGAACTGGGGACTTGTGCAGGACAATTTAGGCCGCCTGTTTGTTGCCAACAACGATGCCGTTATGATGTATGATGGCAAAAGCTGGCAAATAATAGGCATTAAAGAAGGCAGTGTAACCTCCTCGTCGGTAGCCAAAACAAACAACAACATTATATTAGCCGGCGGATACGGAGATTTTGGTTATTTAAAAGATAAAAGCGCCGAAAAAATTAAATACATTTCCCTAAGCGATTCATTGCCTGAAAAAGAGAAAGATTTTGGCAATATCTGGGCTATACACAGCATAGACAGCAACCGTTTTTATTGTGCCAACGAAAAAATATTCTGGTATGTAGGTAATACCTTTAAGGAAAGCTTTGTGCCTACCGGCGAAAAGTTTCATACTTTTTTTAATGTAGAGAACACTTTATTGATTCGTGAGCAAGGCGTGGGGTTTTTATTTTTTAGAGACGGCAAGCTGAATAAAATAAAAAACGCCGAAGAGTTTATCGATACAAAAGTATATGCTGTTTTACCCTTTAAAGCCAACCTGTATTGGGTATGTTCGCGCAAAGGATTGTTCATTCTTAAGTTCAACAACAAAAACCCAGAACAAAGCTCATTTTACAAGATCAACAATCCCGCCACTGACAAATGGATGATCGACAATGACGTTTATTGCGGCACGAAGATCGATCAAAATCAATACGCGCTGGGCTCTTTAAAAAACGGGGTGCTGATAGTAGATGCCAATTTTAACCCTGTAAGCAACATAAACTATAACCAAAGCGGCCTGCAGGAAGATGCTGTAAAATCAATCTACATAGATTACGCGGGCAATATGTGGCTGGCGCTTAACAAAGGTGTAAGCCATGTGCAAATTAACACACCCCTGAAGCACTGGAATAAGATAAATGGCATACGGGGCACTATTGAAAGCATTGCCAAATTTAACGGCACCTTTTATATAGCCAGCGATAAGGAAGTTGATAAGCTAAATTTGACTACAAACCTGTTTGTTCCTACCCGTATTACAGAAGAAAGCTGGGACCTACTGGTTTATAATAAAGACATTATGCTGGCCGGCACAAAAGCGGGTTTGTACGAAATAAGATCTTCATCTGAACAAAAAATATACGATGCACCTGACGGAATTTATAAGATAGGCATAAACCCTCTTAATAAAGAGCAGTTATTTCTTGCAGGCGGTAATTCTTTATTTTTAGCAGAATACACCAACCATAAAATTGCCATCATAAAAGAGTATAGCTATGCAGCGGGCATCAGGAGCATGGCCGTGAATAAAAAAGGGAATGTTTTTTTTGGTTCAGACCACGACCAGGTATTTATGTACAGCGCTTCAATGCCTGACACGCTTACCATTTTTGACGAAAAAAACGGTTTGCTGCCCAATTCGGAAAATTTTGTTTTTAGTTATAACGATGAAATTATTGCTGCTACAGATACGGGGTTATTGCAGTTTAAAAACAATGCCTTCGTAAGGAACCCCGTTTACAATATATTCAATAGCAAAACCCAGATGCAGAAAGCCATCCAAGTGGGTAATGATATATGGCTGGCCTTGCTCAACATTTCAGATAATACAGCCTATAGTGAGGGAGACGGGTTGTGCATATTAAAGCACACTCCATCAGGCTTTGTAAAAGATTATAAATTCTTTAAACAGATAAAATCCTTAAAAGCCCATTGTTTTTTATTGGATAGCGATAAGGTGTACATCGGCACAAACGACGGGTTGATCTCTTATAACCTTACACAAAAACATAAAGACTACACCTTCAATACTTTTTTATCTAAGATCGTACAAAAAACAGATACTAATATTATTGCCGAGAATTTTTATGAAGGCGTAAAATTTACCGAGCCAGTCTTTTCATATAAAAACAATGAGATCAATTTTTCGGTATCTGCCTCTGATTATTACGATAAAAATGAAATTGAATTTGCCCATTACCTGGAAGGCGCGGAAGAAGGTTATAGCAAATACACCAAAGCAGATAAAATACCTTACAACAACTTGCATGAAGGACATTACGTGCTTCACTTAAAAAGTCGCAACATATTGGGCATAGAAGGCAAACCCGTAAGCTTTGCATTTACTATTTTACCACCCTGGTACCGCACATTTTGGGCATATGCACTGTACTTTATAGGCTCCATAGCCTTCATTACTTTTATTGTTAGATACAACACCAAACGTTTAAAAGAGCAAAACATAAAGCTGGAGAAGATCATAACCGAACGAACCAAAACCGTTGAGCACCAAAAAGAAGAAATTGAGCATAAGAATAAAGAAATTACAGATAGTATAAATTATGCCCAGCGTATACAACAAGCCATCTTGCCACCGGTTGCCGAGATCAAAAAAGTATGGAAAAACCTGTTTGTCTTTTATCAGCCAAAAGACATTGTAAGTGGCGATTTTTACTGGTACCATAAAATAAGCGATACCGAAATACTGATTGCCTGTGCCGATTGCACCGGGCATGGCGTGCCGGGAGGCTTTATGAGCATGATCTGCTCGGATAAGCTAAATGATGCCGTGCAAAAAACCCACGATCCTGCCGAAATACTGTTTCATGTAAACAACAATGTAAAAAAAGCGCTGCGCCAAAACGAAAATGCTGATGAGAACGTTAATAAAGACGGGATGGAAATTGCGCTTTTGCGCATTGATTTTGCTGCCAAAAAATTATGGTATTCGGGCGCCAACCGTTTGCTGTGGGTATTAAGAAAAAAAGACGAAGACATTGAAGAAATAAAGCCAAACAAAGCCAGCATAGCCAGCTTTACCGAGCTTAACTTTTTATATACCGGCCACGAAATTCAGTTAGATGCCGGCGACCTGGTATACGTAACTTCTGATGGATACCCCGACCAGTTTGGCGGAGCGCAGGGCAAAAAGTTTATGAGTAAAACCCTGAAAAAATTAATACTGTCTATCCGTAACAAAGAAATACCCGAGCAGGAAAAGATCATAAAAGACACTATTAACACCTGGATGCAGGGTTACGAGCAGGTGGACGATCTTTTATTGATCGCCCTTAAAATGTAATTGATCATTCTTGTTAATTCTAAGTTCCTAATTCTTAATTCATATTGTATCTTTACGCAATAAATTATGGCTTTTAAACGACATTTAATTACCGCTGCCTTGCCCTATGCAAACGGGCCTGTGCATATTGGTCACCTTGCCGGTTGCTACCTTCCGGCAGATATATACGTACGCTACCTTCGCAGCAAGGGCGAAGACGTTAAATTTATTTGCGGCAGCGACGAGCACGGCGTACCCATTACTATCAAAGCAAAAAAAGAAGGCATCAGTCCGCAGGAAGTGGTAGATAAATACCACAAAATAATGGGTGATTCCTTTAAAGAATTTGGTATTTCATTCGATATATTTTCCCGTACATCCAGCAAAACGCACCATCAGACCGCCAGCGATTTCTTTAAAAAATTATATGATAACGACTCTTTTACCGAACAGGTAACCGAGCAATATTATGATGATGAAGCCAAGCAATTTTTGGCTGACAGGTATATTGTTGGTACCTGCCCAAAGTGCGGAAACGAGAATGCTTACGGCGACCAGTGTGAAAAATGCGGCAGTTCCTTATCCCCTACCGAGCTTATCAATCCTCATTCTATGTTATCGGGTTCCAAGCCTATTTTAAAGCAAACCAAAAACTGGTTTTTACCGCTTGATAAATTATCTCCGAAAATTAAAAAATACATAGAACAGCATAAAGACTGGAAGCCAAATGTTTACGGCCAATGCAAAAGCTGGTTAGATAGCGGAGACGGCTTGCAGCCTCGTGCCATGACACGCGACCTGGATTGGGGAGTTCCCGTTCCGGTGAAAGACGCTGAAGGAAAAGTTTTATATGTTTGGTTCGACGCGCCTATAGGGTATATTTCTGCCACTAAGGACCTTGTGCCTAATGATTGGGAGAAGTATTGGAAAGATAAGGACTCTCGCCTGATCCATTTTATCGGGAAAGACAATATTGTTTTTCATTGCATTATTTTTCCGGCAATGTTAATGGAGCATGGTGAGTTTGTATTACCCGATAATGTTCCTGCCAATGAGTTTTTAAATTTAGAAGGAGATAAAATTTCCACTTCGCGCAACTGGGCCGTTTGGTTGCATGAATATTTATTGGAATTTAAAGACAAGCAGGATGTATTACGCTATACTTTATGCGCTAACGCTCCCGAAACAAAAGACAATGATTTTACCTGGAAAGATTTCCAGGCAAAGAACAACAATGAGTTGGTTGCCATTTTAGGGAATTTTGTAAACCGTACATTGGTGCTTACTCATAAATATTACGAAGGCCTTGTACCCGATGCAACCGAATATACCAAAGAAGATCTTTTAATACTGGAAGAAATTGGCAAAGCGCCTGAAAAAATTGCGGCTTCCATTGAGCAATTCAGGTTCAGGGAAGCGCTTGCAGAGCTGATGAATTTAGCACGTGTGGGGAATAAATATTTAGCGGAGACCGAGCCCTGGAAATTGATCAAGACAGATGAAAAGCGTGTAAAAACTATCATGAACATCTCGCTTCAGATCACTACGAACCTGGCTATTCTGTGCGAGCCTTTTTTACCATTTACGTCACAAAAGCTTTTTACCATCCTGAATATAAATCCTATAAAATGGAACGGTGCAAAGCAAAGCAACAACCTGCATGCCGGGCACAAGATCAATAAAGAAGAGTTGCTGTTCAGCAAAGTAGAGGATGCTGAAATGGATGCACAAATTAAAAAACTACAAGATTCGAAAAAATTGAACGAAGAAAATTCGGCAGCACCATCTCAAATCTCACCTCTCAAATCTCAGATCTCTTTCGAAGATTTCGAAAAAATGGATATTCGTATCGGCACTGTATTAGAAGCCGAAAAAGTAAAAGGTGCCGACAAGCTTTTAAAATTAAAGATAGATACCGGCATTGATGTGCGTACTGTTGTAAGTGGCATTGCATTACATTACACCCCCGAAGAAATGATAAACAAACAGGTTAGCATTTTAGTGAACCTGGCTCCGCGCAAAATAAAAGGTATTGAAAGCAACGGTATGATCTTAATGGCAGAAAATGATAAAGGCGTGTTAAGCTTAGTTTCTCCAACAAGAGAGAATACGAATAACGGTAGTTGTGTAAAATAGATTTTTGTATCTTTAATACAATGAATTTCAAACCTGTTACATATATATTTTTATTTACTTTTTTGAGTGTGATATGTTTTGGGCAAATAAAGAGTAAAAAATTGCTCGAAACACTCTACAGCTCTAATACGCCAGGATATATTAAAGGCTATGAACGTATACCTTCTGGGGCCTGTGGAGGTAATACGATAGAATGGTTAGAAAGAGATGAAAAAAAATTAGATTCTTTACAACTTATTCTTGAAATCGAAAATGAAACGCTTGTTAGGTTTAGAAAAAATTATTTGTACGTAATGGAAGTATATAGTGATTATTCTTATACATACTTAAAGGAATTTTTATTTTTAAACGATTGGCATTGGAATGATACATACGGTATAAGGGTTTTAGATCAATCTTTTAATTATTCTCTTAAAAAGGTGCAAATTGAAAGCGCTATTAAGTAGTTTCTTTTGTGAATTTAAAATACAATTATAAAAATTACTTAAACCTTACAACACATACGGCATTAGGGAGTAATTTCTTTACATGGTTCAGGTTATTAGCCAGAAATAAGTTTGCAGTAGATATTCGTTTTTTACCGAAAGCATTTTTTATAACAGCTACAATCATTTTTAATATTCCTTTTCAGCTGTATGAATACCTGCGTTATCATAGACAGGTAAAAAAAACAAAAATAAAGCGTCCTGTTTTTATTATAGGCCATTACAGAAGCGGCACAACGTACCTGCACAATGTTTTAAGCAAAGACCCCCGTTTTTGCTTTTGCTCTACCTATGAAGCTTTAACGCCACATGTTTTTTTAAACACAGGTAGCATCACAAAAAAAATACTTGGCTGGGCAATGCCTAAAACACGGCCACAGGATAATGTGGAAGCCGGTGCTGAAAAACCCAGCGAAGAAGAATTTGCCATGGGCAATATCAGCGATACATCACTAACACACGGTTATTATTTCCCAAAAAATATTTTTAAAGCATTTGGTGAAAGCGTTGTTTTTGAAAAAGATGCTAAAAAGAACACACTACATTGGCAAAAGCATTTTGATTATTTTTTGAAAAAACTGGCTTATAAAAATAAAGACAAACAGCTTTTACTTAAAAGCCCTGCAAATACTGCAAGGGTCAGAGAAATTATAGAATTATATCCCGACGCTTGTTTTATACATATACACCGTGATCCTTATACGGTTTATCAATCTAACGTAAATCTTTATGAAAAAATACTGCCTTTGCTTAGCTTTCAAAAACCCGATGGTAAGCTTATAGAAGATTTCATTTTACACAGTTACGAAAAAACGTATCGAAAATTTCTGCAGGATAAGCAAAATATTCCGGCCAACCAGGTATTTGAAATGAGCTATTATGATTTTGTAAAACAGCCGTTAGAACAATTGCAAAAGGCCTACACACATTTAAATTTAGAAAGTTTTGAAAATGCAATTCCTTTTTTAAAAGAAGAGATCCGTGATGTAAAAGGTTACCAGACAAACGCGTATCCTATGTTAGATACAGAGGCTCAAAATCTCATTATTGAAAAATGGGGCTTTATGTTTGAGCAATATGGCTATAATAAACTTAAAAGAAACTAAATCTATTTTTTCGAAGAATCTATTTTAATACGTTCAGTTTGGTTTGCCAATTGCCAGGCTGTAAAAAATACCAGGCGGGTAATTTTTTCCATTTTATTGAAATCTATCTTTTGTATCTCATCTGTCTCCTGGTGATAATCAGCATGCACTCCATTAAAATAAAATATAACCGGCACATTGTTTTTTGCAAAATTGTAATGATCGCTTCTGTAATAAAAACGATTGGGATCGTTCTCGTCATTAAAGGTATAATCCAAATCTATTTTAGTGTACGTTTTATTGGCCTGTTCGGATATCTTATGCAACTCGCTGCTTAATTTGTCACTCCCAATTAAATACACATAATTGGAGTTTTTTTCATGCGCCTCATCCAAGCGCCCGATCATGTCAATGTTCAAGTCGCATTCTGTTTTGCTAAGTTCAAATACCGGGTGTTCCGAATAATATTCACTCCCAAGCAAACCTTTTTCTTCTCCCGACACATTTAAAAACAACATACTTCTGCGCGGGCCTTTGCCTTGTTTTTTTGCCTCCTGAAATGCTTTTGCCAGTTGCATAATGGCAACCGTGCCACTACCGTCATCATCAGCGCCGTTGTATACTTTACCATCAATTACACCCAAATGATCGTAATGCGCGGAAAGCACAATAACTTCATCTTTCAGATCAGTGCCTTCTACATAAGCCATCACGTTCTCTGCCTGTATGCTGCGTTTTTCCTGGGTAAGCTGAACCGCTAAATTAGTTTTTACAGTAAATGAAATTGATTTGTTGGTAGCCGATATCTTATCTCCAACGTTCCCGATCTGCTGTTTAGACGAAGCTAAGATATCATCAGCCATTTGCTTTGAAATGTAAATGATGAAAGGAAAACTCAGGGATGCTTTTCCGTCAATGCTCATGCGGCTTCCATTGATACGATGATCCTGCTGCAACATGCTTTCAGCCAAATTATTATCTACGATCAGTAAATATTTTATACCTTGTTTTTTTGCTTCGGTTTGCTTCATCCGATAATTGGTAGTCCATTGCCCCGGTTGCGGCGTTTGTGTGATCATTGATTTTCCATCCGCACGATAAGGCTCTCCACTAAACACCATCACTGCTTTGTTTTTTACATCCAACTTATCATAGTCGTTATATACAACTGTGTTTATTCCATAACCGCAAAAGGTAATATCATTGATAGAAAAATTAGTATCTCCGGTAATATTTGCCCAGGTATAAAAATCTGTATTTTGTTTATACTCTTTTTTGTTGAAAGAAATTTTCACAGCCTGAGGGTTATATACATCCAATGGAAATGACTGCTGGTAACCTTCTTTTAATTTAGATAAAGGAGGAATCCCTAAATCTTTATAATATTTTGAAATATATTCGGCACTCATTTTTTGCCCTTTTTGCCCGGTTTCTCTTCCTTCGTATTCATCGGAAGCCAAAACACTCAGGTTCTTTTTCATACCATCTGCCGTAACGTATTTAGAAAAACGTACCGCGGTTGTATCTATTTGTTGCGCCATCAACAAGGTTGGCAAGCAAAGGGCAATTAATTTTAATTTCATTACTCTATTGGTTTAATTTACATTCTATCCGGCACTTCAACACAAAGCAGGTGCATGGCTTGTTTAATGACCAAGGCACATTTGTATGAAAGCTGTATTCTTATTAGTTTTTGGCTTTCTTTATCAGCGTTTAACACAGAAAGCTCATGATAGAACTGATTGTAGTTTTTAGCTACTTCATACACATAATTGGCTACCAACGCCGGGCTATATGTAGCTTCTGCTTCCTTAATAATCGTTTTAAAATCGGATAACAAATAGATCAATTCTATTTCTTTTTGATGAAGCGCATAATCTGCAGGGATAGAAATAGCTTTTATTTCATTGGCAGAGAGCTTTGATTTACGTAAAACCGACTGTATACGCGCATGTGTATATTGTATAAATGGCCCTGTATGCCCATTAAAATCAATACTTTCAGTCGGATCAAACAGCATTTTCTTTTTAGGGTCTACTTTAAGTATAAAATAACGCAGCGCCCCCAAGCCTAATATCCTGAATAGATTATTTGCTTCACTTGCTGTTAAGCCTTCGGTTTTTCCAAGCTCTGTGGTTGTTTCACGGGCTGTCTCGATCATGCCTTCAATCAGGTCATCGGCATCCACAACAGTACCTTCCCTGCTTTTCATTTTACCGGTTGGCAATTCAACCATACCATATGAAAGATGATATAAATTATCTGCGTATTTTCTGCCTAATTTTTTCAGGATAAGAAATAAAACTTTAAAATGATAATCCTGCTCATTGCCAACTACGTAAATAGACTTGTCAATTTTAAAGTCTCTTTCTTTTTCGTTAGCTGTTGCAATATCCTGCGTGATGTATACACTGGTTCCGTTGCTTCGCAATACCAGCTTATGATCTAAGCCGTCAGCCGTTAGATCAATCCAGACAGAGTTATCTTCTTTCTGATAAAAAATTCCTTTTTCCAGGCCTTCTAAAACGGTTTGCTTACCTAAATTATATACATCGCTTTCGTAATAATTTTTATCGGCTTTTATACCCAATGAATTGTATGTTGCATTTAAACCGTCATAAACCCATCCATTCATGGTTTTCCAAAGGTTACGAACTTCCTTATCATTATTTTCCCAAGCAACAGTTAGGTCGTTTACCTGTTTTGCCAATACTGATTGTTTTTCCGCTTCCTCTTCGGTTAATCCTTTTTGTTTCAGCTCGGTAATTTCTTTTTTATATGCGTTGGCATATTCCACATAAAAATCGCCTACTAATTTATCGCCTTTTTTACCGGTAGTTTCAGGGGTTGCACCATTTCCAAAAAGCTGCCATGCCAGCATAGATTTAGAAATGTTGGTACCTCTATCATTATATAAACAAGCGTGAATTACTTTATGCCCTCTTGCCTTTAATATCTCAGCCAATGATGATCCTAAAAAAATATTGCGCAAATGTCCTAAGTGCAAAGGTTTGTTTGTATTGGGAGAAGGGTATTCTATCATCACCGAAGAACCTGATGAATCAGGCTGTTCGAGTGCATAGGTATCTTTAGCCAATATATCTGTAAAATAGGCCAGCCAAACGTTATCGGCTACACTAAAATTGAGAAAGCCCTTTACAACATTAAACCCTTCTATAAGATTTGTATTTTGTTGTAAATAATTTCCAATATCTGTGCCTGTTAGTTCAGGGCTTTTCCCTGATGTTTTGATAAGCGGAAACGTAACCAACGTAATCTCACCTTCAAACTCTTTTCTTGTTTTCTGAAAAGAAATATCGCCGGTGTAAGCTGTGGTATATAATGCTGAAAGAGCTTTATTTATTGCCGTTGTAAACTCCTTTAAAATGTCCATACAATAAAATTATAATTATTTTTCTTATTCTACATGCGTACCAATCGGCTGGCCAATTTCCCATTCGGTAAAATCTTCGTTCGCTTCTAGCCCAAGCCCTTTCAGGACTTCTTTCTTGGTTGTGATTTTCACAAATTCTTTGGTGTAGATTTTGTGCGTTGCTTCATCCCAAAATAATTGTTCGGTATTTAAAATCTCACCGTTTGCATTTGTTACAATCACATTATATTTTACTTCTACTTTTTTACTTTGTTCGTATTTTATACCGTAGTTGGCTTTTAAAGTTGTCTTTATCTGGTTACTATCGTTATAAAACTCCACATATAAACCTTTTGGCATTTCGGTATAATGTTCTTTTACATTGTAGGTATAATCGTTTAAAATAGGTGCCGTTAATCTTACTTTTACCTGCCCGGAATCTGTATAAAGTATTTCTACTTTTTTTCCATGTTCTGTTGGGAAAATGGCTTCTTTTTGCGTTACTTTTTCAATCTCCTTTACATCATTCTGGCAAGATGAAAGGAGGAAACAAACTGCAAAAAAAAATAAAAAAAACGGATTTATTTTTTTTAACGAATGCATTAATCGTACTTAGTTTTAATAAACCAACGATCATTAAAGGTAAGGCCCAATACGCCACGGATGTATTTTTCTTTTATCAAGCCATCGGATGTTGTTCCATTAATTCCATACTCTAAAGAGATATTTACCATGGTAAATAATTTAAATCGACCGCCGCCGGAAGGAAGTCCAAGTCCTACCGAGACTGCATATTGTGCTATAGCATGGTTATTAAAAACCAGGTTACCCGAATTATAACGGGCACCTAAACGGTAGTTAATCCGTTTCAGGTAAGCCAGGTTACTGCCGACAGCCGCTCGTTGTGGGAGATACTGAAACCCAATGGCCGCTGAATATGAATCACGCAATTTTTGGTTATCGCCAAAGAATGAATATTTACTCCATTGCTGGTAACCGGCATCTAGCAACACCGTAAGATTATCTCCATGTTTAAAGCCAAGTCCTATGCTCTGCATAATAGGTATATAAATGCTTCCTTTTGCCGAAGGCTTGTAATAAAACGTATCATAAGGCTGCTCTACGCCGCTTGTTTGCGATGAAAATGTATAGGCTACCTGCGAGGCAGTTGCAGCTACTTTTTTAGGCAGCGATACTGTATAACCTAATATGATTTTTAAATTCTTTTTTAATTTGTATTTGCCAAAATGACTTACATCAAAAAACATTTGTGCACCTCCCTGGTAATAAATATCATGGACACTGGTTTCGGTGGTTTGCTTGGTATTAAATACCGATCCGTAGCTATAAGGAAAATAAGCATAAGAATAATAATCAATCGTACCGTATAAAAAGTTAAGGTTGGTACCCAAAGAAAGAGAAGATAAAGCGCTTAGCCAGAATTTACGATGACGGGCTATTGCACTTGCATTGGATTTAAAGATAACGGTATCTGTTAATGAAGTATCTGTTTCGTGTGCCTTATAATGTTTAACAACATAGCCACTGTCTCTTAATGTCCTGTAGCTTCTTGAATTATAAAACCTGCGGTATTGCTTGTCAAAAGGCCTGATAGCAAACCCCAGGAAAACACGGTTAATACCCCCGGTACCCTGGTAATTATAATTTAATTGTCCAATACTGTCTACGTTTCCTGTGGTAGTTGCATTATATCCTACGTTAGAAAAAGGAGTTAAGCCCATAGCCAGACCCATGTTTTTTTTAATGGGAACAGCTAAAGAGATATAATTAAACCCAGAATTAGTTTTTTTAACATTTCCTGCGTCGCTGATAAAGTTGGTTGAGCTTGCCCGGCCGCCTATTTCAAAAGTTGTGATGCGATTAGTTGAATAAGAAGCCGGGTTACCCGGGTTTATAAACAAAGGAATTAACGTATCATTTTGAAAAGCAGTATAGCAACCGCCCATAGCAGTTGAAGCAGCCAATCCGCTGGGCTCCATACTTCCCATACCGTAACGCGAATAAGGAGAAGATGTAGAGGTTTGTGCCTGCGAGAAGAAAGAAAGAAATATCACAGCAACAGCTGTTATAAAAGATCTATATTTTATGTTGATGAAGCAAAATTTCATTCAATCCGTTTAAAATTAAATTAGGCGCGGCAAAGATGCTATTTTTTAAGCCATCAACCAAAAAAGAAAGGTTACCGCCTGTTGCTATAACGAGGCCATCTTTATTTTGTTGTTTAAAGTTTTGTATATACCCTTCAACCTCAAACAAAGCCCCTAGCTGTACGCCACTTTTAATGGATGTTTCTGTGTTTGTGCCTATTATTATAGTAAAATTATCTTCTTTTTGAAGCTGCGGAAGTTTATCTGTAAAAGCATGCAGAGCTTTGTATCGCATATCAATGCCGGGCGATATTGCCCCACCAATGAATCCATCGGCAATTGTAACATAATTATATTTTATGCAAGTACCGGCATCTATCACCAATAAAGGAGATTTTGGATATAACGCAACGGCTCCTGCAACAGCTGCTATACGGTCTTTTCCCAATGTTTCAGGGGTTTTATAGGCCATTGCAAAAGGAAGCGAAGTTGTATGGTTTAACTCAACAAAATGCGTTTTGCTTTTTAAAAAAGATATGAGTTCTTTATCATGTTCAATAACCGAGCTAATAATGCTGCTTTTTACACCGGGAAATTGTTGAAGGACATTTTTTATTTCCCGGATGGCATTTTTATCAAAAGTGAACTTTTTTACAAGTTCTTTATCTGAAAAAATAGCAATTTTAGTTTGTGTATTACCTAAATCAACAATGAGATTCATTGAACAAAGCTAAGTTTAATGCACTTTTTGGGCTTATTATGTTATTGAATAAATGCTAACAAAAAAAAATTTGATGCAAATAAATAATTTTAGTATGTTTGCACCCCTAAAACGGCTGGTACCTTAGCTCAGTTGGTAGAGCAAAGGACTGAAAATCCTTGTGTCCCTGGTTCGATTCCTGGAGGTACCACTTAAAAAACCCTTGCTAGGCAAGGGTTTTGTCGTTTTATACATCTCCGTTTACTACACAAACATATTACATTCGGTTTTTTCTATTTACGACAAAATTATTTTATGTTTTTTAAATAAATTAAAAAAGCCCGTAATCATGCAGAAGAAACGGGCTTTTTTTTGGCTTTGCTAACTAACCCAAAACCATGTTAAATTATAAAATTTTATGCCAGCTATTGTTTCTGCAATTTTAACTCAAAACAACTGTAAGAGGCATGAGATCAGGAAAAGAATTACTCAGTTTTAATATATTGTGTAATAATCGTAAGATCAAATGATATTTTGTAATGCCTTATCCATTATTCACTGTTTTAAAACAATAAAGATATTGGTGGTTTTCCATTAGCTGCACACCAGGCTTATACTCTTGCATGCCGTGTCCTCCTGCCTGGAAATAAAGTGTAATTTTTAACGCATTTTCCCATGTTTTCGCGTTTACAAAATATACCGGATTTTGTTCAGTTAATAAACCTCTGTTTAAGTGTCCTGATAAAGTTTCATTTTCAGTAATCTCGGAGTTAGAATCATCTGTAATTCCAATGTAATATTGAGGAAACATTCCTTTATTCAAGCCCACAAAATTTTCAATATCGGCTACTATTTGATCCATGCGTTTTATTTCACTGTCAAATTGCTCATTTCTCGCCATACTCCTGAATTGAATAAAGTTTCTTTAGTATTGCATAATGAACGTAAAGATAAATTAATATTCTAAGAATTTAGATGTAAGATTTATTTTAAAAATGAGCCTATATTTGAATTGAGCATGCTGAAAAAAAGAGATAACAGTAAGTATATAAATACCATTGATGAGTGCATAACAGATGGTGTTAAAAATGGTATTTTCCAGGTTTCGCTTGAGGATAATTCGTTAAACGGACGTACTGTAACCATTGGTGGAAAAGAAGTTGTTAATTTTGGCTCCTGTAGTTATTTAGGGCTTGAAACGGATGACAGGCTTAAACAGGGTGCTATCGATGCTACATTACGTTACGGCACTCAGTACTCATCTTCCCGTCTGTTTTCTGCCTGTAATTTGTATGAAGAACTTGAAAGTCTTTTCTATAAGCTTTTCAATAATAATCCCAATATAGTAGCCGCTACCACTACCCTTACACATATATCAGCTATTCCTATTTTAGTACAGGATAACGACCTTATTATATTAGATCACCAGGTACATGGAAGTGTGCAGCTTGCCGTGCAATTAGTAAAAGCGAGAGGAACCGAAGTAGAAATGATAAAGCATAACCGAATGGATATGCTTGAAGATCGTATAAAAGCTAACCCAAATAAATACAACAAAATATGGTACATGGCAGATGGCCTATATTCCATGTATGGAGATTATGCACCGGTTACTGATCTAATGATCTTGCTTAACAAATACCATAACTTCCATTTATATATTGATGATGCACATGGAATGAGCTGGACAGGAAAGCATGGCAGCGGATATATACTAAACAACATGCCCATGCACCCAAAACTGGTTTTATCAACTTCGCTTGCAAAAGGTTTTGGTACAGGCGGCGGCGTATTAGTATTACAGGACAAAGAAATGAAGCGTAAAATATTAACCTGTGGTAGTTCTTATACTTTTTCGGGGCCTATTCAGCCACCTATGTTAGGTGCTTCTATTGCCAGCGCTAAAATCCATTTAAGTGATGAAATATATCTATTACAAAGCAAACTCAGAGAGAAAATAGAATTAGCAAAAAGTTTCATTGAGCAATACGACTTACCACTTGTGCTTCCGTCTAATTCACCCATTTTTTATTTAGGCTTGGGGCTACCCCGTGTAGGGTATAATATCGTTAAGCGTTTATTAAACGAAGGTTTTTATACAAACATTGGTATTTTTCCCGGAGTACCGGTAAAATGCAGCGGCTTACGCTTAGCAATTACCAATGGGCACACTAATGATGATATTAAAAATGTATTAGCTGCTTTTCAATACCATTTTCCAAAAGCTTTGGAAGAAGAAGGTTTAACAGTTGAAGACATCAGCAATAATTTCGATTTACCTTTTGAAGAAACAAAAAAACGATATCCTTCTCCATTAAAAAGCAATTCTAATAACGGCCTTAACATAGAGCATAAAACAAGCATACTTAGCATTAATAAAGTCTTATGGAATAGATTGTTGGGCGACAATGGTACGTTTGACTGGGAAGGTTGCCTTTTTTTAGAAGAGACA
>Ga0134128_10003044_pt1 | contig 20534 bp, 18 predicted proteins | sample KB31754_FD_96462 | JGI IMG/M metagenome (GOLD analysis project Ga0134128, IMG submission 96462) | Terrestrial soil microbial communities with excess Nitrogen fertilizer from Kellogg Biological Station, Michigan, USA - KB3-175-4 | ecosystem: Environmental > Terrestrial > Soil > Unclassified ...
CGCGCGAGGACGTGCCCGCCGTCATCGACCTCCTCTACCGCCGCCCGCCCTGCGCGTGGATGAAGAACCTCTCGACGCCGAGCCTCGCCGTGTTCCTGCGCTACGCCGTCGGGGAGTCGCGCGCCGTCCTGCCGCTGGCGAGGGCGGACGGCGAGAGGGCGCCGGCCGGCTACGCGCTCGCCATCCCCGACCCGGGGGCGTTCTGGCTCGGCTTCGCCCTGGAGAACCCCGTCATCGCGCAGACGATCTGGTTCTTCCGGCGGCGGCGGGCGGCCGAACTGCGCCGCGAGCTCGCCGGCGGGGCCCGTCCCGAGTTCTCTTGGGCTCCGCCCGCGCGCGCGCGCGCCCGGATCCTCGGGCTTTACGTCCGCCTCGAGCATCGCGAGCGCGGCGTCGCCCGCGCGCTGTACGCCGACATGTTCGCGCGGCTCAAGGCGAGAGGGATCACGCTCGTCGAGGAGCACGTGAGCCCGGACTATCCGCTCGCGGCGGGACGCTTCCCGGGAGGCTTCGGCTGGCGCCTGGAGGCCTGCGGCTGCGGCGGCCGCAAGGTGAGCAAGAGCCTGTAGGGATCCGCGCGCCTAACGGGCCTTGTAGCCCGGCAAATCTTTCGCGGCGGGATCGTGGACGAGCCGAAGCGCTTCGGCGACGGCGCGGTCGAAGTCGTCGCGCTTCGGCCCGATCTTCACGCGCCCGCGGAAGAAGTTCGCCCACTTGAACTCGGCGAACGGCTCGGAGGTCTTGTCGTACCCGCCGGCGTCCCGCACCTTCCCGGCGAGGCTGCGGTACGGATCGTCCGTGTGGCCGCGCGTGTCCGCGGGCAAGGCGCTCGGGCCGCTCTCGACGCCGCGCTCGTCCCGGTCGTAGTAGAGGCCCATCGCGCGGGTCACCGCGTAGAACTGCGCCTTCGGCAAGTCCTTGATGGCGTCGTGGAGCTCGTCGTCGAAATAATGGCGCGCGTACACCTCGTCATGCCCGGCCTCCCACGCGGCGCGCGCCTCGTGGTGATGGTCGACCGGGCGCTTGCGCCCCTTGTAGTCGGTCACGACCGGGACCGACTTCTTGCGCAGCCACTCGTCGGCCTTCTTGCCGCTCATGGCTTTGAGAGCCTTGGCCTTGTCTTCGACCTCGTACATCCCGACCGGGATCTGCATCGGCTTGAGATCCAGGACCTTGACGCTCTTGGAGCCGTCCTCGGCGTTGAGGTGGGCGTCCTTGAGCTTGACCAGCTCGGCCGCAGCGCCGGCGGAGCGGGCGGAATCCGCGCTCATCAGGTCGTCGACGAGACGCGAGAACTCCGAGAGGGCGGCGGCCGCGTGAGCGGCGCCCGGCGCCTTCTCTGTTTCCGGCCCCGCGGCGGCGGCCGGCGCCGCGGACAGCGCGGCAGCCGGCGCGGCCGCGGCGGCCGCGACGGAGACGGCGGACGGCGCCGGAACGGACGCGGCGGCGGCAAGCCCGGGAATGGGCGCGAGCGCGGGAACGAAGCGGCCGGATGCCGCCGACGCCGAGACGGCGGCGGGCGCGACGACGACCGCCGGAGCGGATCGCGGCGCGACGAATTGAGCGCGCGCGGCGCTCAATGACAGGATCGAGAGGCACAGAGCCGCGGAGATCGCCTTCATCGAACGACATTGTACCCGCCCTCGCCGCCGCGAAGAAGAGCGCAAGGTCCTATGAACGCAGCATTAAAAGCCCTATCCCGGGCTGGGCCTCGAGAGGTGAATTCGCTCGAATTATTTAATCTTATTTTCTTGAGAACGAAGGACCTTGCGCGCGAAGAGCACCGCGCGCCCGTCGTCGCCGACCGCCCGCCAGCCCGGATCGGCGCTCAAGGCCTTCGCCAGCGGCGACCCCGGCGGCAGCAGGGCCGTCTCGATCCCGTACGCGTCGGCCAGCTCGCGCCAGCCCGGCGCGGCTTGGATCAAAGTCCGGTAGTCGGGGATCAAGGTCCAATACGGATCGAGGCGGCCGTCGATGAACACCGGAACGCCGGGCGCGATCGTGTAGACGAGATATCCGCCCCAATCGTAGGGATGGAACATGCGCCGTCCCGGGAACAGCGCCGCCGCCTTCTCGGCCGCGACGCGCGGATATTCGCGTTCGAAATCGGAGATCGGCCCGAGCGGCGCGCGGGCTCGCGCCTCGGCGGTCTCCACCGAGGCGATCGCGAGCAGGACCGCCGCCGCCCCGGCCAGGCACAGCCGCGAGCGCGCGGCGCCGAGTTCCGCGCGCGCCCACGAGAGGCCGGCCGCGACGCCCGCGCTCAGCGCGAAGAAGGGCAGCATCTTGCGCGTGCGCAGGCCGAGGACCAGGAAGACCAGCGCGAGCGCGGCCCAGGGGAAGCGCGAGCGCAGGCGGTCGACGCGCGCGGCCGCGAGGGCGAGGAGGAGCAGGGCATACGGCGTCGCCGACCAGGCGAGCGCCAGCGGGCGCCACTCCACGATGAGCGCGCGACCGGCCGGCGCGTCGAAGAAGAACCAGATGGGATAGACGAACGCCGTCGCGCCGTTGGGATGCAGGAAGCAGGCGAGAGTGCCCAGAGCCCAGGGCGCCAGGGCGCGGGGCCGGCGCGAGTCGAGGAAGTCCCGCCCGCAGACGCCGGCGAGAAGGACCCAGCCGAGCATGAAGCCGCCGTGGAGATTGACCCAGACCGCCAGCGCGGCCGCCATGGCCCAAGGCGCCCAGCGCCGCCCGCGCTCCCAAAGGCGCGCCCAGTACAAATAGAGGGCGAAGAAGAAGAACGTGAAGTTCTGGACCTTGACGAGCGCGAAGTTGAGCAGCGCGAAGCCGGCCAAGGCGGCCAGCAGCGCGCCGAGCGGCGCCGGCGGCGCTTCCTCGCTCCAAGCACGGGTCATGAGCCGCAGGGCCGCGGCGAGAAGCAGCGCGTTGAAGGCGGCGAGCAGGGGATAGCCGCCGGCGCGGAAGAGAAGGGCGAACGCGGCGCCCGAGAGCCACTCCGTCGCGATCATCGGCGCGCCGGTCCGCGTGTAGGAATAGTCCTCGATCAGCGGCAGGCGCCGCTCGGTCAGCACGCGCCCGCCTTCCCGCAGATGGAAGAACACGTCGGGATCGACGCGGACGAGCATCCGCCCGAAGAACAGCGCGGCCGTCAGGGCCAGGACGACGGCGGTCCACGGCGCGGCTCGCGCCGCGCGGGCGTTCGGCATCCGCCTAGTCTAGACAATTCCGGCGGCTACTGGCCGGGAGCCGAAGTCGGCGGCGGCGGGATGGATTCCGGAGTCTCCGGCGGGGCCGGCGTCGTCGACTCCTCCGTCTTGACCGCCGTGCTCTGCGAGTCGCCGTCCTGGTCGAACAGGGCGAACGTGTTGTCCTTGTACTCGACCAGGATCCGCGTCGCCCCGCCGCTCGCCGAGAAGCGGACCTGGGAGACGCCTTGCCCGAGGTACTTCAGGAACGCCGGCGGATCGGCCGTCTTGTCGTACAGGAAAGCCTGGCCTTCGGCGCCGAAGATCTGCACCATGCGCTTGCCGTCTGGGCTGGTGACCGTCGTTCCCGAGCCGGGCTCGGGCATGGAGCTGGGCGCCGGCTGTTCCGTCACGTGCTCGACGGTGACTCCGTTGTCCTCATACGGATAATAGTCGTTGTCGATGTAGACGTACGGCACGCCGCCGGGCCCCGGCCACCACCAAAAGCCGTCCCACCAGAACACCCACCGCAGGCGCAGCGGGTCGTACCACCACCAGCGGCTGCCGTAGTAGCGCGTCCAGTAGAAAGTCGGGCCGTGGTAGAAGCCGTACCAGTGATAGCGGCCGTCGTAATAATGGCTGTAGCGGACGCCGTGGTCGTTGTGCCAGTAATAGCGGTTCGGCACGACCTCCGTACGCTGCTGAGCCTGGATTCCCCGCACGACGGCCTCGTTCCTCACCACCGCCGCGTGATGCGACGGCGGGACCGCGGAACGGCGCTCGGTGATCGGGGCGCCCGACTCGTTGCGCCGCGGGATGACGGGACGCGCCTGGTCCCGCACGGTGTTCTCCGGCGAGGGCATCGAGGCGCGCGGGATCGCCACGCGCTGCTGGCGATAGATCGGCGTCGATCCGCGCGAGCGACCTCCTCCTCCTCCGTGCGCCGCGGCGCCGCCGCCGCGCGACGCGCCGCCGCCGGCGCGGATGATCCCGCCGCCTCCTCCTCCGCGGCCGCCCTCGCCGCCCCCTTCCCGGCCCGCCCCCGCCAGGAGCGCGGCCGCCGCCGCGACGAGCAACGCGGAAAGCGCTTGGCGTTTCATAAGTTCACCTCAGAACGACCAGCCCCAGCGTCCGGAGAGACTGATGACGTTCAGCATGCCCGAGGACCCCGAGAGCCCCAGCGCCTGGCCTTGAGCGGTCGGCCGAAGCGTCGAATTGGCCAGGCCGGTCCAGCCCACCTCGAGCGAGAAGACGTTCGGCTGGGCGTACAGGAAATCGAGTCCTCCTCGCACGGACATCGCCGGCCCCCATGCGCTGCCGTCCACTATTCGACGATGCTCGGCGGTCAATGTGTCGGACCAGACGAAGCCGGGATTGGGCGCCGCGTCCACCGTCGTGGACGTATAATGCCCGCCGGCGCCGAGGAGCAGGTAGGGACGGACGGAGCCCTCCTCGGCCAGCGTGTACTTATAATTCGCCATCAGGATCACGGAGTCGCCCGAGACGTGCGCGAAAGCGTCGGGGACCAGGTCCGGGGAATCGGTGGCGCTGCGGTCGAGGTACGCGAACTCCAAGCCCAGCGAGTTCCGCGGCCTGAACTCGCGGAGATATTGAAACCCGATCCGCGCGCCGATGTCGCCGTCGTTGGCCCGGCCGCCGTTGATCGCGCCGAAGTCGATGCTGGTCGCCGGGATGGCCAGGCCGAAGTCGAGCGACAGCGTGTTCAAGCGCGGCTCGAAGAGCTCCTCGTGCCGGCGCACGAGGACCCGGCGAGGCGGCGGCATGGGCGCCGGAGGGACGGCCGGAGGCGGCGGGGCGTTGTCGTCGATGCTCTGGACCCGCGAGGCGTCGATGCTGACGCGGCCCTGGGAGGTGTCGAGCACGACCTGGCGATCGTTGGAGCTGACCACTTTTCCCTCGAGAGTCCCGCCGCCCTTGAGATGCACCGTCGCCGCCTTCGCCGCCAGGGCGCCGATCGCCAGAAAGATCATGACGAGGGTCGGCGTCTTCATGGGCGGCCTCCTGGGCGTTCAGCGTCTCATCGAGGCCATTATACGGCGCGCTCCGCGCGGCGGCCATTCAATTCATGATCAAAAATTGGTCCTAGGACCCAGGACGCTCTAGGCCCAAAGGCCCTCTCGCCCGCGCGCCGCTTCGTTATGCTCCTCTCATGGCCGCTCGTCCCTCGCCGCGCCGCTCGTGGTCCCCGGGCCTCCTCGCGCTCGCCGCGCTGGCCGCGCTCGCGGCGGCCTCGCGCGCCGCGGCCGCGGAGCTGCCGCGCGCGCGCCCGGCGCCGAGCGCGGTCGAGGACTTGGATCAGGGCGCCGTGCGGCCCGACGACTTCAAGCGGGTCCTCGAGGGCTCGCTCGAACGGCGCGGCGACGTCGATGCCCCGGACGTGCTCGCGCGCGGCGCGGCCGGCCGCGCGGCCGCGATTCGCCTGAGCCGCCCGGAGAGGGCGCCGCGGCCCGGCGCCGACGTCGCGCCCCCGACGAGTCCCGCGCTCGCCCCGCGCGCCGGCGCCGCGGTCCGCGAAGTCTGGACGCCCGACCTGAAGACGCGCAAGCTCGCCGCGGCGCTGGGACTGGGCCTGCTGCTGATCGCCGTCAGCTGGCTGGAGACGCCCCGGGAGCTCGAGGCGGACGGCCCGGCCGGCGCGCCCGAACCCCCGCCCCCCTTCCGCGGCCCGCTTCCGGCGCCGCCGCGCGCGCCGGGGCCTGACCTCGCGCCCGCGCGCTTGGCGGAGGCGCTGGCCGAGCCGGACTACGTCGACACGCGCATGCCCGCCGCCACGTGGCGCGCGATCTCCTGGCGCGAGCAAAGCCTCATCGAGAGCTGGGACGCCAGCCCGGAGAAGTCGGCGGGCGCTGCCTCTCTGGCCGAGTGGCTGGACGCCAAGGGCGGCGCCGCGGGCGTGGACGTGCCGCTGCTGAAGGCCAAGCTGTTCCGCGACGCCTGAGCCGGCGTCCGACGAAAATCGTATACTGAAGCCGAAGAAAGGGTCCGGAAGCGCATTTCCGGAGGATCTGGATGGTCGGGCCGCCATCCCTCGCGCGCGACGAGACGCCCTCGCCGCGCGCCAAGGGGGTTGGATGAGGCAGACCGCCGTTTCGGACGCGCTCGCGTGAGGATCACCGCGAGGCTGATCGCCGCCTTGGCCATGGCCGCGGCCGCCGTCGTCGCGGGGGCGACCTTCCTGCAGATGCGGACCGAGCGGCTCCGCCTGATGGACGACCTGGAGCGGCGCGGCTCCATCCTGGCCGAGAGCATCGACACGGCCATCGATCCCGCGCTGTTCGAGCGCGACCGCAAGCGCATCGCCCAGTTCGCGCAGACTTTCAGCAATCGAGGCCGGCTGACCGGCATCGCCGTCTGCGACGCGAAGGGCTCGATCCTGTCGGCGAGCGCCGCGCTCGGGGGCGAGGCCGGCGCGGCCTCGGACCTCGCCCGGGAGGCCTTGAAGCAGGAGAAGCCGGTCTCCCGCTTCGTCACGCTCCAGGGGCGGGAAAGCAGCGCCTACGCCCTCCCCCTGCACTCGGACGACGGCATCGTCACCGGAGCGCTCGTCATCTTTCAGGACACCGCCTACATCGGCGAGCGCCTCAACGACCTGTGGCGGCACAATTTCCTGCGCCTGCTCACGCAGGTCTTCCTCATCTCGCTCGTGACTCTCTGGATCGTGCGCTGGGACGTGCTGGCGCCGATGGCGCAGATGGCGGATTGGATGAAGCGCCTCCGCGCCGGCGAGCCGGTCGAGAAGGACGCCTTCTCGGGCGCGGGAACTTTCGCCCCCGTGGCGCGCGAGGTCACCAAGTTCGCCCGGCACCTCTCGGCGGCCAAGGACGCGGCCGAGGAGGAGGCCCGTCTTCGGCGCGCGGCGGAGACGCTCTGGACGGCGGAGCGCCTCAAGGAGCACGTGAAGAACAAGCTCGGCGGCCAGCCGCTCGTGGTCGTCTCCAACCGCGAGCCGTATATGCACCGCTACAAAGGCAGCGACGTGGAGGTCATCGTGCCCGCCGGCGGCGTCGTCACGGCGCTGGACCCGCTGCTGAAGGCCTGCGGCGGGACCTGGATCGCGCACGGCGCCGGCGACGCGGATTGGGAGGCGGTCGACGCGTCGAACCGCGTCCGGGTGCCTCCCGAGGACCCTCGCTACACCTTGCGCCGGATCCCCCTCACCCGCGAGGAGGAGAACGGCTACTACTACGGCTTCTCCAACGAAGGCCTCTGGCCGCTGTGCCACGTGGCGCACGTGCGCCCCGATTTCCGGCCGGAGGACTGGACGCATTACCAGGCGGCCAACCGGAAGTTCGCGGATGCGGTCCTCGATGAGATCGACGGCCGGTCCTCGCCGTGCGTCCTGATCCAGGACTACCACTTCGCGCTCCTCCCGCAGTACATCAAGGAGAAGCGTCCCGACGCGCGCGTCGCGCTTTTCTGGCACATCCCTTGGCCCAACCCGGAGTCGTTCGGCATCTGCCCTTGGCAGAAGGAGATCCTGTCGGGGATGCTCGGCGCGGACCTGGTCGGCTTCCACACGCAGTACTACTGCAACAACTTCCTGGAGACCGTGGACCGCACGCTCGAGTGCCGCATCGACCGCGAAGGCTTCTCGGTCATCAAGGAGGGCCACCTGACGGCGGTGAAGGCATATCCGATCAGCGTGGATTTCGCCGAAGGCGCCCGCGACGGCGCCGCGAAGGCGGGCAAGGCGGCGCTGCTCAAGGAGCTGCGCCTCAAGGCGGAGTTCCTGGCGGTCGGCGTGGACCGCGTGGACTACACCAAGGGCATCCTGGAGCGCTTCCGGGCCGTCGAGCGCTTCCTCGACAAATACCCGCGGTACCGCGGCCGCTTCACGTTCGTCCAGCTCGGCGCCCCCAGCCGCACGCACATCAAGCGCTACAACGACTTCCTCGCGGAGACGGAGGCCGAGGCCGACCGCATCAACTGGAAGTTCAAGGCCGCCGACTGGAGGCCGATCGTCTACCGGACGCGGCACCACAACCGCCGCGAGATCCGACCCTTCTACGAGAACGCCGACCTTTGCCTCGTGACCTCGCTGTCCGACGGCATGAACCTCGTCGCCAAGGAGTTCGTCGCGGCGCGAGAGGACGGAGACGGCGTCCTGGTGCTCAGCCGCTTCACCGGCGCCTCCCGCGAGCTCGGCGACGCGCTGATCGTCAACCCCTACGACATCGACCAAGGGGCGGAAGCCATCCGCTGCGCCTTGGAGATGCCCTCCGCGGAGCGCCGCGAGCGCATGGGCCGCCTGCGCGACGCGGTCAAGGAGAACAACATCTATCGCTGGGCCGGAAACCTGATCGCGGACCTGACCCGCATCCGCGTCGCTCCGGAGACGGTCCCCGGAGGAACGGAACGATGACACGAAACGCACGCGCGCGAGACGAACGCTGGCCCCTCCTGATGGAACGGCTCGCCGATCCCGAGCTCGCCGGAGCCCGGCTTCTCGTCGCGCTGGACTTCGACGGAACGCTGTCCGCGATCGCCGCGACCCCCGAGAAAGCCGTCCTCACCGCGGCCACGCGCCGCCTGCTGGCGGACCTGGCCCGGAGGCCGGACACGAAGGTCGCCGTCATCAGCGGCCGGTCTCTCGAGGATCTCCGCGCGAAGGTCGGCCTGAGCGGAGTGTATTACGCCGGCAACCACGGCCTCGAGATCGACGGCCCGGGCGTCCGCTGGGCGCACCCGTGCGCGGTCGGCCTCGATCTCGCGATCCGGGAGACGCTCGAGGAGCAGCTCCGCGACATCCCCGGAGTGCTCGTCGAGCACAAGCGGCTCGGCGTGACCGTCCACTACCGCGGCGTGCATCCCAGACACCACGGCCGGCTCCGCCTGCGCATGCGCGGGGACCTGTTCGAGAGCTCGACGCGCTACCGCGTCATGCGCGGCAAGAAGACGTTCGACTTCCGCCTCGACGTCCCCTGGGACAAGGGGCACGCCCTGCGGGCGATCCGGCGGACGCTGAAGGGCGCGTGGACCGCCGTGTTCGTCGGCGACGACGTCACGGACGAGGAGGCGTTCTCGACCATCGGCCCGCGCGCGCTGACGGTGCGCATCGGCCGGGTGAAGCGCTCCGGAGCGCAGTACGTGATGCCCGACCGGCGTCAGATCGATCTCTTCCTCGGGGCGCTCGCGCGCCGGCGGCCCGCCGGCCCGCCCCCCGAGGGGGACGTCCGCTGATCGCGCGAAACTGATAGAATCGCTCGGCAGCGCGATGCAAGCCGGCGTGGCGGAACTGGCAGACGCAATCGACTCAAAATCGATCGAGGGCAACCTCTTGTGGGTTCGACTCCCACCGCCGGTAATTTTTCGCGCTGAAGGGAACCGTCCGATGAAGATCCTCGTCGCTCTCCTCGCCTTCTCGTCGGCCTCGGCCGCGCCGCTCAAGTGCGCCAACGGCGGCTCTCCCCGCCTGACCGGCGACCTGTTCGCCCCGGTCGACTGCTCGTCGGCGACCTTGCCGGTCGCGGCCCTGCCGGTGCCGCCCGCGAAGCCGCGAAAGCTCCGTCTCAAGGGCCTCGACGGCGCGTACGAGGGCTCCGCGGTCCAGGGCATGGGACGCTACGAGATCCGCGTCGAGCTCAAGACCGGCTGGTTCGGCCGCGCCGAGGCGGCTCTGAAGCTGCTCGAGCTGCAGTTCCACTCCTTGACGGCCTCGCGGCTGACGCTGTCGCCGGCGAAGGGCCCCGGCCGCTTCGACGCCGTCCTCGCCTCCGACGACCTTCCCGGGGCGGAGCTCAAGGGCGAGGCCCAGGCCGGCGCGATCGAGGCCTCGACCGCGGCCGCGCGGGGCGCGATCAACGACGGGAGCCAGGTGGACCTGCTGTTCTCCAACGGAGCCCGATACCGCGTGCGCCTCGCGCCCTCCGGGAGCGCGGGCTACCGCGCGCAGGTCTGGTGGGCCGTCCCCGGAGCGCCGGCGCGCTCCTTCGAGACCCAGCTGACGCGCGCGGCCGCCCAGCCCTAAGCGGCTCGCGCGGCCGTCGACGCCTTAGCGCGCGAGCGCCGAGGCGAAGACGAACTCGATGCCCTCGGCCTGGAGCTTGGGCATCTCCTCGACCAGGCACTCGTAGGTGCCGTGGTAGTAGTGATGGCCGATCGCGACGGCGGAGCCGTTCTTGCGCGCCTGCGCGGCCGAGTAGCGCAGCCAGTGGATGCAGACCGCCTTGTCCTTGGCGATCGCCGCGGGCAGGGCCGCCGGGTCCTTGGAATGCCGCGCCTTGGGCTCGCGGCTCCCGTCGAGGAAGATCCCGTTGACGGCCGCGGGGATGCCCGCCTTGCGCGCCTCGTCGTAGGCGACGGACTTCGGCCCGACGCGGCTGTCCAGGAAATAGATCCCGTGCGGCTTGAGGAGCTTCATGAAGGCCTCCATCATCGGCCGGTTGGCCGTGCCGCGCAGGGACTGATGATTGTTGAGCCCGGCCGGCCCCGGGATCTGCTTGAAGGCCTTGTCGAGCAGGGCGGTCACGCTCTTCAGGTCGCTCTCGGAGACGCGGTCCTTGGGCAGCTCCAGCTTCTGGTACTTGTCGAAGGGATAATGGATGATCAGCTCGTGGCCGGACGCCTTGATCTCCTCGGCGACTTTCGTCGTGCGCGGCGAGACCGGCATGTCCGCGTACGTCATCGGAAGCTGGAGCTTCATCCATTCCTCGTCGGGGACGTCCTTCGGATACGTCAGGCCGAAGTCGTCGATGACCACGGCGATTTTCGGCGCTTTGCGCGCCGTGCCCGCCGGAGCCCCCGCGCTCGCGCCGCTCTCCGCGGCGAAGGAAGGAGCGGCCAACAGCGCGAGCGTCCCGAGCCAAGCCAGCGATCTAGTCTTCATGGTTCTCCAGGGCCCGTCGGCCCAATATCCAGGTCGCGCCGAACGCCCCGGCGCTGAAGACCGCCCACAGCGCGGCGGCGGCCCACGCGGACGGGGCGTCCCAGGCGCGCGGGCTGCCCATCATCGCGAGGAAGTGCATGCGCATCGGCCAGGCGAGGATGGACAGCGTCCCCCCAATATAGAAAAGGCTGGCGGCCATGTACACGAAGCCGCCGAGCGAGGACTCGATCTGGTGGATGTTCTCGACGTTGAAGCGCGGGAACAGCGCCCCCAGGCCCACGCCCATGCCGCACAGCACCACGCCGACTCCGGCGAGGGCCGCGACCGACACCCAGGTCGTGAAGCGGTCGGCGCCGATGAAGCGCGTCGTCATCCAGCCCAACGTCGCCGCCACCGCCAACGTCGGCGCCAGGGAGAACAGGAACTTCTGGCGCATGATCTGGCCGACGGACAGCGGCGAGGCCTTGAGGACCCACCAGCTGCGGCCCTCCAGGCTGATCGCCGGGAACGTGAAGCGCAGGCCCAGGGCCGCGATCACGAAGCCCGCCGTGCCGACGTTGAGGAACGCGATCAGGCTCCAGAATTCCGGCGCGTTGTGCGGCAGCCGGCTGATGCTGAAAAGGTACACGAAGACGAGGCCCACGATCAGCAGCATCTGCGACCAATGCTTCACGTCTCGGAAGAAGGCGACGCGCTCCTTCCAGAGCAGAGCGGACAGCCTGCCGCCGCCCAGCAGGCGCTGCTCGGGCAGGACCGAGAAGCCGTGCGTGCGCCGGCGCAGGGCGCCCTCCTGCGCGCCGCTGTAGCCGATGAAGTACGTCCGGCTCGCGAGAGCGACGAGCCCCGCGTAAACGGCGGCGGCCGAGCCCCACAGGGCCGCGGCCTGCAGGGCCCACTCGCCCCAATGCCCGCCCGCCGCCGCGCGCAGACCCTGCGACATCCACCACGAGGGCAGGTACGGGGCGGTCGGCGCCTGCAGGTAGTTCAGGTACTCCGCGACGACCTTGAGCATGTCGGGCCGGATCAGCCGCTCCGGCTGGGCGAAGCGGACCAGGCCGTACATGACGGTCATCGACAGGCTCGAGAAGACCCAGACGACGTCCCGCGTGCGCGAGGACGGGAACAGATAAAGAAGGAGCAAAGTGAAGCCGATGCCGAAGGAGGCCGCGAGCAGAAGGAACGGCGGGAGCGCGAACGCGAAGGCCAGGAAGAAGGCCGGGCCCAGGCGCAGCACTTTCATCGCGGCCAGGACGTAGGGCACGAGGACGAGCCCGATCATCCACGACGCGAAGAACGCGCTCTCCAGCGACTTGTCCAGGAAGATCGCCCGCAGGCTCAGCGGCGCCTTCATCAGGAACTTGAGATCGTACGAGTAGAACAAGGTGGTCATCGAGGTGAGCAGGCTCGAGACGACCACCATCGACAACGTCATCAGCAGGAGCATGGCGGTGAGCTTCCACATCAGAAGGGAGCCGATGAGCTCGACGGCGACGATGAAGGATAAGACACGGAAAAAACCGTAATAAAGGCCGAACAGCAGGGAGAGGCCCGCGAGTCCGAAAACGGAGTTTCGAGCCCACTCGTAACGGGTCAAGCTCTTCACCGAGTTGAGGGCGGAGAGGCCTCGGCGGCGCATGAGCAAGGCCAGCATCAGAGGTATTTCAGAAGGGAAGAGTACTCGGACCCGCCGGTCAAGCTCAGGAAGATGCCCTCGAGATCGGAGTCCTTCGCCTTGGCCTGCTGCTCGAGCTCGGCGACCGTCCCGCAGGCGATCATGCGCCCGCCGATCATGATGCCGACGCGGTCGCAGAGCTTCTCGGCGATCTCGAGCACGTGCGTGCACATGAAGATCGTCGTGCCGCGCTCCGCGAGCTTGAGGAAGATGTCCTTGACCAGGCGGCCGCTCTTGGGGTCCAGGCCGACCATCGGCTCGTCGAGGACCAGCACCTTGGGGTCGTGCAGTAAAATCCCGGCCAGCACCAGCTTCTGCCGCATCCCGTGCGAGTAGCTCTCCACCAGCTCCCCGCCCCAGGGAGCGAGCTCGAACATCTCGAGCAGATCGGGGATCCGCGCGCGCATCGCTTCCAGCGGCGCGCCGTACAATTCCCCGACGAAGCGCAGGTACTCGACGCCCGTCAGCTTCGGATACACGAACGGCTCGTCGGGGACCAGCCCCATCGCGCGCTTGGCCTCGAGCGTGCGCGTCGCGAGGTCGAAGCCCGCCACGCTCACGCGGCCCGCGGTGGGCTTGAGCAGGCCCGTGATGCACTTGACCGTCGTGGTCTTGCCGGCGCCGTTGGGCCCCAGGAAGCCGAAGATCTCGCCCGGCTCGACCTTTAGGTCCAATCCCGCCACGGCCGTGTGCGCGCCGTAGCGTTTGACCAGCCCTTCGATCTCGATCACGGCGCCCTCAGGCCGCGATGGGACGGCGCGCCTTGAGCAGGTCCTCGGCGCGGGGCACGCTCATGCGGTCGAGCAGGTCGTGGAAGCGCTCGTCGATGCGGTCGCGGTCGAGGTCCTCGATGTTCTTGGTCGAGAAGTCCTCGACGTTGAACGAGGCCATCACCGTTCCGTACGCCATCGCGCGCTTCATGTGGCCGACGTCGTCGTAAGAGCCGCACGACGCGAGGTAGCCGAGGAAGCCGCCCGCGAACGTGTCGCCCGCGCCCGTCGGGTCCTTGATGTCGGGCAGAGGGAAGCACGGGAACATGTAGAAGGTGCCGCCGACGCGCATCAGCGAGCCGTGCTCGCCTTTCTTCACGACCACCACCGACGGTCCCCACGAGGCGATGACGTCGGCGGCCTGCAGGGGGTTCGGGCGGCCGGTCAGCTTCTCGGCCTCCTCCTCGTTGCAGAAGAACACGTCGACCTTGGCGAGCAGCTCCTTGAGCGCCTCGGGCTTGGAGTCGATCCAGTAGTTCATCGTGTCGCAGGCCACGAGCGCCGGGGCGGTCATCTGCGCGAGCACCTCGGACTGCAGCTCGGGGTCGATGTTGGCGAGGAAGACGACCGGGGCCTTGCGGTGCAGGGCGTCGAGCCGCGGGCGGAAGTCCTTGAAGACGTTCAGGTGCGTGGCCAGCGTCTTGGCGACGCCGGCGTCCTTGCCGTACTTGCCGGACCAGCGGAAGGTCTTGCCCTTGGCGGTCTTGAGGCCCGAGCAGTCGATGCCGCGCTCCGACAGCAAGGTCCGGTGCGCGCGCGGGAAGTCCTCGCCGATGACGGCCACCAGCTGGACCGGCGAGAAGTAGCGCGCCGCCAGGGAGAAGTAAGTGGCGGAGCCGCCCAGTCCGTCGGCGATGGAGCCGGCCGGGGTCTTCACGGTGTCGAGCGCGACGGAGCCGACGACGAGGATCGGGTTCACGAGGGGGTTCTCCTGGACGGGACGGCTCAGCCCTGCTGCTGCTGCTGGTTGACGCGGTCGAGCAGGTTCAAGACCTCGACCTGCGACTGCATCTGGTGCAGGCAGTAGTTCACCAGCTCGAGCGCCCGCTGCTGCTGCAGCCGCATGGCGAAAGAGTCCTTGTCCTTCTCGAAGGTCTTCATGGCGCCCTTGTTGGCGGCGGCGTACGCCTCGCGGATCTCGTCCGGCGAGAGCTTGACGAGTCTGTAGAAGAAGCTCTTGAGTCGAGAAGTCTTGATGGCCTTGCGCCGCTCCGCCTCGTACTCCTGCGGGCTCTCGCGGAAGGTCGACCGGACCGCCTGGAAGTAGGCTTCCTGGTCGAACTGCCCGCCGCGGTTGAACGCCGGCGTGGCCCGGATGTCGCGGGCGAGCTCCTCGTCGGTCACCGTCAGGCCCAGCTCGTCGGCCTTGATCGCGAGCATCTCGTCGACCATCATGTTGTTGAGCATCTCGCGCTTGAGCGCGGCGAGCTTCGCGTCGTCGAGCTCCGTGCCCTGCTCGCGCAGGCGGTCGGCGTAGAGGTTCACGCGCGTGGTCAGGGTCTCGTCGGTGATCTTGACCTTGCCGACGCGGGCCACGACGCCCTGCATGTCGCGGTCGGAGAAGAAGTAGCCGCCGAAGCCGACGAACATGCCGCCGAAGAACACCGTCATGGTGGCGACGAAGATGCTTTTCTGGTACTTGCGGAGGAAGGAGCTCATGGAGTCGTTGTCTATCCCTGGGAAACGGCGTCGGCCGTCTGATCGGAGTCGCTGTCGGATTTGCCGCGGCGGCGGCGCGGCTTGTCGGTGCCGTCGCCCATCGCGCAGGCGCCGTCGAAGAACGCGCCCTCGTCGACGCGGAGCTTCTGCGTCCGGATGTCGCCCGCCAGGCGCGCGGTGGCCAGCAGCTCGACCGAGGCGGCCGCGACGATGTTGCCCACCACCTCGCCCGCGACCGTGACGCGCTCGGCGGCGACGTTGCCGAGGATGCGCCCGCGCGCGCCGACCTCGACGTCGACGGCGTCGGAGATGTCGCCCTCGAAGACGCCCTCGACGCGCAGCGAGCCCTTGACGGCCAGCGTGCCGTGGAAGAAGGCGTCCTCGCTGATCAGCGTCATGCCCTCGCGGGCGTCGCCGTGCGGCTTGCCCCCGAAGACGCTCAACTGCGCGACCGCCTGGGAGAGTTGGCGAAGCCGAGGAGCTCGCCGGAGCCGCGGACCTTCAGGAACGGCATCGGATTGACGGGCGAGCCCTGGCGGCGGACCTCGTAGTGGAGGTGGGCGCCGGTCGAGCGGCCGGTCGTGCCCATGTAGGCGATGACCTGGCCCTTTTGGACGCGGTCGCCGACCTTGACCAGCGCCTTGGACGTGTGCCCGTACACCGTCTGGATCCCGTAGCCGTGATCGATGACGACGAGGTTGCCGTAGCCGTGCGACCAGCCCGAGACGAGGACCGTGCCGTCGGCCGTCGCGTTGATCAGGGTGTCGGGCTTGTTGGCGATGTCGACGCCGGGATGGAACTCGCCCGTCTCCCCGTCGTCGCGGCGCATCGGCGAGAAGCGGTAGCCGTAGAGAGAAGTGATCTCGCCCTCGGTCGGCCAGATGCTGGGCGTCGCGTTGCGCAGGCTCTTCTGGTTGCCGACGTACCAGGCGATCTCCTGGAAGCTCGCCAGGCGCTTCTGGGCGTCGGCGCGGATGCGGGAGATCTCGTCGTGCCAGTCGCGCTGGCGCAGGGCGCCCGCGCGGCCGGAGATCAGGCGGTCCAAGGACAGGCGGTCGGCCAGCGTCGGGCCCCCGACTCCGGTGGCGGCCTCGATGGGGTCGCGATCGCGCGCCATCGTCAGCAGGCCCCGGAGCTGGCGGTCGGTCGCGCTGGCCTGGTCGAGGACGAGCCGCGCCTTGTCCATCTCCTGAGCCAGGCGGGTCATCTTCGCCAGCATGACCTCGTTGTCGGCCTTGGTGATCCAATAATCGACGTGCCGGCCCGCGATGAAGCCCGACCAGACGGTCAGGCCGGACCAAAGCCCGAGCATAAAAAGGAAGAACGCCGTGCTGACCTGCCAGCGCCACGGCTTGAGCCGCGTCTGGGGGATCACGATCACGGTCAGCGGACGCGAGAGAGCGTCGGAGAGGCGCTTGTGGAGTTCCACGGCGCCCATGTTATAACAGACTGGCCCGGGTCTGTCAACGGAAAGAAAATCCAAACTCCGTCGAGGGAATTGATGGAATTAACCCTTGACAGGCCCGGGAGGGCGGCCTACACTGCCCGGATGCGAGCCCCTATTCCCCTCGCCGCGACCGCCGCCCTCGCCGTCCTGCTGGCGGCCTTCGGACCCGCCGCCGCGCAGGTCAAGACCGACCTGGGAGCCTCGGCCGGCGCCGCGTCCGGCGCCTCGGCCGCCGCCGGCGTCTCGGCGCTGAACGTCCCCTCCGCTCTCCCGGCGGCCTCGCTCGGCCCCGCCCTGACGCCGTCCCTTCTGTCGGCCCCCGCGGCGAGCCTGGCCCCCGCGGCCCGGCCGGACGCCGCGGGCCTGCCGGCCTCGGCCCTGGCGGCCGTTCCGGCCGCGGCCGCCGCGCCGGAGGCGCGGCGCGAGGCGCCGAAAGCCGCCGCGGCGGCCGCCGCCGCCGCGCCGCCCGCAGGGCCGAGCGAGCCCGGCGCCGCCGCCGCGGCTCCTCCCGGCGCGCCCCCTTCCTATTTCGTCCAGGCCCTGCAGGACCTCGGCGTCTCCGCCGAGCTCACGACGCGGCTCACCGCCTTCCTCGCGGCGCGCCATCCGGGCGACCAGGACGCCATCTACCACGGACTGGGCCACTCGCGCGAGGTGGCCGACTTCACGGCGCGCGTCGTCCAACGCGCGGACCTGCCCGCCGCGCGCAAGGTCCTGCTGATCTTCTCCGCCTCGCTGCACGACGTCGATCCGCAGCGCGTGCCCGGCACCCCGGCGCGCGTCGCGGCGACGATCAAGTACCTCGACGAGGACCCCGCCGCGAGCGCCCTGGTCGCGGAGTTCGGCTCGCGCTACGGGTTCACGCCCGCCCAGGTCGGCGCGCTGATCATGGGCACCGACTTCAGCCCGGACCCCGCGGAGATGAAGGCCCGCCAGCAGGCGTTCGCGTTCGCGGCCGCCGCGGCTTTCCCCGGCGAGGACTTCGGTCTCGTGTGGGGCCGGCGTCTGGCGTTCGTCGACCAGTCGTCGACGTATCTCGGCGACGCCGAAGGGGCCAAGAAGCGCGTCGAGGGCCTCGCCCACGAGATCCGCGCCCAGCTCGAGTCGATGGGCAAGGGACCGGGGCCGACCGACGCGATGATCCTCGCCGGGACCGGGAAGTTCCTCGCGGTCCTGCGGCAGAACCCCGACTTCGCCGTGCTTCCGGCCGACCTTCAAAAGCGGTTCGAGGCGGTCGATTCCTACTTCGCGGCCAAGCAGACGCCCGAGTCATGGTCGGCCGCCGCCGCTCCGGTCCCCGCGCGGGCGCCGCCCGACGTCGCGGCCGCCCGGGACTACGTGCGCGGGATCGCCGCGGGGATCAAGCTCGACGACCGGCAGACCGACGCCCTGCTCGCGCAGTTCTTCGAGGAGCACGGCATCGCCCCGTCCTCGGAGCGCGCCGGCGCGGTCCGCCGCGAGATCGTTCCGTCGCGGATCGCGGCCGAGGACGAGTCCCTCGCGGGGCTTTCGCCCTCGCTCCGGAGCCATCGCGGCGTCCTGCTGAAGCTCGCGGCCGACCGGAAGACCACGCCGGCGGCGATCGAGGCCGTCCTGCGCCGCCGCGGCGTTCTCGAGGCGCTCTCCAGGCTCGGCGACGCGGCGTTCGAGCTGCAGGCGGAAAAGGCCCTGCACCGGGACGAGCTCGAGGGCGCGGTCGCCTCCTACCCGAGCGGCGCGCAGGGCCGATTCATGCGCGAGATCGCGGGACACATGGCGACGGCCTCGGGCAAGTCCATCGAGGAAGTCACGCGGGACGGGGTCTTCGCGTACGTCGATTTCGCGGGGCCCGCGGTCCGGCGCGCCGCCGCCGGGCGCGATCCGGACGTGAAGGCCTACCAGGTCGTCTTCTACGTCACGCGGCGGGACGGCCGCTGGCGCATCGACGGCTACCGGCAGAACCGCGACACCGGGCGCGGCGACGCCGAGCTCGAGCGGAACCTCAAGACCTGGCTCGTGAACGGCGGCGTCCCCGCACGGGACCTCGAATGAAAGCGGCGCGCCGCCGGGGCTTCACGCTGATCGAGCTGATGATCGTCGTGGCGATCATCGGGGTGCTCGCGTCGATCGCGATCCCCAAGTTCGCGGAGCTCATCCGCAAGGCGGGAGAAGGGGCGGGCCGCGGCAACCTCGGCAGCCTGCGCTCCGCCCTGACGGTGTACTACGGGGACATGGAGGGACAGTTTCCCTCCAAGCTCTCGGCGCTGACGGTCGGCGGCAAATACCTGTCGGTGATCGGGCCGGCCAAGACGCCGAGCTACCACAACGACAGCGCCGTCGAGCTCGACGCCCTGCCCAACGCCGGGACCGACGGCGGCCAGTGGCTCTACGACAACGTGTCGGGCGACGACAACGTCGGCTTCTTGATCGTCGACTGCACGCACACCGACACGAAGGGCTCTATTTGGACTTCTTACTGACCCCGCCGAGCATCACGCGCAGGCCGACGCCGCCGACGCCGTCCACGTGCCCGCCCTGCGTCATGCGGAACATCGGCCCCGCCTCGGCGTAGAGCTCGAGGTCGTGGCCCGCGGGCCGGTAAGACACGCCGACGACCGTGCGGATCCCGAAGCGCGCGTCGTCGCCCATGCGGATCTGCGGGCCCCCGCCCGCGTACGCCGCGAGCCGCCCGTTGGACGGCTGAGGCAGGAGCGTCCAGTCGTGGTACAGCGCGTCGGCCCACAGCGCGGCGTTGCCGTCGCTGAAGCCCGCGCCCAGGTCCGCCGCCCAAGGGCCGTCGAACCAGAGCTTCGCCGAGCCGCCGATCGGCTCGCCGAGCGCCACGCCGACCCCGACTTCACGGACTTCGCCCGCCGCGGACGCCGGACAAGCCGACGCCAGCGCCCCCGCCGCGAGCAGCGACGCCGCGATCATGGTCTTCATGCGAGCCTCCCCGCGCCTCTTCGCGCGAAAACCTTTCAAGCCCGCGCGGACCGCCCGAAGCGGCGGGCCCAAGCGGAGCAGTAGGCCCGTCTCGTGGTCGAGCGCGCGTCGGGGTAGACGTGAAAGCGGAGCTTCATCTTCGCCGGCGCCGTCTTTTCGGCGGGAACCGGAACGGCGGGTCTGCTCTGGTCGTTCATCTGTGCTGGACTCTCCTCGTCCGCCCGCGTCGAGCGCGATGCGGCGATAGTCGAGTGTAGCGCCGGGCGTTCAAGCAGCCATTAAGAAAGGGTCAAGTTTCGTTCAAGTCGCCGCTCCCCGCGCGCAAGAGCGCGCGCTCGGAACTTGGACCTCAAATTGGCTATCATCGCCGCATGAAAAGGCCGGTCCTCGCCGCCTCGATCCTCGCCGCCGCCCTGCTCTCCGCGTGCGGGCTGCCGCGGCCGGCCGAAACCGCCTGGCGGCAGGAGATCGAGGTCGGCGACCGCGCGCTGCGCCACGGCCGGCTGCCCGAGGCGGAGGCGTCGCTGACGGCGGCGCTGGCGAACGCGGAGACCTTCGGCGCCGGCGACGCGCGGCTCGCTTTCGCGCTCGACGCGATGGGCGACCTGCGCTCCGCGCAGGGCGATCCCGCGCGCGCCGAGGCGCTGTACCGCCGCGCGCTCGCCATCTTGGAGAAGACGTCGGGCCCCGACGCGCCCGCGACGACGGCGGCCCTGGTCTATCTCGCGGAGGCCTGCGCCGCGCAAGGAAGGCCCGCCGAGGGGGCCAAGCTCCTGCGCCGGGCGATCGCCTCCGCCGAGAAGCAGCCCGCGCAGCGCTTCGCCGAGGCGGCGGCCCGCCTGTCGGACCTCGCGGCGCTCGAGCGCGCCGCCGGCCGGCCGGAGCAGGCGGAGGCGGCGTACCGACGCGCGATCGAGGTCACGGAAGACGCGCTGGGGCCCGAGAGCCGGCTGGTGGCCGACCGGGTGACTGACCTCGCGCTGTTCGAGCACGACCGCGGACGCTTCGACGAGGCCGAGCCGCTGTACCGGCGGGCGCTGGAGATCAAGGAGAAGCTCCGCGGCCCGGGCGA
>Ga0134128_10003046_pt1 | contig 20530 bp, 17 predicted proteins | sample KB31754_FD_96462 | JGI IMG/M metagenome (GOLD analysis project Ga0134128, IMG submission 96462) | Terrestrial soil microbial communities with excess Nitrogen fertilizer from Kellogg Biological Station, Michigan, USA - KB3-175-4 | ecosystem: Environmental > Terrestrial > Soil > Unclassified ...
AATCCCGCGTTCATGTGCGGATTCATGTGTCCGGGCATTATGCCCGAGTGTGCGACTTCACCCAGATGCAGCCCCTTGTTCGATGGATGCCAGCCTTGCCATTCGGAGCGGCACTTGTCTGCCTGATCGGGGTGGTGCATGAAGTAATCGTAGCGGTCATGGTGATCGCGCACCCAATCTTGATGGTCGTGAGCCCAGTTGTTGAACGCCATCTGGTTGGTCGGGCGCCAGCCTTCCCACTCCGAGCGGCACTTCTCAGCTTGATCGGGGTGCTGCATAAAGTAGTTGTATCGGTCTTTGTGAGCTGATGCCCATTGGGGATTTTGCTTGCACCAGCTGCTCCACGGCAGATGTCCGCCGCCAGAAGTTCCTTGTGGCGTCCAGCCGCCCCACTCCGGGTGGTCGCTGTTGTAGTGTCCGCTCCAGCCTTCCCACTCAGGGCGCATTTGTTCGCACTGATCGGGATGCTGCATGAAAAAGTTGTATCTGTCGTGGTGCGTGTTTACCCAGTCTTGGTGCCCTCTTGCCCAATCGGTGAATTTCATGTGTCCGTATGCATGACCGAGCCCGTTGCCGTTGCCATTCATACCGCGCCATTCGTCGGCGTGGCGATCGGCGTCCTCGGGATGTTGCATGAAATAGTTGTATCTGTCGCGGTGCGAAGTTACCCACTCTTGATGGTCTTTAGCCCAATCGCGAAACGGCACATCCGCTTTAGCGGATAAAGGCGTTAGCGGACATGTGGCCAATGCAAGCAACACGGGCAACCACAATTTCGAATGCGACATATTCTCTGCTCCAATGCACGAATAGGGAAGCGTTGAGTTCGATCTTAGTATACCCACGCCGATTCCGCGACTGGCGCGAGATAGCGCAATTCATACACGGTGACTTTCCAACGGCGGTGTTTACCTTTAGCAGCGGGCTCACGCCCGCCGTTGCGATGCGGTGAGGACCGCCGTTATGATGTTTGTTTGGCTAAAATGGCGCGCGCTTCTTGCGCCATGGATCTGGCTTCTCCATCATGGCCACTGGCGTGAAGCAGCGTCGCATAATTGATCATCGTGTGAGCCAACGCTGGATCTTCGGGGCCGAAGACTTTCTTGTCTATATCCATCGCCCGCTTATAGAGCGGTTCGGCATCGTCGAATTTTTTCTGTGCCATGTATACCAGTGCCAGGTTGTTTGCTGTCGTGGCTACATGCGGATCGTCAGGACCGACCGCTTGTTCGTAAATCTTTTGAGCACGCTGGTAAAGCGGAATGGCGTCGTCCAGCTTGCCCTGATTGCGATACATCTCGCCGAGGTTGTTCAAACAGTTCGCCACGTCAGGATGGTTTGGTCCCGAATTCTTTTCGTAATACGCAAGCGACCATTTAAGATGCGTTTCCGCTTGATCGTATTTGCCTTCGTCTAGATAGAGCGCGCCCAAATTGTTGCGAACGTTCGCTCCTTCAGGCGATTCGGCGCCGAGGGACTTCTCATAAATGGATAGTGCATCTTTGAAGAACGGCTCGGCCTGCGGGTAATGACCGGCTTCGAAATAGAGGAGTCCGAGACTATTGTCGCTTTCGGCAATTTCGGCGCTGCCTACCGGCAAGTTTTCTTCGCGCATTTGCAGAGCTTGTTGCAGCAATGGCTCAGCTTCGGAATAGCGACCTTGCTCGGTGTAAATGGTGCCCAATCCGTTCAACGAGGTCGCCAATGCCAGCAAGCCCGGTGCGATGGTCTTTTCCTGCAGCTCGCGAGCATGCTTGTACATCTTTTCCGCTTCGGCTATCTTGCCTTCGCGGTTGTAGACTTTGGCGAGCGAAGCGGCCGCGGCACCGGCCTCGGCAGTTTGTTTCGTTTCGTCAAGTGATTTCAGCGTGTTGGAAAGCGTCGATTCGGCGTCTTTGTATTTCGCTTGCTTGATATCCTGTTCGGCGGTGTTTTGCACCTGGCTGACATTGGTTCGGCAGGATGCCAGTCCGAGAGCGGCAACCAGGGTTGCTACACCGGCATAAAGCGTTGTTCTGCTGGTCATGATCACTACCTCTATTTGAACCGTTGTCGCGTGCCGAGTCCGGCAGCTTGGAGAATACAGGACATTATCATAGTATCCCGCTGCCCGTGAGCTATAGTAATGATATAGCCGAATATTGCGGCTGCAGGCGCGGTGTTGCGCCCGAACGCAGAAGGTGGACTTAATGGAACGCAGACAACTATTGGCAGCTTGTGTGCTGGCGGCTTGTGGCTTTTCGCAAATGCCTGCCTCTCTGGCGCAAACGGCTGTGCTTCAAGGCATGGTCGAAACCACCGGCATGCCGGACGTCGATGCGCTGACGGTGCCGGCGCCGGCATTGGGCCCGGCCACCGCTCCGCCCTTCGCTCCACAACGCGGCGCAGCGCACTTTCATGGCACGGCGCTCTCTCCCAGGATGGCACCGCTGACAGGCGGCGAATCTCGTCCCACAACTTATGTCAACACTGCCGAAGATCACAGAACCTACTTCCAAAAACACCCCAAAGTGAAAGCCACGGTAATCGGCGCCGGCGTCGGCGCGGCCGGCGGAGCGGTTGTCGGGCTGGTATCACACCGGGGCATTTTCCGCGGCGCGGCAATCGGCGCCGGCGTGGGCGCAGGCACTGGATTGATTCGTTCCAGCGATACACTCAAGCGTCACCCCGTCATTCGCGATGTGGCGACAGGCACCGCAGTCGGATTGGGATTGGGCTGGGCAGCCAGCCGCCGAGGCAGCACCGTCGGCAAAGCAGGAGCCCTCGGCGCTCTTGGCGGGCTTGGCTATAGCTTTTTGAAGAAGCTGTAGTATGCTTTCTCCTTGTGTCTAGAACGCAGCTACAACGCGACAATCGTTTCATCCAACTTGTGCCGCCGACGCCACTTGTGCAGGTGCGCATGGACACTGATGGGCCCGTGATCTGGTGCAAGCTTGAATTTCTCAATCCCAGCGGCTCAACGAAAGATCGTATTGCTCGATACATCTTGGAAAAAGCCTGGCGTTCGGGAAAACTGCAGAAGGGCGCCCGCGTTGTCGAAGCATCGAGCGGATCGACAAGCATCGCATTCGCGCTAGCTTCGGCGCAAATGGGTTTGCGTTTTACCGCAGTCATGCCCGAGGGCGTAAGCAACGAGCGCGTGTTGATCATTCGCGCTTACGGCGGCGAAATTATTCTGACTGCGAAGGAAGAAGGAATTCTTGGCGCCATGAGACGTGCTGAGAGCGAAGCGCAGAAGACTGGTGCGTTTTGGCCGCGTCAATTCGAAAATCCGGACAATCCTGAGGCGCACAAGAAATCGACTGCGCAGGAGATACTTGCGCAAATTCCCGACGGCATTGTTGATGCGGTGGTAAGCGGCATTGGTACAGGCGGAACGCTGGTCGGTCTTTATGAGGGTCTCGCCGAAAGCGGCTGTCCCGTGAAGGCGTTTGCCGCGCGACCAGTCTCCGGTGGCGATGGTACAAACTTCGATGTGGAATGTTGCAGCTTTAGTGTGCGCATACCCGGTGTGGCCGATGGACTCTCGAAACTTTATAGCGCGACGTCGATTCCCAATTCCGCCGAGCTGGAAATCAGGGATAGTGATGCGTTGGAGATGACGCGCAAATTGATCAATGCTGGTTTTCCTGTAGGACCAAGCTCGGGATTGAACTATTGCTGTGCGATGGAGGCGGCGAAACAACTTGGCGATGACGCGGTGGTTGTCACCGTTTTTCCCGACCGCATGGAACGGTATTTTTCCACCGAGCTGTTTGCAGCATTGCGCTAAACAAAATCGGCTGGTTTTCACCAGCCGATTATTGGGTTAGGAGCCTGTTGTTTCTAGAACAGATGCACACCGAAGAATGGCGTGTCGAGCCCGATGAGATGGTGGCGACGACGGATGCCGACGCCATATCCGACCGGACCACAAACGCCACAGCTGTTATCTAAAACAGCCGGTTGAACGAGTGTAGTTCCACAGCTCGGTGCTACTACCGCAGGTTCTACCATCATCTGGTCTGCACAAGTCGAACAGCCCGATGCACCGATCACTGCCGGTTGCACGATCGTGTTATCTAACACCGGAGCTGAAAAGCCTGTGTCCAGGATGGCGGGTTGGGTGATGACGTTTCCGCATGCGGATGCATTCGGAGCTGCTATCAATCCAATACCTACAGCAGCCATTGCAATTGTCAGAACTTTACCGAAGGACGTCATGTGAGTTGCCTCCTTGTTCCTTGGGAGCTCTGGCGACGAGTCATATGTGGCGACGGTTCCATCTCACGCATATGAACATAAGCACCCAAACCGACGAATGATCATCGGTTTAATGGCTTAGACGTGCGCCTGGTGCCGTTCTTCGAAGGCGTTCTCAGCCGTTGCGAGGTATGGCTGCCCGTGGACTTGCGCTTCTGGCGCTTTCTGTCTTGATAGGATTCGCCACATGCATTGGCACCACACTTCCCGCAGGTGCTGTCTTTTGCCTTGTGCGCGATGAGGTTGGTGCGATCTTTCAGCCAGAGTCCGTGCGCCGAGTTGGGGCCGGCGTGCACTGGGGTGGTGCTTAGCAGTCCACCGGCGATAATAAGCGCTGCAAGTTGGGCTCGTGAAAGGTGACGCACGGCGTCACCCGTACAGGTCTTATCCATAAAGGCCTCCGAAGATGGAACATTCTAATTGTGGTGATGCGGAGGCACCAAATGTTCCGCCCGGGGTAAAATATGGCGGATCAAAGCCTCAGGTGTTCGGAAATCGAGCCATGCGACCCGAAGAAAAATTTGAATTTGCACGCGTCGTCTTTTTCGGTCGTGGACTTGGCGAGTACGTCGATATGTTCAACCTCGACTTAAATGGGCTGAAAGGGCAACGTGTTCTGGATTGCGCCGGCGGGCCGGCTGCTTTTGCTAAAGAGGCTGCGCAAGCAGGGATTGAGGTGGTCGCCTGCGATCCGATGTATGCGGAAACAGCGGACAAGCTCAGGCATGTCGTGGATTCTGACGCCGCCGCAGTGACGGTAAAGCAACAGGCGAATCCTCAGACGTTGCACACCAACTATGTGAGCACTTCCGAAAGGCGCAAATCGATGGAGATCTTCCTCCAAGATTTCGCCGCCGCCCCACGCGGGCGCTACGTCTCCGGACGGCTGCCCACGCTGCCATTTGACGACAACTCTTTTGATTTTGCCTTGAGTGCCAATTTGTTGTTTATTTATAGTGATATCGCATCTGGTGGCATGCTCGAGAGCTCGCCGCTCGACTTGGAGTTTCACTTGCGCTCCACAACCGAGCTCTTGCGTATTGCTCGCAAAGAGCTGCGCCTCTATCCGTTACAGGGCGCCAACGCCAAAGGACATGCTTACCTGGCGCCGCTGATGGATGAGTGCACCGCGCAGGGACACCTTGCCTCTGTGGTGCCCGTCAGGCAGCGCGATCTAGTCGGTGCCGAAAGCATGCTGCGCATCGTCAAACGGGCCTTATAGACCGCCGTGCGCCTGGCGGTAGAACATCAAAGCGGTGATGCCAAATCCGATAATGATGATCAGCTGGCGAACCCGCCGTTGGCCGAGCTTCAATGCGACGCCGGCACTGCTGAGTGCGCCGAGAATCGTCCCGCAAGACATGAGCAGAGCGATGAGCCCATCAATTCTGCCGGCCATGATAAAGGTGATGGTCGCCACCAGATTTATTGAGGCGGTCAGAATATTTTTTACGCCGTTCATTTGATGAATGTTGGTCATGCCAAGAAAGCCCAGCGCCGCTAGAGTGAGAATGCCGATGCCGGCGCCGAAGTAACCGCCGTATACTGCCACCAAGAACATGAATATGATTACTGCCGGTACGTTCTGCAGATGAGCATCCTCGGGGTTTGTACCTTTGCTCTGCTCGCTGTGCGTGGCGGCGGTTTTTTGCTGAGCACGCTTGGCTGCCAGGCGCGAGATAGGTTCTTGCAACAGAAACAGCGTTGATGCTGCCAATATGAGCCAGGGAACCAGCATCGAAAGAAGATGGTCGCCGCCAAGCAGCATCAGCTTGGCTCCGACGAAGCCGCCGATAATCGACGGCAAAGCGAACAGTTTTATCGTTCTACTTAAATTGGGCAGCTCTTTGCGAAAACTGTAGGCGCCGGCCAGCGATGCCGGAACCAGCGCGATTGTATTGGTGGCATTAGCCACGACCGGCGTAATGCCGCACGCCAGCAGCGTCGGAAAAGTCAGAATCGTGCCGCCGCCAGCCACGGCATTTATGCCGCCTGCCAGAAATGAGGCGGCAGCCAGAATAAGGTAGGAGACCGGACCGATATGACTCATAAAATAGGTTGCCAGGCGTCCCGCCTATTCTGTCATATACATTTGTTCATAGTTGGGCTTGAGCAGAATCTTAAGCACAACTTCAGCGTCTAAAACTTCGTATGCGAACAAACGCATTGAAACCTCACGCGTTACGAATGGAGTTGTGGGCCATGGAGAAGTTGAAATCGAATCGTTGGTTGATGGTGGCGATCCCGATGGTGAGCGGGTTTTTTCTGTGCAGTCAGCCCGCCCATGCACAGTATGTTAATCCTAATCAAGTATATGGCTCAGTCAACCAGCAAATGTCGCAGGGAGTTCTTAGTCCCGGGCAGGCGCAAGACCTGATGAACCGCGAGAACAATTATGCGGCGCGAGCCGCCCGCCTGATGCGCAACGATGGTGGGGTGCTTACTCCCAACGACGCGAACAAATTGGCGCGCGAAGCAGCCAAAGATGCACGCCAAGACCAGATGGACCTGGGCAACAATGCTTACGGCGGCGGCGGTATCGGCGGTATCTTAGGCAATCTGTTCGGAGGCAGCAGCACGCCGCTGGGCACACCGCTAATGACACCACTGGCAACCCCGTTCAGTAATCCGTATGTCAGCTCGCCCTATCTCAACAACGTAGCGCCGGTGTACAACACTCCGGTATACAACACCCCGATGTATACGCCGTACACCAACACAGGGTACGTCAACAATAGCGCAGCCTGGGCTGCCCATCGTGCTGCCGAGCGCGCCCGCCATCAACAATGGGAACTCAGACACGGCTACTAGAATTTTATTCCATTCCATGAGGCTGGAAGCAGGCGATCGCAGTATTACAAGTTCGAAGACGACCGACAGTAAACCCCGGGGACTACCCCCCGGGGTTTCTGTCTTCTCGGCTAGAAGATTCAATACTTATTTCTTGCCTGATTCTTCTTTCTTCGTTTCTTTCTTCACTTCGTCTTTTTTCACTTTATCTTTGGCGTCTATCTTTTTCTTCGCTTCGTTCGTCTTAGTGTCGATCTGTTTTTTCTCGGCATTCGCTTTAGTGTCTAGCGATTGTTTCTCTTGCTGAGCCTGTTTATCGACCGCTTGATCGCGCGCTGCAATCTGTCTATTGCCGCCGCATGCGGCCAGGCTGCAGAGTGCTAGGGCGCTTGTTAATACGAGAACTAGTTGTTTCTTCATACTGTCCACCTTATTTGCCGGAATCCGCTGGCGTTATAAGACAGGCTGAGTTGCTGGGAGTTCCCAAACTCGGCTCTGCCATTAGACAAATAAGCTCGTTACAGATGGGCTGGATTATCGATCGCGTGCTCGAGCGGTCGAGCTTGCGCAGACTGATCCGGATGAATGATCGGCGAAATATGTTTGTTTTCGGCAATCTTGCGTTGAAGACGATCGAGATAGATGTAGAAGACAGGCGTGATATACAACGTCACCAGCTGTGATACCAGCAAGCCGCCGACCACCGTCAATCCGAGCGGCTGGCGTGCTTCCGAGCCGGCGCCGATGCCGAGCGCAATCGGTACGGCGCCCATCAGCGCGGCCATCGTCGTCATCATGATCGGACGGAATCTGGTTATACATGCTTGATAGATAGCCTGGTCGGGCGGCAAGTGATGCTCGCGCTCTTGTTCGAGCGCAAAGTCGATCATCATGATGGCGTTTTTCTTGACGATGCCGATCAGCATGATCAATCCGAGGAAGCCATAAATATTCAGATCGATGTGGAACACCATCAAGATCAACAATGCGCCTAAACCGGCTGACGGTAAGCCGGACAGAATCGTGAGCGGGTGGATGAACGATTCATACAGAATGCCCAGCACGATGTAAATTACCAGAATAGCCAGCGCAAGCAGCGCCCACATATTTTGCAGCGAGTCTTGGAACGCTTGCGCAGTGCCCTGGAAGCTGGTGGTAACCGACGCCGGCACCGTGCCGGCAGCCAGCTTGTTGATTTGGCTCACCGCATCACCGAGCGAGGCTTCCGGCTTCAGGTTGAACGAGATGGTGACTGAAGGAAACTGCGCCAGGTGATTGACCAGGAGCGGGCCCGTACCCACCTGGATTTGTGCCACCGCATCCAGTGGCACAGAGACTCCGGAGGGAGCCTGCATGTAGAACGTATGTAAGAGCGTGGGGTCCTTGTAATAATTGGGCGTCACTTCCATGATTACCCAATACTGATTAGTATCGGTGTACATGGTTGAGATTTGGCGAGCCGCATATGCGGTGTCAAGCGCGTTCTCCAGCTGAGACATGGTGAGTCCGAATTTGGAGAGCTTGTCTCGATCGACGCTGATGTGTACCTCGGGATTGTCCAGCTGCATGTCGCTGGTGACGTCGGTGACCATAGGCAACTGGCTGATCTTATCGATCATCGCTTGGGCTGCAGGGTACAACACGTCGCGACTGGGACTGGACAGCGTGTACTGATACAGGCTCATCGTCACCTGGCCGCCGATTGTGATCGACGGCGGGTTTTGAGGATATGTATTGATACCGGGCACGCTCTTCAGTTTTGGACCGAGCTCTGTAATAACTTGATCTGCGCTGAGCGAGCGCTGGTTGCGCGGCTTGAGAACGATGAGCAGCCTGCCCTGATTGAGGGCGATGTTGGGGCTGCCGTTGCCGACGCCGATGCTGGACATCACCGATTGAACGTTTGGATCCTGCCGGCAGACACTGACCAGCTCTTCATGGTGCTGTTCCATCGACTGGAAGGAAATGCCTTGCTCGCCTTCGGTCATCACGACAATTTGCGAGGTATCTTCGCTGGGCATAAACCCTTTCGGCACGAAGGCAAAGAGGATACCTGTGGACACCAACATGATCAAAAAGGCAATCATCACAGTCGGTTTGTGCTCGAGTGCATAACTGAGCGTTCGTTGGTACCAGCCCATGAGAACGGCGAACGCTTTGTCCGTCGCGGCGGTGATGCCGCCGGCCAAACCGCCGCCACCGTATTCGGCGTCGCGGTTAGCGTGTGATGATTTGCCATGCCCGTTTGCGCGCAAGAAGCGGCTGCACAGCATGGGTGTAAATGTAATCGAGATGAATCCGGATATCAAAATGGCGACGCTGATGGTTACGGCAAACTCGTTGAACAGCTTGCCGATAATTCCGGGCATCAGGAGCACCGGAATGAACACCGCAACCAGCGACAGCGTCATCGAGAGAATGGTAAAACCAATTTCTTTGGATCCGTCATACGCGGCCTCCAGCGGAGATTTCCCCATCTCCATGTGCCGCACGATATTTTCCAACATGACGATAGCGTCATCGACCACGAAGCCGACCGATAACGAGAGAGCCATCAACGATAAGTTGTTAAGGCTGAATCCAAGCAGGCGCATGGCGGCGAACGTTCCAATAATGGAGATAGGAAGGGCTAAGCTGGGAATCACCGTCGCCGAAATATTGCCGAGGAACAGGAATATGACGAATACCACCAGTGCCACGGTGAGCACCAATGTAAACTGCACGTCGTCCACCGAATTGCGAATCGACACTGATTGATCATAAAGAACTTCCAGGTTCACCGACGGTGGCAGCAGCGATTGGAACTGAGGCATGAGCTTCTTAATGCTGTCCACGACTTGAATCGTGTTGGCTCCCGGCTGGCGCTGGACAGCGAGAATGACGGCGGGCTTGCCGTTAAATGTGCCGAGCTCCTTGTCATTTTGCACGCTGTCGATAACGTCGGAAACATCATCCAGGCGAATTGGATTGCCGTTGTGCATGCTGATTACTATGTTTTTGTACGCGTCGGCATCCAGAAGTTGCCCGTTGGTCTGGATGGTGAAGGCTTCTTGTTTCCCCCAGAGCGTCCCGGTGGGCTGGTTTTGGTTGGCTGCCGACACGGCCGTCATCACGTCATTGAAGTCGAGACCATAAGCCGACAGACGCTGCGGGTTTACCTGGATGCGCACGGCGTAGGTTTGCGATCCGTTCACTTGCACCTGAGCCACTCCAGTTACTCTCGAAAGCCGCTGGGCGATCAAAGTTTCTGCATAGTAGTCGACCTTATTTAACGGCATCGTGTCCGAGCTGACAGCCAGATAGATAACCGGCTGGCTGGCTGGGTTGACTTTTGAGAACGTCGGCGGTGACGGCATCTGCGGCGGCAGTTGTTTCGATGCGGCCGTAATCGCGGCTTGCACATCGAGCGCGGCACCGTCGATGTTGCGTGTCGGGTCGAACTGCAAGGTGATCTGCGACTGTCCCAGGGTGCTGGTGGAAGTCATCTGCACCAATCCGGATATGGTGGCAAACTGCTTTTCCAGCGGAATGGAAACGGCCGAAGCCATGGTCTCCGCACTCGCTCCGGGAACAGCGCTAGTCACCTGAAGTGTCGGGAAGTCGACGTTCGGCAAGTTGCTAATCGGCAATGACTGATAGCCAATCGTTCCGAACAAGATAATCGCCGCCATGACCAGCGTGGTCATGACCGGGCGGGAAATGAATAACCGGGCGAGATTCACGATGTCACTTCCAGGGGGTTGGGGGTGGGCTGACGATGCGGACCGAATTGTTTAAGCCAGTTTTGCAGGCGGTCCAAATAAATGTAGAAAACAGGAGTGATATAGAGAGTCACCATCTGCGATACCAGCAGACCGCCGACGATGCTCAAGCCCAGCGGTTGGCGCGGAGCGGCTCCCTGTCCTTGCGCCAGGGCAATCGGCAAGCTGCCGAGCAGGGCTGCCATCGTAGTCATCATGATTGGACGGAAGCGCACGATGCAAGCCTTATAAATTGCTTCTTCAGCGTCCCAGCCGTGCGTTCGTTCTTGTTCAACAGCGAAGTCGATCATCATGATGGCGTTTTTCTTAACGATGCCGATCAGAAGGATCAACCCGAGAAAACCGTAGATGTCCAGCGGCAGGTGAAACACGAGCAGAGTCAGCAGTGCACCCAGTCCGGCCGATGGCAATCCGGACAAAATTGTCAGCGGGTGAATGAAACTTTCGTAGAGACAACCGAGCACAATGTAAATGACCAGGATTGCGATCACCAGCAGCCAGCCAAGATTGCCTGTGGAACTTTCAAATGCTTGCGCGGTGCCCTGGAAGTTGAATTGCACGTCAGGCGGCAGGGTGTCCTTGGCGACGGCTCTGACTTTATCCACAGCCTGGCTGAGCGACACGCCGGGCTTCAAGTTGAAGGACAGCGTCACTGACGGAAACTGTCCAAGGTGGGTAATCGATTGCGGACCAATGCCGCGATCGATTGTGGCAACCGTGCCCAGAGGGACGAGATCACCGTTTGTTGTCGAACGTACGCGCAGCCAGGACATTACCGAGGCATCGCGGTAGTAATGCGGCTCTACCTCGAGAATCACCCAATACTGGTTAGTCGGCGTATAAATCACGGAAGCTTGCCGCGCCGAGTATGCACTATTCAGTGCATCTTGAACCTGCTGCATCGTCAAGCCGAACTTGGACAGCTTGTCGCGATCGATATTGACGTTCATCTGCAGATTGGCCACCTGCAGGTCGGTGTTGGCGTCGGCAATCTCGGGAATCTCACGCAGCTTTTTCTGCAGCGCATCGGCTGCCGCATACAACTTAGTGTTGTCCGTGCAGGAGAGCGACACCTGGTATTGCGCCTTGCTGGACATACCGCCTATTCGCACGGCTTGCTGTCCTTGCAGATAGAGTCTAATGCCTGGTATGCCGCTAGTCTTTTTGCGCAGCTCGGTGATGATGTCTTCCGGACTCAGCCGTTGTCCATAAGGTTTGAGAATCAGAAACATACTGCCCTGATTGGTCGAGCTGTTTCTGCCGCCGCTGCCGACGCTGGACATAAAGCTTTCGATGTTGGGATCTTTTCCGACAATCTCCATGAGCTTTTTCTGGTGGGCAACCATGGCATCGAAGGAAACTCCCTGCTTCGCCTCGGTGCTGCCCATAATCTGGCCGGTGTCGTCGTTGGGCATGAAGCCGCGCGGAACCACTGCCAGCAACCAGCCGGTTGCGCCAAGCATGACGAAAAACAACCCGACGACTACAAGCCTGTGCTTGAGCGCCCACTTCAGCGTTTCATCGTACATCCACAGCCAGTAGCTGAAAACCTTTTCGGAGTAGTCCTGCAGGCGAAATCGGCTTTTCCCGTCGGGCTCTTGTTGCTGCTCATGCGAACCGGGTCGCAAGAATCTGCTGCACAGCATCGGGGTCATGGAGATGGACACGCATCCCGATATGAAAATCGCGGTGGACAGCGTGACTGCAAATTCAAAAAACAAGCGGCCGACGATGCCACCAAGCAGCAAGATCGGAATGAATACCGCAATCAACGATATCGTCATCGACACGATGGTGAACCAGATTTCTTTCGCTCCGTCGAAAGCGGCCTGCATTGGTCGCTTGCCCATTTCTATGTGCCTGACGATATTCTCCAAGACCACAATCGAGTCATCGACAACGAAGCCGACGCACAAAGTCAAAGCCATCAGCGATATGTTGTTGAGCGAAAAACCATAAAGACGCATGGCCGCAAAAGTTCCCAGCAGCGAAACCGGCACGGCAAAGCTGGCGATTACAGTGGTGGAAAGATTGCCGAGGAATAGAAATATGACCAGAATCACAAGTGTAATTGTGACAAGCAGGGTGCGTTGCACCTCGTTGACGGAACGGCGTATGGATTGCGACCGGTCATACATAACGTTGACATGCACAGCGCCCGGCAGGCTGGCCTCGAAGGAAGGCAATAGTGCTCGGATGTTGTCGACGATCTGAATGGTATTGGTGCCGGGCTGGCGTTGAACCGCGAGAATGACGGCGCGCGTATTGCTGAACCAGCTAGCCACCTTGTCGGTTTGCACGCTGTCGATGACCTGTCCCACATCCGAGAGCCGCACGGGATAACCGTTGCGGTAAGCGATAATCACCGGTCTGAAAGCGGCAGCATTGAACAGCTGTCCGTTTACCATGATGTTGTAAGCGAGGTCTTTTCCGTACAGGGTGCCTGTGGGTTGATTGACGTTGGCGGAATTGATCGCGCTGGCGACTTCATCGATTCCGATACCGTACGATGCCAACTTGCGCGGATCAACTTGCACGTGCGGCGCGTAAATCTGCGACCCATATACCTGCACCTGGGCAACGCCATCGATCATCGAGATACGTGGTGCCAGCATGTTCTCGGCGTATTCGTCCACCGAATAGAGCGGCAGCGTCGGCGAGCTGAGGGCAATATATAAAATCGGGCTGTCCGCGGGGTTGACTTTCCGGAAAGTCGGCGGCACCGGCATCGTCGACGGCAACATGCCGCGCGCGGCCACAATCGCCGATTGCACGTCTTGCGCGGCTCCTTCAATGCTGCGGTTGAGATCGAACTGCAGCGTAATCGAAGTGCTGCCTTGCCCGCTCGTCGAATTCATCGACGTAATGCCTGAGATCGTTGTGAACTGGCGCTCGAGAGGAGTGGCGACGCTGGCCGCCATTGTTTCCGGACTGGCGCCGTTGAGCGATGCGGAAACGGTAATCGTCGGATAATCAACAGCGGGCAGGTCATTCACCGGCAGCTGAAAATATGCCACCACGCCGAAGATGATCACTGCCATCATCAGCAGTGTTGTCATAACCGGACGGCGAATGAATATGCTGGAGAAATTCACGGCTATTGTGTCCCGGATTCAGATCCGCCGCCGAAGTGTTTGAAGCCGCTCTCATCCGGATTCGCACCGGAATGGTGATGTTTGCCGGCGCCGAATCCCCCGCCAAATCCGAAGCCCGGCGCGTGTCCGCTGTTCGACCAGCCGCCTGCACCGTGCGACCTTGGTCCGCCGCCTGTAACCAGGCCGGTTTTCCCTGATGGGCTGGCCCAAACTGGTCCGCTTTGGGTGTGATCGCTAACACCGGTGGCCGGCGCGGGTGAAATTCCGTTCTGCGGACTTGCTCCTGTACCGGCGGGACTTCCATTGGTGGGGGCGGGCGTTCCACTTGTAGCGGCGGGCGTTCCACTTGTACCGGCGGGCGTTCCACTTGTACCGGCGGGCGGAAGCCCGCTTTGATCTGAGCTCGTGGATGATCCGCCCCATCCGCTGTTCTGCTGACCGGGCATATCAGGGGGACCCCCTTGGTCTGACGATGCTGTGGTGCCGTCTTGTTGCGACTGACCCTGTCCGTCTCCATGATGTCCGCGGTGTCCCTTTCCACCGGGCTGTACGATCTTCACCGAAGCGCCCGGCATTAACGCCAGTTGTCCGTCGGTGACGACGACATCACCTGCATTGACACCGCTGCCCAGCGCCGCCGAGTCGCCGAAAGTTCGTTTTAAATCAACTGCGACCAGCTCTACTTTGCCATCATGCACGACGTAAACGGCATTGCCTTTCTGCGTCGTCTGTATGGCTGAGGCGGGCACCACTACCGACGGACCGTCCGGAGGCATGGTCACAAGCACATCGACGAACTGTCCAGGGTAAAGCTGCATGTTATTGTTGGCAAAAGTAGCGCGCAGCAGCGCAGTACCGCTAGTGGTGTTAACCGTATTTTCCAAGAAGGATGCAGCACCGCTCACGGAATTAGTGGCAACGCCTTCCAACATGGCTTGAATCGTCAACGTACGATTATTCAGGGCATTCCGCACTTGATCGAGATAATCTTCCGGGATGGTAAACGAAACATAGATTGGCTGAACTTGCGCGATTGTCACCAGCGCCGTCGCATTGTTGGCTGCCACCACGTTGCCTTCATAGACGGACAAGCTGCCGATTCGGCCGTCGATCGGAGAGCGAATCGTGCAAAAGCTAAGCTGCAATTTGGCGTTTTCCACCGCAGCTTGATCGGCCTCTACGGTTCCCTTGGCGGTGTCAATTCCTGCGAGGTCGGCGTTGACCACGGCTTTGGCATTTTCGATTTGTTTGTTGTCCGCATCGATCTGCGCAGTGGCCGTTGCCGCCGATGTCATCGTCTGATCGGCCTGCTCCATGGAGATTGCTCCCTGTTGCACCAGGCTCTTGTATCGCTGATACTCGACATTTGCATAATGCAGACTTGCCTCATCTTTCGTTTTGTTCGCCTGCAGTTGTCCGACGTTAGCCTGATCGCGCTGCAAGTTGGCTCTGGCAGCTTTGATTTGCGCGACATCTTTTGCCAGGTTGCCTTCTGCCTGGTCGAGCGATGCTTGATATGGACGGGGATCGATCTGGAAAAGCAGATCTCCGGTTTTCACCATTTGACCTTGTGTAAAATAAACCTTTTTCAGCTGTCCACCGACTTGGGGCACCACATTTACTACTGAATAAGGCTGAATGTTTCCAGTCGTCCGGATTTCAATAGGCACGGATTCAATTGTCGCAGTCGCCACGCTCACCGGAGCAACCCTCATGTGCGAGTGACGATCAGAGCTGATTTCCTTTCGGCGGGGACCAAAGAAAAACCAACCGGTGGCAAGCACGACCATAGCGGTGAGTCCAATGGCGATCGCCTTTACCGGAAATTTGCGATCCGGTGGCGGGGCATGCCTGATCTTGGAGCCCGCCGGACGATCCGTCTCGCCGGTTGCTTCATTCTTCTGCACGTTGATATCCTCAGGCATGTTTAGTCCTCTGAATCAAAACTTTTTTCATTGTATTGTCGCGCCGATTCCTCCAAGATGCTGAGTCCTTCTTGTATACGGCTCAGCTTGGTGGGAGTCAGCGTGGCAAGCATATCGGCAAAGGTGGCTGTAGAGAAGTTTTTTACCAGATCCAGGCGCTTGCGCCCCTCAGGTGTTAAGGTCAAAACGATGCGGCGCCGCTCTTCGGGGTGTTCAACCCGCTTCACCAGATGGCGCTTCACCAGTTTTTCAATGTGAGAAGAGGCGGTGGCATTTGTTATTTCCAGCTCGCCACTGACTTCAGACAACGATGCTCCGGGCGAACGTGCAAGGAAATCCAAAATGCGCAAATGCGCTATGGACATCAGCGAATCCGCCTTCACAATGCTGCGCCGCATCAAGCGCATTAATTGCGGAACGATGTGCACCAATTGCTTGGAGCACGCGTCGTGCGTTGTATCTTTGGTAACCACGGAATTGTTCTCGTACGAACTATTAGGTCGTCTAACAGTTAGTATGGCATAGCATTGTGAAGCTAATGTGAGTTTAGACCTACGCTCTCTTAACAATCCGCTGACATCGCCGGCTGCAGACCGGCTGGCTCATCCTTATATAGAGGCGGACAACGAAAGCCGGCCGACAACCGGCTACAGTCGGCGAAATTTTATCGACCGCCTCACGACTTCCTCACGCAAAAAGCTGTACCTTAATCACGGGGCATATGAACACAAAACTGTTGAGATAGGAGTACGTCTCATGAAATCTATTATTGGTGGAAAAACCCAGGCTTCCCTCTTGGCGGTTGCCCTTTTGGCCGGCACGATAGTTGCAGCCAACGCCCCCGCTTACGCCGGACGTTTTGCTCAAAATCACCCTCGCCGCGCTGAAGTGTTGCACCGCGACAATCGAATCAACCGCTCATTGAACCGTAATTACGGGCATTTGGGCGGACACTACGGTCAATTGAAGGCGGAAGACCGAGGCATCAGACGGCAAGAGCAAGCTGAAGCCAGAGCCAACGGTGGCCACATCACCAAGGGCGAAAAGCGCCAGCTCAATCATGAAGAAAACGCTCTGCGCGCTCAAGAACACGCCGACCGCACGAATAAGTAGTCGCAGAGCGGGCTTCCGCCCGCCTCGGCGAGTAATCGAATACCTCTAAGCTGCCCGGCTCGATTCGTCGCCGGGCAGCTTCGCACGTGACTTCAGTTCTTGATCGCGCAGCCGCAAATCGATCAACAGCTCTGCAAAATATTTCTGCTCAACTACAGGTCTGCGTACCGTCAGCCGCCGCTCCAGAATGCGGATGAGAAACTCGTACGAGAGTTTGTCCGGAAATCGTTCCATGGAGCCACCTTCAAACCAGTGCGCTAAGTCTGCATCTACTTGCGTGACGTAACACTTGGCGTGACGTTCCCACGGCGTATGTTCAGAGAAGCGGGCTAAAGCCCGCCGGTACCAATTGCGGCCGCCGGAGCATTTCGCGTTCCTACTTCTGGCCGTACGGGTACCAGTATGATTTGATGCCTGGTGAGAATTCCCAGTGTACGTGTTTGGTTTCGCGGAATTCATCGAGACCTTCTTGTCCGAGTTCGCGAGCTCCGCCGCTCAGTTTCATGCCACCAAAGGGACCCGCGTAGTTGTCGGTAAGCGGATCGTTTATCCAGACGGTGCCGGCTTTGGCTTCTTCCATAAATATCTTTGCCTTCATCGCATCGCTTGTGACCAGGCAAGCACCGAGTCCGTAATCACAATCATTGGCCAACTGGATTGCTTCCTCGAAATTCGTATATTCCATAAGTGGTATCGCGGGTCCAAATGTTTCTTCGCGCATGATGCGCATGTTGTGATTGACGTTGGTGAGAATCGTCGGCTCGTAGAAATATCCTTTGGCGATATTCTGCGGGCGTTTGCCGCCGATGAGCACTTTCGCTCCATCGCGTGCGGCTTCGCTGATATGTTCGTTCACCTTGTCTCTATATTTGCTGCCGATCATGGGGCCGACGTCGGTGCTCGGCTCTAAGCCGGGGCCCAGCTTCAGCTTCTTCACGTGCTCAACTAGCGCTTCGGTAAACTCTTTGGATTTTCCCTTCGGAAGGTAAACGCGCTCAGTCGAGGTGCAGACTTGACCCGCATTCGTCAGTGCGGCGTACGCCAATGCGCGCGCGGTCATCTCGGGGTCGGCGTCGTCGGAAACGATAAACGCGTCTTTGCCGCCTAGTTCGAGGTGGAGTTTTTTCATCATCGGCGCTGCCAGGCTGGCGATGCGTTGTCCGATTGCCAGACTGCCGGTAAAAGCGATTACAGGGACATCACGATGCAGCACGAGCGGCTCGGCAACTTCATTGCCGAACCCATTGACCACGTTGATCACTCCGGGCGGAAAATGATCCCAGCAATGTTCTGCCAGATACATGGTGGACAGGGGCGTCAGCTCGCTAGGCTTGATGATGACGGTGTTGCCGGCTGCCAGAGCGGGCGCCATTTTCCAGGCGAGAAGCAAGAGCGGATAATTCCAGGGCACGATGCAAGCGGCCACACCGTAGGGCTCCTTAATGACCAAATTGAGTTGCGAGTATTCGCCTGAAGGTAAAACGCGACCGCGCTCATGCCGGCCCAGCTCGGCATAATAATCGAACGTGTTGACGAGCCATTCGAACTCCTCATCGTTTTCCGGAATCGGCTTGCCTTCCTCAAGCGTCAACAGCCGCACGATCTCTTCTTTGTGCCGGCGCATCTTCGCGGCTGCTTCGTGCATCATGGTGGCACGGGCATTGGCAGCGGTGCGTTTCCAGTGAATGTAAGCTTCTTTCGCCGCTGCAACGGCAGCTTCGGCGTCTTCTTTGGTGCCGCGAGGAACCGAATCGATTACCTCCTCGGTGGCCGGATTGACGACATCGATAGAATCCGATGATTTGCCTTTCGTGAATTTGCCGTTGATGAAATGCAGGCTCATGTTTTATTCCTTCGGCGTTCTATTCCGCGATTTTGACGGTGAAATTTTTGCCTTCCCAAACGTTGCGTTCGATCCAGTGGAAAGTGAAAAGTAGTTGCGCGCCCGGCGTCGCCTGCCCAATTGGTATATCGACGTAATGAACGCCAATGCCCGTGCCTTTGCTCGGGAAGTCGTCGGAATTTTGCCAGGCGTCGCGGCTCAACACGAGATGGAAGGACTCCCCCGCAATTATTCGCAGCGTGTAGTTGGGCCGCACCTTCGGCGTTTGCCATTGCATGTGCCAGATCTCAATCAACTTGCACAATTGCGGCGCATTGATGTAGCGATTCACAACTTCAGGAATTTGATCGAACACGCGCCCGTCCGCGGCAGAGCGCAGAAGCTTTATGTATTCGGCGTGAGCCCAGGCAAGAGGGCGCGCCGCGCCGGTGGTTCCCCCTTTGTATAGGTGTGCCGCCGGTATGTCGTCGGTGTCCCATACCTGCTCGGGCAAAGTGCCACCACGTGATACGAAGTGCTCGAGTGCCTTGATGTACGCAGTGACGTCGTTGCCTGCGGCAAGCTCATAATGGCCGCGCTCACCGGTAAGCAACGGCCAGGCACGGCCGACTCCGGTGCCGTCGAATGGTCCGCCGTCTGCCTTCTGTCCGTAACCATCGTGGTTGTAGCGCCGCCAGCATGGTCCCTTCGGAGTGTCAACTTTCAGCACCGCGTCGACAACTTTGAGCGAGTTGCGAATCAGCGCCGAGTCGGCTGGATAAACGCCATAACGGACAAGCTCGAGAAAACCGGCATCGACAATATTTCGCGCTTCGAATATTTGCTGTTTGGATGCCGGCCGATTGTTGATGAACAGCTCTGCTGCGTTGAGACCTTCGACGGCGTTGACGTTCTTCACCGGATTGATGCGCACGAAGTACTCGGGCACACCGGGCAACAGCTCACCACGCGTGGTCACGGTCCACTGCTCGAGATGGCATTTGAGGTAATCGGCATAATCTTGAATCAGCTCGGCGCTGACCTTATCTCCCGCCTGTGCCGCAAACGATGCCGCGCAAGTGAGAGCGGCGATGTTCGCCGCCAGAGTCGAGGGTGAAAATCCCGACGCTTCCTCCCACCGTTCTTGCTGGGTGATCGGTCCGTTCAACATCAAATACGCCACTGCCGACATCGTCATGCTGTACGGGTCGAATCCCTGCAGTCCGCCCGCGCGTTTCAATCGCCAGGCAAGCATGACCGGGAATGAAACTTCATCGAGTTGGATACCGGTCCAATACGGATCGCCGTTTATCCAAAAGTTCTGGTAAAACCCGCCGTCGGCCTTTTGCGCGGCGGCGAGAAACATCAGAGCGCGCAGTGGGGTTTCGCTATTGCCGGCAGCCAGCAGGCCGGTGGCAGTGTTGACCATGTCGCGCGGCCACACGAGGTGATAGCCGCCGAGATCATCATCGCCCTTGGATTCGCCCCAGGGAATCGAGAGCGAGGCGATGAACGCACCGGGATTCAATTTGTCTTCATGCGCGATCAGAGTTTTATAGCTTGCTTCATACAGGCGGCCTTCATCGAGCGCGAAAGCATAGAGCCGATGATCTTTCTTGTCTGCGCGCTCCCACTGCTGGCAAAAGCGGCTGACCTGCTGTTCGAAGGGAACGGCCAGACTCTGCAGCAGCACCGTAATCGCATTGTGATAGCCGTGCCCGAATGCCATTGCCAGCACGAACTCGTCTTGACCATGTAAATCGAGCAATCCGGTAAGCGCAA
>Ga0134128_10003047_pt1 | contig 20527 bp, 8 predicted proteins | sample KB31754_FD_96462 | JGI IMG/M metagenome (GOLD analysis project Ga0134128, IMG submission 96462) | Terrestrial soil microbial communities with excess Nitrogen fertilizer from Kellogg Biological Station, Michigan, USA - KB3-175-4 | ecosystem: Environmental > Terrestrial > Soil > Unclassified ...
GGGACGGCGGCCCGGTCGCAGGCATTCGAACAGTCGATCGCGCTGTTCACGGATGGCGTGTTCCTCGGCAAGTCGCGCCTCTACGGAGGGAGCTTCTTCGACGTCGACCGGCTGGAATTCATCAAGGGCACGCAGTCGACCCTGCTCGGCAAGAACGCGAGCCTCGGCGCGATCAGCATCATCACGCGCCAGCCGGAAGACCATTTCTCGTTCGAGGGCCGGGCGGGTTATGAGCTGGTCGACGGCGGCTACCAGCTAGATGCCGCGAGCAGCATGCCGCTGAACGACCGCGTCTCCCTGCGGATTGCGGCGCACTATAACGACCTTAACGGCTGGGTGCACAACGATGTCACCAATCATGACGGGCCGGAGCACAAGGACCTGGGGCTTCGCGGGACCATCCGCGCGGACGTGACCGACCGGCTCACGCTGACCGGCAGCATCCAGCATTCCGACAACAAGCAGATCGGCGCCAGCTACCAGCTGGTCGGGGGCGACCTCCCCGCGATCTTCGGCGACAACAAGCTCGACGATCATACGTCGCAGTTCACCCCGGACACGTCGAGCGGCGATACGGTCCATCGAATTCGCTCGGATATTGCGTCGCTCAAGGCCGAGGTGGCGATCGGCGCGGACACGCTGGTCGCGCAGAGCGCCTATGTCGATTACGACCTCCACAACCTCGACGATTTCGACTTCTCGCCCGACAACAGCATCAACTTCGATCGCAAGGAGAAATACCGCCAGTTCACGCAGGAGATTCGTCTCCAGTCGCCGACCGGCGGCAGGCTTGACTACATGGCCGGAGCCTTCTTCATGACCAGCCACTGGGACTCGCTCGAGCTCCAGGACTGGGCCGTGCCGGGCTTTCCGCCGGTCGGACCGCCGCCTCCTGGCCAGCTGTTCAACGGCCCGTTCGTCAATCACTTCGTCCAGGGGCAGAAGTCCTACTCAGCCTTTGCGTCCGGGACCTGGCACCTCAGCAATGCGCTTCGGATCGCCGGCGGCATCCGCTACACCCGTGAAACCAAGAACGTGGTCTCGGGGCGGATTGCGCTGGCCCCGTTCACGGTCTGGAATACGATCGCAAACCCGCCGTTCGACCCGACGCCGCTATCGCACAAGTCGAACTTCCTCGACGGCAATGCCACGGTCGAATACGACCTCAACCGGGACGTCATGGCCTATGCGTCCTACGGCCATGGCAGCAAGTCGGGGGGTTTCGTCGAAACCAACACGATCGCCGTCCCGCCGCAGCTGCTGGTCAACGGCAAGGTGCCTGCGGACCTCGTCGCTTCGGGATCGTCGATCAAGGACGAGAGCGTCCACGCTTACGAAATCGGCCTCAAGTCCTATCTGTTCGATCGCCGGGTCAGGTTCAACATCGACGCATTCTCGACCGACATCGCCAATTTCCAGGATACCGTGTTCACCGGTGGAACCCTGGGCTTCATCACCTTCAACGGACCCGCGCGCAGCCGGGGCGTCGAGGCCGAAGGTTCGACCCAGCTCGCACCGACGTTGCGGATCGACGCCGGCTTCACTTATGCCAATGCGACGGGGATCATTCAGCCGATCGACCCGGCGACCAACGCGCCCGAGGTGGACTCGAGCGGGAACCCGGTCTTCGCCCGCTTTCGCCGGTCGCAGGCGCCCAAGCTGATCTTCAACCTCAGCGCCGATTGGGAACCGCGGCTGAGCAGCGGCCTGAACTGGCATTTCGGCGCGCTGCTTCGCCACCGCAGCATGATGTTCAACCAGCGGCAGGAAGAATTTCCGTCCAAGCCGCTGACCACGCTCGATCTTTCGGCGGGCGTCGAGACGCGCGACGGGCGGTGGGGCCTCGACGTGGTGGCGAAGAACGTCACCAATGCGATTTCCCAGGATTTCGCGAGCCCCTCGGTCGATCCGCGCTTCTCGGCTTTCTTCGGTTCGTACCTGGCTGGACCGAATCCGCTTCGGACGGTCATGGTCTCGATCCACACGAAATATTGAGGCGAGCCCTCAGCGGCGTCGTTGAGACGAGGCTTTCCCTTCCCCGCCCTCCGCCACGGCGCAGGCTTATGCCGGCAGGTCGGCGCTCGCGACGATCGACTGGCTGTCCGCGGCTACCACCACGATGGCTTCCCCGACTGCGGGGACGGTGAACGTGACGGTCGCGCTGGTCGCCTGCGGCGGGATGCTGACCGCGCCGATCAAATTGAAATCGTTCGCCTGGGGCGAGGCGCCGTTCATGATCGCCTGCCAGCGGCTGTCCCGGATCCAGGCGACCTCGAACGAAGCCGCGGCGTTGGACGGAGCGACAATCAGCTGGACCGTGACCTGCTGCCCCGCCTGCGCCGACGACGGGCTCAGGACGATCTGGGGCGTTCCGCTATTACCCGTGTTGCCGCCGGACCCGGTTTGCGCCGGCGGATCGGTCTCCGCATGCTCCCATGTGTCGTCGCGCAGCGCGCCGCCGGAACCGACGATGCCCGTCGCGCCGCCAAAGAAGACGAAGGTTCGCCGGGCGCTGTCGTAGGCGAGCGCATGACCCCAGCGCGCACCGGGGCCGATGTCCTGCCGCTCGGTCCAATGGCCCCCAGAATAGACCCAGCTCGCGCCAAATATTTGAGGCGGTGGATTCGTCGCCGCCGAAGACAAGCCCCCGTACATCAACGAAGCAGCGTCGCTGGACGCCATCGCCGAGCGCAAGCACGCCGACGGTCCGATGTCCTGAACCTGCGTCCACTTGGACCCGTCCCAAGTCCAGGTATCGGCGAGCTCGCCGGCGTTGCCGTGACCGCCGAAGACGATCGTTCGCTTCTGCACCGGATCGAACGCCATCGCCGCATAGACGCGCGCGCTCGGTCCGGTGTCCTCGACCTGGGTCCAGGACTGCCCGTCCCATTCCCAGGTATCGCCCAGCAGCTGCGCGGCTGCATTCTCGCCGCCAAACAGGACGGCCCGGGAACGGCTGCTGTCCCACACCAGGCCATGCCCGTATCGGGCGCTGGGGCCGCTGTCCTCCACCTGCGTCCAATCCTGGCCGTTCCACTGCCAGCTATCGCCGAAGTAGGAGCCTGAAGCGCCGCCGAACAGGAATGCGACATTGTCGGCCAAATCGAAGCAAAGGCCGTGCTCGCTCCGGGCCGCAGGGCCAATGTCGGACAGCTGAGTCCAGAATTCGCCGTCCCATCCCCAGGTGTCGCGAAGGGCAAGACCGGTGCTGTCGGCCCCTCCGAAAAGCAGCGTTTGTTGCCGGGTGGCATCGTAGGCCATCGCATGGCCGAAGCGCGCGGATGGGCCAACGTCCTGCTTCTGGGTCCACAGGAACCGAGACATAGGTCTCCCCCCGCCCTTGTTGTCAGGCGAGCTTCTGCCCATTCATGATCACCGTCAATGGCGCGCGAGGGCGACCAGAACTTGCGGCAGCGAAGCGGTGACTGCACCTTCGCCCGGACGGTTTCCGATCTATTGTCGCGAGAGTCGCTGCTTCAGTTCCGCGACTTCCCAATAATCGTTGCGGCTGAAGGGGAGGAGGGCCTTGAGCGCGGTGAAGCTGCTTCGGCCGAGCGCCCGGCGGAGGCCGTCGAGCTCGGCAATGGTCGCGCGAACCTCCGCCGCGTCGAACTCGGCGTCGCCTGCCTCCTCCTCGATCATCGTCTCCTCGGCCTCACCGACCAGCCACGCCTGCAGCTCCCAATAGCGGCGAATGCGGGCGGTCGCCTCGGGGCCAAGGCGTTCCGCCAGTGCGGCGATCTTGCGGCCGGCGGGCGTGTCGGGCCATCCGCCCGAGCGCAAGCATTCCACCTGCGCACGGTGCTCAGCCCGCTCAGCGACGAGCCAGCGCTCCGCCTCCGCCGTGCCGAAATAGAATATCCCGACCAGCGCGATCGGGGCGAACAGGATTGCGCCGAGCATCGCGAGCATCGGCCGGTCGGGGAACTGGTTGAACGTCGTGTGCAGCGCGACCGCCGCGAGGTATCCGGGAGCGAACCACCACAGGTGGAAGTCGAAATCGCCCGCTGCTTCGCGAGTCTCCCGCTCGGCGAACTCGTGAGCGATCGCCGCGAGGACGGCGAGCGTGGTGCCGTGCATCACCGCGGTGCCGAAGCCGCGCACCAGCCAGGTGCCGGCGCCGTAGTCGGGGAAACGAATGAGGTAGACGATATTCTCGACGACCGAGAAGCCGGCGCCGATCGCGAAACCGCAAATGACCGCGTCGACCTTGTAGCCGATGCGGTTGAAGCGAAAGAGGAGGATCATGATCGCGGCCTTGATCGCTTCCTCGAGCCACGGCGCGACGAACCGGCTGTAACTCGAAAAACCGATCGGCAAGGTGTCGAGGAAGCGTCCGGCGATCGGCCAGGCGATTCCCGCGCCGATACCGCCCAGGACCAGGAGCAGGAGGATTTCGCCGAACCGCATCAGCTTGAACGCGTCGAGGGAGATGAAGATCGCCAGCAGCACCAGCACCGGCACAAGCGCGAGGCCCCAATGAGCCGCTTCGGCGATGATCGGCGTCATCCCTGGCAGTTCTACATGATCTTGAGCGAGGCCAGCCACTCGGTCTTGTGCGAGCGGCCATCTTCCCAGCCGTGCGCCACGCCGACCGAAAACACCATCGGCAGCCGAAGCGCGACGGTGAAGGCGAGATCGAACTGCGCTCCGACATCGGTGAAGCGATGCCCGCTGCCGTCCTGCGCCTCGGTCGCCATCGAGCCGGCGAAGACAGCGGGACGGATGTAGCTGAGGTAAAAGGCCGGCGTCCCGACCTCGGCAAATCGGACCGGCGGAAGGTTCACTTCGCCGGTGAGCTTGGCGAACTTGCGGGCGGCGATCTCGTCGATGTCGAAGCCCGGGAAGCTCTCAATCTCGCGGTATCGTTTCTCTGGCCGGTCATCGACATAATTGTTGCCGAAGGCCCCGAAATAATAAGCCGCGAGCGGGCTCTGGCGCGGGCCGCCGACAGCACCCGCATGGGCGTAGAACCAGACCGAGCTGTTCGGGAAGGGCAGGGCGGTGCCAGCGCTCAGGCTGCCGTCCGCGCGAAGGAAGGTGTGGCCTTGCGCCTGGTCGGCGCCGATGGCGATTCGGCCTTCGATTCCCTTCTCATGATCGACGCCGCCGAGCGACTTGGTGGTGTTGGTATATTTGAGGCCGATCTCGCCCGAGCGAAGCTGCTTCGGGCTTGGGATGTTCTGGGCCCCGGGAAGATCGTCGAGCCCGAAGTAAGCGGCGAGCGATCCGAACACGTCGAGTTGCCGAGGCGGATCGTAGATCAGGGGCTTGGTATAGTCGGCGATGAAGGCGTCGCCCTTGCGGCTCCGAAGCACGGGCCCGAACAGGTCATAAAAGTCCGAATGGTTGTGCCAGTAGGTCAGCTTCCAGTTGGGCGTCTGGAACTGCGTATCGACGTGCAGGCGCTCGCCGCCGTGGACTCCGTAGGGCGAAATCGCGATGCTCGCGCTGAGCTGGCGGAACTGAAGCGGGTCGGCGATGTGGAAATAATAGCCGAACGCCGCTTTCTGGGCGTAGCCGGAGACGATTGGATAATGGGCGTCGAAGCGCATGCGTTCCGTCGGATCGTAAGTGCCGCGGCTGGTGATCAGCTGGTCGAGCGGCACCTTGGACGGGGGTCCGACTCCCCATTGCTTGAGCTCCGGATGGCCGGTGACGACCTCATTGCCCAGGAACCGCACGGTCCCGAGGTCCTGGCGCACCTCGGGCTGGACGATCGACGGATTGAAGCCCTCGCCGGTATAGTCATAGACCAGCAGCGATCCGTCCGGCCGAAGCTGCGGACGGAAGAAGCCGGTCGCCGCGTTGGTGAGAACGTCCCATTTTCCGCTCGCGATATCGAGGCGGTAGACGTTCGAAACCCCGGTATAATAAGCGTTGCCGAGCAGCGCCTTCCCGTCGGGCGTGAAGGTGAACATTTCCGGCACTGAAGGCGGTAGGGACAGCGTCGCGACGGGCTCGTCGGCATCGCCCTGCTCGAGGTCGGATACCTTCCACACCCGAACCGACTGCTTGCCGTCGATCCCGCCATAGGAGGCGGAGATCAGCTGGCCGTCGGGCGAGACGTCGAGATCGAAGATGATCTCGCCATATTTGAACGTCTTGACCTGATTGAAGCTGGTGTAGGGCGCGGGTATCCGGACCAGGGTCACGAATCCGTTCTGATGGCGAATTCCCCACAGGCTCTTGTCGGCCGCATCGAAGGCGAGATCGCCGATCCGCGCATCGGTTAGCAGCCGCCGCTTCTTGCCGGTATCGACGTCGATCGCGTTGATGTCGCGGTAGGCGTAATTCTCGTCGGTGTAGAAAGCGGTGCGCGACGACGGATCGAAGGCGACGCTCGTCACCTTGTAAAGCATCATCCCGTTGAGATCGGTGAGGTGCGTGATCTTGCCGGTCGCAAGGTCCATCCGGCCGAGAAAGCCGATCTTCCCGGGCCAACGGAACGCGGCGACGAGGCTGTTGGTCTTGTCGTCGACGAAGCCGCGCGACATCGACCCGAGCGCGACCGGCGAGAGGTGCTTCGGCTCGGTCAGCGGATATTGGGCGAGCCGCGCGAGATTCTCCGCCTGGAACTGCCGCTCGAAGGCGATCCATTCGCTCCACACCTGGTCGAGCGGCTTTCCGAACACGTGCTCGAACTGGCTCGCGTAATAAGCCTTCGAATCCTCCGGCCGGCGGAGCCATTCGACCATCTTTTCTGGGCCGTAGGTCAGCGCCAGGTAGGACATGAAGCGGGTGCCGTAGAGGTAGGAATTGGCCCCGACTTCGAAATCGATCTGGGTGCCTTCGCTCTCGAGCCCGAGCGCGGAGAAGATCCGGCTGTGGTCGTGGACTTTCGCCCGCCACACCATCTCGTCATAGCCGCCCTGGGCGCGTCCGAGGCCGCCCGCCATCCATGTTTCCATGAACACGGCGCTGCCTTCCATGTACCAGCGCGGCGTGAGGTTCCTCGGGCTGGTCAGGAAATTGTAGAGGATCGATTCAGGATGGGCCTGGATCGGCGCGGGCTTGCCACCGAGCTGGTGCCGCCAGAAGGCGTCACGGCTGTTCCACACGTCGATCGTCCCGACGTGGGTCAGCTCATGGTTCATCAGGGTGAAGAAGCGCTCGCCCGGCGAGAAGGTCTCCATCGACAGCGATAGCGGTGCGACGTCGAGAAGGACCATGTCGCTCGGCGAGCCTAGCGCCGCCGCGTTGCCGTAGTCACCGAAATCCTTGAGCAGAACCGTGACCGGCTCCCACGGCTTCCAGTTGAGATTGCGTTCGTGGAACGCGAGCGAATTCTCGAACGCCCGGGCGATGTACGGGGTCAGGTAGGTCTGGATCGGGTCGATGTAGAGAAGCGTCAGGTTCTTCGTTTCGAGCGTCGACAGGTGAAAGCCCGACGCGTCCTGGGGCACATGCTTGGGCCCCTCCTGCTCCGGCGCCGTGGGCGCGAGCGGTCCCGGAGTGACCGGTTCGGCCGGCGGAGTCTCCTGCGGTTGCGGCGGCACGGCGTCGGGTTTTTCGACGACTGCCGTGGTGTCCGGAGGGGCCGGGGGCGGCGGCTGCTTCGCCGGAGTCTGCGCCGCCGCCGCGGCGGAAGTGGCGAGCAGCGCCGCCGTCACACAGGCAAGGCGCCGCCCGCTTGAAACCGCAACCCCCATGGACGGCCCCCCAGCCGGTGCGTCAGTCGCTGTGCGACTGAGAAGCTGCCTGGCTCACCCCGGCCTGGTTCAGCGCTGCCGAGAAGCTAGGGTTCGCAGCGAGCGCCGCCAGGTTCGGCTGCGCAGCCATCGCCGCGAACGCCTTCTGGTTCGACGACAAAGCCGCGAGCGCCGCCGGTTGGCTGGCAAGCGCGGCGAATGCCTTCGGGCTCGCCATCATCGCCGAGAAGGCCTGCGGGTTCGACAGCACCGCCTGCGACGCGGCCGCGTTCAGCGCGTTCGCCGCTGACGCCGAAGCGACCAGCGAATGCGCATCGAACGCCTGCAGGGCGCGCGAAGCCGCGCTGAGCTGCGACGCGTTGCTCGCCAGCCTCGAGAAGCTCGAGGCGTTGCTTGCGATACCCGCCAGCAATTGCGGGCTAAGCATGCTCGCATTGCTCGAGAGGCTGGCGAAGGCGAGCGCATTGTGCGCCATCGACGAGAATACGCCCGGGTCGGCCTGGAGCGCCGCCATCGCCTTGCTGTCGCCCGCCAGGCTCTGGAAGGCCGCTGCGTTGCTCGCCAGCCTGGCATCGGCGGCTGCATTGGCGGCGGCGCTGCGGAACGAATTGGCGTTGCTTGCAAAGCTGCTGAACGCCGAAGCATTGGCCATGATCGCGGCGAGCGCCGCCGGATGGCTGGCAAGCGCCGCGAAGGCCTGCGGATGGCCGGCAAGCGCGGCAAGCGCCGAAGGCTGTCCGGCGAGGAGCGAGAAGGCTTGCGGATTGGCCGCGAGCGCCGACAAGGCCGAATTGGAAATCCCCGCCGACTGCAGCTGATGAGCCGCGGCCGCCGCGCTGTTCACCGTCGCGGCGAGCGCTTCCGGACGCCCCGAAAGCGCCTTGAACGCCGCGGCGTTGGCGGCGATCGCGCTGAACGCCGACGGATCGGCGTTGAGCGCCTTCATCGCGCCCGGGTCGGCAGCAAGCGCCGCCAAGGCGCGCGTGTCGCCGATTCCGCTGCTGGAGAAACGAGTATCCCCCGAACTGCCGCTGGCGAAGCGCGTGTCGCCCGAGCTCTTCGCCGCATTCTCGAAGGCCGCGAGGCTGGCGAAGGCTGCCGGGTTCGCGGCGATGGCGGCAAGCGCCGCCGGCTGCGAGGCGAGGGCCTGCATCGCCGCGGGATGACTTGCGACGACGCCCATCAGCGCCGCATTGGCGTTGTGTGCGCTGGACGCGAAGGACGATGCGTTGAGCGCCGCGTTGGCCACTCCGGCAAAAGCCCTCGGATTGGCGGCAAGCGCGGCGAACGCCTGCGGGTTGGCCATGAGCGCGGCCATGACCTGCGGATGGCTCGCGAGCGCCTGGAAGCCCGGGCTCGCGGCGAGCGCGCGGAAGTTCGGGTCGTGGACCATCAGCTCGAACGCGTCGGTCTGCATCAGCTCCGGCACCGCGGTGTCGCCGAGAGTCACGTCGCCTTCGCCGACCTGCGGCGAAACATAGCGCTGTGCCGGTGCGATGGTCCCGGAACTCGGGCCCAGCGGCGGATAAACCCGGCCGAGCCCATAGGCCGCAACGCCGAAGGCGAGCACGCCCGCGGCGGTCAGAATCAGCTTACGATTGTTCTTCGTCGAAACGACAGTTGTCATGATTGCCCCCTTGACTGAGTCAAGACGCCCAATCTGCGCGCGAGTTAACCCAGAGTCAATGAAGGTCGGCAATCCGACACGGCAGCTAAGCTGTTGGCGCGGTTTGATAATTTTTCGTGCGCCGTGCCCCGAAAGGCTGAATCCTGCAACGATATTAACCAGTTATCGAAGGATTCCCGAAATGATGATCGGCCTATTGCTCGCGCACGTTTGCCGAGGAGCCGGTCATGAATGTCCGCTTCGTCCTGATTGCCGCCGCGGCCCTTGCCAGCGGACCCGCTTTTGCAGCGGAGCCGGTGAAGCCGCCGGTGCAGACCGCAGCCCAGCCGCAACGCGCTCCGGCGCAGGTCGTGCTTGCCTCCGCCGACGACATGCGCGCTCCGTCGGCGGGCGATCAGCAGGTCGCTACCCCGCCGAAACGGCCCCGGATCGGGCGCGTGACGACCTGTCGCTGCGGCGACCAGCAGGCACAGCCTGACTCGGATCAATAAGCCTTACTTGGTTGCCTGCGCGATCCGCTGAGTCGGGCGGATCACCGGAATGTCGCCGTCCCCCACCGCCGCGAACGCGGACCAGTAGAATGGATGCGACGTATTCACGTCGTCCATCAGCTGACGCTGCGACAGCCTGAGCGCGGTCACGGTCGGGGTGCCTGGCGGCGCAGAGAATAGCCCGGTGATCAGCCGCTCGGTCGCATTATAGTCGTCGGGCACCGGCCAGTGGCTGGCGACGACCAGCCGCGCCCCGGCGCCGACGAACGCGCGCACCAGCCCGTCAAGGGCGACATCGCCGCCGCTCGCCAGGCCCGCCTGCTGGGTCGCCGCGGTGCTCGCCTGGGCGGCCGTATCGCAGGCCGAGAGGATCACGAGGTCGGCGTCGAGGTGGAGGTCGAACACCTCCTTGAACGTGAGCAGCCCGTCGGAGCCGCTTCCCCCGAAGCTCGTCAGCAGCGCCGGCTGCGCCGGGCATTTCGCCGCGCGCGCAGTGACCACGCCATGCGTGGCGAAATGGATGATGCGGTATTGGTCGAGGTCGCTCCGGCTCTCGAGCCCGGTATCGGTGAACTGGTCGCCGGTGACGACCTGCACGCCGCCCGGATCGTAGGGCTGGAGGATCGAACTCGCGACCTGGAGTTCCTTGGCGGAAATCGGATGCGACCATGACGACATCGGCAGCATGCAGTCGCGGTCAGCGGCAGCCGGCACCTGTCCCGCGGCGGCGGCGGACGGCGGCGTGTTCTGCCCGAGCCCGAGATATTCGTTGCGCGCGGCCGACGGCGGCGCGCTGCGCAACTGCGCGAAGGAGCGGGGGCTGACCGAGGTGCTGATGTCGTGATCGCGCCCGAGCCAGGCGATTCCGCGGAAATCGAAGGCGGCGTCCCCGCCTGCGTTCGCGCGCTTCTGATAGGCGTCGACCGACGCCTGATCCATCACCAGCAAGTTCGCCGGCAAGCGAAGCATCGCACCGTCGGGTTCGAAGATCAGATGTCTCGACGCCGCAACGTCGGCAGCGAACGGCCCGAACAGCTCCTGGTACATCTGGTGCGACAGTGCGACGTCGAACGGGTACGTCGTGCGCTGGCCGTTCTCGACCGTCGAGATGGTGTCGCGCAGCGACTGCACCTGGTCGGCAAGCTGCGAGGCGGTGACGCTGAGTCTTGCCGCATGGGCCGCCGCCGGAGTCACCAGCATCGCGTAGACCCGGTCGCCGACGATCGTCATGCGGTAATAGGCTTCGCCGGAACGGAGGATTTTCTGGAGACTGGCGAGCGGGATGACTTCACTTGATACGGCGCGGTAGCGCGGGAAGCTCCCGAGCGCGGCCTGGGTCGCGAGCTGTTCTTTCTCCGACTGGTCGAGCGACGTGCGCAGCAACCGCGCTCGCGACGCCTCTTCGGGTGTGGGCTTGGCGATGTCGGTCAGCCGTGCGAGCTGGATGCGCGCGCTTTCGACCTGGCGGCTGAGGGTCACCGACTGGCGAAACAGCCGCGACGCATCGTCGGTGCCCCCGTCGAGCTCGCGGGCGAGCACCGCCTGCGTCTGTGCGAGGCCGGGCCGGACCATCAGCTGGGTCGCGGTGAAGATCTCGGCGCTCGCGGCCGGGTCGTCGCCTTTCTTGAGCAGCAGGTCGACATAAGGCCGCAGAACGTTGGCGAATGACGGCGGCAGGTTGCTGGTGTCGGGCTGCGAATGGACGATGTCATGAAACATCGATTCCGCGATCGCCAGCTGACCGCTTCGGGCGAGGAAGCCGGCGAGCCGCGCCTTGGCGTTGAGCAGCGCGGCGGAGCCCGGATAATTGGCCTCGAGCAGCGCGACGCCCTGGCGGTACAGGCGATCGGCCTCGGCGCCATTCTTCTGGTCCTCGGCGATCGCCGCGAGGTCGCCCAGGATCTGCGCGCGGAGCCACAGGATGGAGGCGACCTTGCCGTCCCTTACCGCCTGCAGCTTGGCGTCGGCGGCGCGGAGCGCCTCGCTGGCGCCGCTGAGGTCGCCGGTCAGCCGAAGCGAGGTGCCGCGCAGCTGCATCGCCTGGCCGTCGAGGATCTCGGCTTTCTCGACCGGAAGCAATTCCTGCGTCTGCTCGCCCAGCTGTTGGCCGATTTTGGAACCGGCGTTCAGGCTCTCGGCCGTGACAGCGTCGATGGTGAGTGAACCGGTCCCCGGAGCCGCTTCGCTGTCGAGTACGGCCTTGGGAAGCGGTTTCTCGAGCTCGGCGAGCGCCTCCTTGGGCTTGCCCTGGTTGAGCAGGTGCATCGCTCGGTAATTGCGGAGCCTGCGAGCGACGATGGGGTTGGAGCCAACTTCGCCCGCCGCTCGGGCGAACAGCGAATCCGCCTCTGCGTAACGGCCGAGATTGGACTTCTGAAGCGCTTCATTGGCGAGCGCTTCGGCCCGGCTCAGCGGCGCATTCTTGACGTTGCTGACGGCCGCGAAAAACTCGGCTGCTTCGGCATAGCTCCCGGCATTGTTGCGGCGGTAGGCCTCCGACAGGGCCTTCGCCGGATCGAGCGTTCCCGCCTGCACCCGGGCGAAGGCGGCGGGATCGCCCACTCCGGTCGTGGCAATGGAAATTTCGCCTTTGACCGGCTGATCGGCAATGAGGCTCCTCAATCCCAACTGGATGGCGCTATCGTAACCGGCGAGCCCTTCGGCCTCGAAGAGCAGCCTGCCGCGCCTGACCTGATAGGCCCGGTACCCGACATTGGCGTCCTTCAGCCTGCAATCGATGATCTCGACCGTGCCCACGGTGGCGAGTTGCCCCGAGTGTTCGGGCGAGCAGATGGCCTCGTCGCGGCGCTCTGCCGCGAGCCGCTGCGCCGCACCGCGCGAATCGCGCAACTTGTAGAGCTTGCCGACGGGAAGCGCGGCATCGCGGCAGGTGACCGAATAGCCCAAGTCGAACATGTCGGTGAGGACAGGATCGATCGCGGTGCTTTGCGCCGAGCAGAAAATCGTGCCGGAATCGCCGATCCGGAAGCTGTCGCGCACGCTGAGCGGAGTGGCCGCGGGCGATGGGCCCCAGGAGAGCGCCATGGCGATCGCCAGGACAGTCTTTTTCATACGGCCTCCGATCACTTGCTCGAGCCCGGCCCTTGGCCGAGGTTCATGTCGATATCGCTTCCACTGGTCACCGGCTCATCGATCGCCTGGTCGAGGTTGATGGGACCGGCGTTGATCAACCCGAGCCAGGTCTCGACGCTCTCGTCGTCGCCGCCCTTGCCCTTCTTCTTGTCCTCGTCCGCCTGTTGCTGCTGCTCGTCGCTCGACATTGCCGTGTCGGTGGGAGTCATGGGTCCGAGCACCTGATCCGAAGCCAGCGTCTGCGGCGGCGCGGGCGGCGGCGGCGGAGGTGGCGGTGGCGCAGGTGGCGGCGGCGGAGGCGGTGGTGGCGGCGGAGGCGGAGGCGGGCAGCCACCCGCCGGGCAACCGTTGATCGTCGACTCCGTCGTGAACGTCCCCGAGACCTTCACGACCGCAGCGAAGTCTTTGCCGGTGATCTGGGTGCCGTCCGATTTGATCTGCCGGCCGAAGATATCGAACGAAGGCGTGGTCGTGGCCGCCGTGTTTACCGAGGCGGCCGTGGCGCCGGTGGCGATGGTAAGGCCGCCGTCCCCGACAGTGATTCCGCCGAGATCGTCGGCAGTCCCGCTGTTCTGGACGAGGAAGCTGCCGCCGACATCGGCGGTGATGCCACCGGCGGACACGTAACCGTTCGGATTGTCGGGGCCGTCGTTCGTCGCCAGCTGCCCGGCGGTGACCGAGGTTGGATCCTCTTCCAACTGGCTGATGATGGACTGATCCGCGACCCAGACATTGTCGGCGTTGAGCGTGAGCGTTCCGGCAAGAGCGCCCGAGGAGTCGGTCATCGAGATGCTGCCGTTGTCGGTGATCACCTCGATATTGTTGCCCGCGTGGAGCGTTAGGGAGTCCGACGCGCCGGCATCGACATAATCGACCGCTCCTTCGACGATGATCGAGCCACCGGTGTTCAACGTGAGACTGCTCACGCCCCCGCCGTCGCTTTCGCTGCCGTCAATGTGACCGCCGAAGACATCGATGTCTGGCGCCGCGCCTCCGTCGCTGCCGAGCGCGTTGAAGACGATGTTCGCCGCCTGAATGTCGCCGGCTTCGTCGAAGACATATTGGCCTGCGGCCGGGGTTCCGCCGCTTCCGATGATGATCGGCTGATCGCTGACCGCATTGAGCGTCAGCAGATTGGTCACTCCGAACACGCCGAGCGATGCGCCGGCGGCAATATTGATGTCTGCCGATGTGACCGTGATGTCGGGCGCCGAGACCTTTCCTTCGAAATCCGCCAGACCCCCGGCCGAGACAACGACCGACGAGCCGGCGGTAACGTCGGCCAGAGTCAGGCCGGTGCCGGCGGCGGCTTGCAGCTCGCCGGTCGTGACCGCACCGTTGACCGTGATCGATCCGTGCGTCGCTACCGGGTCAGCGCCAAGGACCAGCGACGGATCGAAATTGTCGGGGCCCCCTGCGGCTGTGAACATCGACGAATCCGCGAAATAGACCCGGCCCGCCGCCGAAGTGGTGATCGAACCCGTGCTGATGTCGCCGCTCGCAAGCGCGAGGAACAGGTCGCCCGCGCTGACGTTGCCCGTGGTGAGACTTCCTAGGGTCGCGAAACCGACTGCCCCGGATGCATTCACGTTGCCGACGGTAATCGACGTGGCCGATGCGATCCCGACCGAGAAGTCCTTGCTCGTTGGAAGGTTGGGCCCGGCCGTGATGTTGCCAAGCGTGATTGCGCCCTGCGCCTGACCGCCGACATGGTCTGCGACATTGATGTCGCCCCCGGTGACCGCGCCACCGGCCTCGAAATTGAGCTTGTTGGCCGTCACGTTGGCGAAGTTGATGTCGCCGCCGGATTCGAAATCCACGGCCCCGCTTGCCGTCAAATTGCCGAGGACGGAGACAGTGCCGTCGCTGCCCTGCGCCGAGACGGAGACGTCACCGAGGTTGGTCACTGCTCCGGATTCGAAATCGAGGTCCGCAGTGCCGCCGAAGCCGGTGGGATCCACGCCAAGCGAGCTGTCGAACGCATTGGCGATGACCGCGAGGCTCGCAGCGTCGAGCGTGCCCGAAACGTCGATCGAGGCCGAACCCGCCTCCGCCGTGCCGCCACTGCCGTTGCCATGCATCGCCGAAGCCGATGCCTGGACATGCCCCGCTGCGGTCAGCGAACCCGAGATGGTGATTGACGTGCTGCCGGCGCTTGCGGAACCGGCGGTCTGGCCGCTGCCGCCCTGCGCGAACGCGGTCATGACGAAGCCGGTCCCAGCGTCGTTCGAGCCGCCGAAGGTCGCGGTTCCGTCGATTGCCGCTTCGTTGAAGCCGGAATCGGCCGAGCCGCCGTCGCCCGATCCGGCAGAGCCGCTTCCCCCATCGCCTCCAATAGCGTTGGCCAGTGCAAGGTAGGTCGAGGCGTTGATCGATGCGCCGCTTCCCAGGAAGAAGAAGTTGTCGCCGCCCTCGCCGAACCCTCCCGCGCCGCCGCGGCCCGACGATCCGGCGCCGCCCATGCCGCCCAATCCGCGCGCAGCCGCGCTGATATCCCCGGCGGTGAAGCTCGCGTCCTCGATATCGAGATCGGTCGAGCCGCCATTGCCATCGCCGCCAGCCCCGCCGGTCGCGGCACCGCCGCCTGCTCCGCCGAGCCCGCTCGCGTTGATGGTCAGATCGTGAAGGGCGACGTTGGTGACCGCCGGCGACGTGCCGCCGCCGGTGCCGCATTCGGTGCAGGACGTATTGCTGGCGAAGAAGTCCGCCTCGCCGCCCTGGCCGCTGCCGCCGGTCCCGCCGGTGATGCCGTCATTCGCGCCGCCGGCGCCTCCGACCGCGCGTGCGGTGATCGTGGTTGTGCCTCCGACGGTCAGCGAACCGCCGCCGAAGCCGATATCGATGGACGCGTCGCCGCCTTGGGAGTCGCCGCCATTGTCGGCTCCCGAGCCGCCGTCGGAACTGCCGTCACCGTTGAGATCGGCGTTGGCGACCGCTCCGACGACCACGTCGTTGGTGACATTGACGGTGCCCCCGTCGATGACCAGCGCCGCGCTTCCGCCTTGCGAAAAGCCGCCGTCGGCGGTGAGGCCATTGCCGCCCGTGCCGCTCGCGGTGATCGTGAGTTCGGGCGCATTGAGCGAGCCCTGGACGAGGGCCTCGGAATCGCCGCCGATCCCTTCGCCGCCATTGGCACCGTTGCCGCCGACGCTGCCGGCGAAAAGATCGACGTTGCCGGTGAGCGATGCGCCGGGGTCGATTTCCAGGAAAACGAGGCCTTCGCCTTCGGCATTGCCGCCGTTGCCCATCGTCGAGCCCGCGCCGCCCGCGCCACCGAAAGTGCCGGCGTTTGCATGGAGATCGGCTGTGACGCTTCCCTGCGTGAAGAAGTCCGCGAAGCCGCCGAAGGCGTCGCCGCCTGCGCCGCCGGTCCCGTTCGAAGCCGCTCCGCCTGCGCCGCCAAAAGCGCTCGCGTCGAGATTGAATGCGCTTGCGGCGAACGTCCCGGGGCCGAACTCTGCCAGGGCCTCGCCGCCGCTGCCCGCGCCGCCGGCTCCCCCGCTCAATCCGTCGCCGCCCCGGCCGCCGACGCCGGTTGCCACGAGGCCGACATTGGTGAGCTGCAGGTTGAGGCTGGCGCCCGCCTGGAGCGCGGTCGTCGCCGAGAAAGTGGCCGAGCCGCCGACGCCTTCGCCGCCGTCGCCGCCGATCCCGTCCGGATTGGCAAGGCCGCTGCCGCCCATGCCGATGGATTCAAGATGGAGTCCGCCGGGGACCGCGAGAGTCCCGCCCGCGCTGTCGATCGAGGCAAGCGCCCAGCCGCCGAAACCGCCGCCGCCGGGGGCGCCGGACCCGCCTTGTCCGTCGGCTTGCAGTCCAACCGCACCGGTCACGCTGATGCTGCCGCCGTTGAGGGTCAAGAATGCATCCCCGCCGTCGCCGTCGCCGCCGGCCGCAACCGAGTTGCCCCCCTGGGCATTGGCCGAAACGGTGGCATTGCCGCCGACGCTGATCGATCCGCCGTTGCTCCGAATCTCGGCGGTCCCGCCCTGGGCCGATCCGCCCGCGACGCCTGCAACGACGCTCGCGCCGCCCTGGGCGTTGGCGGTGACCGACAGATTGCCGCCGATGTCGATGCTTCCGCCGGAATTCGCCACCACCTGCGCGGTCGAAGCGGTCGCGTTCAGCAGATCGGTGCTGTTGCCATTGTCGAACTGGCGAATGTCGTCGGCGCTGATCGTCGCGTTTCCGCCGACGGTGATCGTGTCGCCCGAATTGGCGATCAGCGAGGAACCCAGCAGTCCCTGCAGCGACACGTCGTGGGCAAAAGTGAGCGACCCCGGAGCGCCGGTCGGGGAGCTTCCGGTCGCCGTGATCGAGCCCGTCGCGAAGCCCTGCACGTCGGAAGTGAAATCGCCGCCCTGGATGTCGATATTCGCATTCTTGCTCGGGAAGGCGCCGCCGAGCTGGAGTCCGTCGACGGGCACGGCGCCGATTCCGCTGGTGACGTTGTAGCCCGCCGAGAGGATGATCTGGCCGTTCTGGACCGTGGCGCCCTGGACGTCGCTGAACCCGACCGTGCCGCCGAGCAGCATGGTCAGCGCCTGGTTCTTCGGAACGGCGACCATGTAGATGCTGTGGTTGTCGGCGCTCGTCGCGTTGCCCGTCCCGGTCGTGCTGCCGGTGTGGATGATCCCGTTGGGATCGTCGGTGCCGACGTCGACCGCGATGTCGAACAGGCCCTGGTTGAAGGTGAGAGTCGCCTGTTCCGCGGCGACATAAGCGACCGATCCGTTGACGTTGACCGAGCCCGCCTGAGTGATCTTCGGAGCGACGATCGCGACATAGCTGCTTTGCGCGTTGATTTGCGCGCCGTTGCTCACCGTTACGAAGGACGTCGACGATGCCGGTCCCATGTTCGCGGTGAAACCGCCGGCCGTCGTGCTCCAGTTGTTGCCCGGGTCGGCCGTCGTCAGAAGCAGCCCGCCGACGTTGAACACGGCGGTCGCGCCGATGAGGATTCCGTTGGGGCTGTAGAACCAGATGTTTCCGCCGACCGCATTGTTGGCGAGGAACGACTGGACGGTGCCGTTGAGCTCGATCGGGAAAGCGCCGCTCGGAACGATCCGGTTGAGCACCGTAAAGTCGCCGGCGTTGGTCGTGCCCTGGAAGGTCGCGACGTTCCCGGCGGGCAGGAAATCGATATTGCCGTTGCCGTTCGGCTGCCCGGTCGGAGTCCAGTTGATCGTCGCGGTCGGGGAGCCGATGGTGATCGTCTCGGATGTGCTGGTGGTATTGGTCCGCGTGACCGTTCCGGTGATGCTTCCAATCGTCCCCTGGAAGGCTTGTGCCTGGGCCTTTTGCGGAAGAAGCCCGGCTGTAGCGATGGCGACGGTCGCACAGGAGATGAGGAGCCTGTTTCGGCTCGCGCGGAACGCTGGCTTGTGGTTGCGCATCATCAGTAGCTCCACGGGAACAGCCTGGTCGTAAGCGAGACCAGGAAGCGCGGGCCGGGCCGCCTGTTGTTCAAGCCGATCCGGGTGAGCGGGACTGCGAAGGCGGCGTCGAGCGCGAAGCGGTTGAAATTCACCCGCGCGCCGGCGCCGACAGAATCGAGGTGTTGGGAACCGGCAACGACGACGAGGTTGCCGCGGTCGCGGACCATCGCATGATCCCAGAAGGTGTAGCCCTCCAGCGCGGCCTTGCTCGCGCTCGCCGGAACCACGCTTCCGATGCGGATCTCGGCCTGGGTTCCGAATCCCATGTCGCCGAGCAGGGCGCCCGGATCGTAGCCGCGCCCGACCGTGTAATTGCCCGCCGCGAACTGCTCGAAGCTGAGCAGCGGCTTCCACGCATATTGGGCGCGCGCGGAAAGCGCGAAGGTAAGGTCGGGGATCGGGCGATATTCTCCGGTCGCGCTGTAGCGGAAGACCGTCGCGTCCGATCGGCCGTCGAGACGGCTGGGCGGGACCTGGCCGGGGCCAAGGCAGTCGGCGCTGATCGGTCCGCAGTCGGTTGCCCCGAGTCCGCTCAGCCCTTGCCGAAGTTCGAAATAGGTGCCCAGCCGCCACGGCGGCTCGGCAGCGGAAAAGCGCACGTCGGTGAAGTCCGTCGCGACGGCGTCCGCGCCAAGCCTCAGGAACGCGACCCGCAGGCGGTCGCGGCTGAGGCCGATGCCGTTCAGCCGAACGTCCTGGTTGACGAGGTCCATTCCGGCCGACGTCCGGATGGTCTCGGCCTGACTGCGAAGCAGCGGATAGCCGATCTCGAACGTGTTGAGCAAAGTGTGCGCGAGGACTCGCGCGTTCGGGACCGACGGCCGCGCCCAGGCATAGGTGAAGGCTTCGGACAAGGTCAGTCCCTCGGGTCCGAGGCGGAAGTCGTGGGCCAGCTGCAGCGTCTGCTGCTCGTGGAAATCCGCGGTGCTGAACACCGAAAGAGAGGTCCGGTCGCCGAGGCCGGTGAGGCCGAACATCTGCGCCCGAAGAAGCCCGCCCCACGGCCCGAGCTCGTGCGAGCCGCCGTTCTGGACGTTGAAGTCGACATAACCCGGCGTTCGCTGGACAGTGACGTCGCCGATCACGTCGCCCGGAGCGCCGCCGGCGGGGCGGAGCGTCAGCCGAACCGTGTAGCCCGGCAGGTCGCTCGCCAGAAGCAGGTAGCGTTCCGCCTGGTAGCGGTTGAACACCGGCTCCTTCGTCAGCTGATTGAGGTAGCCGGCGATGATCCGCTCCGCGCCGCTCGCATCTCCGCGCACGCGGACCTGCGTCAAATGCGCCATCAGCACCTGGAACTGGACGGTGCCGCCGCTGATGGTTTGCTCCGGCACCTGGACCGCGGCGATATAGCCGGCGTTACGAAGGATCGTCCCGGCGCGGTCGCGGATCTCGCACACCACCGAGATCGGCACGTCGCGACCGACGAACGGCGCATAGGCGCTTGCAAGCTGCTGTGGAGCGAGGCCCTTCAGCCCGTCGAACTGGGCGCCGCGAAGGACAAAATGGATGGAGCGATATTGCGCCTCGTCGAGCGCGCAGGGCGCGCGCTCCACGCCGCCTTCGACCTCGAGCTTCGGCGGTGCAGGAGGGAGCGGCGGAGCGACCGGGCGGGTGACTTCCTCGCGCGTCGGCGGCAGCGGCGGCGGACTGGAAGGAGTCGACTGAGCGGCCGCCGCCACCGGCGTCGCAAGCATCAAAGTGGAGACGAGCAAATGCCCAATCGCGGCGCGCGCGCCGCGGTCAAACCGCGCCCCTGAACAACAACCGAGCTTCACCGGGGTGCCCCCTCCCCGTTAGAGAAATCCCGAGTCGAAAATCAAATTGTTCTCGAAATAGAGCAATTTACCTTGGGCACAGCAACACTTATTTAACCTCGTTTCTTTGGAGCGCGCTTTCGAATTGTCCCGAAGCGGGAATTTAACTGGACCCGTCGGCCCATTCGCGCATTGTCGAAGCGATGGCGAAACAGGACGCGACTCATAAGCTGGCGTGGCCCTGGTGGTCGCCCTGGGCGCTGATCGCCGTCGTTGTGACTTCGCTGCTGACGATCGCCGCGACGCTCAACGATATTCTCTAGCGCGTGGCGACCGCACTCCCGCCGCTACCGCCGCAAGCGGCGATCGTGGTGACCGGAGAGGCCTTGCCCGAGCCGAAGGCCGAGCGCGTCTATGACGTGCAGCGGATTTCGCGCCGCCAGATCGAGCAATCGCCGAGCCACGAGCTCGA
>Ga0134128_10003050_pt1 | contig 20505 bp, 19 predicted proteins | sample KB31754_FD_96462 | JGI IMG/M metagenome (GOLD analysis project Ga0134128, IMG submission 96462) | Terrestrial soil microbial communities with excess Nitrogen fertilizer from Kellogg Biological Station, Michigan, USA - KB3-175-4 | ecosystem: Environmental > Terrestrial > Soil > Unclassified ...
GACGAGGATGCGCGAGCGGTGCACGTGGAGCTGACGCCGACATACCTTGGTTGCCCCGCGACGGAGGTCATCCAGCAGGACGTGAAGGCCGCGCTGCTTGACGCCGGGTGGCGTTCAGTGGCGATTGAGTTGCGCTTCGATCCGCCGTGGACTCCCGAGCGCATCACGCGGCAGGGTCGCGCAAAGCTCGCGGCAGAAGGCATCGCGCCGCCGACGGGCCGCGCCGGATCGAAGGGGACTGACTCGGCTCCGGTGTTCGTCACCCTCGGCCGCCCGCCCGCCGAAGTACGCTGCCCGCATTGTGGCGCCGCGCAGACCGACCTGCTCAGCGCGTTCGGACCCGCGCCCTGCCAGGAACTGCGCCGCTGTGCCGCCTGTCGCGAGCCCTTCCCGGCGATCAAGCGGACCCGATGAGGCAGCGCCCATGACCGTTCAGTTTCACCAGCTCACCGTCGAGGCGGTCGAGCCGCTGACCGAGGACGCGGTCCGCATCGTGCTCGCCGTGCCCGAAGCGCTACGCGAGGCTTATCGCTATACCGCCGGCCAGCACCTCACCATCCGCTACAGCGCTCCGGGTACCGGCGAGCAGTTGCGCCGCTCCTACTCGATCTGCGCGCCTCCGCCGCTCGACGGCCCGCCCTCCCGCCTCGCCGTCGCGGTCAAGCGGCACGGTCCCGGCGGTTTCGCCGACTACGCGGTCCGCAAGCTGGCGCCGGGCGAAGTGCTCGACGTGCTCACTCCGGTCGGCGGCTTCCACGCGCACCCGGGCGAGCTGCAAGCCGGCCGGGTGCGGGTGATCGCGATCGCGGCAGGCAGCGGCATCACCCCGGTTCTCGCCATCCTCCAGGACGCGCTGCGTACGAACCCTGAAAGCACCGCGGCTTTGCTCTACGGCAACCGCACCAGCGCCGACGTGATGTTCCTCGACGAACTGGCCGACCTCAAGGACCGCTACGGGCCACGCTTCGAGGTGCTGCACATACTCTCCCGCGAGGATCACGGTTCGCCGCTGCTCACCGGCCGCATCGACCGGGAGAAGCTGCCGTTGCTGCTCGACGCGATCGCGGCGGCGCCCGATGACGCCTACTACCTGTGCGGGCCCATCGGCATGGTCGAGGACTGCCGCCGGGTACTGGAAGAGTGCGGCGCGACGCATGTCAGGTTCGAGCTCTTCGATACTGGCGGTGTCAAGAAACAGAAGCCTGCGACGCAGGACAAGACCGCGGCGGCCGGAACCGGAACGGGCACGCGGATCACCGTGACGCTGGGCGGCCGCACCACACGCTGCGAGCTGCGTCCAGAGGACGACAGCCTGCTCGCCGCGGTCATGCGCGACCGGCCAGATGTGCCTTATGCGTGCACTGACGGCGTCTGCGGCACCTGCCGCGCGAAGCTGGTATCCGGCACCGCGCAGATGGCCCGCGACTACGCCCTCGAACCCGACGAGAAGATCGGCGGCTTTGTGCTCACCTGCCAGTCGCTGCCCACCTCGGACGAGGTCGCACTCGACTTCGACGCCTGACGCCGGACCTGAAGCTGGCGCTGCGGCGACAGCTGGCCCTGTGGAAATGGCTGGCGCCGCGGGAGGGGCTGCGGCGTCCGCTGCGGCAAAGGCGGTAAGGACGGCGACTGCGGCAGCGCGGCGCGCTGCGACTCGCCGGAGGAAAGCACCTTGCGCGCACTCGCCTGCGCGGCTGCCCTCGCCGCGACCGCATACTCCTGGCGCTTGAAGCCGGCATACACGTCGCTCTGCTCCTCGAACGCGTCGAATCGGATGCGTTCCGAGGGCACGTCCATATCCAGCAGCCGCTTCAGCGTCGCCCGCATCATTTCAGCCGAACCCGAGACGAAGACGTCGTGCTCGGTCCAGTTGAAGCGATCGGCGCCGTGCCTGGCCAGCACATCCGGTAGCAGCCCTCGCTCGCCGGAGTGCCAGGCATCGTGTGAAACACAGGGCACGATGGTCAGCCACGGCGCGTGGACGCGCAGCGCCTCCAGTGCGTCGAGGGCGTACAAGTCCGCGGTTTTGCGTGCGCCGTAGTAGACGGTGACTCGCCGGTTGGTGTTCCAGCGCGTCATGTCCTCGACGATCGCCATGATCGGTGCGATACCGGTGCCGCCGCCGACCAGAAGCACGTCCCGGTTCGACAGCGAGTTGCCCACCAACGAGCCGACCGCCGGGCCGAGCCGCACCGTGTCGCCAAGCCGAGTGTGGTGCACCAGCGCCGTGGAAACCCAGCCGCCGTCGACCGCGCGCACCTGGAAGGTCAGCAGGCCGTCCGCGCGAGGCGCGTTCGCGATCGAGTACGGGCGCCAGACCCGTGGCCAGCGCAGCGTTTCGATCGCCGCGGCCTGACCCGGACGAAACGGGTACGGATGGTCGGTCTGCAACGTCAGCAGCGCCACCGAGGGGCTGGGTCGGTGATGCGCGACGACCCGGCCGCTCCAGAACGCCGGGATGATCTTCGCGGAGTCTTGCGCGGCGGCGATCATCGTCTGCGACACGAATTCGAAGGCTGACAGCCACGCCGCATCCATCTGCGGCGTCCAGCCCGCGCCGCCGAAGTGCCGCATGGCCGCGATGAAGCAACGGGTCACCGCATCATAGTCCTGAGACCGGACGCCGAACTTCCGATGATCGCGGCCGAGCTGCCGCAGATACTCGATCAGACTCTGCGGCTCCTGCGCCTGGTGCACGATCCGGGCCACGGCAGCCATCAGCCGATCGCGCTGGTCGTCCATCATCGGCGGGAACATGTCGCGCAGCGCGGGGTTCTCGAGGAAGAGCAGCGCGTAGAAGTGGCCGGCGACCTGGTCGGTCCGGTCTTCCACCAGCGCGAAGGACTCCTGGATCAGCCGTGGATCGAATGACATGCCGGCGGTCCTTCTCACAGGGGACAGGGACCCGCGGCCGCGGACGACCGGCGGAGCCTTTACGCTATGCCATGGGAAGGTCACTCAAGGTAGAAGTCCGGTAGAAGTCCGCCGGTTCAGCGAAGCCATCGAATAAGAGCTCGATTATCCGTGCCAGGGGCATCCGGCCGGACCTCACCCACCCGCGCCGCGCTCGGTGAGCGCGATGAGCAGCCGCCGAACCGAGTCCACCCGCGCTTCGGCGCCCGCGAGCTCACCCGAGCCAGGCGGCAACCCGGTCAGCCACTCGTCGAGCGCGCAATCCGGCGCGTCGGCCGCGTGGGTGCAACCGCGCGGGCACTCGGCGATCACGCCCGCGAGATCAGGAAACGCCTCCACGACCCGGCTGGGGCTCACATGCGCCAGGCCGAAGGACCGCACTCCGGGCGTGTCGATCACCCAGCCCTCGGGCAACACGCGCGGCTCCGTGTCGCGCTCGCGCAACGCGTCGAGTTCCTCGTCGTCGAAGAGTATCGGCTGGGTCCACGGCTTGGCCTCCCGCGCGCTCGCCGCCGCCTTGCGGGCACGCCGCGACGGCTTCGATTCCCCGCCTTTGGAATCTCCTGCTTTCACAGGGCCCTGTTCCGCTGCACCGGCGCCCGATCTCGGCTCCGGTCGCGGCGCAACGTACTCCGGCAGGCGCAGCGCCACCGCTGAGCTCGAGGTGTGCCGACCACGCCCGGTGATGTCGTTCACCAGCCCGATCGCCCGATCCGCGTCCGGGACCAGCGCGTTAACGAGGGTTGATTTGCCGACGCCGGAGTGGCCAACCAGGACACTGACTCGCCCGGCCAGCGCCTCACGCAACGGCTCCAAGCTGCCGCCGCGCCGGGTCACTATCGACGGAACGCCAAGCGCCTCATAGGCGGACAGCAGCGGCGCGGGATCGGCGAGGTCTGCTTTCGTCAGGCAGAGCAGTGGCGACAGCCCGGCGTCGTACGCAGCGACGAGACAGCGGTCGATCATGCGCGGGCGCGGCTCGGGGTCGGCCAGCGCGGTCACGATCACCAGCTGATCGGCATTGGCGACGATGACCCGCTCGACCGGATCGGTGTCGTCGGCGGTGCGGCGCAGCACGTGCTCGCGCGGATGCACCCGCACCACACGGGCCAGCGCGTCCGGTCCGCCGCGCAGCTCACCGACCAGCGAGACCCGGTCCCCGAGCACCACGCCCTTGCGGCCGAGTTCGCGCGCCTTCATAGCGGTGACTTCGCGGCTTTCCCGGTCCACTTCGATCAGGCAGGTGTACCGGCCGCGGTCGACGGCGACGACCATCCCCTCAGCCGCGTCCTCGTGATCGGGCCGCAGCCGCGAGCGCGGCCGCGAGCCGCGCGGATTCGCCCGGATCCGGATGTCGTCCTCGTCGAAATCCCGGCCGCGCCTCACCACGCGCGGTCCACCGTCACTGCTATCGGCGAGTTGATCGTCGGTGTGCTGGTCCTCAGCGTGCTTCTCATCGGACTGCCGATACCCGGTGCGCCGCCGCCGTCACCCCTGGTACTCCGTTCCAGCGAGCAGCGCGGCCCAGCGGCCGGTGAAGTCGGGCAGCGTCTTACCGGTCGTGGCCACGTTCTCTACCTGGATGCCCGGCACAACGAGTCCCAGCACCGCGGCGGCGGTAGCCAGCCGGTGATCGTCATACGTCGCGAATTCGCCACCGCGCAGCGGCCGCGGCTTGATCAGCAACTCGTCCTCGCCTTCGACGACCTCACCGCCGAGGTTGTTGATCTCCTTGGCGAGCGCGGCGACCCGGTCGGTCTCGTGCAGCCGGATGTGGCCGATGCCGTGCAGCCGGGAAGGGCCGTCGGCCAGCGCGGCCAGAGCCGCGATCGTCGGGGTCAACTCGGACTCGCCGGAAAGGTCCAGGTCGACGCCGTGCACAATGCTATTGCCGGTCACCGTCAGGCCGTCAGGACCGAGTTCGCAGCGCGCGCCCATCAGCGTGAAGATCTCGCGCAGCCGGTCGCCCGGCTGGGTCGTGTGCTCGGGCCAATCGGTCACGGTCACCCGGCCGCCGGTCACCAGCGCGGCCGCGAGGAACGGCGCCGCGTTCGACAGGTCCGGTTCGATGGTCGTCTCGCGGCCGCGGATCGTTCCCGGGGCCACTGCCCAGCGCTGCGGCTCGGAGTCGTCCACCGCGACCCCGGCCTCGCGCAGCATCTCCACGGTCATGCGGATGTGCGGCAGGCTGGGCAACCGCTCGCCGACGTGCCGCACCTCGACCCCGCGGGTGAACCTCGCCCCGGCCAGCAGCAGTGCCGAGACGAACTGCGAGGAGGCGGAGGAGTCGATCTCCACCAGGCCGCCGGCCAGCGCTCCGGCGCCGCGCACGGTCAGCGGGAAGTGCCCGGGACGTGCCGAGTCGTCGATGTCCGCGCCGAGCGCCCGCAGCGCCTCGATCAGCGCCCCGATCGGCCGTTCGTGCGAGCGCGCGTCTCCATCGAAGTGCACCGGGCCGTCGGCCAACGCCGCGATCGGCAGCGCGAATCGCATGACCGTGCCCGCGTTGCCGACGTCCACGCTCACCTCGCCACGCAGCGCCTGCGGCGGCGTGACCTGCCACGAGCCGGCCGGCAGGTCCTCGATGCCGACCCCGAGCGCACGGAGCGCATCGGTCATCAGCAGGCTGTCACGGCTGCGCAGCGGCCGGCGCAGCGTGGCCGGCGCATCGGCGAGGGCCGCGAGCAGGAGGGCGCGATTGGTCGCGGACTTCGAGCCGGGGACGGTGACCCGGGCGGTCACCGGCCCGGCGCTGGTGGGGGCGGTCCAGAGCTCCGAAGTCGTCATGCCTCAAGCGTAGTGGCGCTGGCGACCGGAAATCTGTCCCGCATTCACGCCCGAGAGTGGATCGCGCGGGTGACCGCCGCAGAATCACTCCCCAGTGCATCATCCGCGGATCGCACCCACAGAACCGCACTGCTGCCGGACTTGAGTCAAATGTCAGCGCGGCGTGGCAGGCTTCATCACATGTGTGGTCGTTATGTCGTTAACACGCCGCCGCAGCAATTGGCCATCGACTTCGGCGCGGATCTCCAGATCCAGGAGTACCCGCCGGACTTCAACGTCGCGCCGACCAAGCCGATCCCGGCGGTGCTCGTGCGCCATGGGCAGCGCACGCTCTCCACGCTGCGCTGGGGGCTGATCCCGTTCTGGGCCAAGGACCCGTCCGTGGGCGCCAAGATGATCAACGCGCGGATCGAGTCGGCCGCCGAGAAGTCCGCCTTCAAGCAGTCCTTCGCGCGCCGCCGCTGCCTGCTTCCCGCGGATGGGTATTACGAATGGCTGGCCCTTCCTCCCGCCGCCGACGCGGGCGCGGCCGACGGAACGAAGTCCAGAGCCAAGCCCAAGCCGCGCAAGCAGCCCTATTTCGTGCATCCGGTCGCCGGCGGCCCGCTCGCCTTCGCCGGGCTGTACGAGCGCTGGCGGGACGCCGAGGGAAACGAGCTGTGGTCCGCGTCGATCCTGACCGGCGCCGCCACCGACCGGATGGCCTGGCTGCACGACCGAATGCCGCTCACCGTGCCGCGTGACGCGTGGACCGCGTGGCTCGACCCGCAGCTGGAAGATCCGGGGCAGGCGCGCGATCTGCTCGACTTCTCCCCGGACTGGATCGCGGCCGCGGTCTCCGATCAGGTGAACTCGGTGCGCAATAACGGCCCGGAGTTGATCGAACCGATCCCCGAACCGGCGGCGCCCGCGGGAATGGGGGAGGCTGAACCGCTGTTCTGAGGATTGTGATGGCCACAATCCCCACTCTCACCGAACACGAGTTCGCCGACTTCGCCCGCTTCCACGAGGAGCCGAGCCCGGAGGCGCCCGCGCCTGTCGCGCCGCTGACGCCTGCCCGAATCGGTGATCACGTCCCCCGACGGCTATTCTCGGGGGGAGTCCGGCTGGTTCTCGAGCCGGATCCGATCACGGAGGTGGGTATCACGGTGGGCACTGCCGCCGGAGCGCAGCCTGCGCACGAGGCGGATACACAGACCTCGCCGCAGCCAGTCGATGGGACGGACGCGGCGCTGACGGCTGCCCAGCAGCTGTCTGATCACGAGGCGCTGTTAGATCAGGAAACGCCGGCCGAGCGTGACGCGCGGTTCGAACGTGACGCCATGCCGTTCCTGGACGCGCTCTACTCCGCCGCGCTGCGGATGACCCGCAACCCGGCCGATGCCGAGGATCTGGTCCAGGAGACCTACGCCAAGGCGTACGCGTCATTCCACCAGTTCAAGCCGGGCACGAACCTGAAGGCGTGGATGTACCGCATCCTCACCAACACGTTCATCAACGGGTACCGCAAGCGGCAGCGTGAGCCCCTGGCCTCCGGCACCGACGAGATCGAGGACTGGCAACTGCACCGGGCCGAGTCGCACAGCTCGACCGGACTGCGCTCGGCCGAGGTCGAGGCGCTCGACCACCTGCCGGACTCGGACGTCAAGGCGGCGCTGCAGTCGATCGGCGAGGACTTCCGCATGGCGGTGTATCTCGCGGACGTCGAAGGCTTCCCCTACAAGGAGATCGCGGACATCATGGGCACGCCCATCGGCACCGTGATGTCCAGGCTGCACCGCGGCCGCAGGCAGCTGCGGGAGCTGCTGGCCGACTACGCCGAACAGCGCGGGTTCGCCGGAGCGGTGGCCGGCGCGAACGGCCAGAACGGGGCCAACGGTCACAGCGGGGACGCTGGAAAGGCGGCGACGGCATGAGCTGCGGGCACCCGCACGAGACCGACTGTACGTCGGTGCTCGACCGGGTCTACGAGTACATCGACCACGAGATGGCCGAGGACGACTGCGCGACAGTCAAGAAGCACCTGGACGAGTGCGCGCCCTGCCTGGCCGAGTTCGGCCTCGAGCAGGCGGTCAAGTCCCTGGTTCACCGCAGCTGCGGCTGCGACACCGCGCCCGAGCAGCTGCGCCTGAAGGTGCTGTCCAAGATCCGCCAGGTCCAGCAGGACCTCGCGGCCGACAGCGCCGAGCCGGCCGCGTCGAGCTGACGCACCCTTAGACGTTCCGCGCGGCGCCGTTCGCGGCGCCGAAGCGTCGTCGCCCCCTCACTCTCTTCGCGACCCCTTCGCGACGCGATAAGACACGCCTCGTACTCGTTCGATCGCCATGGGTTGCGATCTCTCATGCCCGGCTGATCCGGTTTTAGATGTAACGCCGTTAATGCCGAACCGATTTGCTGACGCTCGGTAGTTTATCCGTTACAGCCCGTCTGAACTGGACCGATATTCGCCGGAGTTTTCCACTCAGTCGATTGAATTGTGTTCCGTATGGCGTGACAGGTGGCACCATCGTGTCGTTAGGCCATCGAGTCGGGAGTGCGGAACCGGCTCGGGGCTGAGGAGTGCCCCGGTGCGGAGGGGTGGCGACGTGACGGTACTGGAGTTTCGGAAAACTCAATCCGGGACAGCTGCGCACTTGGCGCGCAGGCTTCGTAGGATGGCCCGGGGGACGGAGCCGATCGGGGCAGGGTCGCCCGTCGGCGCGCGTCCGACCCCCCACACCAGTCCGGCCTACCCGGACCGGGAGGGCGAGGATGGGCCGATGCCGAGGACGCCGAGGCTGTATGTAGCCGTAGTGGCTGCGGCCGCCGTCGCGGTCGCCGCCGTCATCCTGCCGGTCACCCGATGGGACCGGGTCGATCCGTTGCTCTTCTTCGCCCTCGCGGCGATCCAGGGCCTGATCGTGCTCACCACCACCTTCCCGAGGTTCGCGGAGAGCCCGGCCGTGCCCGCCTCGGTCGCGCTTCAGCTTGCCGCCGTGGTCCTGCTCACCCCGGGCGCCGCGGCCGTCAGCGTCGCCCTGGGCGGATTGTGCATCTGCCTGCGCCCCGGCACGCCCCCGTCCCGGATGATCTTCGTGCTCTCCGGCATTTTCCTCACGCCAGTGGCCGGCGACGCGGTCTACATCCTGCTGCACGGCTCCAGGACGCTGATGCGGCCGGAGATGCCGGGCGCGCTGCTGCCGATAGTGGCCGCGGCGCTCGCTCTTTCGGCGGTGCCCGCGCTCCTGGTCGGGACGATGACCGTCCTCGGCGGCCGGGTCCGTGCGCGAGCCGCGGTGCGCGACGCGGTGCGGCACGTGCTGCCACGCAACGTCGCCTACAGCTTCGCCGGCCTGCTCGCCGCGGTGCTGTGGCGCAACCACGCACAGGTGATGGCCAGCCTGGTGATGATCGGCCCGCTGCTGGTCACCCGTTGGGCCTACGCGCAATACTCGGCGCAGCGCGCCGCGCACGACGCCACCGTGCGCGCCCTGGTCCAGGCGGTCGAGATCAAGGACCTCTACACCCGCGGGCACAGCGAGCGGGTCGCCAAGGCCAGCGAGATGATCGCGCGGCGCCTCGGCATGGAGGAGCAGCGCATCTCGATCCTGCACTACGCGGCGATCCTGCACGACGTGGGCAAGCTCGGCGTGCCGACCCGGCTGCTGCAGAAGGACGGCAAGTTCGACGAGGCGGAGCTGGAAGCCATAAGGGTGCATCCGGTGCGCGGCGTCGACGTCGTGCGCGACATTGCGTTCCTCAATGAGGCGTACACCGCGATCCTGCACCACCACGAGCGCATGGACGGCCGCGGTTACCCGACCGGACTGTCCGGGGAACGCATCCCGCGTTTCGCCCGGATCATCGCGGTCGCCGACGCCTTCGACTCGATGACCTCGACCCGCTCCTACCGCCCGGCCCGCTCGGTGTCCGAGGCGGTGGCCGAACTGCGCGCCTGCGCGGGCAGCCAGTTCGATCCGGCGATGGTGGACGCGATGCACGCCGCACTGGTCGAGGCCGAGCGGGAGGGGCAGCCGTGGCTCGGCGACGGCACCATGCCGGCCTTCGCGCCGTTCCAGAACGAACTCGGCCTGCCGACTCGCGTGCTCAGCGGAACGCCGGTGCCGGCTCAAGCCAACGGCAGCGCGCAGCTCGGCGCCGGGGCGCTCAACGCCGGTCCCGCCATGGGCATCCCCAGGAATGGCGCCGCGAAGGGCACGGCGAGCGACGCGAGTCACGACGCCGCCAACGGCGTCGGCGGCCACCCTGGCGCCGCTTACTCCGAGCACGCCATCCCGCGGCCCGCCGTCCCGGAGTCCGGCGTGAACGGCTTCGACCACGACGACCCAGCCTTCGTCGTGCCCTCGCCGATGGGCGAGAAGTCGGCGGCGGATGCTGGGCAGCCCGGTGAGCAGGCTGGCGATCGGGAGCGGTCCGCGCCGCAGCCACGAGCTCCCCGCTGGGGGCGCCGGTGAGCCGCCGGACTGCCGCCGCTCGGGCGAAGGTTGGCTGCCACGGCACCACCTCGACGTGGCCGCACGATCCGGATCCGGCCGCGCCGCATCCCGCCGCGAGCTGCCGGTGACAGGTATGGGCGCCCCGGCCAGGCTGTACGCCTCACTGACCGCGCCCGCGCTGTTGACCTGCTTCGCGCTGGTCATCGCGGGCGCGGCAGTCCTGGATGTGCTCCTGCACGCGCTACGCCAGCCGGCCATCGCGGCCGCGTTCGGCGCGACCATCGCGCTCGGCGAGGCCATCCGGATCGCGCTGCCGCACGGCCGGGACTCCGCGCCGCTGGCCTCGACCGCGGCGTTCGCGTTCGCGCTGTGCTTCTCGGTGGACGGCACGCGGACGACCTACGGCGCGACCGAGGTCATCGCCGTGACCGCGGTGGCGGCGGTATGCGGCGTTTCGATCCAGGCTTACGCGGGCCGGCATCCACGGCCCGGTTATCTGGCGCGGCGCATCATCGTGACCGGGTTCGCCGCGGTGGTCTTCCGCAGCTGGCTGATGCCGGGTCCGGCAAGCGACCTGCTCGCCCGGCACAGCATGCCCGTCACCGGCGCACTGCTCGCCGGGGTCGCGATCGCGGCGTTGTTCCTGGACAACCTGCTGGCCTCGCTGCTCAGGCTGCTCGAACCCGGCCGCACGCCCTCGGTGACCGCGGGCCCGTCGCGCTGGGACCCGGTCGGCCTGACCGCGCGGCCGAGCCCGTCGCTGCGCCGCCTGCTCTCCAGCTTCCGCGACGACTGCATCGCCACGGCCTGGGTGTGCCCGACGGTGCTCCTTTTCGCCGTCGCCATCGCGCTGACCGCGCGGCCGCTCGGGCTGTGGGTGCTGCCGATCGCCGCCGCGCCGATCCTCGTGGTGCAGCGCGCGCTGCGCCGGTACGCCGAGATCAGCGCCACCTACCAGCAGACCATCAGAGCTTTGTCACGGGTGACCGACCTCGCGGACTACACCGAGCCCGGTCATGCCCGCCGTGTCTGCCATCTGGCCCTGGCGATCGGCCGTGATCTTTCCCTGCCCGACGCGCAGCTGCTGGATCTCGAGTACGCCGCTCTGCTGCACGACATCGGCCAGCTCTCGCTCACCGACCCGATCCCCGGCGGCGCCACCGTGCTCATCGCCCCGGAGCGGGCCGCCTCGGTGGCCGCTCTCGGCGCGGACGTGGTGCGGCAAACCGGCGTGCTGGACCATGTGGCGGAGATTCTTGAGCATCAGTGGCAGCCGTTTCGGCCCGACCACGCGGACGAGCCGGTGGCGCTGGCCGGCGCCATCATCCGCGCCGCGAACGCGTACGACGACCTGGTCAGCGGTGCGCTCGACCCGGACCGAAGGCTGGCCGCGTTGCAGCGGATCAGGCTCGGCATGGCCACCGAGTACGACCCGCGCGTCGTCGAGTCGCTGACCCGGATCGTCGAATCCGCAGAGCCTTATCCCGGCTGATCTCCGGCGAGGAACTCAGGCCTCAGCCACGTCGCGTCCTTGCGCCGGCCCCGGTCTGTGCGAGGATTCGGGCATGTCCGAGGTGGTGCGCGCCGAGATGGTGGCCAATGTGGCCGAGGTCGATGTCAAGGTGGGCGACCGGGTCGAGGCCGGGGCCGCGCTGGTGCTGCTGGAGTCGATGAAGATGGAGATCCCGGTGCTGTGCGAGTTCGGCGGCATGGTGACCGAGGTCCATGTCGTGCCCGGCGACGTCATCCAGGAAGGCGACGTCATCGCGGTTCTCGCGTAGCCGCCTCGCCCACTGTCAGACGCTGTCGGGAATTCTGCGCTGCTCCTGACACCCGCTGCTCCCAGCTACGCGCTGCCGTGCACCGAACAGCGGGCCGTCCATCCGCTCGGCAGTACTTGCACGACCATCCGCCGGGCGCACTGTGCGCAGTACCGCGGCGGTTCAAGCTCAAGCCGCGCCGCACACGCTCGATGATCGGCCTCTGCGACAGGCTTCCCGCACTGTCCGCAGTACGTCACCGTGGCGCTCATCACGACAGCTCCATCGCGTACGACATCAACGTGATGCCCGGCCGCACCGACCAATCGCGCTGCGGCACGCGCTCGAACCCCAGTCGCGCGTACAACCGCTGCGCGGCCTGCATCTCGGGCTCCGTGCAAAGGACCACCCGCGGCGAGCCCTGCGCCTTCGCTCGGGCGATGCATGCTCGCACTAACGCCTCGCCGACGCCGCGATCACGCGCCGCCGCGAGAACGCCGAGCATCCGGATCTCGCACTCCTCGCCCTCGCCCAGATTGCGCCAGGGCGAGCCGGGTGCGGCGTGCACGACCGCTCCGAGCAACCCTTCGGTGCCGTCGTCGAGTGCGACGAATGTCGTGGTGGCCGGAGAATCCCAGCGGGAGCGCGCGTCCCGCACGATCGCCAGATACTCAGGGCTGACCAGACCGTCGTACACAGTCGCCGTGACCGCGCCGACCTCGTCCAGTTCGCTTTCGCGGGCTTCCCGCACCAAGACGTCCATGGCTCCCCATCCTCGCTCAGCGCCAATTCTGACAGCTTGCGGGGACGGGGAGCCATGAATTCGATCTACTGCGAAACTGCTCGCTACAGCACCACCGGCGTCACCTGCGGCGCTTCCGGTTCGATCTCCTCGTACTCGTAGTCCGCCTCCGCCGTCGAGTCGGTGCCGGCCGGCGCCTTGATCGCCTTGAGCACGAAGTTCGTCACGATCAACACCACCAGGTTGACCACCAGCGCGGTGACCGCGATGTACGCCTTCTGATGCGTCCACGGGATCAGCGCGACCTGCGAGCCGAAGTGGTGCTGCGTCGCAGAGGACTGCCACCAGGCCACCAGGGCGCCGTAGACGATGCCTGACGCCCAGCCGAGCAGCAGGGCCCAGCGGTGGAAGTACCGCGTGTAGAGGCCGAACACGATCGCCGGGAAGGTCTGCAGGATCAGCACCCCGCCCAGCAGCTGGAAGTTGATCGCGCTGGTCGCGTCCAGGCCCAGCACGAACGCGAGCGCGCCGAACTTCACCAGCAGCGAGACCAGCTGGGAGACCTGGGTCTGCTCCTGCGGCGAGGCGTCAGGCCGCACGAAGTCCACCCATACGTTGCGGGTGAACAGGTTCGCCGCCGCGATCGACATGATCGCCGCCGGCACCAGTGCCCCGATCGCCACCGCGGCGAAGGCCACGCCGGCGAACCAGGACGGGAACGCCCAGTCGAACAGCGCCGGCACCGCGTGCTGCGCATTGCCGTTGAGCGAGGCCGTGGTGAAGTGCGCGGCGATCGCCATGTAGCCGAGCAACGCGATCACGCCGAGCATCAGCGAGTACGCGGTCAGGGCGGCGAGGTTGCGGCGTACCGTGCTGCGGGCCCTCGTAGCCAGCACGCCGATCTGCGCGTGCGGGTACATGAAGAGCGCCATCGCAGACCCGATCGCGAGCGTGGCGTATGGGAGCGAGTTGCCCTTGGCCAGCAGGATCGATCCCGAGGGCTTGCCGGTCTTCGGATTCACCGCGGTCAGCTTCGTCTGCGCGGCGTCGAAGATGTGCGACCAGCCACCCGGAATCCGGGTCGGGATGTAGATGACCGCGACGATCACCGTGATGTAGATCAGTGTGTCCTTGACGAACGCGATCAGCGCGGGGGCACGTAGACCGGATGTGTACGTGTAGGCGGCGAGCACGATGAAGGCGATGAAGAGCGGGAGGTCCTTCTGGAACGTCGAGCCGTTACTGCCGATGCCAATCACGTCAAGGCACGCCTGGATGCCTACGAGCTGAAGGCCGATGTAGGGCATCGTCGCGACGATGCCGGTCACCGCGACTGCCAACGACAGCGCACGCGAGTCGTGCCGTCCCTTGACGAAGTCGGCGGGCGTTACATAGCCGTGCTTACGGGAGACCGACCAGAGCCGTGGCAGGAAGATGAAGACCATCGGCCAGACCAGGATCGTGTAGGGCACCGCGAAGAAGCCCAGCGCGCCACCGGCGAAGATCGCGGCCGGCACGGCGACGAACGTGTACGCCGTGTACAGGTCGCCGCCGAGCAGGAACCAGGTGACCCAGCCGCCGAATGACCTGCCGCCGAGTCCCCACTCGTGCAGGTGACGACGATCGGCGACCCGCCGCCAGCGCGCGGCGAGGAAGCCGAGCACCGCGACGGCGGCGAAGAAGAAGATCAGAACGCCGAGTTCGGTGCCGTTGACGGCCTTCCCTGCGGCGAGCGGCGCGGAAGCCGCGTGCACAGCAGTGCTTGCCACAGCGCTACCCGTCATTGTGCGGCCCCCGTTCCATCGCTGCCTTCATCGACACCGGATGCCGGACCCGACCCGGACGAGGCCCCGCGGCGCTGCGCCCGATCGCGATTCACCGCCGTGAAAGCGACGATCATCAGCACCGCGGTGATGATCACCCACAGCAGCTGGTACCAGTAGAAGAACGGGAACCCGAGCAGCTTCGGGCTCGTTTTGTTGTACGAAGGGATCCAGAGCATCGCGACGAACGGCGCGATGAGGGAAACCGCCGCGACAACACGCAGCGGGGAGAGGATTGGCCGGCCCCGGGCAGGTGGACTCGGCTGATCGGAACCCGTACTCATCTCAACCTCCTGGCGACAGCGTCGGCATTGACGCCGCAGGGAGGTTATTGCCGGGCCAGGGCGGATGCACTGATCCGTGATGTTGCGATTCGGTTAATGCCGCGTCCGGTGCGCCTAATGGCCTATCGTCGCGCTCAGCGCGACCGCACCGAGTGGGCCGCCTTCAGCGCCCCCAGCGCCAGCACCAGCACCAGCGTCAGCGCGTTCGCGGCGATCACCGCCGGGGCCGCCGCCAGAAAGCCGTAGATCAGCCAGGCGCCGACCCCGGTGCCGAACATCGCGAACCACTCCCAGGCGAAGTCCTTGGTCGAGCGCGTACGAAACGCCCTGAACACCTGCGGCAGCCAAGCGAGCGTGGTCAGCGAGCCTGCGACCAGGCCGATCAGTGTTGCGGTCGTCATCCTGCGTCCTTTCCCCCTCCCGCGTCCGCGCGGCTTCGATCCGTCTCGGGCGAGTGTGCGGCCCTGCTCGGGCCCTCATTTTGTGCAGACGTTGTACAAATACATAATCGTGGAGTGACCCCCGATCTGTCCACTCCGATCAGCGGTACGCCGGGCAACGACTCGGCGAACAACGCCACGAGGCTGCTGACCGCGCTGCACCGGCGCGGCGGGACGGCGACGCGCGCCGAGCTCACCGCCGACCTTGACTCGGGCCGCTCGGCGATCAGCTACGCGCTGGCCGACCTCGTGGAGCGCGGTCTCGTCACCGTCGACGAGCGTCCGCAGCAGACCGCGACCGGCGCGATGGCGGGGACCGGCGGCGGCCGCGGACGGCCATCCCACCTGGTCAGCGTCGCGCCGACCTCCCCGATCGTGATCGCCGTCCACCTGCGCGTGGACACCCTTGACGTGAGTGCGTTCGAACTCGGCGGCACGATGCTGCGGATCGAGCGCGAGGCAGTTGAGCCCTCGCCCGACGTCGAGATGACGATGCACCGGATAGGGCGACTAGTGCGGCTCATCGCCGAGGAGTCGCGCCGGCCGTGCATCGGCGTCGGCGTCTCGCTGCCGTCACCGGTACGCGCGACCGACGGCTACGCGCTCGCGCCGCGTCACATGAACTGGTCCGGCATCCCGGCCCGCGACCTGGTGGCCGCCGAACTCGCCGACGCCCCCGCGCTGCGCGGTTTGCCGGTCCACGTCGGCAACGACGCGAACCTGGCCGCGCTGGCCGAGCACGTGCACGGCGCGGGCAAGGAGGCTCGCAACATGCTGTTCGTCACGACCGAGCACATCGGCATCGGCGGAGGGTTGATCAGCTCCGGCCGGCTTTTCACCGGCGCGAGCGGTTACGCGATGGAGGTCGGCCATACGACGGCGAATCCCGGCGGCGAGCCATGCCGGTGCGGCGCGCGCGGCTGCCTGGAGACCGAGGCCGACCCGCGCGCCTTGCTGCGAGCCGCGGGGCGCCTCGACACGCCGACCACCGGGCTCGAATACCGGGCGCGCGTCGTGCTGGTGGACGCCGCGGCAGGCGACCCGGTCGCGCGCGAGGCGGCGGACACGGTCTCCGGCCGCGTGGGCGCGGGGCTCGCGGTGCTGGTCAACCTGTTGGATCCGGACCGGATCGTGCTCGGCGGCCTGCTGGCCAGGCTGCTCGTGGTGGCTCCGGAGCCGCTGTCCAACGCGCTGCACGAGCGCTCGTTCCTGGAACGCGCGGTCGCCGTACCGGTGGTTGCGGCGGCCCTCTCGGCCCCCGCGCTCGTCGGAGCAGCCGAGCTGGCGCTTACGCCATTGCTCGCCTGACTGTGTTGACCTGAGCCGTGGCGGGCCGAGGCTCCGCGGGCGCGACTATTAGGACTCTGTGTCCAGTTGAACGGGCAGCGCAGGTCAGAGCGTTGCAGAAAGCGCCTTCACCGGCATCGACAGCCGATCCAGCAGCTCGAGATCTTGCGTCGCCGGCCGCCCAAGCGTCGTCAGATAGTTCCCGACGATCACCGCGTTGATCCCGCCGAGCAGGCCCTTCTCGGTGCCCAGGTCCCCCAGCGTGATCTCCCGGCCGCCCGCGTAGCGCAGGATCGTGCGCGGCAGGGCCAGCCGGAACGCGGCGATGGTGCGCAGTGCCTCGCGGCCCTCAAGCGGCTCGCGGTCGCCGAACGGCGTGCCCGGACGCGGGTTGAGGAAGTTCAGCGGCACCTCGTCCGGCTCCAGCTCGGCCAGCTGCGCGGCGAACTCGGCGCGCTGCTCGCGGGTCTCGCCCATCCCGACGATGCCGCCGCAGCACACCTCCATGCCCGCGTCGCGCACCATGGTGAGCGTGTCCCAGCGCTCCTCCCAGGAGTGCGTGGTGACCACGTTCGGGAAGTACGAGCGCGCGGTCTCGAGGTTGTGGTTGTACCGGTGCACGCCCATCTCGGCCAGCTCGTCGACCTGCTGGTGCGTCAGCATCCCGAGCGACGCGGCGACGTTGATGTCCACCGCGGCCTTGATCGCGGCGACCCCTTCGCGCATCTGCGCCATCAGCCGCTCGTCCGGCCCGCGCACCGCCGCCACGATGCAGAACTCGGTCGCACCCGTCTCGGCGGTCTCCTTCGCCGCCGCCACGAGCGAGGGGATGTCCAGCCAGGCGGCCCGCACCGGGCTCGGGAAGCGGCCCGACTGCGAGCAGAAGTGGCAGTCCTCCGGGCAGCCGCCGGTCTTCACCGACACGATGCCCTCGACCTCGACCTCGGGCCCGCACCAGCGCTCACGTACCTCGTGCGCCAGCGCCAGCAGCTCCTCAAGCCGCTCGTCCGGCAGCTCGAGCACCGCGAGCACCTGCGCCTCGTCCAGCGCGCGCCCCTGCTCCAGCACCTGCGTCCGCGCGACGGCCAAGATGTCGCCCGTCCCGGCGTCGCGGTCGGCAGCGGCGACACGCTCCGGCGTCGCGGAGTCGGCGGCTTCAACGGTGACGGTCATGCGAGGCCCTTCATTCAGCGCGGTGCTTCCGGCGCGGCGATCTCGCCCAGCAGTCTGCCTTATGCCGGTCGCTGGAGGGTCAAGGGCCCCTGAATAGCTTTTGGCTGCTAACATATATGGCATGCATCGGACAACGGTCTACCTCCGTGATGAGCAGGCGGTGCGGCTCAAGCGAGCCGCAGCGCGCAGCGGCCATTCCGAAGCCGAGCTGATCCGTAAAGGTGTCGAACTGATTCTCAGTTCGCTGCCTACCGAACGCCCCGAACCCGGCGTCTTTCTCGATAGCGGCGATCCGACGTGGGCGGACCGGACCGATGAGATCCTGGCGGAGGGTTTCGGCAGCGAGGGATATCAGTGAGCGTCATCGGCGATACGTCGGGCATTCTCGCGGCGCTGGACCGGTCGCATCCTGCTCACAAGGAGTGCTTGGACGCTGTTCGGACGGCCGAGGCCGTCGTGGTCTCGCCACTCGTTCTCGCGGAACTCGACTATATGATCACGACCCGTTTCGGCTATTCGGCCGCGTTGGCGTTTCTCGGCGAGGTCGAGCGAGGCGTGTACGAGATTGCCGATGTCGGACGAGACCAGGTGCTTGTCGCTAAGGGTGTGCTCGACAGGTATGCCAGTCTGCCCCTTGGACTGGCTGATGCGGTGAACGTCGTTCTAGCGGACAGCCTCGGCACGGACCGAATTCTGACACTCGACCAGCGGCACTTTCGAGCGGTGGCACCGATGACTGGTCGGTTCGCGGCGTTCCGGCTGACTCCGTTCGACGACTGATCAGCGGCCGAAGGCAGCGCGGAAGGCCGCCGCGTCGAAGGTGCCGCCGAAGGCCGGGGAGAGGCCCGCGCGGGCAGCCAGCAGGAATTCGGCGGCGTCGAGGTTTCCGGCGCCGGCCGCGATCGCCCCGGCGAGCGGGCGCGCGGCGAGGGTTTCCAGATCGCGGATATTGCAGCGCATCGCGAGGTCCGGCTCCCGTGGTGGCTGCGGCCAGTTGCCGAGGACCACTCCCGCCAGTTCGACGCCGCGCAACGCCATCGACTCCAGCGTCAGCGCGGTGTGGTTGAGCGTGCCGAGCGCCGGATCGGCGACCACGAGGACCGGCGCGTCCAGTTCGCGCGCTAGGTCGGCGAGCGTCGTGCCGTCCTCGTCGAAGCGCACCAGCAGCCCACCCGCGCCCTCGACGAGGACCAGGCGGCGGGACTCGGCGAGCTTGCGGATGTCCGCCGCCGCGTCGTGCAGCGAGACCGGCGGCAGGCCGCTCATCCGGGCCGCGGCGGCGGGGGACAGGGGGTCCGGGTAGCGGGCGTACTCGTGCGTGTCCGCCGTCGAGATCCCGGCGAGCCGGGCGACCTCGGCCAAGTCACCCGGCTCGCCGTCAGCCACACCGGTCTGCGCGGGCTTGACCACGGCGACCGAGGAGCCGCGCGCCGCGGCGAGGGCCGCCAGCGCCGCGGTCGTGATCGTTTTGCCTACGCCGGTACCGGTGCCCGTGACAACGAGGATGCTCATTCGGGCGAGTCTAGAGCTGCGTGGTCAGCTGCCCGCGGGCCAGGGGACTTGCGGCGAGTGGTAGTACTTGATGCCCATCGCGCTCCAGCGTGGACCCTGCGCGGCGAGGCGATCACGGAATGCGGACCAGTTGTGCGTCGATTCAGGCGACCAGCCGAGCTCGGCGACCGCCGGAAGCCGCGGAAACGCCATGTAGTCGATGTCGCCGGTGGTGGCCACGGTCTCGGTCCACAGGTCCGCCTCGACGCCCAGGATCGCATCCTGATTCACGCCGGGCAGATAGGTGCCGGGATCCCAGTCGTACGCGTTCTGCACCTCGACGTAGCCTGCCCAGTGCAAACCCAGCGCGGTCTCCGCGTCGTATTTCTGATCCAGGTAGCTGTGGTTGGCCGGATCCAGTACCAGTTGCGTGCCGCTATTGGCGGCCTGCTTGATCGCGGCGCCAGGCAGGCCCGGGTTCCAGTACGTCGCCACGGATGGCGTGCCGACCGACGCGGTCGCGGTCTCCTGCCAGCCCCACGGGGTCTTACCGGCCGCCCGGACGTCCGCTGCGGCTTCGTCGACGATCTTTGCGTAGTCGGCCGCGGATGTCGCCTGCGCTTCATCGCCGCCGATCCCGACGTATGGTCCCGGCGTAAGGGCAGCAATCTGCCGTAAAACGTCGTCGAGGAACGCGTATGTCGTGGGCTTGGCGGCGCAAAGCGAACTGAAGCCCGTGTCGATGCCGGTGAACACCGACCGCGTCTTGCCGTCGCAACTGAGCGCCGGGTACGAGGCCAACGCGGCGGTGACGTGCCCGGGGACGTCGATCTCCGGGATGATCGTCACGTATCGAGCCTGCGCGTATGCGACCAGCTTGCGGTAATCGTCCTGCGTGTAAAAGCCTCCCGCGCCGCCGCCGACCTCGGTGCGTGCGCCGACGTCGGTCAGCTTCGGCCAACCGTCGATCGCCAGTCGCCAACCCTGATCGTCCGTCAGATGCAGGTGCAGGTAGTTGATTTTGAAGAGCGCGATCTCATCGATGTACTGCTCGACGTCGGCGACGCCGAAGAAATGCCGTGCGACGTCGAGGCCTGCGGCGCGATACCCGAAGCGCGGGTAATCAAGCACGTGTCCGGCGGGCACCGACCAGACCACGCCGCGTTGCGCGCTGCCCTTCGCCGACTGCGGTGGAAGCAACTGACGCAGCGTCTGCACCGCGTCGAACAAGCCCGCCGGTTGCGCTGCGGTGACAGTGATCTGATCATCCGAGATATCCAGGCGATAGCCCTCGGCATCAAGCTTCTTGTCGCCCTCGCCGGTCAGCACCAGCCGGATCACCCCGGCGCCGTCGGTATCGGCGCTGGCC
>Ga0134128_10003051_pt1 | contig 20499 bp, 14 predicted proteins | sample KB31754_FD_96462 | JGI IMG/M metagenome (GOLD analysis project Ga0134128, IMG submission 96462) | Terrestrial soil microbial communities with excess Nitrogen fertilizer from Kellogg Biological Station, Michigan, USA - KB3-175-4 | ecosystem: Environmental > Terrestrial > Soil > Unclassified ...
TAGAGCGCTGTCATGCCGGGGTTTTTAGGATTGTCGAACCATTGCTTGGAGCGCAAGCTTGCTTTGGTCTTATTCGGCGCGCCGCCCGTCGTGCTCATGGCTTGGTCTCCGTTCTGGGGTCGGCGCACTCGCGCGGCGCCGGGGTCTGCACTGTGGATAAGCGCGCGCCCCTTGGGGCGCAAGCGGCGTTGCGTCGCAATGGCGCCTTCCTGGCGGCCCGCAACGCTCGACAGCGGCCGGCTGCCCCCCTAAACCGCGAGGCGAGGCCAAGATCCGGGGCGAGACCAAGGTCCGGCGCCGGAAGAGGATCGGGGACGACGTGTTGACCAGGTTCGGCCGCGCGCGACAGCATCGGCTCGCGACGCATGCGCGGAGCGGCGCGTGATTATCGCTATCGACGGTCCCGCGGCTTCTGGCAAGGGCACAATCGCGCGCCGGCTGGCCGCGCATTACGGCCTGCCGCATCTGGACACCGGCTTGCTCTATCGCGCCACCGCCGCCAGCCTCATCCAAGCCGACAAAGCGCTAAGCGACGTCGAGGCCGCGGTCGCCGCCGCGCGCGGGCTCAGCTTGATGGAGTTCGACGAGGGCGCGCTGCGCGACGCCCGCATGGGCGAGGCCGCCTCGGTGGTGGCGGCGATGCCTGAGGTGCGCGCCGCGCTGATCCGGGCGCAGCGCGATTTCGCGGCGCGGCCGAGCGGCGCAGTGCTCGACGGACGCGACATCGGCACCGTCATCTGCCCCAGCGCCGAAGTTAAGATATTTGTCACCGCCAGCCGCGCCGCGCGCGCTCAGCGTCGGGCGCTGGAACTGATGCGGCGCGGCGAGAAGATCGACTACGCCGCCGTGCTCGCCGACATCGCCCGCCGCGACGCACGGGACGCCGAGCGCGCCGACGCGCCGATGCGCGCCGCCGATGACGCCGCAACCCTCGACACCACGCGGCTCGATATCGACCAGTCCTTCGCCAAGGCGGTGGAGATCGTTGAGAGCCGTCGCGCGAGGGCTAATCGCCCCGCAACGTGAACCAGGCCGCCGCTCAGGCCGTGGCGGCGAGCGGTTCCCTCGGCGCATAGGTGTCGGCGAGGCGCTCGTGCGTCGCCCGCAAGCGTGCGATGGCGCCGTCGATCTCGGTGCGCTGGCGTTCGAGATGGTCGATTTGCGCCACGATCTGCTGCGGTTTCAGCTTGCCTTCGAAGTCGTCTGACGATTCGTAATTGCCGACGAGATCGTGAATCTCCGTCAACGTGAAGCCAAGCTGTTTGCCCTTCAGGATCATCTGCATGCGCAACCGATCTGTTGTGGAATAAAGCCGCGAGTTACCTTCCCGTCTCGGGCGCAGTAATTTGCGATCCTCGTAGAAACGCAGGGTGCGCAGACTGACGTTAAACTCGGAAGCCATCTCCCCTATGGTCATTTCATGCTTGCCGTTATTGCCAATCGAATCAGATCGAGTCTCCGCATCGATTCGATGCGCCACAAGATTACCTAAAGTTGCCATCGCCGAGTCTCCCTTATGTTCTCGTCCCCTAGAGTTCTCGGGCTTCCGACTCACGAAAGTCCGCCGCCGCCGTTACGGATAGCGCGTTCGCAAGCATTATGCAACTCATGAGTGTATACAACCGCTAATTCGCGCAACCTGCCGGTGGGCGATTGACCCGTTTCGGGACAGCTTAACGGATTGTTCACCACATCGTCCGAAACATCGTTCGTTAACGGCGGGTAGCGCTGGCGGTGGGCGGGGCAATGAAAACGGCAACGGCGCAAAACGGCCGCGCGAGCGAGCGATCGGCCCACAAAATCGCCGAAAAGATGGCGAAATCCGCCGGCGTCGACTTCGACGACTGGATCGCCGCAGCCATTGCGGAATATGCCGAGGACCTCGGCATCGACCCGCAAGAGCTTAACGAGCGCGAGCGCCTCGAAGCCATCGAAGAGCGCATCGACCGCCTGGCGCGCAAAGCGCCGGCGCCGGCGCCGGCGCGCGGCGCGCCGCCAAGCGACGGCCCGCCACCGAGCCGTCGCGAGGCGGTCGACCGATTCGCGGTGCGCGACGAATCACCCCGCCGCCGCCGCGACGAGCCCGTGGACGAACCGCACCAAGCCCGGCAACCGACGCCCCAGCGCCCCGCCGAGCCCGATTTCGCCGAGCCTGACCCGCTGGAGCGAGCCGTGGCGCGCATCGAGCGGCGCGCCCAGCGCGCGCCGGAGCGCCAACCCGAACGCGCCCGCAACCGCCTCGAAGACGCCATCCAAGAGATCGAGCGGCGCGCCGAGCGCAGCGAGCGGCGCGCCGCTCAGGCCCTCGAATCGCTTTCGAGCCTCATTGAGGCGCGCGGCGAGGACGGGCGGTTGGAGGAGACGGTCCAGGAGATCGAAAAGCGCACCGAGCGCAACGAACGGCGCGCCGCGCAGGCCCTCGAATCGCTGACCGGCCTCGTCGAGGCGCATGGCGGCGAGAACCAGCGGCTGCAACGGGCGATCACCGAAGTTGAGGCGCGCGCCGAGAAGACCGCCGCGCGCACCGCCCGCGCCCTCGAAACGTTGAGCGGAGCGGTCGAAGCGCGCAAGGCGGATCGCGACCGGCTGGAGAGCGCCATCGCGCGCATCGGCCGCCGCGCCGAGCAGAGCGAAGCGCACGCCGCCCGGGCGCTCGAATCGCTGGCGACGCAAGTTCAGCAGCCCGCCGCACCGCCGCCGGAGCGCGAAGATCCGGTCGCGGCGCGTCTCGACGCGCTCGCCCGCCGCGCCGCCCGGCCGCCGGCGCCGCCAGCCGCCAAACCCGGCGTCGAAACCGCCGCCGCCCCCGCCGAAGACGATGAGACGTTCCGTCTCGTCGCCGAACGGCTCGCCCGCCGTCGCCGGCAGCGCCAAGAGGCCACGCCGGAATCGAAGCCGGAGCCGGCGACGGCCGAAGCGGCGAGCGATGCCGCCGTCGCCGAAATGCAGCGCCACTTGCGCCGCCTTGCCGACAAGGTCGAAACGCTCGTCCCAGCCGCGCCCGAGGGTGCGCCGGCCGCCGAGAAGGACGGCGCCACCGCGCGCATCGAGCGCCAGCTCGCCGAGCTTGCCGAGCGCATGGAGCGGTTGGCGCAGCCCGCGTCAGCTCCCAAGGCAGCCGCGCCGGGCGAGCCGACGCCCGCCTCGGCGGAGCGCGGCGCCGGGGCGATGCAAAACGTCGAGCGGCGTCTCGACGAACTCGGCGCCCGCGTCGAGGCGGCCGCGCGGCGCCCGGCGCCCGATACGCGCCCGCTGGAGGAACTTGCCCGCCGCGTCGAGGCGATTCGCGCCGCGATCGAGCGCCAGGGCGCCGTGCGGCCGGAAAACGCAGCGTTCGCCGCCGCGCTGACCAATCTCAACGACAAACTCGACCGCGCCACGCTGGGCGGGGCGCAATCGGCGGCGACGATAACGGCGCTGCACGGCCTCGCCGGGCGGCTCGAAGAGGCGTTGCAGCGCCCGGCCACGGCGACGCTCGACCCGCGCCCGATCGAGGAGCTTTCGCGCCGCATCGAGGGCGTGCGCGGCTTGGTGGAGCGCCAGAGCAGCCTCGTCCCGAAGGTCGAGGAAATCACCGCCGCCGTCGGCGAGTTGCAGCAGAAGCTGCCGCGCGCCGCGGCGACGTCGGCAGAGATCGAGCGCCTCGAAGCCGGATTGCGCAAGCTCTCGGGGGAAGTGCAGGCGCTCGGCCGCGCCGAGCCCGTCGACATGCGGCCGGTCGAAGCGCTCGGCCGCCGCATCGAGGACATGCGCCGCGCGGTCGAGAGCCAGCAGGCGTTCCAGCCGCAGGTCGAACGGCTCGAAGTCGGACTCGCCGAAATCCGCGCCCGGCTCGAACGTCCGGCCCAGAACCCGCAAATCGAGGCGGTCGACGCGACGTTGCGCAAGCTCGCGGCGAAATTCGAGCAGGCGGCCAACCGTCCCGCCCAAGACCCGAGGCCGATCGAGGAGTTGTCGCGCCGCATCGACGCCGTCCGCGGCGTCGCCGAGCGCGGCTTCGCCCCGCACGCTGCGCGCTTGGAGGCGGCGCTCACCGACATCCGCGCCCAGTTCGACAAGCCGGCGCCGGAAGTCGACGCGGCTTTGCGCGAGCTTGCCGCCAAGATCGAGGAGGCGATCAGCCGGCCCGCCACTGTCTCCCTCGATCCGCGGCCGATCGAGGAACTCGCCCGCCGCATCGAGAGCGTGCGCGAGAGCCTGGACAGGCCGGCGGCCTTGGGGCCGCAGGCCGAGCGGTTGGAGAGCGCCCTCGGCGCCGTCGCCGAGCGGCTCGACCGCGCGCAGCCCAGCATCGACGCCCAGGGCATCAATTCGACGCTGGCGGCGATGAACGCCCGGCTCGAAGAGGCGTTCCGCCGCCCGTCGCAAATCGAGATCGACCGCGCGCCGATCGACGCGCTGTCGGCGCGGGTCGACGCGGTGCGCAAAACCGTCGAGCGCCAGGCCGAGCAGTTCGACATCGTCGGCCGACCGATCGACGAGCTTGGCCGCCGCCTGGAGACCCTGCGCGAGGCGGTCGAGCGGCAATCCGGGCAGTTCGACGGCGATCGGCTGGAGGAGGCGCTGCGCGGCGCGGCCGAGAAGCTCGGCCGGCCCAACGTCGGGCCGGAGGAGTTCCGCGCCGTCGTCTCGGCCATCCAAGCGCTGGCGACCAAGATCGACGATGGCTCGGCGCTTGCCGGCGCGCGCGTCGAAGACTTGCTGGCGCGCGTCGCCGACCGGCTCGACCGCCCGAGCCTCGAACTCCCGGGCCTCGACCTCATCGACGCCATTGCCGACCTGAGCGCCAAGATCGACCGCCCCGCTCCTGATCTCTCGCGCATCGAGGCGCTGATGGAGCAGGCGACGAGCCGCCTCGACCCGCCTGCCGATCTGCTCACCGTCGCCGACGCCATCGCCGATCTCAGCGCCCGGCTCGATCGCGACAGCGGCGCGCCGCGCGCCGCCCTCCTGGAGGAAATGGTCCAGGACGTCGCTGCGCGCCTCGAAGGCATCGAGAACAAGCTCGACGCGAGGTCCAGCGACGCGCCTCCCTCCGACGACGGGCTGGCGCATCTCGAACTGGGGATGCGCGAACTCGCCGAGCGAATCGGCGATTTCGGCGGCGTCGCGCAGGGGTTGCGGGCGCTTCAGGATCGCATCGACGATATCGAGCCGCCTGGCGCCTCCGGCGTGCTCGTTGAACAGACGGCGCAGGCGATCGCTCGCGATCTCGCGACGCGCCTGCCCGCCGCCAACCCGGAGGCGCTGCTCGGCCATCTCCAGGACATCCACGAGCGGCTCGACGCCATCGCTTCCGTTCGGCCGGGACCGGCGGCGCTCGAACAGGCGATGATCGAACTGACCGAGGAATTGGAGGCGTTCCGCTCCGCCCGCGAGGCGGTCGGGCGTGGCGCTGCGACGTTGTCGGAAATGCGCGCCGAGCAGATGCAGTTCGACCGCCGTCTGGACGCCCGTTTCTCCGGCGTGCAGGAAATTCTGGAGAAGCTGGTCGAGAAGCTCGATCGCGATCTCGACGCCGAGCCGCCGCCGCGCGCGCCGACTCTGCCGCCTGCCGCGACCTCCCGCGCCGCCATGCTCAACATTCCCGACCGCGGCGCCGGCGAGCGGCGCCCAATGACCGCGCCGAGCCCCGAGGCGCCGCAGATCGCAGCCCAAGCACGCGGCCGCGAGGCTGCCGAGGGCAACAGCGCCAAAACCGCCGCGATCAACGCCCATATCGCCGCCGCCCGCCGCGCCGCCAACGCTGCCGCCGACACCGATCGACGCGAGGAATTCGGCCAGATCCATCAGGGCGCGCAAGGGCCGTCCGGCAGCCTCGGCGAGCGCGCCACGACGCTGTTTTCACAACACCGCCGCCCGGTGCTGCTTGGCGTCGCCGGCGTCATGACGCTGCTGACCGGCGTCGCCGTGCTCGAAATGCGCGGCCACGCGCCGGAGCGCAAATCCGAACTGGCGGTCCCCGCCTCGCCGCTGGCGCGGACGGCGCCGCCGGCCGAACGGGCCGCGACCGACACCACGCCGACCGGGTCGATCGCCCCCCCGCCCAAGGTGATCGCGGCGCCGCTGGCGGCGGCGCCCAAGGCCGAGACGGCAAACAAGCCGACGGCGGCGCTCGTCGCCGCGCTGCCGACGGCCTTCGGCGGCGCGCTCGCCACAGCCGGCGCCAATGGCGACCTCGGCGCGCAGGTGGAGATCGCCCAGCGCTACCTCGAAGGCCGCGGCGTGGCGCGCGACCCCAAGGCGGCGGCAGGCTGGATGCAAGCGGCCGCCGACGGCGGCAACGCCTTCGCGCAATACCGCCTCGGCGCCATGTACGAGAAGGGCATCGGCGTCGCGCGTGAGGCGGCGAAGGCGCGCGCGTTATACAAAAAGGCCGCCGCCGCCGGCAACGCGCGGGCGATGCACAATCTCGCCGTGCTCTATGCCCAGGACGGCGGCGACGGCAAACCCGATTATGCGGCGGCGATCGATTGGTTCCGCAAGGCGGGAGCCTATGGCGTGCGCGACAGCCAGTTCAATCTCGGCGTGCTCTATGGACGCGGGCTCGGCGCAGCGCAGAACCTCGCCGAGAGCTGGATGTGGTTCTCGCTCGCGGCGCGCCAGGGCGACCCCGACGCCGCCAAGAAGCGCGACGAGGTCGAGAACCGCATGGACGGCCGGGTGCTGGCGCAGGCCAAGAAACTGCTCGGCGAGTTCAAGACCAAGACCCCCGCGCCCGCCGCCAACGACGCCCCGCCCGCCCCCGCCGCCGCCGCGGCGAGCGCCCCGCCCGCCGAGGCGAAAGCCGCTGGCGTGAAGGGTTGATTTCACCCGCCTTGACCCGCCCTGCCACCTCGCCGATAGCTCCCCGCGGGAGAGGGTATGGCGGCCGCAGTCCAGCTTAGGCTGATCGGGACCAGCGATGTGCATGCGCGCATCGCGGCCTACGATTATTATCACGACCGTGCCGACGGCTCCTGCGGCCTCGCCAAGGCGGCGACGCGCATCGCCGAGGCGCGCCGCGAGGTGGCGAATTGCCTGGTCTTCGACAATGGCGATCTCATCCAGGGCTCGCCGCTCGGCGATTGGGCGGCCGAGGCGCTGACGACGCGCCGCATCGCCATCCATCCGATGATCGCGGCGATGAACGCGATCGGCTACGACGCCGCCGCGCTCGGCAACCACGAGTTCAACTACGGCCTCGACGTGCTGGAGGCGGCGCTCGCCGGCGCCGACTTCCCGGTGCTGTGCTGCAACGTGTTGCGGATGGACGGCGCGCTGTATTTCAAGCCGTGGACGATCCTTCGCCTTGGCGCGCGCGACGAGGACGGCGGCGAGCGCGAACTCAAGGTCGGCGTCGTCGGCTTTGTCACGCCGCAGATCCTGCGTTGGGACAGGAGCCATCTGGCGGGACGGGCGACGACCGTCGGGCTGGTCGAGGCGGCGCGCGCGCATGTCCCGGCCTGCCGGGCGGCGGGCGCCGACATCGTCGTCGCGCTCTGCCATTCCGGCCTATCGAAGATCGGGCCAGCCGGAATGGACGAGAACGCCGGCCTGGCGCTGGCGCAAGCCGGCGGCCTCGACGCGATCTTTCTCGGCCATCAGCACCAGACGCTGCCGGGCGCCGACTTTGCCGGCATAGCCGGCGTCGACGCCGCCAGCGGCCGCCTCGCCGGCGTGCCCGCCGTCATGCCGGGGTTCTGGGGCTCGCACGTCGGCCTCATCGATCTCAGGCTCGTGCAAGATCCCGAGCGCTGGCGGGTCGAGGCCGCTGAGGTCTCGCTGCGGCGGATCGAAGCCGCGACGCCCGCCGATCCCGCAACGCTGGCGGCCGCGGAGCCCGGCCATCGCGCGACGCTGGCCTATGTGCGCGCCCCGGTCGGCGAGATCGCGGAGCCGCTGACCTCGTATTTCGCCATGATCGGCGACGACGCCAGCGTGCGCATCGTCCATGACGCGCAACTGTGGTACGCGCGCCGTGCGCTGCCCGGCGCCGGCCCGCTGCTTTCGGCCGCGGCGCCGTTCAAATGCGGCGGCCGCGCCGGCGCCTACTATTACACCGACGTTCCCGCCGGCCCGGTGGCGCTGCGCCACATCGCCGATCTCTATGTCTACCCGAACAGCCTGCGCGTGGTGCAGGCGAGCGGGGCGAGCGTGCGCGAATGGCTCGAACGCGCCGCCAGCGTGTTGCGCCGGCTGGACCTTGGCAATAGCGCGCCGCAGCCGCTGCTGAAGGCCGATTTCGCGCCCTACGATTTCGATTCGATCGCCGGCGTCGGCTACCGCCTCGATCTGAGCGCGCCAGCGCGCTACGACGACCGAGGCCGCATCGTCGCGCCGCAGGCGCGCCGCGTCGTCGATCTCAGCTTCGGGGGGCGGCCAATCGCCGAGGACGCGACCTTCCTTATCGTCACCAATTCCTATCGCGCCGGCGGCGGCGGCCGCTTTCCCGGCTGCGACGGCGCCAATATCGTCTACGAGGCGCCCGACGCCAATTTCGATGCTTTGCTGCAATATGTGCGCGCTCACCCGCGCGTGGCGGTGAGCCGGAGCGTCGGCTGGAGCTTCGCGTCGTGGCCGGCCGGCGTCACGGCGACGATCGACGCCCCGCCGGCCGCCGCCAGGGCCACCGTGCCGCCGGGCGTCAGCGTCCTCGCGCTCGGGCCCGGCGCGCCGGGGTTGCTGCGCTTTCGCGTGACGCCGCTTTGATCGATAAGGAGAACCACATGGGACATCACCACCAATTCGACAAAGGCCGGCTGGCGCGCATCGGCCCGGCGATGCAGGCCTATGTCGATCGCGGCGTCTATGCCGGCGTCAGCGTGCTGGCGGCGCGCGGCGGCGAGGTCGCCTATGCCGGCAGCTTCGGCCATCGCGACCGCGAGGCGAAAGCGCCGATGGCCGAAGATACGATCTTGCGCCTCTATTCCATGACCAAGCCGATCGTCTGCACGGCGCTGATGACGCTGGTCGAGGAGGCGCGCATCCGGCTGTTCGATCCGGTGGCGAAATACATCCCGGCCTTCGCCGGCGTGAAGGTTCTGGGTCTGCAGGGCGAACTGGCCGCGCCGCGGCGGCCGATGATGGTGCGCGACCTCCTCACCCATACCAGCGGCCTGAGCTACGGCTTCCTGGAGGATTCGCCCGTCAGCCGCGATTATGCGCGCGGCAAGCTGTTCAACCCGCGCGCGCCGCTCGCCGAGGCGATCGACGATCTCGCGACTTTGCCGCTCGCCTTCCAGCCCGGCGAGCGTTTCCACTACAGCGTCGGCATCGACGTCGCCGCGCGGCTGATCGAGGTCGTCGCCGGCCAGCCGCTCGGCGTCTTCCTGCGCCAGCGGCTGCTCGCGCCGCTGAAGATGAACGACACCGATTTCGTCGTGCCCGAGGGCAAGCGCAGCCGGATCGCGGCGATGTACGGGCGCCCCGACATCACCCTGCCCGGCGTCACCACGCGCACCGCGTTCGAGCAATGGCGCGAGGGTTATAACGAGCGCATCGACGTCTCGAAGACCCACCCCGTCGACGCGCCGGGCCTGTTCGAGCGCGGCGGGCATGGGCTGTTCGGCACGATCGGCGACTATTTCCGCTTCGCCGAAATGCTCGCCAATGGCGGCGCGCTCGATGGCGTCAGGATCATCGGCCACAAGACGCTGGAACTCATGCACGCCAACCACCTGCCGGCGGCGCTGCTGCCGATCGAGATCGGCGGCATGCCGCTGCTCGGCTACGGCTTCGGCCTCGGCTCGCGGGTGCTGCTCGACGTCGCCGCCTCCGGCGCCCCGGGTTCGGTCGGCGAATACGGCTGGTCCGGCGCCGCCAAGACGCATTACTGGGTCGACCCCGAGGAACACATCGTCGCGCTGTTCATGACGCAGTCGATGCTGAGCTTCGATCTGCCGGAACTCGATCTCAGGGCGCTGGTCTATCAGGCGCTGGAATAGTCACGCGGCGCCTTATCCGTGTCTTGACCGTCCTCGGATCAAGTCCCGCAGGCGCTAATTATAGTCACGGAGTTGTCGCTTTCCGTCTTGCGCGGGCTTGTCCCGGGCATCCACGTCGCGGCGTAGCTCGACGGGCGCCCGGTCAAGACGAGGAAAAGGCGCGGCCTCACCTACCGAAGTTAATGCAAATGGCGCGGCGATTCGGCGCCGCGGGCGAGATCGACCTGGGCGATGGCGACCAGGATCTCGGCGCGCGATTTCAAGTCGGCGGCCTCCAGCATCGCCTGCTTCTCGCGCGCGCCATAGGGGCTCATGATCGCCAGCGAATTGACCAGCGTCTCGTTGGAGGCCTCGCGGATGTCGCTCCAATCGATCTTGAGGTCGTTGGCCTTGGCGAATTCGCGCAAAGCCTTCAGCAGCGCATCGCGATCGACCTCGGCCTCGCCGGCGCCCTCGACGAAATCCTGCTCGAACGGCGCGTAATCGGCGCGCGCCATGCGGTAGGACGTCATCGTCGTCAGCTCCTCGGCGAGGCGGAAGCGCGTCACCCCCATCAGGCTCAGGAAACAGCGGCCGTCGCCGACCTCCGCATATTGCACGATGCGGCCGAGGCAGCCGATGTTGCAAAGCTCAGGTTTCAGCCCCGTCGCATCATCGCCGGCTTTCGGCTGCACCATGGCGATGAGCCGCTCGCCGCCTAGCGCATCGTCGAGCAGGCTGAGATAGCGCGGCTCGAATACGGTGAGTTGGATCGGCCGGCGCGGCAACAGCAGCGCCCCCGCCACCGGAAACAGCGGCAGGCTCGGCGGCAGTTCGGCCGCGCTGGCGAAGGTGCGGTTCAGCTTCATGCCGCTCCCAATTCGAGCCGGAGATTTATCGCAAACCCTGCGTCCACGTTACGCAAATCCTGCCTAAAACCAGATCGCCGACAGCTTGCGCCGCGCGGTGACCGCCGCTTTGTCCATCAGGCCCCAGGCCTCGAAGAATTGCAGCAATTGCCGGCGCGCGCCGCCGTCGTTCCAGGCGCGGTCGCGCTTGATGATCGTCAACAGTTCGTCGGCCGCCTGATCGCGCTCGCCGCGCGCGTTGAGCGCCACGGCGAGGTCGAAGCGCGCCTGATGATCTTCCGGGTTGGCGGCGAGTGCTTTCTGCAACGGGGCCAGGTCGCCGACGCTCTCAGCTTGCTCGGCGAGGCTGAGGGCGGCGATCGCGGCGGCGACGGCCGGGTCCGGCTCCTTGCCGGGCGCGGGCGGGCTCGCCATCGCCAGCACGCCGCGCGCCGATTCGAGGTCGCCGGCCGCAACATGCAGACGGGCGAGGCCGCCGATCGCCTTGGCGTTGGTCTCGTCCTCGGTCAGCACGCGGGCGTAAAGCTCGGCGGCGTGGTCGGCCTCGCCATTCGCGGTCGCGGTCTCCGCCTCGGCGATGAGCGCATCGCTGCCGCCGGTCAGCGGACCGACAAGGCGCTCGATGAAGCCGCGCACCTGGCTCTCCGGCAGCGCGCCCATGAACCCGTCGACCGGCTGGCCGCGATCGAAAGCGATCACTGCCGGGATCGACTGCACGCCGAGTTGGCCGGCGATCTGCGGATGGTCGTCGATGTTCATCTTGACCAGCGTCACCTTGCCCTTGGCGTCGGAGACCGCCTTCTCCAGCACCGGCGCCAGTTGCTTGCAGGGGCCGCACCAGGGGGCCCAGAAGTCCACCAGCACCGGCTGCTTGATCGAGGCCGTCAGCACGTCGGCCTTGAAGCTCGCCGTGGTCACATCCTTGACCGCCGTTTTCCCGACCGCGCCGTCCATAGCCATTTCGCCCGTTCCTTGCCGCGCGCCCCCCGGCGCCGCCCCTAAATGGCGCCGCGCGCGCGATTATTCAACGGCGGCGAGCGCCGTCACCAACGGCTCGTGGCCGGCAGCGCGCAGAAATTTCATCAGCCCCTGCGGCGAGACGCCGGTGGTGCGGGTGTTGACGAGCGGGTGGAAGTTGACGCGGGTCTGCGCCATCAACAAGGAATCGAGCACGACGGCGACGCGCCCCTGCGGGTCGTTGATGGCGCCGAACGGCGTGACGGCGCCCGGCCGCACGCCCCAGACTTCCTCCAGCAACTCCGCCGAACCGAAGGAGACGCGCCCGTTGGCGCCGATCTTTTCGTGTACGCGCTTGAGGTCGACGACCGTCTCCTCGCCCAGGGTGATGAGGAACAGCCGCGACTTCTTGTCCTTGACGAACAGGTTCTTGGAATGGCCGCCAGGAATCTGGCCGCGCAGGGCCTGACTCTCCTCGACGGTGTGCAACGGCGGATGCTCGACGGTCTCATGCGCGACGCCGAGGCGGTCGAGAAAGGCGAGGAGGTCTTCGGGGCTGGCGGGCATGGCGGGCCGGACGTGTTGATCGGGAAACGCCGGACATAGCCGGCGCGGCGTCGCCGCGCCAGCGCTTCAGGTGCAATCGGCCAGCGCTTCAGCCGTAATCGGGAAGCGCGAGATCGTCGCGCACCACCGCGCCGAGCATCAGCCGGGCCATGCCGGGCAGCGCCGTCAGCCGGCTCGCCCGACTGCGCAACCACAAGCCGAACTCGGTGCGCGGCGCGAAACTGGAGGCAAAGCGCGCCGCCGCCCGCTGTTTGCCGTCGACGAAATCGCGCAATTTGCTCTCATAGGCGGCCAAGCCGCTTGCGGCGTCGCGAGCGAGTTCGCCGGCCAGCACATAAGCCTCCAGCATCGCGAGCCCCGCGCCCTCCCCGGCCATCGGCGACGGCGCCATGCCGGCGTCGCCGACGAGCGCGATGCGGCCGCGGCTCCAGCGCGGCGCGCGGACCTGGCTGACGCGGTCGTAGTAGAGGTCGCTGGCGGCGTCGAGGCGGGCGAGGATCGCCTCGCTCTCCCAGCCCATGCCTGAAAAGACCGAGCGCAGCAGCGCCCTGATCTCGGCGTCGTCGGCGGGATGCGCCTCGGGCGCCAGCGCTGAGCGGAATACGAGCAGGAACAGCGTGCGATCGTCGCGCAGCGCGAAACGGGCGATCTCGCGCGAGGGCGCGCCGTGCATGACGTAGACCCATTCGTCGCGCGGGCGATAACCCTGGCAGGAAAAGGCGGCGATGCGATAGCCGAGATCGTGCTCGAAGCCGTCGCCGAAAGCGAGCCGGCGCACGCGCGAATGCACGCCGTCGGCGCCGATGAGCAGGTCGACCTTGCGCCGCGCGCCGCTCTCCAACTCAAGCTCGACGCCTGATGGCGTCTCCTCGAAGCGCGCGAGGCTGTCACCGAACAGGATCTCGACGCGGCCAGCCAGCGCGCGGAAGATTTCGGCGGCGAGATCGCTGCGCGCCAGGGTGGTGAGGCGGCCCTGGGTCAACTCCCGCATCGCCGTGACGGCGAAGCCGCCACGTGCCCGGCCGTGATCGTCAACGAGGTCGAGCCGCTCGACCTGATAGCCGCGCGCCAGCACCGCCGGAAGAATGCCCATACGCTCGGCGATCGTGTAGCCGTGGCCCCAAAAGTCCATGACATAGCCGCCGGTGCGCAAAGCCGGCGCGCGTTCGACGAGAAACGGTTCATGGCCGGCTCGCAGGAGCCAGTAGGCGAGCGTGCCGCCGGCGATCCCGGCGCCGCAGATGGCGATTTTCATCGCATGTCTCCGGGTTTAAGACTGCAATGTGTACCATTGGTACACACCCAAGTTTCTATGCCCGAATCGTGCTACGGGTCAAGCCATGAGCCGCCGCCTCGACAATCTCGACCCCGATCGCCAGAAGCGCCTGTTCGAAAGCGCGGCGGAGGAATTCGCCGCCCACGGCTTCGACGGCGCCTCGCTCAACCGCATCCTGGCGCAGTCGGGCATGGGCAAAAGTTCGCTTTATTATTATTTCGACGACAAGGCCGATCTGTTCGTGACGCTGATCGAGCGCACGATGGCGATCCTGTTCAAGGAAATCGGCGGCCTCGACCTCGACCGCCTCACCGCCGAAACGTTCTGGACGACGTTCGAGGCGCTTTACGCCCGCGCCGTCGTGGTCATCAACGCCAGCCCCTGGCTGGTGAAGTTCGGCGGCATGTTCTACGCGCTGCGCGGCCGGCCCGAACAGGGCTCGACGACGGGGCGGGTGTTCACGGCGACGCGCGGCTGGGTGGCGACGATCGTGGCGCGCGGGCAAGCGCTCGGCGTCATCCGCCACGATCTGCCGCAGGCGCTGCTGATTGACGCGGCGATGTCGCTGTTGGAAACGCTCGACCGCTGGAGCGTGCGCCATTGGGCCGAGCTTGACGCCGCCGCGCGCGCGGCCTTGCCGTGCGAGCATGTGTCGCTGATGCGCCGCCTGCTCTCGCCGTGACGCGGTCCTACGGCCGGGCGGCAAAATCTTTGCGTAGCCAGAGTTCCGCCGTGTAGCCCGGCTGTCGCTCGGTGGCGACGTGGGCGTAATCGGCCATCGCCGCCTGCACGCCCGGGTCGGCCCAAACCTCGGCGTGCAGCGCCGTGCCGGTGGGGCCGACCAGCAGCGCGTCGGGGCGCCGACGCGTGATGTCGTCGACGAGATTGGCCCGGTCGCGCTTGGCGAAGGGCGCCAAGCGCGCCGCCTCGGCGGGGCGTTGCGCGCTGAGCCGAAGCACATAGTCGGAGACGACGAGGCTGTGGGAGCGCATCGCCCACACCGCATGCAACCGCCTGACCAGCGGGAAGCCGAGCCCCTCGTCCTCGGAAATCGTTCCCAGCGTCAGATGCGGGCCGAGACCGGCGAGCAGGGCCTCAAGCTTCGGCGTCGTTGGCCGCTCGATCGTACACAGCCCGCAGGCCGCCCCCACGGCGGCGGCGAAGGCGAACGGGGCCAGACGCGGCAGCGACAGCGCCGCGCCCGCGCGCGCCGCGTCGAGCCCGAAGCCGACGGCGATGCCGACGCCCACCGCAAGCCCGAGATTATGACCGAACGGCGCGGCCGCCGCCGCCGCGAGCGCCCCCGCCAGCAACGCGGCATAGCCGCGCAACGGCGCGGCTGGCAGCGCCACCGGCGCCGCGAGCGTCGCATACATCATCGCCGGCGTCGCCTGATAGACCCAGCCCTTGCCCTGCGCGAGATAGGCAAGGCCCGCGCCCGCCGCCGCAAGCAGCGCAATGGCGAACTCCGGCTCGGCCCACCGGCCCCGCGCCGCCCAAGCCGCCGTCAGGGCGATGAGCAGGAAAGTCATCGCCCCCGGCGAGGCGACGAGCGCCGCCAACGGTTCGCGCACCGCGACATAGACCTCGGCGTTGAACGGCAACTCATTGGCGATATAGGCCGGAAACAGCGGCGCCACCGCCGCGACATAGGCCAGGCCGAGCGCCGCGGCGACGTAATACTCGGGCGAGCGCAGCACCGCCCGCCAGCCCGAACGGCGAAGCTGGTAGAGCGCCAGCAGCGCCGCGATCAGCGCATAAGGCGGCTTGATCGCCGCCATCGCACCGCAGCCGAGCCCGGCGGCTGCGGCGAGCGCCACTCCCGGGGTCGCGCCGCGCGCCCGCGCCAGCGCCAGGGCGAGAAAGGGAACGCCGAACACCGCCGCCAGATGGTCGCGCTCGCAAAAGGTCTGGCCCGGCAGCAACAGCAACGCCGCCAGCGCCGCCAGCGCCAGCCCCGCCCCCGCCCCGCGCACGCCGCGCAAGATGAGCGCGCTGACGCCGATCGCCGACAAGGCGGCGGCGAAGCCGAAAGCCGAGACCACCGCCTCGGAAGGCAAGCCGAGCCGACGCGCCAACGCCACCGCCGGCCAATAGAGCCACAGCGAGGCCGGCGGGTTCAATTCGAGGAAATCGCGATAGGGCAGCGCGCCGTCAAGCCAGCGCTCGTCGCAGTGGATGAGCCAGGCGACGTCGGCCATCATGCCGAAGCTTAATTGCACCGCCGCCGCCAGCGCGACGATCCCCGCCGCCGCCAGCCACACCGGCGCCGGCGCGGCGAGGCCCCGGCGCGCGTCGAGCGCGAGGCTCACGCGGCGCGCTCGCGCGCCTCGCCCGTCGCTTGCGTCTCGAAGCCGACGGCGCGCTCGACGAAATACAGCGGGCGGCGCTTCACCTCGGCGTGGATGCGCCCGATATAGACGCCCAGCACGCCGGTCATCAGCATATTGGCGCCGCCGAGGAAGGTCGTCACGACGATGATCGAGCTCCAGCCGCGCGCCAGATTGGCGCCGGCGAGCCACATCGAAACCACCAGCAGCGCATAGGCGGCCGCCACCGAACACACCGCGACGCCGAGCCATAGCGCCGCGCGCAGCGGCGCGTCGGAGAACGAGACGACGCCGCTCGCCGCCAGCCGCAGCATCTTGGTCAGCGAGAACTTGGTTTCGCCCGCCGCGCGCGGCGGGCGATGGAACGCCACCACCGCCTGCCGAAAGCCGATCCACGAGAACATGCCGCGCAGGAACGGATCGCGCTCGGTCATGGCCAGGAAGGCGTCGAGCGCCTTGCGGTCGACGAGGCGGAAATCGCCGACGTCGCGCGGAATCTCGACCTCGCTCATGCGCCCGAGCAGGCGGTAGAACAGCTTCGACGCAAGCAGCTTGAACCGACCCTCGCCCTCGCGCGACAGCCGCTGCGCATAGACGACCTCGAAGCCCTCGCGCCATTTGGCGATCATGGCGATGACGACCTCGGGCGGGTCCTGCAAGTCGGCGTCCATCACCACCACGGCTTGGCCGCGCGCCCGCGCCATGCCGCAGGTCATCGCCACCTGCTGGCCGAAATTGCGCGACAACTTGAGGAAGCGGTAGCGCGCATCGGTGCGCGCCCGCGCCTCCAGCACGATCGGGCTCGCATCTGTGGAGCCGTCGTCGACGAAGATCACCTCGGCCGGCCCGTCGAGTTCGCCCAGCAGCGCATCGAGCCGGCGCAGCAGCACCGGCAGCACCGCCTCTTCGTTGTAGATCGGAAGCACCAGGGAATAGACGGGGTTCATCGGCAAGCCGCGTGCGAGACCAGCAGCGAGGCTAGCCGCGCAGCCTTAAGAAAGGCGTAACCCCACGTAAGGTCCGGGTTTAGGCGGCGATCGGCGCGACAGGGGCGAAGTGCTGGAGATAGCGCGCCTCGATGTCGGCGACGCGCAGCACGACGAAGACGTCGGTGGCGGCGAAGGCCTCATCGAAGACGGCCTCGGCGCCGAACCGCGCGCCGAGCCTGAGATAGCCCTTCACCAGCGGCGGCAACGCGCGCAGCACCTGCTTGAGATCGTGCGGCGCGGCGCAAGGCGCGGCGACGACGCGGGCGCGGGGGCTGGGGCTGACGCGCCATTCCGGCTCGGCGGCGCACTGGATCGCCAGCGCCGCCAGCGCCGGGCCGTGCTGGCCGGGGTCGGCGCCCAGGAAACTGGCGCAACCGAACATCACATCGACGCGATGGGCGAGCGCATAGGCCCAGACGCCGCGCCATAGCGCCTCCAACGTGCGCTTGGAGCGATAGCCCTCAGCGACGCAGGAGCGGCCGAGTTCCATGAAGTTGAGCCCGGGATGGCGCGCGATCAACTCGCCGACCGCGAACTCCGCCGCGCTGTAGAAGCCGAAATGCCGCTCCGCAACCTCGCGCCGGAGCAGCCGATAGGCGCCGACAACCTCGCCCGAGCGCTGGTCGAACGCCAACACGTGGTCGCAAACCTCGTCGAAGCGGCATATGTCGCGGCGGGCGCGGTGGCTCGCCGCGTCCGCGGCGGCGCCGCCCTCCTCGAAGAAGACGCGATACCTCAGCGCCTGTGCGGCCTCGATCTCGTGCAAGCCCAAGGCCAGCCGGACTTCCAAATCGCCAGCGCGCGCCAGCAGCTTCGGCTCACCCATATCCACGGTCCTCGTCCCCTTGCGTCTTCAGCATGGGAAACGAAAGCAATTATGACAAGCGCCGCACCGCCTCCGGCCTGGCGCGCTGCGCCAGCGCGCGCTCGATCGCCTCGGCGAGCTTGGGCGGATCGAACGGTTTGACCAGATATTCATCGACCCCCGCCTCCAGCGCCGCGCGCCGGTCTTGCGCGGTGGCGTTGGCGGTCAGCGCCACCACGGCGACCGCCGCCGTCGCGGTCTCGCGCTCGATCTCGCGGATCTCGCGCACCGCCTGGCGCCCGTCGAGCCCCGGCATCTTGATGTCCATCAGCACGAGATCGTAGCGCGCCGCCTGGCCGCGCGCCGCCGCGTCGGCCATGCGCACCGCCGCCAGCCCGTCGCTCGCCCGCGCGATGTCGAAGCCGAGCCGGCGCAACGCCTTCTGCGCGATGACGAAGTTGATGTCGTTATCCTCGGCCACAAGCGCACGCGCACGCAGCGGCGCCGGCTTGGCCGCGCCGCCCGCCGCCGCCATCGGACTTTGCGGGAACTGCTCGGCCAGCCGCTCGTAGAGCGAGCGCGCGCGCACCGGCTTGACCAGCCAGCCGTCGAAGCCGGCGAGCGCGTGGCCGCCGAAGGCGCGGCGCTCGAACGGCGAGAACAGCACCAGGCTTTTGGCGGCGCCGGCGGCGCGCGCCGCCACCGCCAGCGCATGCGTCGCCTCGCGCCCGAGCGCGCAATCGACGATGACAATGTCCGGCGCCGGCTCGGCCGCGAGCGCCGCCAACCCCGCCTCCAGCCCGTCGGCGCGGGCGATCTCCGCCCCGCCCTCGGCGAGCCGCGCCGCCAGCGCCGGCCCCTCGAACGGCGAGTTGGCGATCACCAGCGCCCGGCGCCCGGCGAGCCGCGCCTGCGCCACGGCGCGCTCGACCGGTTCGGGATCGGCGACGGCCGGCAACGGCGCTGTGAAGGAGAACACCGAGCCGCCGCCGGGGTTGTCGGCGAGCGCGATGGCGCCGCCCATCAGCGCCACCAGCCGCTTGGTGATCGCCAAGCCGAGGCCGGTGCCCTCGATCTGCCGGCTCTGGTCGCCCTGCTCGAACTCCTCGAAGATGCGTTCGCGCCCCTCGGCCGGCACGCCGGGCCCGGTATCGGCGACGCTGAAGACGAGTGTATCGCCGGGCCCGCAGGAGACCGAGACGCCGACGCCGCCGGTCTGCGTGAACTTGATGGCGTTGCCGGCCAGATTAAGCAGCGCCTGGCGCAGCCGCAGCGCATCGCCGCGCACGAAGCGCGGCGACGCGGCCGCGATCGAGGCGGCGATTTCGAGCCCCTTGCTCTGTGCGCCCGGCGCCAGCAACTCGCACACCCCCTCGACCAGCGGCCGCAACTCGAAGGGCTCGTCGGCGAGTTCGAGCCGGCCGGCCTCGATCTTGGAGAAATCCAGAATCTGGTCGATGAGATTGGCGAGCGCCGCGCCGGAGCCGCGAATCGCTTCGACATAACTCGCCGGCTCCGGATCGAGGCCGACGTCGCGCAGCAGATCGGCCATGCCGAGGATACCGGCGAGCGGCGTGCGGATCTCGTGGCTCATGGTGGCCAGGAAACGCGACTTCGCCTCGTTGGCGGCCTCGGCGCGCTCGCGTTCGGCCGCCGCCGCTTTCAGCCGCCACACTTCGTCGCGCAGCGCCTCGTTCTGCGCCTCGATGCCGCGGGTGCGCATCTCCGCGCCGTAGCGGCGACGCAGCAGTTCGAGCCCCAGCGCCAGCACCAGCGCCACTTGCGGCCCGACATGGATCGCCAGCGTCGACCAATCCGCCAGACGCGCGTCAGAGAACAAACTCAACATGGACGACACTCGTGCAACTCTGCGCCGGCGATTGGCCCCTCGCAGCATCGTCGAACCGGGTTGACATTCCCTTGCCGTCGTCGCGCCAATTGCGCGATGATTGCGGCGCCTCGCCGCCGCGGTCCCCCGGATCGGCGGCGACCGCCCCTCCCCTGGCCTCGCCAAGCCGCGACAGGCGCTCACGCCGCCGCCGCCCGCTCCGCCGCGCCTCGATAGCTCAGCGCCTCGGCGAAATGCAGCCGGCGCAGCGGGCCGCCGCCGTCGAGATCGGCGAGCGTGCGCGCCAGCTTCAGCACGCGATGATAGCCGCGCGCCGAAAGCCGCAGCCGGTCGGCGGCCTCGCGCATCAGCCCGGCGGCGGCTGCATCCGGCGCGGCAATCTCTTCAATGACGCTCGACGGCGCCGCGGCGTTGCAGCCGATGGCGTCGAGGCCGAGCTTGCGGTAGCGCTCGACCTGGAGCGCGCGCGCCGCCGCCACCCGCTCCGCGACCTCGCGCGAGCCCTCGGCCGGGGCCGGGCGCATGAGGTCGGCGGCGCTGACCGCGCCAACGTCGATGGTGAGGTCGAAACGGTCGATAAGCGGCCCCGAGAGCCGCTGCTGATAGCGCGCCGCACAAGTGGCGACCGGCCCGCGCGAACAGGAATAGCCGGGATCGTCGGCGTGGCCGCAGCGGCAGGGGTTCATCGCCGCGACGAGCTGGAAGCGCGCCGGATAGACGACGCGATGGTTGGCGCGCGCCAGCGCCACCTCGCCGGTCTCCAGCGGTTGGCGCAAGCTGTCGAGCGCCTGGGCGCTGAACTCCGGCAGTTCGTCGAGAAACAGCACGCCCTGGTGGCTGAGCGAAATCTCGCCGGGCTTGGCGTGATGGCCGCCGCCGACCAGCGCCGCCATCGAGGCGGAATGGTGCGGGGCGCGGAACGGCCGCCGGTCGGTCAGCGCGCCGCCCGGCA
>Ga0134128_10003053_pt1 | contig 20484 bp, 18 predicted proteins | sample KB31754_FD_96462 | JGI IMG/M metagenome (GOLD analysis project Ga0134128, IMG submission 96462) | Terrestrial soil microbial communities with excess Nitrogen fertilizer from Kellogg Biological Station, Michigan, USA - KB3-175-4 | ecosystem: Environmental > Terrestrial > Soil > Unclassified ...
CAGGGTATTTTCAAGATATGAAGACCAAACCGGGTAGATCGGTGATTGGTGAGGCCGGGTACTCGCAATTTTAATTTTTAAATTACCCACAAAGGGAGACCATCAATGCAGATAGGCATACCCGCAGAGATTCGCGGGGGTGAGAGCCGTGTAGCGGCCACGCCGGAGACGGTGAAGAAGTTCACAGCCAAAGGGTTTCATGCTGTTCTGGTGCAGTCCGGCGCGGGAGCCGGTGCGAGCATACCTGACGAGGCCTACGAAGCTGCCGGTGCAAAAATCGCTGCCAATACGGTGGAGCTTTATAGTCAATCTCGAATCGTACTCAAGGTGCGTGGGCCGGAGCCCGGTGAATTGGCAATGATGGGCAAGGATACCGTGCTGCTGGGTCTGCTTTCGCCGCATCAGGCGGATGGCATTGAAGCGCTCGCCCGTCATGGCCTGACCGCATTCGCGATGGAAAAGCTGCCACGAATTTCCCGCGCCCAGAGCATGGACGTGCTGTCGTCCCAGGCGAACATTGCCGGCTATAAAGCAGTGTTGATGGCGGCCAATGTCTACCAGAAATTCTTCCCCATGCTGATGACCGCGGCGGGGACGGTAAAAGCGGCACGTGTATTGGTGCTTGGCGCGGGAGTGGCGGGCCTTCAGGCTATCGCTACGGCGAAACGGCTGGGTGCAGTGATTGAAGCATTCGACGTCAGGCCGGTGGCAAAAGAGCAGGTGGAAAGTCTCGGCGCCAAATTCGTCGAGGTACCGCTGAGCGAGGAAGAAAAGGCGCAGGCGGAGACCGCCGGTGGTTATGCCCGAGAAATGTCGGATGATTACAAGCGGCGTCAGGGTGAACTGGTGCATCAGCGTGCGGCAGCGGCCGACATCATTATCACCACGGCGCTGATCCCTGGACGTCCAGCTCCTGTCCTGATCGGAGAGGAAACCGTCCGCGCCATGAAACCCGGATCAGTGATCGTGGATATGGCGATAGAGGCGGGCGGCAACTGCCCATTGTCGGAATTGGACAAGATCGTGGTGAAACATGGCGTGCATCTTATTGGCATCGCTAATCTGCCCGGGTTGGTGGCGGCGGATTCCAGCGCGCTTTACGCACGTAATCTGATGAATTTTCTCAATCTGATGCTTGACGCGAATAGCGGGGAATTCAAGATGAATCGTGAAGACGAAATCATCGCCGGAACGCTTGTCTGCGCGGATGGGGAAGTTATCAGGAAAACCTGAAGGCCATAAGCGGCGAGTGGAAGCGAACGGTGCGTTTTTTCATCGCTGTAGTGCTGAAGCTCAAATTCATATTTAACGGATTAGAAGGGAGTAATCATGACTGGCGAAGTTGATCCAACCATCATTAATCTTACGGTATTCGTGCTGGCGGTATTTGTGGGCTATCACGTAGTGTGGAACGTAACGCCCGCCTTGCACACGCCGCTTATGTCCGTGACCAATGCGATCTCCGGCATCATCCTGGTGGGCGCCATGCTGGCAGCAGGCCCGGTGGAAACCGACTGGGGCGTATGGCTGGGCGCAGTAGCGGTAACGCTGGCCGCTATCAATGTATTCGGTGGGTTTCTTGTTACCCAGCGGATGCTGGAAATGTTCAGAAAAAAAGATAAAAAAGGAAGCTAGTCAATGTCCGCAAATTCGGTCGCACTTGCGTATCTGATCGCATCGGTTTTTTTCATTCTGGCACTCAAAGGTCTAAGCTCGCCGCTCACGGCTCGCCGTGGCAACTTGTTCGGTATGGTGGGGATGGTAATTGCTGTCGTCACCACGCTTACGGTTACCAAGAACTGGGCGCTGATACTCATTTGCATCGCGCTTGGCGGTACCATTGGTGCCGTTGTTGCACGGCGTGTGCAAATGACGGCGATGCCGGAGCTAGTCGCATTCATGCACTCGCTGGTAGGTCTGGCAGCGGTGTTTATTGCCATCGCTGCGGTCAATAATCCGGTCTCCTTCGGTCTGCCTGCAGTATTGCCAATGGGCAGTAAACTGGAGCTATTCCTCGGTACATTCATCGGGGCCATGACATGGTCGGGTTCAGTGATCGCATTCCTGAAACTGTCGGGCCGCATGAGCGGAGCACCGATCACCTTTGGCGGACAGCACATGGTCAATTTGATCCTGGCGATCGTGATGGTTGGTTTTGGCTTGTGGTTTTTCTTTAGTGAAACCACCAACTGGACAGCCTTTGCCACAATGACCGCGATCGCCTTCGTGCTCGGTTTTCTCATCATCGTCCCCATCGGCGGAGCGGACATGCCGGTGGTGATTTCCATGCTTAACTCATATTCCGGCTGGGCGGCGGCGGGAATCGGCTTCTCCCTTGGCAACCCCATGCTTATCATTGCCGGATCGCTGGTAGGGAGTTCCGGGGCTATTCTGTCCTATATCATGTGCAAGGCCATGAACCGGCCATTTCTCTCGGTCATACTTGGCGGCTTCGGCAGCGAGGGTGGCACTGCCGCGGTAAGTGACGGGACGCAGAAAACCCATCGCAGCGGTAGTGCGGATGATGCGGCATTCCTGATGGGGAATGCCGATAGCGTGATTATCGTACCCGGTTACGGTTTGGCGGTGGCGAGGGCACAGCATTCAGTCAAGGAATTGGCGGAAAAATTGCACCAAAAAGGTGTCAATGTGCGTTTTGCGATCCACCCGGTGGCGGGACGCATGCCGGGGCACATGAACGTATTGCTGGCGGAAGCAGAGATTCCCTATGAGCAGGTGCTGGAGATGGACGAGATCAACAGCGATTTTTCCAATACCGACGTGGTGCTGGTGCTGGGTGCGAACGACGTGGTAAATCCCGCGGCGAATGTTCCAGGCAGTCCGATATATGGCATGCCTATACTGGATGCCCACAAGGCGCGCACGGTGATGGTGGTCAAGCGCAGCATGGCGGCGGGTTATGCCGGCCTTGATAATGACCTGTTCTATATGGACAAGACCATGATGGTGTTCGGCGATGCCAAGAAGGTTGTTGAAGATATGGTCAAGGCACTATAAATGGATTTGTATGCTTTGAAGCGTACTGAAGCCTGAGTAACGCCTCATAGCGCGAGATATCGCTCAGCATATCCATCACCTTCCGTCCGCTCGCTCAAGCATCCGGCCATTAAGCTTGAGGCAGTCTATAAAGACAGCCTCAAGCACCGTGCCACAAGCTCCATGCGGAATCTGCCGATCCCGGTTTAAGCGCTATCGGCAATATGTGTTACACAATTTTTTCATGATAGTGCGAGGCAATCCTCCTTGCACCGATGGTTGCGCAGCGCTTCCTTTCGATTGGCATACTCGAAAGGCATTCAACACTCGCCAGATAGCGCTCGACCGGAGGGTCGGTACACGAGAGTTGGTACTTCAGTCCTTGCGCGCAGGCAGCGACCCGATTCGAACAAGTAAGAAGTAAGAATTCTTATGATTATTGCGAGACACTCAGGCAGAATACTAATTTTCAGCAATCTCGAATTCTGGGCTATTAAGCCGGCGAAGGCAGGGACGCACCTATTCATATTCATATTGATATTGCGGGCATGCTGGCCGGCATTTTGATTAACGTTATTTTTGTACTGGATTTTATTATCGATAGTCAAGGCATAAAACGATGCGGATCGGATTACCTAAAGAAACCAAGGATCACGAGTATCGAGTCGGCCTGACACCCAGTAGCGTCAAGACACTGACGCGGCATGGACATCAGGTACTCGTTGAGAGCGGAGCGGGCGAAGGCAGCTTCCTTTCGGATGCTGAATATCAATCAGCAGGAGCGATGATCGTCGCTCAGGCTGAAGATGCCTGGGCCGCACAAATGGTGGTCAAGGTCAAAGAGCCTATCGCGGCTGAGTATCGCTATCTGCGCCAGGACTTGATTCTGTTTACATATCTTCATCTGGCTTCGGATAAGGCTCTCACCAGCGCTCTGCTGGAAAGTGGCGCTACAGCCATAGCCTATGAAACGGTCCAGACTGAAGGAGATAAATTACCTTTGTTAACGCCCATGAGCGAGGTGGCAGGCCGGATGGCCACCCAGATTGGCGCAACGTATCTGCAACGAACACATGGCGGCCGCGGGGTATTGATGGGTGGCGTTCCCGGCGTAGCATCGGCAAACGTCGCAATTCTGGGCGCCGGCATTGTCGGCACGAATGCCGCACGTGTAGCGGTTGGCTCCGGTGCGCAGGTCACGGTCCTGGACGTTAATCATGACCGCCTGAAATATCTGGATGACATTTATCAAGGGCAATTGCAGACGCGCATCAGCGACGAATACAATATCGAAGAGATGGTCTACAGCGCTGATCTAGTAATCGGAGCCGTTCTGATTCCAGGTGGACGGGCGCCCTGGTTGATAACAGCCGAGATGTTGCCGAATATGCGAAAAGGTTCGGTAATCGTAGATGTGGCGGTCGATCAGGGCGGGTGTGTGGAAACGACCCGACCTACCACACACAGCAATCCAACTTATGAAGTGGATGGCGTGGTGCATTATTGCGTCGGTAACATGCCGAGCGCGGTCCCACGTACCAGCACCTTTGCTCTCAATGCTCAAACCGCTTTTTATACGCTGCGTCTGGCAGACGAAGGATTGGATGCCGTACGAAAAAATCTGGCGTTACAATATGGCCTGAATACGTATCGCGGATCAGTAACCTACCCCGCTGTCGCAAAAGAATTTAGTCTGAAATATATCGACCCGTTGCAGGCATTGAAGCATACCCATTGAAATTCAACGACAGGAGCCAAGCAAGATGAAATTCGCATCCACTGTATTTTTGGGCGCATTACTAGCCGCCAGCCAGCCGGCGCTCGCTAATATCGAGATTCAATTCGATTATCGTTATGATAGCTCAGGCTTCTTTACCGGTGCGAATAGTTCGCGCCAGGATCTGTTAAATGCTGCCGCCTCCGTATTCGAATCCCGTTTTCAGGACAACCTGACTGCGATCAGTTCGCCGAATACATTCAGCGCAAGTTTCTATGAGCCGGATAACGGTAAAATCACCAGCATTCCGAACTTCGGCGTCGCCGCTGATCAGATCGTAATTTTCGCCGGGGCGTACAATCTGGGAGGCACGCTTGCAGTGGGCGGCCCAGGCGGTTCTCCCCTTAATGATGCCACCAGCAGGGGGCAGCCTGGAGCGCTTGCTTCTGTTGCAACCGATTTTGCGCCCTGGGGCGGCGCAATTTCCTTTAATAGTGCCTCCAACTGGTATATGGATACAAATACCAACACAGACGAGTCTTTTTCCGGTTTTGATTTTTATTCGGTCGCTGTGCATGAGTTGGCTCATGTACTCGGCTTTGGTACTGCCAGCTCCTTTAATAACCTGATTTCGGGCGGTTTGTTTACAGGGCCGGCCGTTAATGCACTACTTGGCTATGATCCGTCTGTGACGAGCGATGGCCACTGGGCAAGCGGGCTTAGTTATCTCGGCCAGGAAACCGCGATGGATCCTTCAATTGCAGCCGGACAGCGCAAGCATTTTACGGAACTTGATTACGCAGCCATGAAAGACATGGGCTGGCAAGTTTCTGCGGTACCCGAGGCTGATACCTGGACCATGATGATGGCTGGTTTGGGATTGCTTGGCTGGCGCTTACGTGCTTGTCGGCGTAGAGGTGGGCGTACCGGGAGGAAAGAGCTTATTTGATATTATGATTAACCCATATTATGAGTCACTGAGTATTAAAAAACTTTCTTGAAATAAAATCCATTTTTGATATGGCCGGTGCCGTATCCGGGCACATTCTCATGTCAATTGTGGAGTCTTGCGCTCATTGCGCAGTCCGCCATCAATCAGCATAAATCCGTCAGTGCGTTGGTTAACCCCATTTGTCTAAGCGGCAAACACATGCCCCACAGTGTTACCCTGATTACCACCATTGCTGTCAGTTTCGGGCTTGCTTTGCTTATGGGACTCATCGCCAACCGGTTAAAGTTGCCAGTATTGGTTGGCTATCTGGTGGCGGGTGTCATTCTCGGTTCTAATACACCGGGATTCGTGGCCGACATGGAGTTGTCGGCGCAACTGGCGGAAATCGGGGTCATACTGCTGATGTTCGGCGTGGGACTGCACTTTTCATTAAACGATCTTCTTGCCGTCAGGCGAATTGCCTTACCTGGTGCAATCGTACAGATTGGCGTGGCGACTGCTCTCGGCGCCACGGTCGCCATTGCCTGGGGCTGGAGTCTAGGTGCGAGCGTCGTGTTTGGTGTGGCGCTTTCCACCGCGAGTACAGTCGTGCTCCTGCGGGCACTGGAGCAGCGCGGCGTGCTCAAGTCCGTCAATGGATCAATCGCAGTAGGCTGGCTGGTGGTCGAAGATCTGGCGATGGTTCTGGTTCTGGTGCTGCTGCCCCCGCTCGCCGGATGGCTTGGTACTTCCGGCAGCGCTGCGGCGGATGGATCCAATCCGGATCTGCTGGTAACGCTTCTGCTCACTTTTGGCAAGGTATCCATCTTCATCGCCTTTATGCTTATTGTCGGGAAACGCGTTTTTCCCTGGCTGCTTTGGCACGTCGCCAGCACCAATTCAAACGAGCTCTTCATTTTAAGTGTCATCGCGGTGGCGATAGGTATCGCCTATGGCTCCGCCATGCTTTTTGGCGTCTCTTTTGCTCTCGGCGCTTTTTTTGCCGGTATGGTCATGAGAGAGTCCGATTTGAGCCATCGTGCCGCCCAGGAATCCCTGCCGCTCAGAGATGCTTTCTCGGTTCTGTTCTTCGTATCGGTTGGAATGCTGTTCGATCCGAACGTCCTTATAGAACAACCATTACGGGTTCTTTCCACGCTTATCATTATCATCATTGGCAAATCTCTGGCCGCCTTTCTTCTTGTGCTCGCTTTTCGCTACCCGCTCAATACGGCCTTGACCGTGTCGGCCAGTCTCGCGCAGATCGGCGAATTCTCGTTTATCCTGGCAGCATTGGGCGTCTCGCTCGGACTCCTGCCGATCGAGGCCCAGAGTCTCATACTGGCAGGAGCTTTTATCTCGATCACACTCAATCCTCTGGTGTTCCAGGTAATCGAGCCTGCGCAGGCCTGGATACGCTCCCGTTCCCGGTTGGCCCGCATACTGGAGCGCACCGACGACCCCCTTGCGGAATTGCCCATGACTGTTGCTTCAAGCTATGTTACAAGCCACGTTGTGCTTGTCGGCTATGGCCGAGTCGGCCGCCATATTGGCGAAACGCTGACCGAGCAGGGGTTGGCGCTAGTTGTGGCGGAACAAAATCGCGAGACGGTCGAGGGTTTACGCAAACGTGGGATCCATGCCGTAGCCGGAGATGCCGGCGAACCTGCTGTACTGATACAAGCGCATATTGCACGAGCCAGGATGTTGGTGATTGCGGTTCCTGATACGCTACGCGCTCGCAGAATGATCGAGACCGCACGTATGCTTAATCCACCGATCGAGATCATCGTGCGTACGCATAACGAAGAGGAGGCAGCGCTGTTGCTGAGAGAAAGTGGGGGAACGGTATTTATAGGCGAGCATGAGCTTGCCCTCAGCATGACACGCCAAGTGCTAAGGAATTCGGCCAATATGAAATGAGCAACAACGGAATTAAAGCGGTGAATGGACTAAGGGAAAGAAGTTGCCTAGTCAGGTTGGAAGGCTTCCGCATATAACCATCCCATCAGTGGCTTGCATACGCAGCGTATTTTATGGTTTTATTTTTCTGAAGATGGCGTAATTGTGTAATTACAAGACTTGTCAGAATAACGACTATTGCAGAACAGTTTGATCCACGCATAAGCGCTATATTTTGTGCGATTCCAAAAAATACATGCAGTACTGACACAGGAGAAAATTTCATGAGCGACAGGATTACCGTTTACCAGAAACCTACATGTAGTAAATGCAGAGCCACCCTTGCCCTTCTCAGGGAGAAGAGGCAGGAATTCGACACTATTAATTATTACGAAGTGCCTTTAACCATAGAGCGCTTGCGCGAGATAGTCGAAAAACTGGGTTTGCCGGTACACGATCTGCTGCGTAGTGATGAACCGCTGGCACGCAGTCTGAAGATTGCAGAGCGTCAGTTATCGGATGATGAATTGATAAAAATCATGGTGGACAATCCAGACCTGATCCAGAGGCCAATTGTGGTGCGTGGCGATGAGGCCGTGCTGTGCCGACCGCCGGAGAATGTGTTGAAATTGTTGTAACGGCTGGGTCTGAAACCGCGTGAAGGATACGTCGGGTCTTGGATTTCATATGGGCAGCTCGCTGCACCGAACTCCATCTTAAGAAATTATATGAAATTATTATTCTGCTGGTGAATTGGCGAGCCATAGTAATATGCTCGTGAGCTAGAGGGAAATATGATGATGAATAAGAAATTGGCCGATGTTGTGGGTCTAATGGGTCTGCTTGTGCTTGCGTTGATATTGGCGCTGTCTGCGACCGTCACGCATGCGGAATGCACTGGATGCCTGTGTCCGGGAAATCCCTGCAAGTTGTGCGCATTACCTCCCGCGAAAAATATTCCGCCCTCTCTCGATGAAGCGGATATCTGTCTCGGGATCAGGGAGAAGATACCTCCTATTTCAAAAGAGACAGAGCCGGATGTGCACTACGCAAGTCTGAATAACTCGATGAGAGAATGTGTAAAGAACGGTGGCGACATTATCATGAATTCGCGCCGGAACAAGGAGTTTCCTTCCAAGCACTATTGCAAGCCTTACATTACGCCGGCTCCGCCGGGAAAGAATTAACAGTGGAGAAGGGGAAAATACAAGCGCTTGCTGCATTCATCTGTTAATCATCAAGCAATGGAGGATCGGCGCCGTAACCATGGAGGCAGTCCGACAGAACTATTACCTGTTTCAAAATGATTAGTATAATGTACTGATTCAAAGCAGCTATCTGTCATTGATTCAAATATCGGCCGTAATCAGAGGATAAAAATGATTGCTCGCGGGGAAACCGCAACGCAGGAGAGTGGTACCGGTGCAACTTCTTTGTCACGATTGCGGCGCAAGCCCAAGTCTTTCCTGAAACTGATTCTGCTCGGGTTTGCACTTGTCGGCATGCCGCTTATTATCGCACTCGTCAACAGTGCCTTCTCCATTGACCGGTTGGCTGACCAAAGCCGCAAGGCGGTATACCAGGCGGCGCAAATTGCCTACGGCAGCCGCGTCCTGGCGGATGAAATTGCAACCATGGAACGCGCAGTGCGCCAAACACTCATCCTTGGCGATGTGTCGCTCCTCGAAGGTTATTTTCGGGCGCATAAGAAATTCGAAAGCTCGGCAGCGAGTCTATTCGAGCTTTCCCTGCATATTGAACAAAAGCAGTTGCTGGAGCAGTTGCAATCACTGGAAGCTTCGATTTTCCGGAAAGTATCAGCTAGAAGGCAATCGCCGGAAGAGCTCCGTGACCTGGTCGGCAATTTCGTGCGTCTGCGAGATTCGGCACGAACCTTTTCCGCTGTCGGCTATGCGTTAATTGAGCGCGAAGTGGGGGAAATGCAGGATATGGCGGGATATGCCCGCTTTACCGTAGGGTGGCAATTATTGGCCTTGATTCCATTTGCGATTCTGCTGGCGTTTATTTTCTCGCTGCGTATTGCGCATCCAATTCGTCAAATTGATGAGGCCATCCGTACCATGGGAAAGGGGGAACTGTCCAAAGCGATACGCGTGGATGGTCCTCAGGATTTAAAATATCTAGGCGAGCGCCTGGACTGGTTGCGCCGTCGCTTGCTGAAACTGGAGGAGCAGAAAACCCGATTCCTGCAACACGTTTCTCATGAACTCAAAACGCCGCTCACCGCAATGCGTGAAGGCGCGGATTTGCTTGCGGAAGGCGTAGCGGGGGAGTTGACCAATGAACAACAGCGTATTGCAAAAATCCTTCATAGCAACAGCGTACAATTACAGCGGCGCATTGAAGATTTATTGAGTTATAGCGCTCTCCAGACCGAAAAGGCCGCGCTGGTGAAACATCCGGTAAATCTGTCGAAAATACTGGATGCCGTGTTACAGGATCAGAATCTGATCATTATGAGCAAAGGTTTGAGAATGGAGTTGTCTTGCCCGGAATTGATAATCGACTGCGACACAAAAAAAGTCAAAATTATTGTGGATAACCTTTTATCGAATGCAGTGAAATTCTCTCCACAGGGCGGTCGCATCAGCATCTGGACGAGCAAAGTGGATGAAACGGTTCAGCTCGATATCCTGGATGCCGGCTTCGGCGTTGATGAGGTGGATCGTGAGAAAGTATTTGAGCCCTTTTATCAGGGTCGGCAAGTGCTCGACAGTCATATAAAGGGGACGGGGCTCGGATTATCCATCGCGCGTGAGTATGCGCTTGCGCATGGTGGCAATATAGAGCTTGTACAGCAGGAAGGTGGTGGTGCTCGTTTCCGTCTTACCTTGCCCATTCGTGATCCGGAAGGGTCATCATGAACGGTACTCACCGCAAATCGCGGGTTCTGGCCGCCGTAATGCTGGCATTGGTGGCTGCCTGCTCTACGATCACCGAAAATCAGCAGCCCGCCGCGGGGCCAGTGCCATCCGACTTGATGGTGACCGGCCAGATGGAAGATATGATGCTGTATTACGATTCATTGCGCAGGCAACCGCCGGCAGAACTCACTCGCGTTTACGACAAGGTAAAACAGAATTTCGTACAGAATAAAAGCGACGCAAACCGGGCCAGACTGGTATTGATTCTTATCTTGCCGAATACTTCGTTTCGCGATACCGGCTCAGCGCTTTACCTGCTCAACGAATGGCCGCGCGAAGGGAGACCCATAACGGGCTTACAGAGCTTCAGAAGCCTGTTGACGGTTCTGCTTGCGGAACAGCAGCGGCTAACCCATAGTGCGGACGAATTATCGCAGAAATTGAAAGAAGAGCAGAAACGCGTGGAGATGCTGCAAAATCAGATCGAAGCCATTAAAAGCATGGAAAAAAATCTTATTCTCAGAGGACCATGAATAATAAGAATATGCCTGACTCCAATCCAAAAATTCTCATCGTCGACGACGATACAGACCTGCTTGAATTGCTTACGATCCGGCTTACCGCTGCTGGTTATAAAACGGAGGCTGTGCAAAGCGCGGAGGCGGCGCTCAATTACCTGGATGTGGCGCGTCCACAATTGGTCATTAGCGATATGCAGATGAGCGGAATGGATGGAATGGCGTTGTTCGAGCATATTCATCGCACACAACCGACCTTGCCAGTGATAATTCTAACCGCGCATGGCACCATCCCTGATGCGGTTGCCGCTGTTCAACGCGGCGTATTCGGCTATCTCGCCAAGCCTTTTGACAGCAAAACCCTGCTGGCCAACATTAGCCAGGCTCTTCGCTTCGGGCCTGGCGCTGCGGGTCAGAACGAGGTATCCCAGGCATCCTGGCGCAAAGGCATTATCACGCAAAGCGCAGTGATGGAAGATCTTCTTACCAAGGCAGGGCTGGTGGCAGAGGGCGATGCAAGCGTGCTGATATATGGCGAAAGTGGTGTTGGCAAGGAATTGTTCGCTCACGCCATACATGAAGCATCCAAGCGCCGCCATCATCCATTCGTTGCGATAAATTGTGCCGCTATCCCGGAACAATTACTGGAATCCGAGTTGTTCGGGCACGTGAAAGGAGCTTTTACGGGCGCTGTTCGGGACCACAAGGGTTTGCTGCAACTGGCAGAAAGGGGAACGCTATTCCTTGATGAAATTGGAGATATGCCGCTTCTGCTCCAGGTCAAATTATTACGTGTCCTGCAGGAAAGACAAGTGCGCCCGGTTGGATCCGTGCAGTCCATTCCGGTTGATGTCCGTATCATTTCTGCGACCCATCGTGATCTGAAGGCCGAAATTGCTGCCGGTAGCTTTCGAGAAGACCTTTATTACCGGCTGGATGTCGTGGCACTAACAATCCCCGTTTTGTCGCAGCGACGTGAAGATATTCCATTGCTGACAAATTATTTCCTCAGCATGTTTTCTACTCGATATGACAAGAATATTAATGGATTTTCACCCGAGGCGATGGAAATGCTGGTAAGCGCCTCATGGCCCGGTAACGTGAGACAACTTATGAATGTAGTCGAACAATGCGTTGTCTTGAGTACGGCTCCCCTGATTTCACCAGTATTGGTCCACGATGCAATGCACAAGGAGGAGGAGCAGCTTGTTTCTTTCGAGGATGCACGTAAAAGTTTCGAAAGAGATTATCTGGTCCGCGTACTAAAAATTACGGGGGGAAACGTGACACAGGCGGCGCGCCTGGCCAAGCGCAATCGTACCGAGTTTTACAAACTTCTTCAAAGATACCAGCTTGATCCGTCCGTTTTCAAGCAATCACAAGGCTGACCTCATCCCTCGCCGACCACCTGCCCGGTTATTCCTAACCGGGGGCTGAATCCGGTTGTAACGGATATCCTCCGGGAATCATCTTCTTTCCTTTACCAGAAGCAATCGGCAGTTAATCAGCATAAAGCTCGCTCCCGCCTGGCCTGATGAGAATCTCTGTTGTTTCAAGCCCAACCGCTTCCATCCTGATAAAGAACCCATTTGTGAGAACTATGTTCGGAATCGTACAGAATGCCGCGGATAATTTCCTCAAAATTCAGTAGTTCCTTCATGCTGATGCACTGCGTTCCATGCGTGGCTTGCTGGGGATGAAGTGTAATTAATCACTCCGGCGAGGCTTTGGCGATGATTATTCACGAGACTACGGCTATCCGGATAACTGCGGCGGGCGCGCGATTGAATGCGGACCTGACTATGCCGGAACGTTCGAAAGCCATTATTGTTTTTGCCCATGGCAGCGGCAGTGGCCGCCACAGCATCCGAAATCGATACGTTGCAGAGACCCTGAATGGATACGGATTTGCAACACTGCTTGCCGATCTGCTGACAGAAGAAGAGGAAATCATTGATTTGCGGACACAACATCTTCGCTTCGATATTCCAATGCTGGCGGACAGGTTAGCGGATATCGCAGCGTGGACGCAAGGCGAACCTCAAACCAGGCATTTGAAAATCGGCTTGTTCGGCGCCAGCACCGGAGCGGGTGCCGCATTGATTGCTGCCGCGCGACATCCGGAAAATATCATCGCTGTCGTTTCGCGGGGTGGCAGACCCGATCTGGCCGGGGATTATCTGCCAGAAGTCATATCGCCCGTTCTCCTTATTGTAGGGGAAAACGACCTCCATGTTCTGGATCTCAACAAGCAGGCACTTGCGCAGCTCACCGCCCCGGCAAGGCTGGAGATTGTGCCGAACGCCACACATTTGTTTGAAGAACCTGGTGCGCTGGAGGCGGCCGCCCTTTTGGCGGCAGAATGGTTTCAGGCCTATGTGACATAGCACAGGATCCATGGCGAACTCTTTTCATCGTTTTGTAAACCGGACAGAAGCGGGGGAGATTCTTGCAGAAGCGCTGTCCGGCTATGCCGGCAAACGCGGTATTCTTGTTCTGGCCTTACCACGCGGGGGTGTCCCGGTTGCTTATGAAGTGGCGAAAGCCCTGTCTGCCCCGCTGGATTTGTGGCTTGTCCGCAAGCTTGGCGTTCCAGGACAGGAAGAACTGGCGATGGGTGCGATCGCTGGTAAAAATACCCTCGTTCTCAACGATGACATCATTGCTGCTCTGAATATCAGCCAGCCCACTATTGATAGCATCATAGCCAGGGAACAGGCAGAACTGGAAAGGCGCAACAAACATTATCGACATGGGAAGCCCCCGCCGGATGTTGAGGGTAACACCATTCTTATTATCGATGACGGCCTCGCCACAGGTGCGACCATGCGTGCCGCAATTGCCTCGTTGCGTCAGGCGGCCGCCGCTCGCGTTATCGCGGCTGTTCCGGTAGGTGCCATGTCTACCTGTAGAAAAATCGGGCAAGAAGCGGATGAACTTGTATGCCTGCATACGCCGGAGCCTTTTTATGGGGTAGGGCAGTGGTATAGCGATTTTTCCCAGACTTCGGATGAGGAGGTGCTGGCCCTATTAGCTCGCGCTGCGACAAACTCAGGAGGTGCGCATGACCCCACTTTGGGCACATAAATAAAGATGAGCGAGAATGAGGAGGTCAAGAAATGAATGTAGTGAAAGGTATCAGCAGTCCCCCTCCTGAATTGATCAATGGGCTGGAAAAGCATGCACAGCCTCTAGGGCGATCCGGAATGGATTACGATTTCCTGATACAGGCGATATGCAGGCATGCAAAAGGAAAAAACTTCGTCCTGATCGGCGAAGCCACCCATGGTACGGCAGAATTTTACCGAATTCGCGCTGAGGTTACGAAGCACCTTATCATGGAAGAGGGTTTCGACGCAGTTGCGGTTGAGGCCGACTGGCCGGATGCTTACAGGGTCAATCGCTTTGTATCGGGGGTATCGGATGATACGGAAGCGGACGCGGCCTTGTCGGATTTTCAGCGTTTTCCCACATGGATGTGGCGCAATACCGAGGTTCTGGCCTTCGTTAACTGGCTCCGTGCTTACAATCAGGGAAGCGGGCGATGTAAGCGCCCAGCCAATCGGAGCGATCAGCGGTTCCAGGCCGGCCAGAAGGAACCCATTGGTTTCTACGGGCTTGATTTGTACAGCATGACGACCTCAATGGAAGCGGTGCTCGCATATCTGGACAGGATCGACCCGAAAGAGGCTGCCGCTGCACGGGCACGCTATGCCTGTTTCGGCCAGTTCATCAATGACCCGCAGGCATACGGATATGCCACTGTCTCCGGCCTATGGGATTCCTGCGAGCAGGAGGTCATTGCGCAACTTATGCAATTGCAACAGAAGGCGCGCCTCTATATCGAAAGGGAAGGCGTTTTTGCCGGAAACGAATATTTTTCCGCGCAACAGAATGCCGAGCTGGTAAAGAATGCCGAGGAATACTACCGGGCCATGTTCAGGGGGCGGCCCAACACATGGAATTTGAGAGATCGTCACATGTTCGAAACGCTGGAGAAGCTTGCCGCACATCTGGGTGCTCTTCTTGGGCGAGAATCAAAAATCATAGTATGGGCGCATAATTCTCACTTGGGTAATGCGGCGGCAACCGATATGGGGCGTCGTGGCGAAATCAATATTGGCCAATTGGTCGCGGAGAAATATGCCAATAAAGGAATTCGTATCGGATTCTCGACCAGTTGCGGCACTGTGACCGCGGCCTCGGATTGGGACGGACCGGCGGAAAACAAAATCATCAACGTTCCGTTGCCCGGCAGTTACGAAGAAATTTTCTCACGGCTCGAAAAGAAGTGTTTCTATCTCGACCTGGGGACCGGAAACGAAGCTGCGAATATGTTGAGCAGTGAAAGGCTGCAGCGCGCGATTGGCGTTATTTACAGGCCTGAAACCGAGCGCATGAGTCATTATTTCCATACATCCCTGCCAAGGCAATTTGATTTTATGATCCATGTCGACGAAACGGAAGCCGTAGCGCCGCTGCCATTCCATATCCATAAGAGACGGGGTGATATGGATGAAACCTTTCCTTCGGGCTTCTAGCCGTCTGTCGGCATTGAAGAATCGAAGTTTTTGCAGCAGATTTCCTTTAAGTTCGACAGACTGCTGAGCGTCCAGATTCGGGTGTCTGCGTAGGCGCATCCCAGGCATATCCCTATTGCCCTCGCTGAGGATCGATGTCTGTGCTTATCAGGAAATAAGGGTTGCTCTGGCAGAACGGGCGGCGTGTTGTAGCGCCTATAATAACATGAGCAACGGATGTCCAGACTATTTCAATGAACCCCCTATTTACTTGCGTAGCGTTTGAGAGCAATCGAGGTCGTGCTTCTATCCATAACGGGAGGAAAATGAAGATATTAATGTATGTTTTTCTGATCGGATCGACCTTGCTTCATGCAGTATCTGCTTCTGCCAAGGATCGCATGGATGTTGAGAGCTCGGCAAGTCAAACTGTGCGGGCCGTGAATATTATCCTCGGCAATTCCGGTCAAGGGCTGGATAGCGCTGCATTACGATCAGTCCGAAAACTGGTAGGGCAGGCGGTCGCTACAGACACCGTCGATTCTTTCCTTGTTTATAGTCCCAAGGAAGGCGGACCGATTCCGATCGAAGGCGGCTTATCCGCGTGCGCGGAAGCGGGCTTTAATGTGACGCCAGAGAAATTTGGCGCTTTCGTCATGCAGTTGCGTTCAATTCATCCCAAGGCTGGGACATTCCTTAATGTGGAATCCGTCGCGCAATGCAAGCCGGCCGGTTTCTGATGGGTCCTTAAGCCCATCAAGCTGCGGCGGAATTGTCGGAAGAGTTTGTTCCGATGCGCAGCAAATATTGCGATTACGGTCCCGGTCAATGCAAGATGGCGGATGAAGGCACGTGCAAGACCAAGCCCATCCTTTGCATGAGAGAGTTTCGGCCTGTCGCGGCTGCGACGGTAAGATTTATGGGAACGCATGCACCGCGTCAGCAGCGGGGACATCCATTGGGCATGCGGGAGAATGCGGGAGACCCAAACCCTGGGCATGCGGTGGAATTGCCGGGATTCCCTGTCCCCAGGGCAAAACTTGCGTGGACAATCCTGCTGATGCTTGCGACCCGAAACAGGGTGGGGCGGATTGTTTCGGAGTATGCGAAGGCCAATAATGAACAAGGCGGGGTCAGCTGAATCTTTCCGACAATACGTCGCTTAATGTTAGCTACCGAACAGAAACGCTGTCGGGAAGTATGAAGAATGACCTTGGATTTGAGTCGGGCTATGCATATCGAATGAGAGACAAGGCAGCCAAGTTTATTCAACTCGTATTTTAAAGGGAATACTTTGTCAAACAAACCATTCAACGAATCGGGTAGTAGAGGTAAAGATGAGCTTGACCAAGCAGCCGAAGAAGCGGTTGCCGGGTCAACCGATGAGGCGGAAATCCTTCAGCAAGCCGAGCAAAAAGTAAGGGAACGAAGAAATGGCTACCAGAGGATTTCGACTGATGCTTATTACCAGACCGAGCGGCGTATCGGTTATGGGCAAGACTGGTTGGATGGCAAAACGGAAGTGGACGGGGCCGATATGGATGGGGTGCCATATAGCGAAGGAGACATGAACCGCTAGTTGCTTTCGTGACCGTGAAATGCGGTAGTTGAAAGATTTTATCAATTAATAGATGGATTGACCCAAGGTGTACAGTTTCCTTCCTTTGATGCAAGTCAGAGACTTGCCCCATGCCATCGCCTTCATGATCATTACGCTGCCGGCTTTCCAACTTGCAATGGGCATTTTTGGCGCTTATGCGATGAAATCATGTATCTCGTGTGCACACCGTGGAAATGCGAGCGCACGTTACGGAGTCGCTAGTCCCCCTTGCGGAGCAATGTGGAAGACACAGAAGCAAAGCTACGAAATGGCGTGTTGACCATTACACTGCCAAAAGCCGGCAACGAAGGGGGCGTATTATTCCTTTATCGTGATAATTTGTGATAATGAAAACAAGATTCCCTGCATCGCATTGCATTCATTGGATGCAAATTATTTTATTGGGAGCTACTCTCAACTGCTTGCCGGTTGGGGCGGTTGATACTGGCTTGCCCAAGAACAAGGAAGGGGATAAAAAGGAGAAAACCATTATGTCCATGCGTATCACATCGTCATCCTTTCCCGATAACGGAGTAATTCCCATCCGCCATACCTGCGAAGGCCACGATACTTCGCCAGAACTTATCTGGACAGAAGTACCGGAAGGTGCGAAAAGTCTGGTTTTGATCATGGATGACCCGGATGCACCCGATCCTGCGGCACCGAAAAGGACGTGGGTACATTGGGTGCTTTACAATATCCCGGTCAATACCGGCGGCTTAACCGAAGCCATTGCGGCAACCGACCTGCCACCGGGAGCCCTTGAAGGGCTCAATGACTGGCAGCGTACCGGTTACGGGGGTCCATGCCCGCCAGTAGGCAATCATCGGTACTTTCATAAGCTTTATGCGCTGGATACCATGCTGCCAGACCTGAAGCAGCCTACCAAGGCAAAGCTGGAGAAAGCGATGCAAGGCCATGTCATTGCTTATTCCGAATTGATCGGACGATATCAGAAGCGGGCAAACTCTGAATAAGGTCCGGCAAGAAAAGGAAGGTACGCATGTGTTTGGCTGGACAACCGTCTGCTTTCCTCATAAAACATCTGGCTGATACTGAATGGGTAATTCAAGGACTTTTCAGAGATTCCCTTAAGCATGCCATGCTACAGCGCTTCCCCGCATCCTTCCGCTGCTCTATCTTAATGATTCTTTGCGCTTTCCTTGTCCCCCTGCGGCTTAAGCGACAGATGCAGATCGGTAGACGCCAGAAAAGAAGGTTTTTTCTGGCCACCGGGACAATTTTACATGGATCATTGTGATCCGTCAGGCATGCGCTTATTACGCACGCGCGATCCATGCCCTGCGCGACCGGAGCGCAAACTACGCTAACTCCGGACGCTGCTATTCCTGGATCACGATTAGGTATCACGCTTGAGACGCTGGCATACGTGGAACGAATCGTACATAACGCGGCGTAACCATTTTCCCTTCATCCATTTGGCCATGTGCCGGGTCTCTTTCCCAGATTCGCCTTGAATACAAGGTCGGGAATTCTTACATCCAAGACAGTTCATATTTATAACTGTTTGATATATATGTTTGGAACGATTTTTGCTTTTCAAGCTCTATTCTACAAGCTAAATTCCATATGGTGAATAGGGGTATTTCTCCCTGTTTGTAATAATTAAACGTATTATCCTGCGCAGCCCCGATAGGTAATACGGCAATCGAGGAATTCGAATTTATGGCGAAAAAATATGCTGCGACACTCTGTGTGGTGCTGTTGGCCAGTTGTGGTTCCCTGCCATTGCCACATAAAGCCGAGGATACGAACCATCCCGTCCATGTCGAAAGCGCGCGTGGCACGCTTTCCGCTCGGCAAAGCAAGGCAGTTCTAGCTAAACACGAGAATGGTAGTCCTGAAACGGGCATCTTTAGCAGACATCTTGCGCAGGTAGAGAAAATCTCGGGAAGCCCGCTGATGACGGGTAACAAGGTGACGCTGCTGATTGATGGCCCCACCACCTATAAATCAATGTATGCGGCGATACAGGGGGCAAAGAATAATATCAACATGGAAACCTATAGTGTCGAGGACGACGAGGTTGGCCGCCGCTTTGCCACTGCATTGATTGAAAAGCAGAAAAGAGGCGTGCAGGTAAATTTCATTTACGATAGCGTGGGATCGGGCGGCACGCCTGAGGAATTCTTCAAGTCTTTGAGAGACAATGGCGTCAACGTGCTGGCGTTCAACCCTCTCAATCCACTGGCACTTCGCAAGAGATGGGAGACAGGCCGCGATCATCGCAAACTGCTCGTGGTTGATGGTCAAATTGCCTTTGTCGGAGGGGTCAATATCAGCAGTGTGTATTCCAGCGGGTCATTCAGATCAAAACCTCGTACCAAGGATACGCAGCCATGGCGCGATACACATTTGCGTATTGAGGGGCCCGTGGTCAAGGAATTCCAGGAATTGTTTCTGGAGACCTGGGAAAAACAGAAGGGCCGGCCGCTGGTATCGAAATCCTTTTTCCCGAGACTGGAAAGTGAAGGAACCGAGATAGTGCGTGCCATCAGCAGTTCACCTGATAAGTCATATAACGCCATCTACGTTACACTGCTATCCGCCATTAATTGCGCCGAGACTTACGCATATATTACTAACGCATATTTTGTGCCTGATCCGCGATTATTGGCTGCATTGAAGGACGCAGCCCGCCGCAATGTTGACGTGCGGCTGCTGTTGCCCGACAAAACCGATTCGAATCTGGTTTTTTATGCGTCGCATTCCTACTACGACGAACTGTTGAGTGCCGGAGTGAAGATATACGAAAAGGAGGATGCTTTATTGCATGCCAAGACTGCGCTTATCGACGGCGTATGGTCCACGATAGGCTCGACCAATCTTGACTGGCTCAGTTTTGGGTACAACCAGGAAATCAATGCCGTCATCCTTGGGCAAGAATTCGGTACGCAAATGAAAGCCATGTTCGACAACGATATCGAATCTTCACGGCTTGTTACACTTGAAACGTGGCGGCAACGTCCGATTGGTGCGCGTTTGAAAGAATTCGGCGCACGGTTGCTGGATCGATGGATGTAGTCGCTCTCCCCGACGAGTTGCCTGCCACTCCGGTCAGCAACCGGTTCACCTATCAATAGGAAACCCGCTCGGGAGTTGTTACTTTCCAGCCTTGATGCCGATATGCTGGGTAGGCAGTACGCTTGCGGGCCAAGGCGGCGGGTTGCGTTCGCGATAAGGCTCGAAAATTTGCGCCGCGTGGGGCTATAAGCGCGGATTCCGAATCCATAAAAGGTGCGTCCAGTGGTAACATTACTTCACGGGAGCCTTAACAGGATGTTGAAAAACCCTTTCCAATCAATACAAATTGTATAATTGGGTCATTGAATTCGACGAGACAGGGACATGATGCGAAGCGCCGACATGACCCAAATCGCGATGTTCAGCTAC
>Ga0134128_10003054_pt1 | contig 20476 bp, 17 predicted proteins | sample KB31754_FD_96462 | JGI IMG/M metagenome (GOLD analysis project Ga0134128, IMG submission 96462) | Terrestrial soil microbial communities with excess Nitrogen fertilizer from Kellogg Biological Station, Michigan, USA - KB3-175-4 | ecosystem: Environmental > Terrestrial > Soil > Unclassified ...
GTGGAACGCGCCGCGCAAGCCGGCGACATGGTGCTTTTCGATTACTCGGCGGAGACCGGCGATTACCGCTATCCGGATGCCGGCCGCGAACGCGCCGGCACGGTGCTGGGTTCGGGAACCCTGTTCAGCGCGTTCGAAGAAGTGCTGCTAGGGCGCTCGGCCGCTGAAGAGTTCGACGCCTCGGTGGCGTTCCCGGTCGAGTTCCGCAACCCGCAACTGGCGGGCAAGCTGGTGCAGATCGGTGTGCGCATCGAAAAGGTGCAGGCGCCGCAGTTGCCGGAAGTGGATGCCAAGTTCATCCAGGGGTTCGGTATCAGCGAGGGCGACGTGGAAACCTTCCGCAAGGAAGTGCGCGCGAATCTTGAGCGCGAGTTGGCCAATGCGCTGCATGTTCGCCTGCGCAACGAGGTTGCCGGCAAGCTGGTGGATGCGTATCCGGAACTGGATGTGCCCCAGGTGCTGATCGATAGCGAAGCGCAGCGGCTGGTGCGGGCGTCCGCGCCGAACCTGCCGGCCGATATGGCGGTGCCGCCCGAAGCTGTCGCCGCGGCGCAACCGGCCGCGCGTCGGCGCGTGGCTGCGGGGTTGCTGCTGCGCGAAATTGGTCGTGCCAACGACATTCGCGTCGACAGCAGGCGGGTGTCCGAAGCGGTGGCGGCGATCGCCTCCACTTACGAGGAGCCGCAGAAGGTTGTTGAACTTTACGCCAACGATCCCCAGATGCTTGAGGGTGTGCGCATTTCGGTACTCGAGGATCAGGTGGCGGAGTGGGTGGCCGACCATGCGGTCGTCACCGAGCGCCAGTTGGGTTTCGACGAGGTGATGCATCCCAGGTAGCCCGGGTCCAAATCGGATTCCGGGGCATTTCTTGCATAAATAACTCCCGGATTCCGCTACGCTGCATCCGGGCTACTCAAACGGAGATCGCCATGTCGCACAACAACGTGCCGTCGGTGCAAAATCTGAACCTCGTGCCGATGGTGGTCGAGCAGACCTCGCGCGGCGAGCGCTCCTACGACATCTATTCGCGCCTGTTGAAGGAGCGCGTGATCTTCCTGGTCGGCGAGGTCAATGATCAGGTCGCCAATGTTCTGGTCGCGCAGATGCTGTTCCTGGAATCGGAAAACCCCGAGAAGGACATCAGCCTGTACATCAATTCGCCGGGCGGTTCGGTGACCGCGGGCCTCGCGATCTACGACACCATGCAGTACCTGAAGCCCGATGTCAGCACGATGTGCATCGGCCAGGCCGCCAGCATGGGCTCGCTGCTGCTCGCCGCCGGTGCCGCCGGCAAGCGCTATGCGCTGCCGCACTCGCGGATCATGATCCATCAGCCGTGGGCCGGCGGAATCTCCGGCCAGGCCTCGGACATCGAAATCCATGCGCGCGAGATCCTCGCATTGCGCGAGAAGTTGAACGCGATCTACGCACGCCACACCGGCAAGCCGATCGAGGAAATCAGCCACGACACCGAGCGCGACCGCTTCATGAGCGCGGCCGATGCGCAGACGTACGGATTGATCGATGCGGTGTTCGAGCGGCGTGCGGAACAGTCGGTAAAGTCGGCATAAGGCCGCGCGTGCCACATCCTTGTCCCTGGCTCCGCTCGCGGCGCCAGCTGTGAAGGGCAGTGCCGCACTTCTCACTTTCACCGGTTGCCCGGGCTGCCCAAGGCGGCGGTTCGGACGGCTGTGTTATCCTCAAAGCGTCGAAAATGCGCGTCCTGAGCGCGAGAAAGCGGTCTATCCTGACCGCGTTTTAATGTGCACCGTGATGGTGTGACGGGGTGTGGTGATGAGCGACGACCGGCAGGGCCGGGCCAGCGATGGCGGCAAGATTCTCTATTGCTCCTTCTGCGGCAAGAGCCAGCACGAAGTCCGCAAGCTGATCGCGGGCCCCTCCGTATTCATCTGCGATGAATGCGTCGAGCTGTGCAACGACATTATTCGCGAGGAACTGGAAGAGAAGGCCGCCACTGGCCGCAGCCAGTTGCCCAAGCCGCGCGAGATCATGGAGACGCTCGACCAGTACGTGATCGGGCAGACCCGCGCCAAGAAGGCGCTGGCGGTTGCGGTGTACAACCACTACAAGCGCATGGAATCGCGCGCCAAGAACGACGACATTGAATTATCGAAATCCAACATCCTGCTGATCGGTCCGACCGGTTGCGGCAAGACCCTGCTCGCCGAGACGCTGGCGCGTCTGTTGAACGTGCCGTTCACGATTGCGGATGCGACCACGTTGACGGAAGCCGGCTACGTTGGCGAGGATGTCGAGAACATCATCCAGAAGCTGTTGCAGAAGTGCGACTACGACGTCGAGAAAGCCCAGACGGGCATCGTTTATATTGACGAGATCGACAAAATTTCGCGCAAGAGCGAGAACCCGTCCATCACCCGCGACGTTTCCGGCGAAGGCGTGCAGCAGGCACTGCTGAAACTGATCGAAGGCACGGTCGCCAGCGTGCCGCCGCAGGGCGGGCGCAAGCATCCCCAGCAGGAATTCCTGCAGGTGGACACGCGCAATATTCTCTTCATCGTGGGCGGCGCGTTTTCCGGTCTGGAAAAGATCATCCAGCAGCGCTCCGAGACCACCGGCATCGGTTTTGGCGCTGAAATCCGCAGCCGCGAGCGCAAGCACAACCTCGGCAAATTCCTCTCCGATGTCGAGCCGGAAGATCTGGTGAAGTACGGGCTGATCCCGGAGTTTGTCGGCCGCCTGCCGGTCGTCGCGACGCTCGATGAGCTTGACGAACCCGCGCTGGTGAAAATCCTGACCGAGCCCAAGAACGCGATCACACGCCAGTTCAAGAAGATGTTCGACATGGAAAATGTCGAAATCGAGTTTCGCCCGGAAGCACTCACCGCGATCGCCAAGCGCGCGCTGAAGCGCAAGACCGGCGCGCGCGGATTGCGTACGATCCTGGAGCAGGTGCTGCTCGACACGATGTACGAACTGCCGTCGCTCGAACACGTCAGCAAGGTCGTGGTGGACGAGGCGGTGATCAACGGGCAGGCCGAGCCTTATCTGATTTATCGCGGCAATCTGCAGCAGCCACGGCTTACGGCCGAAGGCGACGCGGCTTGACGGATTCCGCGCGCACAGCGCGCGGATCAGTTTTCCCTGGCCGCAGGGCGACCTTCGCGGCCCCGGCCCGTTTGCTTGCGTGATTTCTGCATGCCAGAAGTCATCCTGGTGGATGGGCCCGACCTGCACATCCTCATGCGCGCGGCCGCCGGCGTGTCACGCCCAAAGTCATGCGACGGCGTGGATGCCCAATAAGTAGCCAACTCCGGCTTCTGCTTTCGCACCTCGCGCTCACATACGTGAACGCGTGGCCGCTTGATTGACGCGCGCGGTGCCTCCATTCTGTTGGTGAGAGTCCGGCTGCGTGCCGGAGTGTCTGTCCCACCACGGAACCATCATGCCCACCGAGTCTTCCGAAATTCTCCCCGCCGCGGGTCTCCTGTCCGAATTGCCGGTGTTGCCGCTGCGCGATGTCGTCGTCTACCCGCACATGGTGATCCCGCTGTTTGTCGGCCGCGAGAAATCCATGAAGGCGCTGGAAGCCGCGATGGCCGGCAACCGCCAGATCCTGCTGGTCGCACAGCAGCGACCGGAAACCGACGATCCCGTCGCGATCGATCTGTACATCACCGGCACGGTGGCCAGCCTCCTGCAATTGCTGAAGCTGCCCGACGGGACGGTCAAGGTGCTGGTAGAAGGCCAATCGCGCGCGCGCGCGACAAAGTTCCATGAGCAGGAAGGCATGTTGCGCGCGCAGGTCGAAGCGCTGGAGCCCGCCTATGAGCGCCCCGGAGCGGAGCTGGAAGCCGCTGCGCGCATGCTGGTCACGCTGTTCGAGCAGTTGGTGAAGCAGAGCCGCAAGCTGCCGCCCGAAGTGCTGGCGAGTCTGTCCGGCATCGAGGATCCCTCGCGTCTTGCCGACAGCGTCGCCGCGCATCTGTCGGTGCGCCTGGCTGACAAACAGAAAGCACTGGAAATGATCGATGTCGGCGCGCGCATGGAGTTGCTGATCGGCCTGGTCGAGGGGGAACTCGATCTGCAACAGGTCGAGAAGCGCATCCGCGGGCGGATCAAGTCGCAGATGGAGAAAAGCCAGCGCGAGTACTACTTGAACGAACAAATGAAGGCGATCCAGAAGGAACTGGGCGATCTGGAGGAAGGCGCCAGCGAGATCGACGAGCTGGCCAAGAAGATCGAGCAGGCCGGAATGCCCAAGCCGGTGCTGGCCAAAGCCAAGCAAGAATTCAACAAGCTGAAAATGATGTCGCCGATGTCGGCGGAAGCCACCGTGGTGCGCAACTACCTCGACTGGCTGGTGGGTGTGCCGTGGAAGAAGCGCACCAAGGTACGCAAGGATCTGCGCCTGGCGCAGGAAGTGCTGGATGCCGACCATTTCGGTCTGGAAAAGGTCAAGGAGCGCATCCTCGAATATCTCGCCGTGCAGCAGCGCGTCAACAAGATCAAGGGTCCGATCCTGTGCCTGGTCGGGCCCCCGGGCGTAGGCAAGACTTCGCTCGGGCGTTCGATCGCGCGCGCGACCAATCGCAAGTTCGTGCGCCAGAGTCTGGGTGGCGTTCGCGACGAAGCCGAGATTCGCGGTCACCGCCGCACCTACATCGGTTCGTTGCCGGGCCGCATCATCCAGAACATGTCCAAGGTCGGTACGCGCAATCCGATGTTCATGCTGGACGAGATCGACAAGATGGCGATGGATTTCCGCGGCGATCCCTCCGCGGCACTGCTGGAGGTGCTCGATCCGGAGCAGAACCACGCCTTCAACGATCATTATCTCGAAGTGGATTTCGATCTCTCCGAGGTGATGTGGATCGCCACCGCCAATTCGATGAACATCCCGGCGCCGTTGCTGGATCGCATGGAAGTGATCCGCATTCCCGGCTACACCGAGGATGAGAAAGTCGCGATCGCGCAGAAGTACCTGCTGCCCAAACAGATCAGGGCCGCGGGATTGCGCGATGGCGAGCTGAGCGTCACGGAACACGCGCTGCGCGACATCATCCGCTACTACACGCGCGAGTCCGGCGTGCGCAACCTGGAGCGCGAACTCGCCAAGATCTGCCGCAAGGTGGTCAAGGAATTGACCCTGGCCGAAGACAGGAAGGCCGTGCGCAAACAGGCCAGGCATGCGATGGAGCAGGGTGAAATCAAGCAGGCGGTCGCGATCGGCAAGACAGCCAAGGGAAAGAAAACCATCAAGGTCGATTCTGCCAATCTCGACAAGTATCTGGGCGTGCGCCGCCACAACTTCGGCCGCGCCGAGGAGCAGAACGAAATCGGGTTGGTGACGGGCCTGGCCTGGACTCAGGCCGGCGGCGACCTGCTCAGCATCGAGGCCACGGTGGTGCCTGGCAAGGGCAAGCTGATCCTGACCGGACAACTGGGCGACGTGATGAAGGAATCCATCCACGCCGCACAATCAGTGGTGCGCGCGCGCAGCGAGCGGCTCGGGATCGATCCGGAATTCCATAACAAATACGACATCCACGTGCACGTGCCCGAAGGCGCCACACCCAAGGATGGCCCGAGCGCAGGCATCGCGATGTGCATCGCGCTGGTGTCCGCATTGACGAAAGTCCCGGTGCGTTCGGAAGTCGCGATGACCGGCGAAATCACCTTGCGCGGCCGGGTGCTGCCGATCGGCGGATTGAAGGAGAAGCTGCTGGCCGCGCATCGTGGCGGCATCACCACCGTGATCATTCCGGAAGAAAACGAAAAGGATCTTGCCGACATTCCGAAAAATATCACCGGCGCGTTGAAGATCCATCCGGTGCGCTGGATCGACCAGGTGCTCGATCTCGCACTGGAGCGGCCGCTGGGACCCGCGCAGGCGCGCGATGAGCAGCACGCCGGCGAGAATGATGCCGCGCATGAAGGCGGACATGAAGCAGCCGACGAGAACGCGCCGGTTCGCCCGCATTGAGAAAGCCGGATGAGGGAACCGGGTATCGTGATTCCCGGTTCCCGTCGCGCTTGCACGCTGGCCGACAATATCTCCATCGCGACAACGCCCTGCGCGAACATCCTGTGGCGCGCTTTCGTTGAGGTGCAAAATCCGGTGCGGCAATTCCGATCGGCACGTCCCGTGCTAGCACCGCTGGTCACCCGCATGCGACTCGACGAATCGCTGAAATCCGCACCACGCCTTTATTGCACGGCCCCAAGGGCACTGGTATAAAGGCCCGGCCGCGATTCGCGCGTACATCGCGCATCGTGGTGAACGCAGTGCATCCCGATGGGGGCCCGACGCCGGTGTAGAAGGATGCGCTCCGTTGAGAGAATCAAACCGAACATTCCGCGGGCCGCTCGCCATCCAATGAGGGAGTTTCCATGAACAAAGCAGATTTGATTGCCGCCATCGCCGATAGCGCCAACCTGTCCAAGGCCGATGCGGGCCGTGCGCTCGATGCCACCACCGAGATCATCAAGAAGGCACTGAAGAAGGGCGACGATGTTTCGCTGGTCGGCTTCGGCACCTTCGTGGTGCGCAAGCGGTCGGCGCGTACCGGCCGCAACCCGCGCACCGGCGACACCATCAAGATCAAGGCGTCCAAGGTTCCGGCGTTCAAGGCCGGCAAGGCGCTCAAGGATGCGCTGAACTGATCCACCCGCACGCGCCGCTACGCGTAGGCGTCGCGGCGATGGGCGATTCCCTCACGGCCGATGCTTCCCGCATCGGCCGTGAATTTTTGAAGAACCAAAGAGCACAATCGAAGACGGCGATGCGGGATGCGTCGTCCCGCCACGCGTAGCGCGGCGGCGAAGCCGAATCCGGGCTTGTACCGGACCCGGCGTCTCTCGGCGAACCACGGACGGTTTGTCCGGGATCAGATGTGGGTGCTTAGCTCAGCGGTAGAGCGTCTCCTTTACACGGAGAGGGTCGGGGGTTCGATCCCCTCAGCACCCATTTCCACCCAGGCACTGAACAAATCTTGCTGACTGCGCACTCGCGCCATCCATGAGGTGCGCGCTGCGCGCCAGCTTCGCTGTTCTTGGCCGCCCCGGACGGGCGAGTTCGTGTGTGCCGAATCAGGCGCGCAACCAGGTTGGGCGTCGCGATCAACGCAGAAAGTAGAACGCGATTGGCGCGGCGGGCGATCCTTGGCTACCAAGCGGGTCCGAAGTTCCGCTTCAAGGCGGCTCTTGCCTTATAATCGCGGGCTTGTCCTTGAGCGACTGCGTGATTTCCCCATGCTGCAAACCCTGCGCGACAAACTCGGCGGCTGGCCGGCGAAGATCATCTTCGGGCTGATGGTGTTCGTGTTTTCGTTTTTCGGCATCGAGGGCTATTTCACTGCGCGCAACGAAACCTGGGTCGCAAAGGTGGATGGCCGCGAGATTTCCCAGCAGGATTTCCAGAACAGTTACAACCAGTATCGGCAGCAGCAGATGGCGCAGCCGGGCAATACCATGGAAGCGGCTGATTTCGAAAAGCCGGCGGTCAAGCGTGCCGCGCTGGATCGTCTGATCAATCAGCAGTTGCTGCTGAATCTCAATGACAAGCTGGGCGTGGTAGTGCCCGATTCCGAAGTACGTGCGCAGATCGCGCAAGTGCCGCAGTTCCAGGTGGACGGCCGCTTCAACGCCGATGCGTATCTCGCCACGCTTTCGGCGAGCAACAAGACTCCGCAGCAATATCAGGACGAAGTCCGTACGAGCCTGGAGCCGACCCAGCTCGCCGCGCCACTGGCGAACACCGCCTTCGCCACCGATGCGGAAGTGGATTCATATCTCAAGTTGCGCTTGCAGACACGCGACTTCCATTACATCGAACTGCCGGCGCCGCAGCCCGCCGACACACAGGTCAGCGATGCCGAGATCGCCGCCTGGTACAAATCCCATCCCAAGGACTTCATGAAGCCCGAACAGGTGTCGTTGCACTACATCGAGCTTGATGCGGCCAACATGAAGGGGGGCGCGACCGTCGATGAGGCGGCGTTGAAGGCGCGCTACGAAAAGGAGAAGTCGCGCTTTGGCACGGCCGAGCAGCGCGAAGCCGCGCACATCCTGATCAAGGTGCCGCCGAACGCCACCCCGGCGCAGCAGAAAGCCGCGCTCGCCAAGGCACAGCAAGTGGATGCGCTGGCAAAAAAGCCGGGTGCTGATTTCGCCAAGCTCGCGCAGGAATATTCCGACGACCTGGGTTCCAAGAACCAGGGCGGCGATCTGGGTTGGCTGCAGAAGGGCGATACCGATCCAGCGTTCGAGAGTGCGCTGTTCTCGATGCACAAAGGGCAGATTTCCGATCCGGTGCTGTCGCCCGAGGGTTATCACATCATCGATCTCGAAGATGTGCGCGCGGGACAGGTCAAATCGTTCGCGGAAGTGCGCGACCAGCTCGCCGCAGAGGCGCAGAAAGCCGAACGCGAGAGCCAGTACAGCGATGTCGCCGGCAAACTCACCGACCTGGTCTATCAGGATCCGAGTTCGCTGGCGCCGGCCGCCAAGGCGCTGGGCCTGACCGTGCAGACCACGCCGCCATTCTCGCGGCAGGGCGCGGACAGCGGCATTGCCGCCAACAAGGCGGTCGTCAAAGCCGCGTTCTCTGATCAGGTATTGACGCAAGGCAACAGCTCCGATCCCATTGATCTCGGCCCCAATCACATCGTGGTGATCCACATCGCCGATCATCAGCCGGCCGCGCCCAAACCGCTCGGCGAGGTGAGCAACACGATCCGCAACGACATCCTGCAGGCGCGCGCGGACACGGCGGCCAGGCAGCAGGCCGATGCGCTGTACGCGCAATTGCAGAAGAGCGCGGATCTGGATGCGGTGGCGAAATCCGCCGGCACCGAAAGCAAGCAGGCCAGTACGGTCGAGCGCGACAGCAAGGCGTTCGACCCGCAATTGCTGCAGGCGGTCTTTCACATGCCGCCGCCGGCCAAGAGCAAGCCGGTACCGGCTTTGGTGCCGCTATCGAAAAGCCGTTACGCGCTGATCGTGTTGAATGCGGTGCACCCAGGCGATCCCGCCAGCGTGCCGAAACAGGAGCGCGATGTGCTGCGCGAGCAGATGGCGCAGGTGATCGGCTCGCAGGACATCGACGGTTTGCTTGCAGCGCTGCGCGCGCACGCGAAAATAGAGATCGCTACCGATCGGATGTAGGAGCCTGCGCGCCGGCAATGCGGCGCGCAGCGCCGCCGCGATCGCGGGCACGCTCTCGTTCCTATTCGATCTCCAGCCCCGCCATGCCCAGCGTGTTGTAACCGGCATCCACGTAGGTCACTTCGCCGGTAATGCCGGAAGCCAGATCCGAGCACAGGAACGCGGCGGCGTTGCCGACTTCGTCGATGCTCACGCTCCGCCGCAATGGCGCGACGTGTTCCACATGTTCCAGCATCTTGCGGAAACCAGAAATGCCGGCCGCCGCGAGCGTCTTGATCGGACCGGCCGAAATCGCGTTCACGCGGGTTCCTTCCGGTCCGAGATTGTAGGCGAGATAACGCACATTCGCCTCCAGGCTTGCCTTGGCCAGGCCCATCACGTTGTAGCTGGCCAGCGAGCGCTCGGCGCCCAGATAGGTCAAGGTGAGAATCGCGCCGGCGCGGCCTTTCATCATCGGCCGCGCGGCTTTGGCCAGCGCCGCCAGGCTGTAGCTCGAAATATCATGCGCAATGCGGAAATTTTCGCGAGTCAGGCCGTCCAGGAATTCGCCGGCAAGCGCTTCACGCGGCGCGAAGCCGATCGAGTGGATCAGGATATCCAAACCATCCCAGTGCTTGTTCAAGCTTTCGAACAGCGAGGTGATCTCGTCGTCGCGGCTGACATCACACGGCAGCACGATATTGGAACCGAACGCGGCGGCGGCTTCATCCACCCGGCTTTTCAGCTTTTCATCGACATAGGTGAACGCGAGTTGCGCGCCTTCGCGATGCATCGCATTGGCGATGCCCCACGCGATCGAGCGATTGCTCAGGATGCCGGTAATCAGCGCGCGCTTGCCGTGCAGGAAACCCATGTCGTGCTCCGTGCCGAATCGGAAAACGCGATTGTAAGCGAGTCGCGCTCAGCAGGCTCGCGCAGGAGCGCTTATTGACGAGCTTGGCGCACCCGCGCGAACCACTCAGTCGGGCGCGGACAGGCGCAGCGTCATTCCCGGGCGAAGATTGTCGCTGGCGAGCCCATTCCAGGCGCGCAGGCTGCGCGCATCCAGGTGAAAGCGGCTGGCGATGGTCAGCAGGGATTCGCCGCGTCGCACCTTGTGCCGCGCGATCTTGCGATGTTCCGCCTGCGGCTGCGACGGTGTATCGGCTTCCTGCATGTCATGGCTGGATGCCAAGATGTCCGCGCCATTGGCCGATATCGCCGCGAGCAGATCATCGGCATTGGTTTGCGGCAGCAGCAGATGGTGCGGCGCGTCGGCGGGCACGCGGCTGCCGCGGTAACCTGGATTCAGTTCGCGCAGCCTGGTGAGCGGCATGCGCGCGAGCTTGGCGGCGCTGGCCAGATCCGCGGCTTGCGGCAGTTGCACCAGCGTCAGTTGCCGGTTGTCGTCCGCCTCGGGCAGGTCCACATTGAAACGTGCCGGATCGCGAATGATACAGGCCATCGCCAGCAGCTTGGCCAGATGATTGCGCGTGATCGCGCCCACCGGCAGATGCAGCGGCTGCTCGGTAGACGGTGGTTCGCGCTCGTCCAGCAAACCGATCATCTTGTACTCGCCCGCATTGAAAGCCATGTCGACCAGCCGCCAGTCGTGCAGGTCGTCATGGAACTCGGTCAGCATCTTCATCACAGCAGTGGTTGACGCGGCAGGGTCGAGCCGGCCGTCGTAACCGTGCGTCACACTGAGCCCGAACGCGCGCGCGGTCTGCGGCATGATCTGCCACATGCCGGCCGGGTCGCCATGCCGACCGGGTTCGGCCGGGTCGTAGCCACTCTCGATCATGGGCAGCAGTACGAATTCGCCCGGCACGTCGGCGCGCTCGGCGGCATCCTGCACGAACGTGAGTAGCGGCAGCGCACTCTGCATTTGCGCTTCGAATCGCGCCGGGTCGCGGGTAAAGCGGCGCGCCCAGGTTTTTACTTGCGGATCGAGATTGCAGTCGTCCAGCGCGAAACGCGCGCGCAGGCGTGTCCAGTTGTCGGGAGGCGGTGCGGGCGCGGGCAACGGCGCGATCGTCGGCTGCGGCGCGGGCGGCACGGCGATCGTCACCGGCGCGGATGACACAGGTCGCGCGGGTTGCTCGGCGCAGGCCGCGAGCAGGCAGACGATGCAGGCGAACAGCGCAAGCCGAATCGTACTCATGCGCGAAATCCGTCCTTTGCCGAGCGCAATGCGGCGAAGCGCGTCACCCGATCGGAAGCCCATGCGGCTTCCGGCAGCATTTCGGGACGGGTATCCATGGCATCCACCCGCAGGAACGGGTTGGCCGCGCATTCGTCCGCCAGCAGCGAGGGCAGCGTCGGCTCGCCGGCCTCGCGCAATGTTTGCGCCTGCGCGGCGCGCATCCGCAGCGCATCGTTGTGCGGCTCGATCCGGCGCGCAAATGCCGCATTGGCCAGTGTGTATTCGTGACCGCAGCAGATCCGCGTATCGGCGGGCAAAGCGGCCAGCCTGTCCAGTGAAGCCAGCATCTGTGCCGGCGTGCCTTCAAACAGACGACCGCAACCCAGGCTGAAAAGCGTGTCACCGCAGAACAGCAGGCCCTCGCCGTGATAGGCAATGTGGGTGCGGGTGTGTCCCGGCACGGCGATGACGTCGAATGCGGTGCGCGGCGCATCGAGGCTTGCATGTTCGCCGTCACGTAAACGCCGGTGCGCATGCGGGATGCGCTCATCGACAGGCGCATACACCGTTGCACCGGGATATCGCGCCAGCAATTCGCCGACGCCGCCGATATGATCGGGGTGATGATGGGTCAGGAGGATCGCCGTGAGCTGCAGGCCTTTCGCAGCCAAGGCATCCAACACCGGAGCCGCGATGCCAGGGTCAACTACCAGCGCCGTGCCGTGCTCTGGATCGGCAAGCAGCCAGATGTAATTGTCGGCCAGTGCAGGCAGGGGGCTCAGGCTCAGCATGCAAATCCTTCGCGGGCCCACGGGCAATGACGGGACTCTAACAGCGGTTTTTTCAGATGAAGTTAGCGACCTGTTAACGTTCAACCCGCGATCGCCGACAATGGTGGGGACAAAAGCCGCACCTGCCGGCCCGTCAAACTCGAATGACCTGGATCTTTCGCCTGTAACCCCTTATGCCGGAAAAAATTCCCAATTTGCAGGCCAGCCCGGCGTTCGCCGCTTTATCGGTCCAGACGGCTGCTGAATGTTTGTCGATGCTGGCCGGGGTGACCGGCACTCACGCCTTGCTGCTAGATGCAACCGACGACTCTCCACCGCAAATCCAGGGCTTGGGGCGCTGGACTGTGCTGCGCCTGTCTCAAGGCGGACACCTGCAAGGGCCGGTGCACGCGCAGATCGATGCGCTGCCCTTCAGCGATGACAGTTTCAGTCTGGTGCTGATCCGTCATCTCGCCGGTGCCGGCGTACCGCCGGAAGCGCTGGTCGGTGAAGCGGTGCGGGTACTGGCTTCGCACGGCCTGTTGCTGACCATGGAATTTCATCCCTGCTCGCTGTGGCGGCCGTGGCTGGCGAAACGGCGCCGTCATGGCGACACAGCCTTGCGGGAGGTGGCGCCCAGCCGCTGGCAAATTGCCCTGGGCGCGCGAGGAGTAACAGTGCGTACACAGCGGCGCTGCGGCGCGCCATGGCCGCGTGCGCAGGGAACGCGCGGCTTGCCACGCTGGGTCTGCGAATTGGCCGGTGCGGTTTACCTGCTGAAGGCGCGCAAGCGTGACGAGAGCGGGGTGGTACAACGCCTGCAATCCAAACGCACGCGCGCGGCGCGCGAGCAGGTGCCGTGGGCTTCGGGCGCGCAGAGAACACACGGATGAGTGGCCCGAAAAGCTGCTGCGCTGGTATTTGTACGCGATCCCTGCGTGTAAAAGCAGCCAACCCTGGCTGCACTAACAAGAGCGCCTACTGCCGGCGGTGTTCGGAATCCTCATCTACTGCGGTGTACATTCCGGTTCCTGCGCGCTCCGACGGCGCGCGACTTGCCTTCGCTCACGACGCTTTTCCAGCCGCTCATGAGTGAACCGAACGCGGTTGAGGTATTCACCGATGGCGCCTGTCTGGGCAACCCGGGCCCGGGCGGATGGGCCGCGCTGCTGCGCTTTGGCAAACATGAAAAACTGCTCGCCGGCGGCGAGAGCGCCACCACCAACAATCGCATGGAGCTGTATGCGGCGATCGCCGCGCTGGAAGCCCTGAATCGCGTTTGCGTAGTCGAGCTCAGCACCGATTCGCAGTACCTTCGCCAGGGTATTGAGCAGTGGGTGCCGCGCTGGCGCGCCAATGGCTGGCGCACGGCCGATAAAAAGCCGGTCAAGAACCAGGATTTATGGGAACGGTTGGCGTTGGCGGCGTCGCGACATCGGGTAAGCTGGCGCTGGGTTTGTGATCACTCCGCGCACACCGAGAACGAAATCGTGGATCGAGCCGCGCGGGATGCGGCCAAAAAGTTTCAGGAACCAGGTTGAACCCAATGCGGCAGATTGTGCTGGATACGGAAACCACCGGTCTCGAAGCCGGTCGTGGCCATCGGATCATCGAGATCGGCTGCGTCGAGTTGGTCGAGCGCCGCCTCACCGGGCGGACGTTCCATCGCTATCTCAATCCCGATCGCGCGATCGACCCCGGCGCGATCGCGGTGCATGGCATCCGTGACGAATTCCTGCTCGACAAGCCGCGCTTCAGGGAAATCGCGCCTGAATGGCTGGAATTCATCCGCGACGCAGAACTGCTGATCCACAACGCGGCATTCGACGTGGGATTTCTGGATGCCGAGTTGGCGCTGTGCGGCGAGACGCACGGCCGCGTCAACGATCATGCACGCGTGCTGGATACGCTTGGCGTGGCGCGCGAAAAATATCCAGGCCAGAGAAACACGCTTGACGCGCTGTGCAAGCGGTTGGGAATCGACAACACCCACCGCGAACTGCATGGTGCCTTGCTGGATGCGCGCCTGCTGGCGGAAGTGTGGCTGGCGATGACCACCGGTCAGAGCGCGTTGGGCTTTGCGCAGGACACGCCGGCGGCCGCGGCGACGACAACGCCAGTTGCCAAGCCGGTGAACACTCGGGTCTTGCGCGCCGATGCGCAGGCGCAAACCGCGCATGCCGCCCGGCTTGCGGCGCTTGCCCAGGCCAGCAAGTTCGGCAGCTTGTGGGCCCGGCTGGAAGCGGAAGGCGAGGGCGCTGTTGTCGCGGAAATCGCTTAACGCACGCGCACCAACAGCACGGTGATGTTGTCGCTGCCGCCCGAATCCAACGCGGCCAGGACCAGATGTTCGACGCATTCCTGCGCGGCCAGCTCGCCGCGCGCGAGCACGGTGGCGATCGCATCGTCGTCCACTTCTTCGGTCAGCCCGTCGCTGCAGATCAGGAATTGCATGCCCGTTGCCAGCTTGCCGGCGCGGGTTTCGACGTGCAGTTGTTGCGGGTCGGTGATGCCCAGCGCCTGCGTGACCATGTTGCGATGCGGATGGTTGCGCGCCTGCTCGACGCTGATCACGCCCTGCGCCACCAGTTCCTGCACGTAGGAATGATCCTGCGACAACTGGTTCAAGCCGTGGCTTTGCCAGAGATAGACGCGACTGTCGCCGACCCACGCCACTTCATAGGTGTCGTCCTGCACGCGGAGCGCGGCGATGGTCGTTCCCATGGGCAGAGCCTCGCGGCGCCGCTGCGACAACGCGATGATCGCCTCGTCGGCCGCGCGAATCGCATCGGCAAGGTTGCTTCCGGAACCTACTTCGCGCACCAGGGTGTCGCGTGCCACCGCGCTTGCGACTTCGCCGTATTCGTGGCCGCCCATGCCGTCGGCCACCAGCCACAAGCCCAGCGTGCCATCGGCCCAGTAGGTATCCTCATTGTGCGCGCGGCGCAGCCCGACGTGGGTGGCATGTCCGAATTCGATCATTGCAGGTGCGTGAGTTCGCGCGGCATGACGAAGCGGACGTTAGCACGCGCGAGCGGTGAGTGCGATCCAGCGTGGCTTGCCGCGACGGTTCACGCGTTTCCAGGAAAGCCTAACCCGATGTTCGGTGAGCCGATGGATCTGGCCGATTGCGCACGCGTTTGCAGTTCTGGTTCGCGAATTTGTCAAACCCGGCAGGCTCTTCACACCACCACCGTGCAGAAACGCGAAACGCCCACAGGGGCGTTTGCATGTATGGCGGAGAGGGTGGGATTCGAACCCACGTTACGGTAAAACCGTAAACCGGATTTCGAATCCGGCGCATTCGACCACTCTGCCACCTCTCCGTATGCTGTCGCCCGGCTACCAAGTTCGCTCCCGGCAAACTTGTCGCCCCTCTCTCCGGACAGCCGCCAATGATAAGAGCGCGGCGCGCGGGCTGGCAACCACATCATGCGTCGAGGTGACGCCACTGGTAAGCTGCGCGGCCCCAGACCGCGAAGCAGTCATGAGTCTGATCTCCGTCCCCGTCTCCTTTGGCGAGCTGATCGACAAGCTCACCATCCTCGAAATCAAGTCCGAGCGCATCGCCGAGTCGGCGAAGGTCGCCAATGTGCGCGAAGAGCTGCAACTGCTGAGCGACACCTGGCGCGGCAATTCGGCTTCGGCCACCGACATTTCCAGCGAACGTGCCGAGCTGAAGCGCATCAACGAGACGCTTTGGGAAATCGAGGACGAGATCCGGCTGAAGGAAAAAGCGCGGGCCTTCGATGAGCGCTTCATCGAGCTGGCGCGCGCGGTGTATCACACCAATGACCGCCGCGCGGCGGTGAAGCGCGCGATAAACGAGAAGCTGGGTTCGCGGCTGATGGAAGAGAAGTCCTACCAGGATTACGCGGCGCCCTAGCAGCCTGCCTGCAGGCGACAGGAGCGATCGGAACAGCGATCGCTTGCAAGCAAGCTCCTGCAGAAGCCGCGTTGTGCCTGTTCGCGACCCTCGCCAGCGTGCCGACGGCGAACACCTGTCCGCCGACTCGACGATGGGCAATGTGGCGGGCGATGCCCGCCTACTGCGCGCCGTAACGGATCAGCGCTTGCAACCGTTCGATCACGTCTGCAACCTCGATCAGATCCATCACGCCCGGATATTCGATCTTGGTGCCCCAGGGGATTTGCGAAGCTGGCTTGTGCAGGTATTTGCGCGCGGCTGCGTCGTAGCGGTCCACGCACCAGCGGCGATCTGAATACGGCCCGGAGCGCGCGGGATTGCTGGCAGCGTGCAGGCCGATCACCTTCGCGCCGGTCGCATTGGCCATGTGCATCGGACCGGCGTCGGGCGTGAGCACCGCGAAGGCGCGTTGATACAGCGCCAGCGCGCGTTTCAGGGTGTCGCGGCCGATCAGATCGAGCGGTTGTGTTGTCATGTGGCTGCGAATCGCGTCGCCCATCGCGCGCTCGACGGCGTTTGGGCCGCCACACAGCACCACGCGCAACCCCAGCGCGCGCGCCGCATGGTCGGCGACTGCGGCATAGCGTTCCGGCCGCCAGTTGCGCAGCGCATGACTGGAGCAGGGCGAGATCAGCAGCACGCGCTCGTCCTCGCGCCATTGCCGCGCGGCCCACGCGCGCGCTTCGTCGGGAACCGGAATATCCCAGCGCACCTCCGTCTGTTTCAACCCGAGCGGCTCGATGAAGCTGCCGATCGCGTCCAGCACGTGCTGGCCGCTGCGCGCGGGAATGCGTTCGTTGACGAAAAGGCCGTGTCCATCCTTGGAACGCGCTTTGTCATAACCGATGCGACGATCGGCGCGCACGGCGAGACTCAGCAGGTTGGCGCGCAACGCGACCTGCATGTGCAGCAGCGCATCGAAGCGGCGTTTTGCCAGCGCGTTTCGCATTGCGCGGTAACCGGCAGCGCCGGCGGCTTTGTCGAACACCAAAAACTCCACTCCCGGGATATCTCCAACCAGCTTGCATTCGAGCTTGCCGATGATCCAGGTCAGCTTCGTCTCGGGAAGGCTCCGCTGCAGCGTACGCACCAGCGGCACCACGTGGGTGACGTCGCCCAGCGCGGAGGTGCGCAGCAGACAAAGCGTTGCGGGCAGTGAGCTTGGTGACATGCGGGCCTTGCTAGACTTGCGCGGTGATCATTTCGGAACTCCAACCCCGGCAGGAAGCGTCAACCGACGCCCGCATCCGTGCGGCCGGCGAAGGTGCGATTCTGTTCGAGGCCGGGCTCGCCGTCCAACCCGACGCGAATTGGTTTGATCCGGAGTATTGGCACGCGCAAGGCAAGCTGCTTGATCAGGCACGGGGCGGGCGCGGCAGCGTGGTGTTCGCGGAAACGGCCGTGGGCACTTGCGCGCTACGTCATTACCACCGCGGCGGTATGGTCGCGTCGATCCTGGGCGACCGTTATTTGTGGGCCGGCCGTGAGCGCACGCGCGGCTTTGCCGAGTTCCGGCTGCTGGCTGAACTGCAGCGGCGCGGCTTGCCGGTGCCGGCGCCGATCGCAGCGCGGTACATACAAGGCGGCCTGCATTACACCGCCGACCTGATCACGCGGCGCATCGAACGTGCGCGCACCTTGGCGGAATGCCTGCAGGCGCGAGAGCTGGATGCTGGCTTGGCCGCACGCGTGGGTGCGCTGATCGCGCGTTTCCATGCCCAAGGCGTGGATCATGCCGATCTCAACGCGCACAATGTGCTGATCGGGCCGAATGGCCTATGGCTGGTGGATTTCGATCGCGGCAGAATCCGTCGGTCACAAGGGGGATGGCGTTCGGGCAATCTGCGCAGGCTGCGGCGTTCGCTGCTGAAGCTTGGCGCATGCGATCGCGACGAGGCAATGCTCGATCGCGAACTCTGGACGCCGTTGATGCGCGCGTATGAGGATGCGTACGGGGGTGCGCGATGAGCTATGCACTGCACGTGTTGGGCGCGGGCGCCGCGCAAGCCGTGGAACTGGGGTCCGCCGGCGCGGTGCTGGAACGCGACGGCGAGCCGCTGCTGCTGATTGATTGCGGGCCGGAAACGCTGACGCGCTATCTCGATGCTTACGATGCCGCGCCGTGCGCGGTCTACATCACCCATGTGCACATGGATCATGTAGCCGGTCTCGAACGTCTGTTCTACCGTGCGTGGTTCGATGAATCCATTCGAGGCAAGGTCAAGCTCTACGCACACGCCGCATTGGTGCCGCTGCTGCAGTCGCGGGTGGCCGATTACCCGAACGTGGTCGCGGAAGGCGGCGTCAACTACTGGGACGCCTATCACCTGATCGCATTGTCACGGGGCTTCTGGCACGGGGGATTGTGGTTTGACGTATTTCCCACGCGCCATCACGCGCCCAACACCTCGTTCGGGCTGGCATTGCCGGGATGCTTTGCCTGGACCGGGGATACCCGGCCGATTCCGGAGATGCTCGCGGCACATGCGCGCGGCAATACGCTGATTGCGCACGATTGCACGCTGCAGGGCAACCCCTCGCACACCGGTCTGATTGATCTGGAACGCGAATATGACGAGGCATTGCGTTCACGCATGCTGCTCTACCACTACGCCAGTGCGGATGAAGGACGCGAGTTGATGCATCGCGGCTATCGCGTCGCCGAACCCGGCATGCGCTATCCGCTGCACGCGCCGGATCCGGTGCGCGTGGACGCGGGCTAAAAAGAGGAGAGCGGCTTGAAAAGCGTTGCGAGCGAAGACAGTTTGTGCGCCGGGGCGCAGGAAGCGGAATGCGCAGGTCAGTACATGAGCATTGCGAGCACCGCTGACGCGCAACATGTCGGGCGCCGTGGCTTTGCAAGCCGCGAATGATGGGAGCGCCGATTCCATTCCTGATGCAGCGGGCCACCGCGCCGGCGGACGCGCTGGGTCGTGCGCTCGCGGATTTGCGCATTTCGGTGATCGATCGCTGCAATTTTCGTTGCCCCTATTGCATGCCGGAAGAACAATATGCGCAGGATCACGCCTTCCTGCGCGCGCGCGAGCGGCTGTCGTTCGACGAGATGGAACGATTGGCGCGCATCTTCGTGAGCCTGGGCGTGCGCAAGTTGCGCTTGACCGGCGGCGAGCCGCTGTTGCGCCGCGACCTGCCGGAGCTGGTCGCGCGGCTTGCTCGCGTCGACGGCGTGGAAGACCTCGCGCTCACGACCAATGGCGCGTTGCTGCCGCGCTTCGCACAGGCGCTGCGCGAGGCAGGCTTGCATCGCATCACGGTGAGCCTGGACAGTCTCGATCCGGAAACTTACCGGCGGATGGCCGGCGACCGCGGTGAGGTCGGGCAAGTGCTCGCCGCGATCGCAGCGTCCGAGCGTGCCGGTTTTGGCGCGCTGAAGGTCAACTGCGTGGTGCTGCGCGGCGTCAACGAGGAAGGCGTGCTGGAACTGGTGGAACGCTTTCGTGGCACACCGCATGTGTTGCGCTTCATCGAATACATGGATGTCGGCACCTTGAACGGCTGGCGTGCAGAACGGGTTGTGCCCAGCGAGGAATTGCGCGCGCGCATCCATGCGCGCTGGCCGCTGGAAGCGCTGCCGCGCCAACTGCAAAGCGATACCGCGCGCCGCTGGCGGTTTGCCGATGGTGCAGGCGAGGTCGGCTTCATCAGTTCGGTGAGCGAACCGTTCTGCGGCGATTGCTCGCGCGCGCGGCTATCCGCGGATGGAAGGCTCTATACCTGCCTGTTCGCGCGCACCGGACACGATCTGCGCGGGCCGTTGCGCGCCGGTGATTCGGATGACGCGCTGCGCGCGCGTATCGCGGGTCTCTGGAGCTTGCGCGGCGACCGTTACAGCGAGCGGCGCGCGGAACTTCGTGCCGCGGGCGTTCTCGAACATGTGGAGATGTTCAAGATCGGTGGGTAGGAGCGCGTTTGGCCGATACGGGCATCGGCAAACGCTCGAACGCCCGCGACGTGATGTCGCGGGCCGGAGCGACTTGACGAGTACCAGCCTGTGCGAGTCTAGTCGCCGATTCCAATGCGTCCGAGAGCTGCAATGGCCAGCAAACGAACTCTCTCTCATCTCGATGCGTCCAATCGTCCGCGCATGGTGGATGTCGGCAACAAGGATGTGACCGCGCGCGGCGCGACGGCGCAGGCGCTGGTGCGCTTTCCGGCCGAGGTTGCGCGTGCGTTGCGCGAAGGCGGCATGCGCGGCAGGAAAGGCCCGGTGATTGATACCGCGATCATCGCCGGCACGCTGGCGGCCAAACGCACGCACGAGCTGATCCCGTTCTGCCATCCGTTGATGATCGAGCGCTGCGCGCTGTCGGCGGAGTTCGTCTCCGACACCGAACTTGCGATCCGCTGCGAGGTCGCGGTGTTGCACAAGACCGGCGTGGAAATGGAAGCGCTGACCGGCGCAAGCATTGCCGCGCTTACTGTTTACGACATGTGCAAGGCGCTGTCGCACGAGATCGTGATCGCGGAGGTGCGGCTGCTGGAGAA
>Ga0134128_10003055_pt1 | contig 20474 bp, 20 predicted proteins | sample KB31754_FD_96462 | JGI IMG/M metagenome (GOLD analysis project Ga0134128, IMG submission 96462) | Terrestrial soil microbial communities with excess Nitrogen fertilizer from Kellogg Biological Station, Michigan, USA - KB3-175-4 | ecosystem: Environmental > Terrestrial > Soil > Unclassified ...
CCTGATCCTGCATGCCGACCATGAACAGAATGCCTCCACCTCTACGGTGCGCCTTGCCGGTTCGACCGGCGCCAATCCGTTTGCGTGTATTTCCGCCGGTATTGCCTGCCTGTGGGGACCGGCGCATGGCGGGGCGAATGAGGCATGCCTCAACATGCTGGAAGAGATTGGCGATGAGTCGCGCATTGGCGAATACATTACGCGCGCCAAAGACCCGGATGATCCTTTCAGGCTGATGGGATTCGGTCACCGGGTATATAAAAACTTTGATCCGCGCGCAACGCTGATGCGCGAAACCTGTCACGAAGTGCTGAGTGAACTGGGTTTGCGCGATGACCCTTTATTCAAGCTTGCGCTCAAGCTGGAGAAGATCGCTCTCGAAGACGAATTCTTCGTTACCAAAAAGCTTTATCCCAATGTCGATTTCTACTCGGGCATCGTACAGCGGGCACTGGGTATTCCTGTTTCCATGTTCACCGCGATATTCACCATGGCTCGTACCGTGGGCTGGATCGCCCAGTGGAGCGAAATGATTTCAGACCCCGAGTACAAGATCGGCCGTCCGCGCCAGCTCTATACAGGCGCCAAAACGCGCGAGGTGATTCCCATCGCCTCACGCTTGTAGACGGATTGCCAGACGACGAGACCTTTGGCCATGCTGAAGCAGTTACACGACAATTCGCCACTATTCGGATCAAATGCGTCCTTCGTGGAGGGGCTTTACGTAGCGTATCTGCAGGAACCTTTATCGGTTTCTGCGGAATGGCGTGAATACTTTGACACGCTTCAAAAGGGAGAGGTCCCGGTCGAACCGGGCAAACGCGCTGCTCAACCCGCTGCCGTTGCCCAGGGCGTCGAAACGATGCGGGAAGAACGCCTGCTCACTACCGAGCGCAAGCAGATAGCCGTGCTGCAAATGATAAATGCGTATCGCTTCCTCGGTGTGCGCCATGCCGATCTCGACCCTCTCAAGCACTACGATAAACCGCACGTTCCTGAGCTCGACCCAGGCTATTACGGCCTGACCGAAGCTGACATGAACAGGGTATTCGGAACCGGCTCGTTATTCGGTCCGCCTCGCGCTTCACTCAGGGAAATCCTGCAGACGCTGCGGCAAACCTACTGCGGCAAAATCGGCGTCGAGTATATGTATATCACCGATACCGAGCAAAAACGCTGGATACAGAACCGCATCGAGGGTCCGCGTGCGCAGCCCGATTTCGAACCGGAATATAAACGGCACATTCTGGAACGGCTCAGCGCGGCGGAAGGCCTGGAAAAATATCTGCATACACGGTATGTGGGGCAGAAGCGATTTTCCGGCGAAGGGGGTGAGAGCATGATTCCACTGCTGGACAATCTGCTCCAGCGCGCAGGCCACATGGGCGTGCAGCAACTGGTGATCGGCATGGCGCACCGGGGCCGCCTCAATGTATTGGTCAACACACTTGGCAAGCTGCCGGCCGACCTGTTCCAGGAATTTGAAGGCAAGCATGCGCAGGATCTGACCGAAGGCGACGTCAAATACCACCAGGGCTTTTCCTCTGCGGTTTCCACACCGGGTGGCATCATGGGCCTCTCTCTGGCCTTCAATCCCTCTCATCTTGAAATCGTGGATCCGGTAGTTCAGGGGTCGGTACGTGCGCGCCAGCACCGCTTGCAGGACAGGGATGGTGATCTGGTGCTGCCCGTGCTGCTGCACGGCGATGCCGCGTACTCCGCCCAAGGGGTGGTAATGGAAACATTGAACCTGTCGCAGACGCGTGGCTACGGCACCGGCGGCACGGTGCATGTCATTATCAACAATCAGATCGGTTTCACGACCTCCGATCCCCGCGATGCCCGCTCCACGCTTTATTGCACCGACGTATCGAAGATGATCGAGGCGCCGATTTTCCATGTGAATGGGGATGATCCGGAAGCGGTCGTCATGGTGACCGAAATCGCGCTCGATTTCCGCATGCAGTTTCACAAGGATGTGATCGTGGACATGGTCTGCTACCGCACGCTGGGCCATAACGAGCAGGATGAGCCGATGGTCACCCAGCCGCTGATGTATAAGATCATCGGCCAGCATCCCGGTACGCGCAGGCTTTATGCAGACAGGCTGGAAGCGGAAGGTGTGATCGATGCCGGCACGGCCGATCACATGGTAAAAGCATATCGGGATGACATGGACGCGGGGCGCAATCCCGACAAGACCATTGTCTACGGCTATAAATCCCCCAACTTAGTGGACTGGACGCCGTTTCTGAAAGAAACCGCCTGGGATGCAAAAGTGCCCACCGGATTGCCTCTGGCCGAACTTCGCAAGCTGGCAGAGCGACTCACCGATATCCCGTCGAAATTCAAGTTGCATTCGCGCGTGGAAAAAATCATCTCCGATCGCCGTCTGATGGGGGAAGGAAAACTGCCATTGGATTGGGGCATGGCTGAAAATCTTGCTTATGCTGCCCTGTTGAATGACGGATATCCAATCCGCATTTCCGGGCAGGATTCGGGACGCGGTACGTTCTTTCATCGTCACGCGGTCCTGCACGACCAGAACCGTGAAAGGTGGAGTGAGGGGACGTATATTCCATTGCGCCACATCAGACCGGACCAGCCGGATTTCGTGATAATCGACTCTGTATTGTCCGAAGAAGCGGTCCTTGCCTTCGAATACGGCTATGCCACAGCCGCACCCGATGAATTGGTGATGTGGGAAGCGCAATTTGGTGATTTCGCGAATGGCGCCCAGGTGGTGATCGACCAGTTCATCGCATCGGGCCAGGCCAAATGGGGCCGCTTGTGCGGACTGGTAATGATGCTCCCGCACGGCTACGAAGGCCAGGGGCCTGAACATTCTTCCGCCCGGCTGGAACGTTATCTGCAACTGTGTGCGCAATACAACATCCAGGTATGCGTTCCAACCACGCCTGCTCAAATGTTTCACCTGCTGCGCCGCCAGATGGTGCGGCCGCTGCGAAAGCCTCTCATCATCATGAGCCCGAAAAGCCTTTTACGCCACAAGGAGTCTGTATCCAGCCTGGAAGATCTGGTCGACGGCGGCTTCCGGAACATCATTTCCGACGCGGAAGAGCTCGATCCGAAGAAGGTGCGGCGGCTGATCGCCTGCAGCGGAAAGGTTTACTTCGATCTGGCGGCACACCGGCGCAAGAACAAGATCGAGGATGTCGCCATTATCCGCATCGAACAACTGTATCCGTTTCCCCATGACGATTTCCAGGCGGAGGTCGAGCGCTATCCGCACGCCCGAGACATTCTCTGGTGCCAGGAAGAGCCCCGCAATCAGGGTGCGTGGCACCGCATCCAGCACTACCTGCTGCGTCACAAGCGTCCGGATCAGGTTCTCGGGGATGCGCTGCGCCCATCGTCGGCGTCCCCCGCTGCGGGATATCTAGTGAAACACAACGAGCAGCAGAACGAGCTGATTGTGGCTGCGTTTCGCGAAAGAATCTGAAAATCTGGAGGCAGAGGAAGAATATGCGCGTCGATATCAAAGTTCCTGCGTTATCCGAATCAGTAGCTGAGGCGACGCTCCTTTCCTGGCATAAAAAAGAAGGTGAACGTGTTGAGCGTGACGAAAACCTGATCGACGTCGAAACCGATAAAGTCGTGATGGAGCTGCCAGCCCCCGCCACAGGGATACTGGCGAAAATCATCAAGGGAGACGGAGCAACGGTGACTGGCGGCGAAGTCATCGCAACAATAGATACTGAAGCAAGTGCGGTAGAGGACAACACCCCCCCAGCTTCAGCCGCAGCCCCAACCAGATCCAAAGCAACCGAATCCGAAACAACGCGTTCTGCCGCCGAAGCCAGACCGGTCAAAAAAGGGGCAGAAGCCGCTCCGCCTTCCGCAACTGCCCCGGCTTCCACAACTGCTGCGGAAACTCCGGGGATGATGCCTGCCGCGCAGAAGCTGGCCGCACAGGAAAATCTGACGCCGGAAGAAATTCGCACACTCAAAGGCAGTGGTCGCGATGGTCGCATCACCAAGGAAGACGTGGCGGCTTATGTAGAGCAAAAACGCTCGACAGCCAATATCGCCCCCTCGCCTTCTCCTGCGGTTCCGCAAGCTCCGGCAACTCCACCTGCCCCACCCGTTTTACGCGCCCCTGAGCCCGCGCCGCGGATGGCTGAAGATAAGGCTGAAGGGAAACGCAGCGAGAAAAGAGTGGCCATGTCGCGGCTGCGCGCCCGCATTGCAGAGCGTCTGGTACAGTCGCAATCCACCGCAGCCATCCTTACCACATTCAACGAAGTCAACATGCAGGCGGTCATGGATTTGCGCGCCCGCTACAAGGACAAATTCGAAAAAGAGCATGGCGTCAAACTTGGTCTCACGTCATTCTTTGTCAGAGCGGCGGTGGCGGCGCTCAAAAAATTTCCCATCGTCAACGCTTCAGTGGACGGCAACGATATCGTCTATCACGAATACTATGATATCGGCATTGCGGTGAGCAGTGCGCGCGGGCTGGTCGTGCCCATCATTCGCAATGCGAATTCCTTGTCGCAGGCGGAAATTGAAAGGCAGGTCACTGATTTTGGCCGCCGCGCGCAGGACGGCAAACTGACCATCGAGGAATTGACCGGGGGCACTTTCTCGATCACCAACGGCGGCGTCTTCGGTTCGATGCTTTCCACCCCTATCATCAATCCCCCGCAGAGCGCCATTCTTGGCATTCACGCAACCAAGGAGCGCCCGGTGGTCGAAAACGGCCAAATCGTGATTCGTCCGATGTGCTATCTGGCGCTATCCTATGACCACCGCATCATAGACGGGCGGGAAGCTGTACTTTCCCTGGTAGCGATGAAGGAAGCGCTCGAATATCCCATGAGCCCCCTGCTTGAGAGCTGAGACTGCGCGGGCACATGCCTGCGCAGCTTGCATCTTCCGTTTTGCATTCCTTTTGCATTCCTTGCTTAAACAATAAAGAGAAAATATGTCTCAATTTTTTGATGTGGCTGTAATCGGCGCCGGTCCGGGTGGTTATGTGGCGGCAATTCGTTGTGCGCAACTGGGCCTTAAAACTGTTTGTATCGATGAATGGAAAAACCCGCAGGACAAACCCAGCCTCGGCGGAACCTGTTTGAATGTTGGCTGCATCCCCTCAAAGGCGTTGCTAGAATCCTCGGAAAATTACGAACGCGCCGCCCACAAGTTCTCTGCTCATGGCATCAAAGTAGAGGGTCTGTCCGTGGACATTCCGGCGATGATAGGTCGCAAGGACAAGATCGTAGCAAACTTTACCGGCGGCGTTGCGATGCTGCTGAAGAAGAACAAAGTCGCATCCATGCATGGGCGCGCAGCGTTGCGCAAACGCAGCAAGGATAACGAAGCCAACCGTGAACTCTGGCAGATTGAAATCAGGAATGGAGACAAAGTGGAGACTGTTGGGGCCCAGCACATCATCATCGCCACCGGCTCAGTGCCGCGTCAATTGGCCTCTGCGCCAGTGGACAATGAACGGATACTGGACAATGCAGGGGCGCTGGCGCTAACCGAAACGCCGAAACGGCTGGGAGTGATCGGCGGAGGTGTCATCGGTCTCGAAATGGGAAGTGTATGGCGCAGGCTGGGTGCAGAGGTCACCGTTCTCGAAGCATTGCCCGGGTTTCTGATAAGCGCGGACGAACAGGTGGCTAAGGAAGCGCGAAAAATCTTCACCCGGGAACTGGGCCTGGTTATAAATACCGGTGTCAAAATAAGCGGCATTACCTCGGGACAGGATAACATTACCGTCGAGTATTCCGATGCCGATGGAAACTCGCAAAAACTCGAGGTGGATAAACTGATTGTTGCCGTCGGGCGTGTACCTAACACTACCGGACTGGGTGCAGAAAACGTGGGATTAAAGTTGGACGAGCGGGGATATATCGAGGTGGATTCCCACTGCCGCACCAATCTGCCTGATATATATGCAGTGGGAGATGTGGTGCGCGGTCCCATGCTGGCGCATAAAGCGTCCGAAGAAGGTGTGGCGGTTGCAGAAATGATTGCGGGACAGGCAGGTCATGTGAATCTCGACACAATCCCCTGGGTTATCTATACCTCACCCGAAATCGCCTGGGTGGGCAAGACAGAACAGGAGTTGAAAGCCGCCGGGATAGAATATAAAGCCGGACAGTTCCCCTTCATGGCAAACGGACGTGCACGCGCACTGGGAGAAACCGGTGGATTCGTCAAAGTGCTCGCGGATGCAGGTACTGATCGTATTCTGGGTATTCACATGATTGGTCCTTACGTCTCCGAGTTGATTGCCGAGGCTGTAGTGGCAATGGAATTCGCGGCGAGCAGTGAAGATATTGCGCGCATTGTCCACGCGCACCCTTCCCTGTCCGAAGTCGTGCACGAGGCTGCACTGGCGGTGGATAAACGGGCGATACATATTTAAGGAACCACTGCCCCGAAGTGATGGATAAGCTCAAGCGAATGGCAACTTCCGGAGGGTTCTCTTTTACTTGCCTTTCCGTTGACTATCCCCTGCCTATCCTGCTGACCACCTTCCAGAAATCTCTCGGTTCGGTCACTGTACCGGTGTTGTGGGATGAGTCAGCCGAAGTGCGGTCAGCCTCCGTAAGATGAAGGTCCTGTGCCTTCATCTCCTGCCTGAGCTTGTGCATCATGAATGGCGACGGGTTGCTGCCCGGCCCCTGCGTTTGCGTCTGCTTCCGCTCCACCTGTTCCTGGGCAACCCTCGTCTGCCACAGGTATTCCAGCTCGGCAATGCGCTCCCTTACCGGCACCTGTTCCAACTGAATCCGCGCCTCCACCTCACGCTCTATTTTTTTGACATGTTCGGCAGCAAGACAAACACACTCGGTCAACTGCAGCGCTTCCGTCTCCAATGCGGATTTGCTCGACTCGCACTCCGCGAGAAACCGGGAAGGAATCCATCCCAGATAATGCAGCCGCGTGCGGAGCGGGTGAGACAAGCGCCAGTTGCATAACTGCCGGTGAGCCGCCCGTGCTTCCGTTTTGGCGCGCCGCAGTCGTTCCGACAAGGATTCGAGCATCTGCCGCGCAGCCAGTACCTGATGTTCACGCTCCACCAGATCGCACACCTCCAGCGGCCGCAGTTCCGCTATCAAGGCTCGCAATCCCGAGCTTGTGAGATGCTCCAGCTTCTGCTTCTTTTTTTTGCCTGAAGTTACCATGGACCCATAGTACCTTCGACCTTAAAAATGCATCTTGATGCTGGCCTGATAGAACTCATTGGATACATCGCCCTTGAGATCAGCGCCAGCGGCGAAGCGCAGAGCGAGGTGCATGGGTAGCGCGAACTCGATGTAAGGGCCGATCCAGTTGTAGAGCGTACCGGGACTGCCTTCAATCCGGTCTACGTGAAATCGCAAATGCTCCCAGTGAACACCGACAGAATTGATCGGGACATTTTTGAAATTGAACAATGCCGGCTTTACACCGATGTTGATCCAGTTATGGATGAAATCCCTGGCGCGCTCATCACGGATAGCGGCATAGTAAGCAAGATACGCCTGCCCGGTAAAGAATCCATTGTCATAGTTGAAGGTGATGCTCGGCACTACGCCTTCGGCAGCGCGAATGCCTCTGCCGACGATTCGGCTGGAAAGCAACGCGCCGTTGAGAATACCGAACTGCGGATTGATGCTCAATGTGTCATTGAAAAGGCGAAAATTCAGACCCATTCCGACTTCAGTCCATAATCCGTTACCGCCCGCGTCCACCTGCATGCCGTTGGGGCCGGCAACCACCCGGCTGCGGCCGAAGTTGGGACTTGTCCAGAGCCAGCTATAGAAAGTGAAGTCGATGTTGTCGGCGACTTCATAACCGGCATCGAGTATGGTCTGGAAACCAAAGAACGAGTCCTGCTTCAAGGTCACGCCACCGTGAAATTTTTCCTTGTCGAAGCCATGATCTCTGTCATGAGCAGCCTGCCATCCGCCTTCTGCATGCCCCTTCATATGAGCCACGCTGGCTTCTTTGATCTCCTTGACTTCGGATTTCCTGGGCTCCCCCTCGGTTTGCGCAAAGGCTGGATGCGCAGCGCCAGAGGACGGCGCCCTTTTCAGATTCACGCCCCCATGATGCCCCTTGCCGCGCACGTTCTGAGCCTCCTGATTCTCCAGGCGTCCTTCCAGCTCAGCGATTCTCGCCTCCAGCAGTTCCAGTTTCTTCCTGAGCTCGTCTTCTGTTTGCGCCAGTGCCAGTGCGTTGGATGACATAAAGGCGGCGCCGAGAAACAGACAAAGGCTCAGATACTTCTTCATTCCCCTTGATACAATTGTGTTGACCCTGCTACTTACTTCCGGTAGTACTGACATTTATAGTTCGCTTTCTTGTTGTATTGACGTTGAATTTTGTACTTGTTTGCAAAGAACCTCACGAAGTGTGAATCTCTTGTGAACCATATGTGATGAGCTTGTGAAGTAGATGTGAAGTATACGTTATGAATATGTGAGCTAAATGTTGTAGTTTTGTGAAGAAATTGTGAATAAGTTATCGTGAGCCGAGTCTTGGTAAGTGCGCTAGCACTTCATCCGCATCTCATCTTGTCCAGCAATTCCGGAAATTCTGACTTGCCAGAGCCATTTCCCGGAGCCTGCTGCTGAAATCCCGAGGTTGTCATTCGTCCTTGAATTGTCGGACAAACCGGCTCGATGACTTTTGCGGTAAAATGCGGCCTTTGCGAATTTCTTCATGATGAGCATCACCATCGCCCTTTCCAAGGGACGGATTTTTGACGATACCGCCCCCCTGCTGAAAGCCGCGGGAATTGTCCCGCTGGATGACCCCGAAACATCACGCAAGCTGATCCTCGGCACCAATCGCGATGATGTGCGGCTGATCATCGTGCGTGCTTCGGATGTCCCGACCTATGTGCAATACGGCGCGGCGGACATGGGCATCGCAGGAAAGGATGTGCTGCTGGAGCATGGCGGCGCGGGCCTTTACCAGCCTCTCGATTTGAACATCGCCCGCTGCCGCATGATGGTGGCTGTACGCAGTGATTTTGACTATGAGTCCGCGGTCCGCCGGGGCGCGCGGGTACGAGTGGCCACGAAATATCTACAGACGGCGCGTGAACACTTCGCGGAAAAAGGGATGCACGTCGATCTCATCAAGCTCTATGGGTCAATGGAGCTTGCTCCCCTGGTAGGATTGGCGGATGCAATCGTGGATCTGGTTTCCAGCGGTAATACGCTTAAGGCGAACAATCTCAAGGCTGTCGAAGAAATAATGCCGATCTCATCCCGGCTGATCATCAATCAGGCAGCATTGAAATTGAAGCGTCAGGCAATACAGCCGATGCTGGAAGCCTTCTCGGCTGCAATTACCCTCCCTACACCTCTGTCGTCTCCTGACCCCCTTGGAGCAGCAACCTGAGCGGCGCCTGGAACTGCAACTGCAAACCATTCCCCCATCCCTTATCTGCTATCGCTTATGATTTCGATAAAGAGACTGTCTTCTGCCGATACCGAATTCGACAGGGCGCTGTCGGAGCTGCTTGCGTTTGAAAACGCCCAGGATGCAAAACTGGAGGCTGCTGTCGCAGACATCCTTGCAGATATCAGGATGCAGGGAGATAAAGCCTTGCTGGAATACACACTCCGTTTCGATCGTCTGGATGCAAAATCGGCGGCGAATCTGGAATTGACCCGAAAGCGCCTGCAGCAAGCTCTCCATAACCTGCCTGCCGAGCAACGTAACGCCCTGGAGCACGCCGTGGAACGGGTCCGCGTCTATCATGAGAAACAGCTGACGCAATCCTGGAGCTACGTGGAGCCTGACGGGACGCAACTTGGGCAGAAAATCACTCCTCTCGATCGCGCCGGCTTATATGTTCCCGGCGGCAAGGCATCCTATCCTTCGTCAGTACTGATGAATGCAATTCCTGCCAAAGTGGCAGGAGTGGGCGAACTCATCATGGTGACACCCACTCCACAGGGCGAAACAAATGACCTGGTGCTCGCTGCTGCGGCCATTTGCGAGGTTGACCGGGTTTTCACCATAGGCGGCGCCCAGGCCGTGGGCGCACTGGCATACGGCACCCACACGGTGCCCCGCGTGGACAAGATTGTCGGCCCGGGAAACGCTTATGTGGCAGCAGCCAAGCGGCATGTTTTCGGTGTGGTAGGCATCGATATGCTCGCGGGACCTTCCGAAATTCTGGCCATCTGCGATGGTAAAACAAATCCGGACTGGATTGCCATGGACATGTTTTCCCAGGCAGAGCATGACGAGTTGGCTCAGGCGATTCTGCTGTCACCCGATCTCCATTTTATCGAAGCAGTTGCTGCGAGTATCGTCCGGCAACTGGAAGCGATGCCGCGCAAGGAGATAATCCGGGCTTCGCTCGAAAACCGGGGCGCCTTGATTCACGTGCGTGATCTGGACGAAGCCTGTGAAATCGCCAACCGCATTGCGCCCGAACATCTGGAGCTGTCAGTAGAGCAACCGGAAAAGTGGGTGAAAAAAATAAGACATGCGGGCGCGATTTTTCTGGGGCGCCATACTTCAGAAGCCCTGGGAGATTATTGCGCAGGCCCCAATCACGTCCTGCCTACTTCCCGCACGGCACGCTTTTCGTCGCCCCTGGGAGTATACGATTTTCAGAAACGCAGCAGCATTATTCAGGTATCGGAGCAGGGATCAGCGAAATTGGGCGCAATTGCCTCTGTCCTGGCCCATGGCGAAGGGCTGCAGGCCCACGCAATGTCAGCAGAATATCGTTACACAAAAAAATAGCCCTTGAGAAAAATTGAGAACCTCTCCCGGGTTCATCCCGGTATTGAACGCTCTATGGTCCGGCCGGCTCCAGGCTCAAGGAACTATCGACATCCCGCCTCACAGTGGTGACAAATAAACCTGAGGTAATTAACTCGGCCATGAGGTAGAATTGGCTGTTATGCCTTTTTCCCCTGATCAGATCATTCGCCCCGAAATTCTCGCGCTTTCCGCTTACCACGTGCCCCCCGCGCGCGGAATGATAAAGCTGGATGCGATGGAAAACCCTTACACGCTTCCCCCGGAATTGCGCGATGAAATCGCGAGGCTTGCAGGTGATACGCCGGTCAACCGCTACCCCGACCCCGATGCAGCGGCGCTCAAAGCAGCGTTACGCGAGGCATTGAGCATCCCGGAGGGGATGGATATCATGCTCGGCAACGGTTCGGATGAGATCATCCAGATTATTGCTTTAGCATGTGGGAAGCCGGGCGCGGTATTGTTGAGCGTGGAGCCTGCATTCGTCATGTTTCGCATGATTGCCACTTTTGCTTCGATGAATTACGTTGGTGTCCCATTACACTCCGATTTTTCACTCGACGCGGAGGCAATGCTTGCCGCAATTGCCCGGTACCAGCCTGCGGTCATCTTTATCGCCTATCCTAATAACCCTACTGGCAACCTGTTTGACGCCATTGAAATCTCACGTATTATTGACGCTGCTCCCGGCATGGTGGTCATCGATGAGGCTTACCATGCCTTCGCCGATGAGAGCTTCATGGACAAGCTCGCGCACCATCCCAATCTGTTGCTGATGCGCACACTTTCGAAGCTGGGGCTGGCTGGCTTGAGGCTGGGCTTGCTGGCAGGAAAACCGGAATGGCTGAGGCAACTGGAAAAATTGCGGTTGCCGTATAATGTGGGAATCGTTACTCAACGGATTGCAGAGAAATTACTGGAGCACCGTGAGGTCCTGCTGCAACAGGCGGCAGCCATCAAGATTGAACGTTCATCGATGAGCAGGCGACTGGCGAAATTGGAAGGTATCGAGGTTTTTCCGACGGATGCGAATTTCATCCTGTTTCGCCTGAACCAGGATCATAAAGCAGGCCAGGTGTTTCAGGAACTCAAACAACATGGCATATTAGTCAAGAATCTGGACGGCGCTCACCCATTGCTCAAAAACTGCTTGCGGGTGACCGTGGGCATGCCTCATGAAAACGCGCAATTTCTGGCGGCCCTGCAAACTTTGCTCATGAAGATTGAAGCAAAAGCCTGACGCCCCTATCCCGATTTTCTTATTGCAGCTTTATTCGATTTATTTTACCTGATTCCTCGCATGCGTCACGCCCAGGTCAACCGTAATACGCTCGAAACCCGCATCAACCTCAAAGTCAATCTGGATGGAAGCGGAAAGGCAGTGCTGGCTACAGGGGTGCCGTTTCTCGATCATATGCTGGATCAGGTGGCGCGTCACGGAATGATCGATCTCGAGGTTTCAGCCGAGGGAGATTTGCATATCGACGCTCATCACACGGTGGAAGATATCGGCATCACTTTTGGGCAAGCGTTCGCCCAGGCCGTTGGGACCAAGAGCGGCTTGCGCCGCTACGGTCATTCCTATGTGCCGCTGGACGAAGCCCTCTCCCGGGTGGTGATCGATCTCTCCGGCCGCCCCGGAATGGAGTTCAATGTCGAGTTTGTGCGTGCGCGTATCGGCGAATTTGATGTCGATCTCATCAGCGAATTTTTCCGGGGTTTTGTCAACCACGCCATGGTTACCCTGCATATCGACAACTTATCCGGCACAAATGCGCATCACCAGGCGGAAACCATATTCAAAGCGTTCGGACGCGCGCTGCGTATGGCAGTGGAAGCGGATTCACGGGCAGCGGGCGCGATACCTTCCACCAAAGGCACCCTGTAATTTCCCATATTCATAGATGCGGTATGACTGATATTGCAATTGTTGACTACGGCATGGGGAATCTGCGTTCCGTAGCCAAAGCACTCGAACATGTCGCCCCCGAGGCTGTCATCGCTGTCACCAACAATCCTGAAGTAGTGCGGAAGGCGGAGCGCGTGGTCGTTCCCGGACAGGGCGCCATGCCAGACTGCCTGCATGAACTGGACCGGCGCGGCTTGCGCGAAGCCGTGAGGGATGCGGCCGCAAACAAACCATTCCTGGGTATCTGCATCGGTCTGCAAATGCTGTTCGACAGTAGCGAGGAGGGCAATGTATCCGGCCTCGGCATCGTGCCGGGGAGGGTGAAGCGTTTTCCCTCAAGCAAAATGAAAGATGAAAAAGGGCAGAAGCTCAAGGTGCCGCACATGGGTTGGAACCAGGTCCATCAGGCGGTTGAGCATTCCCTCTGGAAAAACATTGCCAATGATTCGCGCTTTTATTTCGTGCACAGCTACTATGTCGAAACCGCTGACGCCGATTCGGCGGGCTACAGTGCTTATCCCTTTCCTTTTACTTGTGCGGTGGCGAAAGATAACATTTTTGCCGTTCAATTCCACCCCGAAAAGAGCCATGCGGCCGGCCTGACGCTCCTCGATAACTTTGTCCGATGGAAACCCGTTTGAGAAACGTTAGAAGGTTCGTGCCGCTACGAATTCTGAAACTCAATTCATTTATTCATCCTGATTCAAAATGCTTATCATTCCCGCTATAGATTTGAAAGACGGTCACTGTGTACGCCTGAAACAGGGTGTGATGGAAAACGCCACCGTATTTTCTGAAGACCCCGCCGCCATGGCCAGGCATTGGCTGGATCAGGGCGCCAGAAGACTGCATCTTGTGGATCTGAATGGTGCGTTTGCGGGCAAACCGAAGAACGAGTCGGCAATCCGCGACATTGTAGACGCTATTGGGGACGAGATTCCGACTCAACTCGGCGGCGGCATACGCGATCTGGAAACCATCGAACGTTACCTCGATGACGGTATTACCTACATCATCATCGGCACAGCGGCAGTAAAAACGCCGGGATTCCTGCACGATGCGTGCAATGCTTTCCCCGGCCATATCATGGTCGGGCTGGACGCAAAGGATGGCAAGGTGGCGGTCAATGGCTGGTCCAAGGTGACTGGGCATGACGTGGTGGATCTTGCAAAAAAGTTCGAAGACTACGGCGTGGAGGCAATCATCTATACCGATATCGGGCGCGATGGCATGTTGAGCGGTGTAAATGTCAAGTCGACCCTGGAGCTGGCCAGGGCCCTGACGATTCCCGTCATTGCCAGTGGCGGCGTGAGCAGTCTTGATGACGTCAAGGCACTGTGCGAGATCGAACCGGAAGGTATTGCAGGTGCAATAACGGGACGCGCCCTTTACGAAGGGGCACTCGACTTCAAGGCAGCCCAGGAACTGGCGGATGAGTTAAGCACCCAATCAAGCCCCAGGGATACAACAGTTCTCTTTTGATGAAACACCCTATCTCATCCGGTCATACAAACTGGAGCAATTCCTGTTTCGGATCATTCTTTTTTCTACACGACAACTCCTTCAAAGAAAAGCTCGACTCTTGCGGATCCAGAGCGCAAGGAGGGACAAAAGCAGCTAATCCGCCTAGCGGAGGCTTACAAACTTTGTGGTTTTTAGCGGTATCCAGAGGTGTCTATGGGACTTGCCAAGCGTATCATTCCCTGTCTTGACGTTACAAACGGGCGTGTTGTCAAGGGAGTCAAATTTGTCTCGCTTCGAGATGCGGGAGACCCCATCGAAATAGCGCGCCGCTATGATGACCAGGGAGCGGATGAGCTGACCTTTCTCGATATTACCGCGAGTTCCGATGACCGTGATCTGATTCTCCATATCATCGAAGAAGTGGCAGCCCAGGTATTCATCCCGTTGACGGTGGGCGGCGGTGTTCGCAAGGTGGAAGATGTACGTCGTCTCCTGAACGCGGGAGCTGATAAGGTAAGCATCAACACTTCGGCCATACAAAACCCCCAACTGGTGGCTGACGCCGCGGGCCGTTATGGCTCTCAATGTATTGTCGTGGCGATAGACGCCAAGCGGGCTGGACAAGGATGGGAAGTGTTCACGCACGGGGGGCGCAAGCCTACCGGGCTGGATGCAATCGAATGGGCTAAGAAAATGCAATCCTTCGGAGCTGGAGAAATATTACTGACCAGTATGGACAGAGACGGTACGCGAGATGGGTTTGACCTGGCGCTGACCCGTGCGGTGTCGGACGCGGTGGATGTACCGGTGATTGCAAGTGGCGGTGTAGGCAATCTGCAGCATCTGGTTGAGGGAATCGTGGAAGGTCATGCCGATGCCGTGCTGGCTGCAAGCGTTTTCCACTACGGCGAATATACCGTTCGCCAGGCCAAGGAATATATGTCACAACATGGTATTGAAGTACGACTATAGTAACAGGATCAATCAAACTCCCGCATATTCATGTCTGACACATGGCTCAACAAGGTGAACTGGTCTGCGGATGGCTTAGTGCCGGTCGTGACACAGGATGCAACCAGCAATAAGGTATTGATGGTGGCCTGGATGAATCCCGAGGCATTGAGACTTACCGTGCAAACAGGGGAAGCCCATTACTGGTCACGTTCGCGCAAAAAACTATGGCATAAAGGTGAAGAATCCGGGCACGTGCAGAAGGTAAAAGAAATCCGGCTGGATTGTGATGAGGACGTCCTGCTGCTGGTGGTGGAACAAGTCGGAGGGGTTGCTTGTCATACCGGCAGACATCATTGCTTTTTCAACAAACTGGAACAGGGCCAGTGGCTGGTGACCGAACCCGTCATCAAGAATCCCGAAGAGATATACGGGCAGCGATGACCGATCCTGATATTCTTTTTCGCCTTGCCGAGACCATAGAGGCACGTAAACAGTCCGATCTCCATGCTTCTTATGTGGCGAAGCTGCTGCATGAGGGGCGGGACAAGATTCTGAAAAAGATTGCGGAAGAATCAGCGGAGGTTCTGCTGGCATCGAAAGATGGGGATAGCGCGCACGTGGTGCGCGAGACGGCGGACCTCTGGTTTCATTGTCTGGTGTTACTGGCTCATCATAACCTGAAGCTGGAGGATGTGCTGGATGAGTTACGCCGGCGGGAAGGGGTTTCGGGGATTGATGAAAAAGCTGCCCGCAAAGCAGGCGGAGTAACGGGACAGGCAGGATAACCAGGGCAAGCGACCAGGACAAGGGAATGGACAGTTGTATTTTTTGCAGGATCGTGCGGGGAGAAATTCCGAGCGAGAAAGTGTATGAGGATCCCCGCGTTTATGCATTCCATGATATCCACCCGGCGGCGCCGGTACATTTCATGCTGATACCCAAACTGCACATCAACTCTCTGGCAGACGTGGAAGATGTCCATAGCGCTTTGCTCGGTGAGATGATGGTGCTGGTGCCCAGGCTGGCAAGGGAACAAGGTTGTACGGATGGTTTTCGTACGATAATCAATACCGGACGAGTAGGCGGGCAGGAGGTACATCACCTGCACATCCACATCCTTGGTGGCATGGAACGCCTGCCGGGGATGATTGCTCGCGGGAAGTAAAGGGTAATGAGCGAAGGATAAGGGATAAAGGAGGAATAATGGGATCATTCAGCATCTGGCATTGGCTGATCGTTCTGCTGATCGTTGTTCTGGTATTCGGTACCAAAAAACTCCGTAATCTGGGAAGCGATCTGGGTGGCGCAGTGAAGGGCTTCCGTGAGGGTGTAAAAAGTGCAGATGAAGAGGAGATATCTGCACCTAATCACACCGAGGCGCGGATTATCGATGCCGATATCAAAGATAAGGCTCAGTCGAAATCCTGAGTGGATAGCGTCAACAAGATGGTGGCAGCTCGACGACTCGGCGAGCGAGGAGTGAGGCTGCCGCTATTGATCATTTGATCGAGCCGTTATTCTTGCCAAAATGTTCGATATCAGTTTCTCAGAAGTTCTGGTCATCGCGGCAGTCGCACTGATCGTGATAGGTCCGGAACGACTCCCTAAAGTGGCGCGTACGCTGGGACATCTGTTCGGGCGGGCGCAGCGCTATGTCAACGACGTCAAGAGCGATATTCAGCATGAAATTGAACTGGACGAACTGAAAAAATGGAAAGCTTCAGTGGAGGAAACGGGTCGTTCAATCGAAAATTCGGTACATACCGAGCTGGATAAGTTCCGGGAAACGGTAGAAGCAGGCGCTGAGGCTTCCGCTATGCCTCCCCCTGCTACTGCCCCTTCTGCGGCAGAACCTTCCACGCCCCCACAAAATTCTTCTCCGACTCCAGTCGGACCTGCGCCGCCGGCTCAATCAACGGTGAATTCGAACGCACGCGGAACAGATGTAAATCGCGAGCACGAAACTGCTGAATAATCCCGCCTCCCGGAGGACTTGCTCAGGAATCGATTGAACGAATGCTTGTCCTCATCCGCGCTGTACTTCACCATCGACAGTCGGTATAAGTGTATCGGTCTAACCTTTCCCGTCCACCTTCCATCACATGAGTGCCGACGAAACATTTATCTCACATCTGGTCGAGCTTCGGGCCAGACTGCTGCGGGCGTGTGCAGGTATTCTGCTCGGCTTTTTGCCCTGCGCCTACTATGCCCGTGAGCTTTATTCGTTATTAGCGCAGCCTCTGCTCGAAAAACTTCCCCAGGGGGGGCAGATGATCGCAACGGAAGTGGTTACGCCATTCTTTGTACCCATGAAAGTGGCCATGATGGCCGCTTTTATCATTACCCTGCCCCATACCCTCTATCAGATATGGGCATTCGTCGCTCCCGGATTATATTCTCACGAAAAGCGCCTGGTACTGCCACTGGTGCTGGTGAGCAGCATTCTGTTCGGCTGCGGCATGGCTTTTGCCTATTTTGGCGTCCTTCCCCTGGTGTTCGAATTCATTACGCATTTTGCGCCGGAAGGCGTGGCAGTGATGACAGACATCAGCAAATACCTGGATTTTGTGCTGACCATGTTCATCGCGTTCGGCATCACATTCGAGGTACCCATATTCGTCGTGATACTGGTTCGGATAGGCCTTGTTACCATTGAAAAGCTGAAGGCGATGCGCCGCTATGTTCTTGTCGGCGCTTTTGTCGTCGGCGCGATATTTACGCCGCCGGATATCGTTTCCCAATTCATGCTGGCGGTGCCGCTCTATCTGCTGTATGAACTTGGGATATTGGCCGCAGGAATCATCGGACGTTCGGAAACTCCGGCCGTTTATCAGGCTGCGGGCGGTCCTGATACGAATTCCCCTTCCGAGCAGACCGAAACAGGGGAAACAAAAAGGAGCTGAGTTACTGCTCGGGAAAACAGCTCGTTTTCGTTCGGATAATTTCCAATCTCACGCCATAGTCACTGCGCTATCCTCTACAACCGTTTTTATTCCAACTCCTCGGGCTCCTGAAACTGCTCCTGAGGCTGGGGCTTTGGACGTTTTCCAACCTTGATCTCGATTGCCTTCTTGTTCTGGTTACGCATGACTGTAACGGTCGCCATGTTTCCGGGAGGTAATGCCGCTACCAGATTGAGCATGCCGGATGAATCGGTTACCTCTTTTCCCCCTACTCCTACAATAATGTCACCTGGCTTCACTCCGGCGCGGTCTGCGGGCCCTCCCTTGAGCACGCCGGCAATCAGCGCTCCGCTGGTAGTCGGCCGCTTGAACGATTCCGCAAGTTCCGGCGTCATATCCTGCACTTCCACGCCGATCCAGCCACGGGTCACGCCTCCTGTCCGGATGATCTGCTCCATGATCTGCTTGGCCACACCTGCTGTAATGGCAAAGCCTATCCCAAGTGATCCTCCCGTTCTGGAGACTATCGCGGTGTTGATGCCGATCAGGTTACCCGATGCATCCACCAGTGCACCTCCGGAATTCCCCGGATTGATGGCGGCATCGGTCTGAATGAAATTTTCAAACGTGTTGATACCAAGGTGAGTTCGTCCGAGTGCGCTGATAATACCCATCGTTACCGTCTGGCCCACACCGAAAGGATTACCGATCGCAAGGACAATATCGCCGACCAGCGCATTGTCGGAGTATCCGAAAGTTATGGCTGGAAGTCCTTCCATATCTACTCTTACCACTGCAAGATCGGTTTCGGGATCGGAGCCGATGACCCGCGCTTTCGTTTTTCTGCCGTCCGCCAGCGCAATCTCGATTTCATCCGCCGCTTCAATGACATGATGGTTCGTAAGGATATATCCCTGCGAACTCACGATTACCCCGGACCCGAGGCTGGCAGCACGCCGGCTTTCGGGTGATTCGAAACGATCTCCGAAAAAACGCCGGAAGAAAGGATCCTCCATCAACGGATGGGGTGCAGCCTTGATTTCCTTGGTAGTGAATACATTCACCACCGAGGGCATGGCCTTTTTCGCCGCGCTACTGAAGCTCCCAGGGGCAGGCTCGCCCTCTGCCTTGCGTGACTTGTCAGCCGGAGCTTCCTTTATGGTTACAACAGCACCATCGCCGGATTGCCAGGGTAATATATCCGGGCGTAAAGTCGAAACGACAAACAGGGCTGCCAGAACTATCGTGGTAGCTTGTGCGAAAACTAGCCAGAACTTGTGCATAGGTTGAGAGATGTGGAATCAGGGATAAAATAGCAGCATCGATTTTAAATCATAGACGAATGCGACTGGATGAGCAGCGATGCAAGTGAATGACCTCGAAGCCTATTTGAACCGATTGCTCGATACTGCAAAATTTCATGATTATTGCCCAAACGGGCTGCAAGTGGAAGGGCGACGCGAAGTGCGGCGACTGATAAGCGGCGTAACGGCGTCGCTCGATTTTCTCGAAGCTGCCATCGCGGCTCGAGCCGATGCCATCCTGGTGCATCACGGATATTTCTGGCGCGGTGAGAATCTCTGCCTGACTGGAATGAGGCGGCGGCGCATTGCGCTGCTGCTGGCGCACGACATCAGCCTGCTCTCCTATCATCTGCCGTTGGATGCTCATCCCGAACTGGGCAACAACGCGCAGTTGTCCCGCAAACTGGGTCTGCGGGAAACCAGTCGTTTCGGGGAGCAAGGTATCGGGATGTTTGGAACCTTGCCATCGAACGTATCGAACCTGAAAGAATTACGGGTAAGTGTGGAACAGACTCTCTCCCGTACACCGCTGGTCATAGGCGACGATGCACGGCTGGTAAAACGGGTGGCGTGGTGCACCGGCGCCGCCCAGGATTATTTCGGTGACGCCATCGATCTCGGCACAGACGTGTTTATCACCGGGGAAATTTCCGAGCGAACCGTACATCTTGCGCGCGAATCAGGCGTTGCTTTTATTTCAGCCGGGCATCACGCCACCGAGCGATATGGCGTGCAAGCCCTGGGAGAGCACATTTCTGAAAAATTCGGCATCAGCCACCAGTATATCGATATCGACAACCCCGTATGAGGTGGTGTGAAAAAACAAAGCGGCGAAGGTTGCTTGTGGCTTTGTGGCTTTGTGGCTTTGTGGTTGAATACTCGCCTCACAAAACGGTTCTCAGTGGCACCAGAAAGAGTCCCGGTACTGGTGCTACCGGTTTATATAAACCAGCAGTACAGTATGACCATAATAATTTTAAGATCGCTAGAGGTATTCCGTCCTGAAATCCGGCTGTTTCAAGGGGTTTGACGTATTTCCGAACGGCAGCAGGCAGGAATTGCAGGTCCAGACACAACAACATCATTACGGAGTAAAGGAGAGAAGCAGATGTTAATGAAGCCTTGGCTGAGGCTGGTTACACTTGCGTGTGGAGTGCTGTTTGCGGGCGCCACGTGGGCTAACTTTCC
>Ga0134128_10003056_pt1 | contig 20470 bp, 20 predicted proteins | sample KB31754_FD_96462 | JGI IMG/M metagenome (GOLD analysis project Ga0134128, IMG submission 96462) | Terrestrial soil microbial communities with excess Nitrogen fertilizer from Kellogg Biological Station, Michigan, USA - KB3-175-4 | ecosystem: Environmental > Terrestrial > Soil > Unclassified ...
ACGACAGGTCTGCAATGGTCGGTTCCTCCGTGGCGAGCCAAGGGCGGTCCGCGAGATGAGACTCCATGAACCGAAACAGACGCCCCGCGATTGCAGTAGCCCGCACGGGATCGCCCTCATCACGCCATACCGCGATCGCGCGTGCCAGAGCAGGACCGTGCTTGACCTCGCTCGAGCCTATCGACAACCAACGCTGCACGTGTGAGGCCGCGACGGGCTCCTCCGGCAGCCAGTGGCTTGCGGGTGCATAGCGTTTCACCAGATACACGAGAATCGCGTTGCTGTCGGCGAGCACCAGCGCTCCATCCTGCAGCACGGGTACCTGACCGAGCGGGTTGAGACGCAGGAACTCGGGCGAGCGACGCACCTCGTTCGGCGCATCCACGAACCGGTAGGGAAGCTCCAACATGCCGAGCATCAGGAGCACGCGATGGGCGTGGCCGGATAGGCGGGTGCCGTGCAGGATGATCTGGGGCTCGCTCATGGGTCTCGCTCCGGATATTGGGCCGACAGCCATTCTATTCTTGCGGAAGCAGGAGTAAATCAGGCATTCTCGCAAGAGATAATTCCGGAATTAGGAATAATACGGTGGACCGACTGGATGAGCTGGCGGTACTCCTCGCCGTGTTCGATCAGGGGAGCCTGGTTGCCGCGGCGCACCGGCTGCGAAGGTCGCCACCGGCCATCACTCGGGCGCTGGCCACTCTGGAGGCGCGCGTCGGCATGCGCCTCGTGGAGCGGACCACACGCCGGATCGCCGTGACGGAGGCGGGCCGCGCGCTCGCAGAGCAGGCGCGAGCGCTGTTGAGCGGCTACGCCGCGGCCGTCGCCGGCAGCGCACCCACTCCGGTTCGGGGGCTCATCCGCGTCACGGCGCCGGTGCAGTTCGGCCGGCTGCACGTGGCGCCGCTCGTCGTCGACTTCCTCGATGCATTCCCGGAGAGTCAGGTCGAGCTGGTGCTCCACGACCGCAACCTCGATCTCATCGAGGAAAGGATCGATCTGGCTGTCCGCATCGGCGTGCTGTCGGAATCCTCACTCCTCGTGCGGCGCGTGGGAGAGGTGCGTCAGATGCTGGTGGCAAGCCCGGCTTATGTGGCACGACGCGGCGCGCCGGAAAAGCCTGCCGACCTCGCGCGGCACGAGACCATCTTCGGCACTGCGACGGCGGGGCTGATCGAATGGCGGCTCGGCTCCGGCGCGCGTAGCGCCGGTGTTCGGCTCGCGCCCCGCTTCCTGGTCAACGACATCGAAGCGCAGCTCGTGGCGGCACGGGCCGGTCGCGGCATCGCGCGCGTGCTCTCGTATCAGGTGGTCGATGCGCTGGCGAGCGGAGCTCTGGTGCGCGTGCTCGAGGCGTTCGAGCCGCCGCCGATCCCCGTGCAACTCGTGACGGCGAGCCGCACACACATGGCACCCAAGGTGCGCGCATTCCTGGATTACGCTGCGGAGCACCTCGGTCGTAAGACATAACGCCGCGCCAGCGCGGGGGTGGCGCAATCGTGATCCCGTCAGGACGAAGTCATGCCTGAATTCTGTGACGGCCGTCACGTCGAGAAAACTTACACCTTCCGAGCGGTGCCCCGAGCCACGGCCGCCGCTCGAGGCCGTCCAGCCGCCTTCTACCTGCGTGCGCACCGCAATCTGTGACGCAGGTCCTGTCGGCGACCCTTACAGCCCTCGCGGCAGGACGCGGCGCGAAATGGGTGGCGCGTGCCTAAGTCACTGAATAAATGAAAGTTTCAGCTTAGGCATGGGTATTGCAAAGATCCATGCACGCCCCCGCTCATAGATGCGGCGCGGCGCTGGAGAAAAGGTCGCTCATGAAAGCTAAATACCTCAGTCTTATGGCCGTCGTGGCAGGATGCATGGTCGTGCTGCCCGCCTATGCTTCACTGCAGGCCGACGGACTCACGTACACCCTGACCGCGTTCGCGACACCGAACCCGCACGTCGACACCCTCACCCTGACGATCTCCGGCATCAACGGCTCCTCGGATACCGAAGGCGGCCGTTATGGGGTGGCTGCGTTTGCGTTCAGCAATCCCACGGGTTTTGCGGAAATCACCTCAGCGCCCAGCGGATTTGACCTGATGTCCGGCGGGCTGAGCTCGGGAGGCGGAGGTGGCTGTGACGGGCACGGCAACTTCACTTGCTTTCAGAGCACACTGCCGATCAGCCAGTCGAGCCTGGCTGCAGATTCGTCGTTGAGTTTCAGCTTCGCGGTCCATCTCGACGACTATTCGTCCGCGGCAGCCGCCGCTGCGACCGCTTATCAGGATGATTTCAAAATCAGCTGGGATGGCAGCAAGAGCAAGAACTACCACTTCAACTGGCAGGATCCGACCGACGGCGGCAATTTCAAGAGCGGCTACGATCACGTCTCGCAGAACATCGTGATCGATTCCGGACCGCCTGCGCATGCGGCACCGGAGATCGACCCGGCGAGCGCGACGGCTGCGCTCACCTTCCTCATCGGTGGTCTCGCCGTAATGCGGGGACGGCGCCGCCCCTCCTGAGCAGTCGGCTCATCGCGACATTCGAGGCCCGGGCGGAGCGATCCCCCGGGCCTCGACTTTTTCCGTGGCTCGAGCCGTGTGCACCACTGCCGGGGGGCTGCGTTCATCACGTAGAGCGGTCGAGGGACCGCAGCGGAAGCTCGTGATGAGGTTCACCACATGCCCAGAGTTGCTTCGCGTGTGCGTCGGCTAGCGGTCGCCCTGGGATTCTCACTGGCGCTCGGCGGTTGTGTGGTCGCGCCAGCCCCCTATTACGGCGGTGCGGCCATCACCCTGGCCCCGCCTGCCCCGCGGGTGGAGTACTACGGCGCTGCGCCATATCCCGGATATTTCTGGATCGGCGGCTATTGGAGCTGGGGCGCCGGCCGCTATGTCTGGGTGCCGGGCCGCTGGGCTGCTCCCCGTCCCGGATATGGCTGGGTCCCGCGACATTGGGTCCGTGGACCTCGCGGGGGCTGGCACCTCGCCGGAGGCCGTTGGGCACGCCGCTGACGGTTGGAGGCGCCGTAGCGAGGAGTCGCTGATCAGCCGCCTCGTCCCTGCCGCCTGAGCGCCGAGGGCGGCGCGCCCAGCACCCGCAGGAAGCTGCGCCGCATGCGCTCCGGGTCACCGAAGCCGCAGGCCGCGGCCACGTGTTGGATGGAGGAGCCGCCGCTCTCGAGCGCGGCACGTGCCGTATCCACTCGTAACCGCTCGACCGCCTTCGCCGGCGCGGTTCCGATCTCCTCCTTGAACGTCCGTGAGAAGTTTCGCGGACTCATGCAGCTGACGCGGGCGAGATCCGTGATGCTCAGGCGGTCACGAAGATGACCCCTGATGTGATCGAGCAGCGGGCCGAAGCGGCCATCCGGCCGATCCATGGCGAGGAGCGGCGAGAACTGCGACTGGCCGCCGGGCCGGCGGTGATAGACCACGAGCTGTTGTGCCGTGCGCCGCGCGATCTCCTCGCCCAGATCTTCGCCGATCAACGCCAGCGCGAGATCGATGCCGGCAGTGATGCCGGCCGAGCTCCAGAATTTTCCATCCTGTACGAAGATCCGGTCGGCGTTCAGGCGCACCTTTGGAAAGCGCCGAGTGAAATCCCGCGTCCGGCTCCAGTGAGTGGTGGCACGCCTCCCGTCCAACAACCCGGCGGCTGCGAGCACGTAGGTGCCCGAGCAGACACTCGCCACGCGACGTGCCCGCTCCGCGCAGGCCAACACGAATTTTCGTGTCTTCGTGCACAGTGCCGCAGCGCGCGTGCCTTCGCCCCCCACCACGATCAGGGTGTCGACTGCATCCGCGCGGCCGAAGGGTGAGGCCTGCAGGCAAGCGCCCGACGAGCTCGCGACGAGGCCCGGAGTCGCTGCGATCGTGCGCAAGGTGTAGCTGCCGGGTCGATAGCGCTCCGCGACCTCGAAGGCGGCGATCGGGCCGGCTGCATCAAGGAGCTGCAGTTGCGGGAAGATCAGGAAAGCGATCCGGCGGGGCATGGCGTAAAAGGTGGGAAGAATGTCATTTACGCCACCAGCCTAGCGGCGCATGCTGCCGCAGTCAAACCCGGTGCGGGCATCGCACCGCAGCGGTCACCAACGAGGATCATCATGAGCGTCGATTTTTCGGTCGTGTTCGCGCTTTATCCCGACATCACCCAACTCGACTTCACCGGTCCCTACGAGGTCTTCACGCGAGTGCCCGGCAGCCGCTGCATTCTGGCATCGGTCGAGGGCGGCAGCATCGAGGCGGCCGGAGGAATGACTTTCGCGGGCGTTCGCAGGCTTCAGGATGTCGAGTCGTGTGCCCTGCTCTGCATCCCGGGCGGCTTCGGAACCGTCGCGGCGCTGGAGGACCGGAAGTACCTGGCGGAGGTGCGCCGCCTGGCCTCGTCCGCGCGGTACGTGACCTCGGTTTGCACGGGCTCGCTGCTGCTCGCCGCAGCAGGGCTCCTCGCCGGCAAGCGGGCGGCCTGCCATTGGGCCTGGCGCGACTCGCTGGCGGCGTTCGGTGCCATTCCCGATCCGGCTCGGGTCGTGCGTGTCGGCAACATCATCACCGGCGGCGGGGTGACCGCCGGCATCGACATGGCGCTGACGGTGTTGGCGGAGATAGCCGGCGCGGACTTTGCGCAGGCCGTCACCCTGGCGATCGAGTATGCGCCCATGCCGCCCTTCGACTGCGGGCGGCCGGAGCTCGCCCGGCCGGAAATCCTGGCCGTGGCGAGGAAGCGGTTGGAATCAGTCAGGGCGGCGCGCGACGCTGCCGTGCAGCGTGCGGCAGCCACGTTGGCGGGATAGAGCGGCCAGGCTCCCGGCGAGGGGCACGGAATGCCGTCACGAGTGTGGCATTTCGGCCCAGACGGGACCGTGCGGAAACTGATGTTGCGTGAGGGTCTCGCTGCGCATTTGCGCGGAGAAGCCCGGCGTCGTCGGCGCAAGATATCGGCCGCCGCGGATCCTGACCGGGTCGAGGAAATGGTCGTGGAGATGGTCCACGAACTCGATGGCCCGATCCTCCATCGAGCCGCTGATGGCGATGTAATCGGCCATGGCGAGGTGCTGCACGAGCTCGCAGAGGCCGACACCTCCAGCGTGCGGAAAAACCCGGACGCCGAACTTCGCGGCCATCAGCAGGATGGCGAGATTCTCGTTGACACCGCCCACGCGAGCGGCATCGATCTGCACCAGGTCCACGGCCTCTGCCTGGAAGAGCTGCTTGAAAATGACGCGGTTGTGCGTGTGCTCTCCTGTGGAGATCGGGACCGGAGCGACCGCGTGTCTGATCGCGGCGTGGCCGAGGATGTCATCGGGATTCGTCGGCTCCTCGGCCCAGGCGATGCCGAAATCCGCAAGTGCCCGCAGCCAGGTGATCGCAGCCGACACGTCCCAACGCTGGTTGGCATCGACCGCAAGCCCGATGTCGGCCCCAATTGCCTGACGGGCGATCCGGCAACGACGGACGTCCTCCGCGAGGTCGCGTCCGACCTTGATCTTTATGGTGCGGAATCCGTCGGCGACTGCCTGCTTGGCAAGCCGCGCCAACTTCTCGTCTGAATATCCGAGCCAACCTGGCGAAGTCGTATACGCAGGATAGCCACGCGCAAGCAGGGTTTCCATGCGGGCGGATTTTCCGGGAGAGGCGGCATGGAGGAGGGCGAGCGCCTCACTCGGAGTCAGCGCGTCGCTGATGTACCGAAAGTCGATGAGATCGACGATCTGCTCCGGAGTCATCTCGGCAATCAGCCGCCATACCGGCTTGCCGGCATCACGCGCAGCCATGTCCCAGGCGGCGTTGATGATGGCGCCGATCGCCATGTGAATCACACCCTTTTCCGGGCCGAGCCAGCGCAGGTGCGAGTCGTTGGTGAGACTTCGCGCAAAACCACCAAGGTCGGTGAGCACCGAATCCACGTCCCGCCCGACCACAAGGTGACGAAGCGCGCCTATCGCGGTGGTCTGGACGTCGTTCCCGCGTCCTATGGTGAACACGAAGCCATGGCCGCAAAGGCCGCCTGGATCGCTCGTGCGCAGCACCACGTATGCGGCCGAGTAGTCAGGGTCGGGATTCATGGCATCCGAGCCGTCCAGCTCCCTTGACGTAGGAAACCGTACGTCGTGGGTCTCGAGATCGGTGATGATGTGCTTCATGGTGTGAGCGTACCGACGGTCAGGAGTCCCGCCTCTCGTAGTCTGCGCCACAGGGAGGGTGGAATCTGCGCGCGGCTGCGGGTGAGGGCGCTGGTGACCTCCGCCGCGGACCGCATGCCGGCGATGACCGAAACTACAGCGGGGTGAGCCAGCGGGAATTGCAGCGCCGCGGCGCCGACATCCACGCCCTCCGCTGCGCAGACCGAGTAAATCCGACGCGCCCGCTCCAGGGTCTTCTCATCCACCGGCCGATAGTTGTAGGTGGCGCCAGGCGCCTCGGGTGCGGCCAGTAGTCCGGAATTGAACGGCCCGCCGATCAGCAGCCCAATGCCGCGGCCCATCGCTTCGCTCAGCACCTCAGCCGAATCCTCCTGTTCCAGGAGGGTATAACGGCCGGCCAGCAGGATGCAGTCGATGTCGAAGCGCCGCAGGATCTCGAGGCAGGCCGCCTGCTCGTTGACACCGATACCGATGGCCCGGCAGGCGCCCGCGGCCTTGAGCTCTGCCATCGCGGGAAGCGCCTCATCGAGTGCCTGCTTCAGTATCTGCTCGTGCCGCACTCCGTGCGTCTCACGGCCGACGTCGTGGAGCAGGAGGATCTCGACCGAGCCCCGGCGCAGTCGCCGCAGGCTCGATTCGAAGGAGCGCATGACGCCGGAGCGCGAGTAATCGAATACTGCGCGCCGTCCGCTGACGGCGAACCCATCATGGGTCGGCGTGTCCTCCGTGTCGGCGACGATCAGGCGTCCCACCTTCGTCGATATGACGAGGTCCTGGGCCGATTCCAACGCCCGCCCCAGCCGCTCCTCGCTGAGGCCGTAGCCGTAGAAGGGCGCGGTGTCGAAGAAGCGGACGCCGAGCCGGTACGCCTCCCGCGCGGCTGCCTCGGCCACCTCGTCTGCGACTGCGGAGTAGAGATTGCCGATCGCTGCCGCACCGAACCCCAGGGTCGGCACGTCGAGGGGTGCCCGGGGCAGGGCGCGGAGCGAGTCGCTGGGGGCCGCGGATGGCCCCGCACTGGAAGTCATTGAATCCGATCCATCTGTGAAATAAAGTTCTACCAGTAAAAGCATAGGCCCGGACCAGCCGCTGTCAAGCGTGGGTCCGGGCAGCAACCGGAGACCTGCAGGTGGCGAAGACCAGGCGCTATCGCGCGCCGGCTCTCGAGAAGGGTCTCGAGATCCTGGAGTTCCTGGCGCCGAGGGCGCAGCCGATGAAGCTGTCGGAGATTTCCGAGGGCCTGGGGCGCTCGACGAGCGAGATCTTCCGGATGATGCAGGTGCTGGAGGAGCGCCGGTACCTGACGAGGCCGCCGGGTGAGGAGGGCTACGCGCTCACCAACCGCCTCTTCCTGCTCGGCATGGAGCATCCACCGGTGAAGGGGCTCGTGGGGACGGCGATGCCCTTCATGCATCGGCTGGCCGCGCAGATCGAGCAGCCCTGCCATCTCGCGATACCCTCCGAAGAGCTCATCGTCGTCATTGCGCGCGTCGAGTCGCCGGGGGATGTCGGGTTCCTGGTTAGGGTCGGCCACCGCCGGCCCATTCCGCAGTCGACTTCCGGGCTGGTGCTGCTCGCCTTCCAGCCCGAGGACATCCGTGTCCGTTGGCTGGAAACGCTGCGGCGCCGGCAGGTGCGATACGAGCGCAAGGGCCTTGACGGCTCACTGCGCAGCATTCTCGCCCGCGGCTACGCGTGTATCCCGAGCGAGGTGGTGACCGGGGTGACCGATATCTCGGCACCGATTCTGCTCGAGGGCTCCGCCATTGCGGCGCTGACCGTGCCGTTTGCGGAGCGTCGCGGTGCGCGCGGCGAGCTGACCAGGTGCATCGGTCAGTTGCGCCGCGCAGCGGCCCGGATCTCGCAAGAGCTGGAGGGCTGAACGATGCAGGGCACGCGAGGCACTGCCGCCACCCGCGAGTCGGGACGTGTCTCGGCCGTCCGCAAGGGCGTTCTGCCGCTGATACTCGTCATCAGTCTGTTCTTTCTCTGGGGCGTCGCCAACAACCTCAACGACATCCTCATCCGCCAGTTCAAGAAGGCGTTCGAGCTCAGCGATCTCGAGTCAGGGCTCGTGCAGTCGGCGTTCTACCTCGGATATTTCCTGTTCGCGATCCCCGCGGGCCTGCTCATGCGGCGCTACGGCTACAAAGCCGGGATCGTCGTCGGCCTCGCGCTCTACGCAACCGGCGCGTTCCTCTTCTATCCGGCCGCGGACCTTAGGACCTACGGCTTCTTCCTCTTCGCGCTGTTCGTCATCGCGAGCGGCCTCTCCTTCCTCGAGACTTCCGCCAATCCCTTCGTCACGGTGTTGGGGTCGCCCGAGGGCGCGGAGCGGCGGCTGAATTTCGCGCAGGCCTTCAATCCATTGGGGTCCATAACAGGCGTCGTCATCGGCCGGTTTTTCATCTTCTCCGACACCGACGATGCGCCGGCTCGGATCGCCGCGATGTCGCCCGGAGTACGTGCAGCCTACGACGCCGCGCAGACTCATGCAGTGCAGGCGCCCTACGTGGCGATCGGTGCCGTGGTGCTGGCGCTCGCATTGCTCATGCTGATGACCCGGTTCCCCGCCGTGCACGAAGCGCACGAGCCGCAGGCACAGGAGCAGGCGAGGTGGCGCGACCTTCGGGGGCGCTGGCGATTCTTCTTCGCGGTCGCGGCCCAATTCTTCTATGTCGGCGCGCAGGTGGGGGTATGGAGCTACCTCATTCGCTATGCCGAGGGGACGGTGCCCGGTACCGTGGACCGCCGCGCCGCGGACTACCTGATCGTCTCGCTGGTGCTCTTCATGCTGGGTCGGTTTGCAGGTGCCGCGCTCATGCGGCGCATCGCCCCGGTTCTCCTGCTCGCCACCTTCGCGGCCGTGAACACATTGCTTGCGGCAGTCGCGATTGCAATGCCGGGGCACGTTGGTCTCTATGCGCTCATCGCGAGCAGCTTCTTCATGTCCGTCATGTTTCCCACCATCTTCGCGCTCGGTGTGAGCGGCCTCGGCGAGGCTCGCAAGCTCGCCTCCTCGGTGCTCGTGATGGCGATCGTGGGCGGCGCGGTGTTGACTCCGGCCATGGGCGCGCTCTCCGGTATCGCCGGCATCAACGGGTCGATGGCCGTGCCCCTCGTGTGCTTCGCGGTCGTGCTCGCATTTGCGGTCAGCGTCCGACGCGAACCACGGCAGGCCAGGGAGTCACCGGCATGAAGCGCTTCGTCTTTGCTCTCGATCTGGTCGATGATCCACGAGCGATCGCCCAATACGAGGCGTGGCATCGTGCCGATCGCATCTGGCCGGCCATTCTCGGGTCGCTGCGCGATTCAGGCCTCACGGCGCTCGAGATTTTCCGCACCGGCAATCGGCTGTGCCTCATCATGGAAGCGCCCGATGAGTTCTCGCTCGAAGCCAAGGCCGCCGCCGATGCGGCAAGCGCTGACGTACAGGCCTGGGAGCGGCTGATGTGGACCTTTCAACGGGCCCTGCCCTGGGCTGCACCCGGGGAGAAGTGGGTGCGGATGGAGCGCATTTTCTCGCTGGCGGACATGTAGGGAGTCACATGCAATCGGTACGCGATCACTATGCAGCTCACCTGGCGCCGATCTATGCGTGGATGTGCGGCGGAGCGGCGGCGGCTCTGACCCGTGGTGAGGCGGAGCTGGACGCTCTTGGCCTCGTGGCCCATGCGACGCGTTGCGCCGTCGATCTCGGCGCCGGCTTCGGCATGCACTCGATTCCACTCGCGAAGCGGGGATTCGAGGTGCTCGCCGTCGACAATAGCGCGGAGTTGCTTCGCGAGCTGCGGATGCTCGCGGTGGGTCTTCAGGTCGAGATCATCGACGATGACATCCTGAAGTTCCGCGAGCACCTCACGGGCGCGCCGGAAGTCATTCTGTGCATGGGCGACACGCTGACCCATTTGAGTGACGAGCGGGCGGTCGAGTCCCTGCTCGCGCAGGCTGCGGCGGCCATCGTGCCGGGCGGCACCTTCGTGTTGAGCTTTCGCGATTACACGATCCCGCTGGAGGCCGAGCACCGCTTCATTGCCGTGAGGAGCGATGCCGACCGCATCCTCACGTGCTTTCTCGAATACGCAGAGCGTCACGTCAATGTCCACGACCTGGTGCATGAGCGTGATGGCTCGGCCTGGCGCCAGCGAGTCAGCGCATACCGGAAGCTTCGGCTCTCACCCGACTGGGTAGCGGCGGCGCTCGACCGGGCCGGTTTTCGAGTCAGCCGGCAGGCCGGATTGAGCGGGATGGTGCGCCTGGTGGCGCAGGCGAAGCCCCGCGGCTGATCCGGGCCGTCGAGCACACGGTGCGGACCCTTTCAGCGCTTTCTTGGCAGGGCCCAGCAGGAGGGGCGCTGCTGCATGCCGATCCTGGGGTAGTACTGCTCGGCGGCGGGCGCCGCGATCAGATTCAGGGTGACGAGGTCGCCGCCGGCGCTCTTGTGGGTTTCCGCGATCAACCGCTTGCCGATACCCTGGCGTTGGTAGGCGGCATCGACGGCGAGGTCGGAAAGGTAACAGCAGTAGGAGAAGTCGGTGATCGCCCGGGAGACGCCGACGAGGCGCCGGCCGTCGCGGGCGGTGACGATGATATCGGCCTCGCGGAGCATTCGCTCCAACCGCTGCAGGTCATCCACCGGGCGCCGTTCCCCGAGAGTGGAGGCGACCAGGACCGCGCGAAATTCCTCGGCGGACAGCTCAGGCTCGAGCGCGTAGCGAATGGACATCCTCACTCCGACAGCGCCAGCTCCCAGGTCTGGCCAACCAGATCCTTGCCGAAAGAATGGTGGTGCTTCTCCTCCACCAGATGAAATCCGGCAGCCTCATAGATGCGCCGAGCGGAAACGAGGACGTCGTTGGTCCATAAGCGCATCGTTTGGTACCCCTTGTCGCGGGCGAAGGCCACGCAGGCCTCGACGAGATGCCGCCCGATTCCAAGTCCACGGGCACTCGGCTCGACGTAGAGGAGCCGCAGCTTGGCGATCGTGGCGGACTCGCGCACGAGAAACACCGAGCCGACGATTGCGCCATTGCGCTCTGCTACCCAGGCATTCTCGGCGGCCGGGTCGAGGTGCTTGACGAAGTTGCCGAGAATCTCGGCGACCAAGCCCTCATAGGTCACGTCCCAGCCGTACTCCTCGGCATACAAGAGACCCTGGCGGTGAATGATCCCGCCGACATCACCTACGCGAAGCGGACGCAGGGAGTACGCTGTTTCCGGTGCCTCGGATTGCAAAAACCGCCGCACCGCGTGCATGGATCCGACCAGCGCACTGACCTGACCGGGCGTCAGTGCCGCGATCATCGTTGAGATCTGCGCTCCGGACGCCCGATCGAGACCGTCGAACACCCGCCGTCCGGCCTTGGTGAGCCGAAGGGGCCTCTGCCGGGCATCCTCCGCATCTCGCCCGCGAGCCACGTGCCCTTGTCTCTCGAATTTCTTCAGCAGCCGGCTGAGATAGCCCGCATCGAGAGAGAGCTCGCGCGCGATTTCCGTCGCTGTGGGGCTGGCACGGTGAGCCAGCTCGTAGAGCACCCGGACCTCGGTGAGCGTGAACGGGCTGCCGAGGAAGCTCTGATCCAGCAGACCGATCTGCCGGGTATAGAACCGGTTGAAGTCGCGGATCGCAGCGGTCGCGTCGTCGGCTCCGGTCGGCCGACGTCGTGGTACTGCGGCGGGACGCGCTTGCGCAAGCATGGGAGCGAGCTTGCGCGATTTAGTTGCTTCAGTCAAGTATCTGGCCACGGCGAGCGTGTGGGTGCGGCGTTTCAGCGTGCGTAGTCGCCTCGCCCCTTCGGATATCCTTTCTCCCATTCCTGCCCGTTGAAGGGGCGGACGCTCATCGCTTCGAGGGTGCCGGGATCCAGGCAGCGGGCGTTGATGCTGAAGCCATCGGGATGGGAGCGCGGCACGTAGAAGGACTTGATGCCGCACACCGAGCAGAAGAGATGCTTCGCCGTGCCTGTATTGAAGGTGTAGGTGGTGAGCACGTCGCTGCCCGAGAGGAGCTTGAAATGCTCTGCCCGGACGACGAGGTGCAGGTACCCGGCCTTGCTGCAGATCGAGCAGTTGCATTCGGACACTTCCACCCTGGCGGGGGCGAGCGCCTCGAACCGCACCTGCCCGCAATGGCAGCCGCCGCGGTGAGTGACCAGTGCTTGCTCTGACATCGATCGCAGCTCCTATCGGTTGACCCAGCTCATGTCGGCGTAACGCGGACCCGAGACCGCCTCCGCCACCGCATCGAGCGCCGCGAGCTCCGCGGCGGAAAGCTCGAGATCCAGCGCTCCGATATTCTCCTCCAATCGATCGATCCGTGTCGTGCCGGGTATCGGAATGACGTCATCGCCGCGGGCGAGCACCCAGGCGAGGGCGACCTGCGCGGCCGTGGCGCCCCGCTTCTCGGCGAGGGCGCGCACGCGGCCCACGATCTCGAGGTTGCGGTCGAAGTGCTCCGGCGCGAACCGCGGCAGCGTGCGGCGAAAGTCGTTCTCCGGGATGTCGCTCGCGGAGCGGAGCTGGCCCGAGAGGAAGCCGCGACCCAACGGGCTGTAGGGCACGAGGGCAATGCCGAGCTCCCGCAGCGTGTCGAACACGCCATTCTCGTCGACGTCACGTGACCAGAGCGACAGCTCCGATTGCACCGCAGCGATCGGGTGCACCTTGTGGGCGCGGCGGATGGTCTGGGCGCTCGGCTCCGACAGGCCGAGGTAGCGGACCTTGCCTTCCTTCACGAGCTGCGCCATCGCGCCGATGGTCTCCTCCACCGGCACCTCGAGGTCGACCCGATGTTGGTAGTAGAGATCGACGTGATCGACGCCGAGGCGCTGGAGCGATCCTGCGATGGAGCGGCGGACCGTCTCCGGCCGGCCATCGATGTTGCGCCCGCCGGTCTGGCGATCGTTCCAGGCGCGGACGATGCCGAACTTGGTCGCGAGGAAGACCTCTGCCCGCCGCCCCCGGATCGCGCGGCCCACCAGCTCCTCGTTGTGGCCGCGGCCGTAGGTCTCCGCGGTATCGAGGAAGGTGACGCCGAGGTCGAGAGCGCGGTGCACGGTCCTGATCGAGTCGGCTTCGTTCGCCGGCAGCCCGTAGGTGTTGGGCGAGAAGCCCATGCATCCGAGGCCGAGAGCCGAGATCGAAGGTCCGTTGCGTCCGAGTCGTCGCTGTTTCATGAGGCTCGCTCCTGAACAGGTGAATGCGGTGGGATCAACGCTGGAGCCGATGGCCGAGCGCCTCGGCGACCGGCCGGTCAAGGCCAATATTGTCGATGAAGAAGTTGGGATAGACGGGCCCGAGGGCCGTGGCCGCATCGAGATCGGCGAGCTCCGCGGCGGTGAGCGTCACCGACACGGCCTTCAGGTTGTCCTCGAGCTGGCTGAGCCTGGTCGAGCCGACGATGACACTCGTCACGGCCTGCCGTGAGAGGAGCCAGGCAATGGCGACCTGCGCGACGCTGGCGGCGCGGGCCGCCGCGATGGCGCGCATCCGCTCCACGAGCTTGAATCCCTGCTCCTTGTCGAAGGGTAGGATGTCGAAGCCGGAGAGCCGATTGTTGGGATCCTGCAGCGACTCACGGGTGTACTTGCCGCTCAGGAACCCGGATGCGAGCGGGCTCCATACCGTGAGGCCCAACCCATAGCGGCGCATCATCGGGATGACGTCGCGCTCGACGTCACGTCCGACCAGGGAGTAGTACATCTGTCCGTGAGTGAAGGGCGCCAGCCCGCGCGCCTTCTGAATCTCGAGGGCCGCGGCGACCTTCCAGGCCGACCAGTTGGAGAAGCCGAGATATCTCACCTTGCCGGCGCGCACCACCGCATCGAGCGCGGCCAGGGTCTCCTCGAGCGGAGTATGGGGATCCTCGCGGTGCGCGATGTAGACATCGATCCAGTCGGTGCCGAGTCGCTTCAGGCTCTGATCGACGGACCACAGGATGTGCCGGCGCGAGAGGCCGGAGCGGGTGAGCGTGGGGCCCGTGCGAAATCCAACCTTGGTGGCGATGACCACCTGATCGCGATGAGGCCTGAGCGCCGCACCGAGCAGGCTCTCGGATTCGCCGCCGGCGTAGCCATCGGCGGTATCGAAAAAGTTGATTCCGGCCTCGAGGGCGCGGCCGACGAGCTCGCCGGCGAGGTCCGCGCCCACCTTATATATGGCGCCGAGATCCTTGTTGCCCGCGGTGAACGTCATGGCACCGAAGGCGAGACGGGAGACGGTCAGGCCCGTATTGCCGAGCAGGCTGTATTGCATGGTGACTCCGTGCGGCGACGCACCGCGCACATGCGCCACCATACCGCCCGCAACGTCAAGCGAGCATCTACCGGAATGAGGATATTTAGTGCCCGCGGCGCCGTTCAGGCTCGGCTCAGGTACATTTCGCCAAGCTCTCGGCACGTCGCTTGCCGAGCTCGGCAGGCAAGTGGAGGAGATGTTCGATCATGAAACGAACTGTCATCGCAGCAATGGTGGCGTCCCTGTTGGCGGGCTCATTGGCTCTCGCCGACCCCCCGGAATACCACCATGATCGCGGACACGATCAGGGTCACGACTGGCATCAGGGTCGCGACTGGCATCACGACGACCACCACGGTGACTGGCACCGCGATCATCACTTCAACGCCGGTCGCTACGAGCGACCGCACGGGTGGCATTCGCACCATTGGCGCCGAGGTGAGCGTCTGCCCTATGCCTACCGGGAAGAGGCCTATGTCATCCCGAATGCTCCGGTCTATCACCTGCGCCCGCCGCCGCGGGGCTACTACTGGGTTCGAGTCGACAACAATGCAGTGCTCGCCGCGGTGGCCACTGGAGTGGTACTGGACGTAGCCGTCAACCTGTTCCACTGAGGCATTGCAGCGTCCGCCCCGGGCATCTTCCCGGGGCGCCCTGCGGCCACCTTCCGCCACAATTGCTCATCGTCTCGCCACCGTAGCATCCTGCCTCGTGCGCCCATTCGGGCGCCCAATGCTCCCAGGCCCATCACCGGGAGCACGCGATGACTCTCTCGAGAAATGCGGCAGCACATACGACGCTGCACACTGGGATTCTCGGCCGCTCGGGGCGGCTCCCACTCCTCTTCGTGGCAAGACCTCGGCTCATCCCGAATCTGCTGGCGCTCGTCGCGCTACTCTCGATCGGGTTCGTATAGATCGGCTACAGTGACCGCCTTTACGCTGCGGACTCTCGGAGGCTGCCGGTGCAAATGCGCGGTCTTTCATTACTCGTGGTCGGCTTGTTCGTGATGCGGTGTGCCTGCGCCGCAGATCCCATGGCTGCCGCCGGCCCGAGCGCCGTCGATCCCTCGAATTACCAGGCCCTGCAGTGGCGGCTCGTCGGGCCGTTCCGCGGCGGGCGTGTGCTGGCCGTGACCGGTATTGCGGGCGACAACCGCCACTTCTACTTTGGCTCGGTGGACGGCGGGGTCTGGGAGACGCAGGACGCAGGTAGAACCTGGCAGCCCATATTCGATGGTCAGCCCGTCGGCTCGATCGGCGCCATCGCGATCGCACCGTCGCGACCCACCACGATCTACGTGGGTAGCGGCGAAGCAGACATGCGCTCCGACATCGCACAGGGTAACGGTGTATACAAGTCTACCGATGGCGGCGCGCACTGGACGCACATCGGACTGCCGGATTCGCGTCAGATCTCCCGAATCCTCGTCGATCCGCATGATCCTGACATCGTCTACGTCGGTGTGCTCGGGCACCCCTACGGGCCCAGCGAGGAGCGTGGCGTCTTCCGGTCGCGCGACGGCGGCGAGCACTGGACCAAGGTCCTCTACGAGAACCCCAACACCGGCGTCTCCGATCTGGCATTCAAGCCCGATGATCCGAAGACGGTCTACGCCGCCCTCTGGCAGACCCGGCGACCGCCGTGGAACGTCTATCCGCCCTCGAACGGTCCGGGCGGTGGCCTCTATGTTTCCCACGATGGTGGAGATCACTGGAGCAAGGTCTCCGGTCACGGCTTCATTGCGAGTCCCGGCCGCATCGGCCTCGCCGTCTCTCCCGAGCGCCCGGACCGGGTGTATGCGCTCGCCGATGGGCCGTGGGGTCAGGCGGGGCTTTATCGGTCGGATGACGCTGGCGGGCAGTGGCAACACGTCTCGTCCGATCCGCGGATTTCGGGACGCGGCTGGTACTTCTGCGCCCTCACGGCCGATCCGATGAATGCGGACCGGGTATTCGTGATGAACACGATCGTCCTCGAATCCCAGGACGGCGGTGGACACTTCATCGCTCTGAAGGGCGATCCGACCGGGGACGACTTCCACGTGCTGTGGATCGATCCCACCGACAACGACCGCCGCATCCTCGGCAGCGACCAGGGCGCGCAGATCACGCTCAACGGCGGCAAAACGTGGAGCAGCTGGTACAACCAGCCCACCGCGCAGATCTATCACGTCAGCACCGACAACCGGTTCCCGTACCGGGTCTACGGGGCCCAGCAGGATTCCGGCGCGGCCTCCCTCCCGAGCCGCGCCGGGAGCGGCGATGGCATCAACATGGAGCAATTCCACGAGATTGCTCCGGGCGGTGAGAACGGCATGATCGCGCCCGATCCGCAGGACCCGGACATCATCTATGGCGATGGCACGGACAGCACCACCAGTGTCCAGAAGCTCAATCAGGCGAGCGGGCAGGTCCGCAACGTCGATCCGACTCTGGCCTACCCGCTGGATCACTACCGCGCCACCTGGACGCTGCCGCTCGTCTTCTCGAAGCGCGACCGGAAGACTCTTTACTTCTCCAATCAGAGGCTCTTCAGCACGAGTGACGGCGGTGAGCATTGGAAGCCGATCAGTCCCGACCTGACGCGCCGCGATCCCGGTACACCCTCGAGCCTGGATCCGACGACTGCGCGGGATGACTTCCATATCGACAAGCGGCGGGGTGTCATCTATTCGATAGCGCCATCACCACTCGATGAGAAAGTCATCTGGGTCGGCACCGACGACGGGTTGGTCTGGCGCACGGCCGACGGCGGTGTGCACTGGCGCAACGTGACGCCGGCGGCAGTGACACCCTGGTCGAAAGCGGCCGGTATCGAGCTGTCTCATTTCCGCCCCGGCGTTGCCTATCTGACGATCGATCGGCACCGTCTGGACGATGACACGCCCTACATCTACATCACGCGCGATGACGGCCAGAGCTGGAATCGTGTGGATGCGGGCATTGCGCGCGGCAGCTTCGTGAACGTCGTGCGGGAGGATCCGGTGCGGCCGGGTCTCCTCTATGCCGGGACGGAGTTTGGCCTCTACGTGTCCTTCGATGACGGTGGCCACTGGCAGTCGCTGCAACAGAACCTGCCGATCACATCCGTGCGCGACATCGATGTGCACGGCAATGATCTGGTGATTGCCACGCACGGCCGCGGCTTCTGGATCATGGATGACGTCACGGCACTTCGTCAGATGAGCAATGTGCAGTCCGGCGCCGTGACGCTGTTTGCGCCCGCAGAGGCGATTCGGGTGCGCGAGGCTGCCTTCACCGGCACGCCGATGCCAAAGGATGAGCCGCGGGGCGCCAATCCTCCCGACGGCGCGCCAATCGATTACGTGTTGCCGGGCAACGTGACCGGCCCCGTGGTGCTGACGATTCTCGATGGCAGCAATCAGGTCGTGCGCCGTTACAGCAGCACCGAGCATGTGCAGGCCCCCGACCCGGCGAAGCTGGCGTTCGCTCCGGAGTGGGTGCGTGCGACTCCGGTTCCGAGCGCTGCGCCTGGCATGCAGCGGTTCGTGTGGGATCTGCACTACGCTGAGGCTGCCGGTGCTCACGCGAAGCGCAAGCGCCCGTCCAGCGTTCGCGTATGGGCGCCACCAGGCCGCTATACGGTCGAGCTGACCGTGGGCGGACACGATTACCGTCAGCCCCTCATCGTCAAGGCAGATCCACGCGTCAAAGTGACGGAAGCCGCGCTGCAGCGCGAGTTCGAGCTGGCGCGCAAAGTGGAGGCCGCGCAGGGGCAGGCGTCGGAAGCGCTCGAGCGTGCCTCGAAGCTGGTCGATTCCCTGGATGCGCGACTCGCCAAGGGCGGTGCTCTGCACGGTCAGATGGCCGACCTGCTCGCGAAGGCAACCAACATCTCCGGCACGCGTCCGCACGCCGATCGTGTCCCGTTCCCGGCGGTTCCGCCGCTGCGAGTCGACAGTCTGCAGGCGCTCTCCTCGGATCTCGAGGGACTGGAGTCGGCCGTGGACGGGGCGGACGCAGACCCCAGCCCGGATGCGACGTCCTCTTACGCGACTCTGTCCCGGAAGCTGACCGAGACGCTCGCGGAGTGGACTCGCTTCGAGAAGGGAGACGTCGCCAGGCTCAACGCGCGACTGCAGGCTGCGGGCGAGCATCCCATTTGAAGGAGCCCTGGGGGCCCGCCTCCCCTGCGGTCGCCCCCTCCAGGGCCAGCAGTCGGCGCTTGATCGGCAGGCCGCCGCCGAACCCGGTGAGCGAGCCGTTGGTGCCGATCACCCGGTGGCAGGGCACGATGATGGGTAGCGGGTTGGCGCCATTGGCGAGTCCTACGGCACGTGGTGCGCTCGGCTTGCCGATGCGGCGGGCGAGCTCGCCGTAGGAGATCGTGTTGCCGTAGGGAATCTCCCTGAGCGCGCGCCACACCCGTTGCTGAAAGTCCGTGCCTCGGGGAGCGAGCGGCAGGTCGAATGTGCGCCGCTTGCCCGCAAAGTACTCCTCCAACTGCGCCACTGCCGTCCGAAACGGCGCCGCATCGGTGATCCAACCGGCTATCGGTCGGAACGGCCGCGGACCCGACTGGAAGCAGACGTGACTCAGCCTGGCACCGTCACCGGCGAGGAGGAGCCTGCCGATCGGTGAGTCGAGCTCGTGCCAGTAGTGAGTGTCGGGTGTCGTCGTCTTCATCGTGAGTCTCCAGTTCTGTCCCGGTTGCTGGCCGCACACCAGAGGTGCATCACCGCGTAGCCGCGCCAGGGCCGCCAGGCTTCGGCGCGCTGATCCAGCTCTTTGGTCGTGAGCGGCGGACCATCGCCGGCGGCCATGCGCCGCACGATGAGGTCCGCGCTGAGAAAGGCATCCGGCTCGCCCAACGCACGCAGGGCGATGTACTGTGCCGTCCATTCGCCGATGCCGGGCAGCTTCACCAGGCTCGCGATGACTTCATCGGCCTGGCGGTCGAAGGCGACCTCGCCCGCGAGCACGGCGAGCGCGAGTGACTTCAGCGCCAGGATCCGCGACCCGGTGAGTCCCAGGCCATCGAGGCTCGCGGCTGCGAGCGCCTGTGGTGTTGGGAAGAGGCGTGTGAGTCCGGCCTCTTGAGTGGCTACCGGCTCACCAGCACGCTCGACGACGCGCCCCGCGAGGGTACGTGCCGCCGCAACGGTGACTTGTTGACCCAACACTGCGCGCACTGCGCACTCGAACGGGTCCCACGTGCCCGGTATGCGTATGCCGGGGCGGCGACGCACCAGCGGGCGCAGCAGCGGATCCGATCCCAACCCGGCGACGAGCAGCGCCGGATCGGCGGAAAGGTCGAACACGCGTCGCGCGGTCGTCGCGATCTGAAAGAGCGCAGAAGGCGGTGCCCCGCGCACGCGAAGCTGCAGGGCGTCTCTCTCGGGCAGTGGCCGCACCTGAATCAGGGCATGGCCGGCATCGATCCGGATGAGCCGCCCGTATCCTTGCGGGTCTACGCGCTCCACGCCCGGCGTGGCGCGCAGCGCGAAGAAGTCGCGCAGATGGTTCCAGTCGTAGGGCGGCCGGTAGGAGAGCGCCAGGGACACCTCATCCCCCGACTGACCCGCCGGGCGCTCGCGCCGCTCCTTGCGCAGCTCGCGCGGGGGGCGCTGATAGGTCTTCCGGAACGCATCGTTGAAGCGGCGCAGGCTGCCGAATCCGGCGGCAAGCGCGATCTGCGTCATCGGCAGATCGCTCTCGTCGATGAGGCGCTTGGCAAAATGCAGGCGGCGCGTCTGTGCCACGGCGAGAGGCGAAGCGCCCACGTGCTCGAGGAACAGCCGATCGAGGTGCCGCGCGCCGACGCCGACACGGGAGGCGAACTCGCCGACCGTGGTCTCATCGAGCGCGCCTTCCTGGATGAGACGCAGCGCGCGCCGCACGACCGCCGAGGTCCCGAGCCACGCGGGTGTACCCGGCGCCGCCTCGGGGCGGCAGCGAAGACACGGCCTGAAGCCCGCTTCGGCGGCCGCCGCCGCGGACATGTAATAGCGCACGTTGCTTCGCCTGGGGGACGGCGATGCAGGGCAGATCGGACGGCAGTAAATGCCCGTGGAAGTCACGGCGATGAAGAACTTGCCGTCGAAGCGAGGATCGCGGCTCAGGCGCGCCC
>Ga0134128_10003057_pt1 | contig 20470 bp, 13 predicted proteins | sample KB31754_FD_96462 | JGI IMG/M metagenome (GOLD analysis project Ga0134128, IMG submission 96462) | Terrestrial soil microbial communities with excess Nitrogen fertilizer from Kellogg Biological Station, Michigan, USA - KB3-175-4 | ecosystem: Environmental > Terrestrial > Soil > Unclassified ...
GGAACCCTCCCGCAGGGCTTCCGCCAACAGGCCGGCCGTGGCCATGTCGGCGGCCAACCCCCCCCTCATGGTAACGAGGGCAACCAGACCGGCGGCGGCCAGAATGCCCACCTGCCGCATTCCGCCGCCGAGGGCCTTGCGGAAGATGCGGGCGCGTTCAATATGTTCGCGGCTGCCTACGAGCATGGAACCGGACGGAGCGCAGAGGCCTTTGGAGAGGGAGAACATGAGGGTGTCGAAGCCGCGGGTGAGTTCCGTGACCGGGACGCCGAGGCTGACCGCGGCATTAAAGATGCGCGCGCCGTCGAGATGCAGCGGCAGGCCGGCATTTTTTGCGCCCTCCCATATTTCTTCGAGCACGTCGATGGGTGTGATCGTTCCGCCAGCCATGTTGTGCGTGTTTTCGAGCGAGATAAGAGCAGTGGGGGCGCGATAGTAGAGGCGGGGCGCGATGGCGGCCTGAATCTGCTTCCAGGTGAGCACGCCGCGGTCGCCGGGGATGGTTCTGGGCATGCAGCCGGAGAAGGCGGAGACCATTGCCATCTCCCATTCGACGATGTGGGAGCGAGCCTCGCAAATGACCTCTTGACCATGCTGGGTGTGCAGGCGGATGGCAATCTGGTTTCCCATGGTTCCGGTGGGAACGAAGATGGCGGCTTCGCGGTCAAAGATTTCCGCCGCGCGCTGCTCCAGCCGATTGACAGTGGGGTCTTCGCCATAAACATCATCGCCGACTTCGGCGACAGCCATGGCGGCGCGCATGGCGGGCGTGGGCTGGGTGACGGTATCGCTGCGCAGGTCAATGATGTCGGTGTTCTTGGGAATGTCAGAACTCATGCGGAAACTCCTTCTACAGATAGCACACCAATAAAGCGCGCGAAGACTTCGTTGGCGAAGAGGCGTCCATGCGAGGTCAGCCGGACATGGTCATCGATACATTCGAGCAGGCCCTGCTGCTGACATTCTTCGAGCACGGGCCGGAAGGCACTCATGGCCTCCGGGCCGATTTTGTGTTCCATTGCCGGGAGAAAAATGCCCGCGGACAATCTCAATCCTAAAAACCAGGCTTCTTCGATGGCTTCTGTGTTCGATATTGGAACGATTGTTTCGGGCGCAGTCCGGTCCATATAGGCAGTCAGGTCGTCGGTGGTGTTGATTCGAATCTCTCCGCCGTTCTGAGTGTTCAGGAAGGAATGTGCGTCGAGGCCAAAGCCAAGATAGGGCTGGCGCGTCCAGTATTTCAGGTTATGGCGGGACTCCCGGCCGGGCCGGGCGAAATTGGAAATCTCATACTGCGCGATTCCGGCGGCGGCGAAAGATTCGCAGGCGTGCGCGTACATCTCCGCGATGGCCGACTCGCCGGGAACATTGGCGGCGTGATATCGAGTTCCCCCGGCGAGCATCTCGCGGCCCAGGCGGGAGTCCTCATCCACATCCAGCATGTAGACGCTGAGGTGCGATACGCCGGTGGCAATGGCTTCTGCCACTGAGATTTGCCAGCTCTCCGGAGTTTGATGGGGCAGACCTGCGATCAAATCGACGTTGATGTCGTCGATGCCAGCGGTGCGCAAACTTGCGATCTGCGCGGCGGTGATGGCGCGAGTATGCAGGCGGCCAACGGCTGCACACTCCTGATCCACAAACGACTGCACGCCGAGGCTGGCACGATTGAATCCGACAGATGGAAGGGATTCAAGGAGCGCGTCATTCAATTGACCGGGGGCGCATTCCAGCGTCATTTCCGTTTGCGGGGCGAAAGAAAATGCTTCCTGTATCGCTTGAAGTATGCGATGCATCTGCTGAGGAGACAGGAGGCTGGGCGTGCCGCCGCCGAAGTAGAGGCTGTCGACAGTTGAAGAAAGAAAAGCGGAGCATTGTTGCGTCCGTGGATCGCTGGCGCGAATCTCTTGAATCAGACGATCAACATACGCGGACATTCGATCACTGCCGAAGACACCCGAGGCAAAGTTGCAGTAGCTGCACTTCGATTTGCAGAACGGAATCGAAAGATAGATTCCGAGCGGATTGGGAGCAGAGGACGGCATGACAAGGTCCGCAAAACGGAGAAGTGCATGAAAGTTCGTACAATAGCAGTGTCGCATGGCAGACGCTAAGCAGAACCCCCAGCAGCACGAAGACGATGTGATAGGGAAGGCATACGACAGCCGCCTGATGCGGCGGCTGCTGACCTACCTGCGTCCCTACAAGCTGCAGGTGGGGATTTCGCTGATCACCATTCTGTTCAAGGCCGGATCGGACATTCTGGGACCGTATCTGACGATGGTCGCGGTCGATCTGTATATGACGCCTGCGATCACGAAGCGGGTGGCGGGGCATTCATCCTTACTGGCGCCGTATCTGAGCCGCAATGCGTTCACCGGAATTACGGAGATTGCGGGCATCTACCTGGCGTCGCTGGTCTTCAGCTATTTTCTGGAGTTTGTGCAGACCTACCTGATGCAATGGACCGGCCAGAAGGTGATGTACGACCTGCGCAGCCAGATTTTTCGCCACATCCAGCAGATGCATGTAGCGTTTTTCGACCGCAACCCAACCGGGCGGCTGGTGACGCGCGTGACCAGCGATGTGGATGCGCTGAACGAGATGTTCACCTCCGGCGTGGTGTCGATCTTTGAAGATGTGCTGGTGCTGGCGGGAATTGTCTTCGTGATGCTGCGGATGAGCTGGTGGCTGGCGCTGCTGGCGTTCTCCGTCATTCCGTTCATTCTGCTGTGCACGCAGATCTTCCGCAAATATGTGCGGGAATCGTATCGCCGCATTCGCACGGCGATTGCGAGGATCAACTCCCACTTGCAGGAACACGTGAGCGGAATGAGCGTGGTGCAACTGTTTAACCGCGAAGACCGGGCCTTCCAGGATTTCGAGAAGGTGAACCGGCAGCACATGAAGGCCTTCAAGGACGCGATTCTGGCGTATGCGCTGTACTATCCGGCGGTCGAAATTCTTAGCTCGATTGCGATTGCGATTGTGATCTGGATCGGCGGCCGGGGCGTGCTGCATGGGATAGTGACGCTGGGCGTTCTGGTGGCCTTTATCCAATATTCCCAGCGCTTCTTTCGGCCCATTCAGGATTTGAGCGACAAATACAACATTCTGCAAGCGGCGATGGCGGCGGCGGAGCGCGTCTTTAAGCTGCTGGATACGCCGACAGAGATTGTTTCCTCGGCTACGGCCCGAGTGGGAGATGGATCGGGCAGGATCGAATTTCGCAATGTCTGGTTTGCGTATCAAAAATTGGAGCCGGAGATTCTCGAATCTCTCCGCGATCGTCCGCCCGCAGGGAACGAAGAAATTGAATGGGTGCTTCGGGACGTGAGTTTCACTATTGAGCCGGGAGAGACGGCGGCGATTGTAGGCCACACCGGCGCGGGCAAGACGACGCTGAGCAGTTTGATGCTGCGCTTTTACGACGTTCAACATGGAGCGATTCTGATCGAAGGCGTCGATGTACGCGAGTGGGACATCCAGGAATTGCGCCGCCGTTTTGCGGTGGTACTGCAGGACCCGATCCTGTTCACTGGCACCGTGGCCAGCAATATCCGGCTGGGCACGGAATGGATTACCGGAGAAGAGATTGAGCACGCCGCCGACCAGGTGAATGTTGGAGACTATATCCGTTCCCTTCCAGGCGGATTTGAAGAGCCGGTGCGCGAGCGCGGCAGTACGCTTTCCACGGGACAGAAACAGCTGATCAATTTTGCCCGGGCACTGGCGCACAATCCTAAGATTCTGATTCTGGATGAGGCGACCTCCAGCGTGGATACGGAGACGGAGTTGCGCGTGCGCTCGGCACTGACCCGGCTGGTTTCGGGCCGGACGTCGGTGATCGTCGCGCATCGGCTTTCAACCATTCAGAATGCAAATCACATTCTGGTAATGCATCGAGGGCAGCTGCGCGAGATGGGAACTCATCAGCAGTTGCTGGCGCAGCATGGCCTTTACTGGAAGCTATATCGACTGCAATATCGCGACCAGGAGATGCAGGGGGCGGTGCCCGCAAATGGACCGCTTGCGGTTACCGGGGACTGAGATCACGACCTCGATGTCGAATCCAAACATTTTTATATCCGCGGGGGAAGCGAGCGGCGAACGCTATGGCGCGATGCTGATCGACGCGGTGCGGAGGCGGGTTCCGGGGGCTACTTTTTTTGGCCTGGGCGGACGAGCGATGGAGTCGGCGGGATGCGAACGCATTGTCCGCGCCGAAGATATCGCGGTGATGGGCATTACGGAAGTGGTCCGCCACATGCCGGAGATTTACCGGAAATATCGGCAACTGGTGCAGAGCATTCGCGCCCGAAAGCCGGATGCCGCTGTGTTGATCGACTTCCCCGATGTGAATTTTCGACTGGCGCGAGAGCTGAAGAAGCTTGGGGTTCCGGTGATCTACTTTGTCAGCCCGCAGATCTGGGCATGGAAAAAGCATCGCGTGCGTTGGGTGCGGGAACGGGTGACGAAGATGCTGGTCATCTTTCCCTTTGAAGAAAGCTATTATCGCGAGCATGGCGTCGATGCGGAGTTTGTGGGTCATCCGCTGGCGGATCTGCCGAGGCCGGGAATGACACGCGAAGAGTTTGCGGCGCGGCATGGACTGAATCCCGCAAAGGAATGGATTGGATTGCTGCCGGGGAGCCGCGCCCGAGAGTTGCGGCTGAATTTGCCGGGGATGGTTGCGGCTGCGAAAGAACTGGGTCCGCGGTATGAGTATGTGCTACCGGCAGCGGCGACGCTCGATGCGGATTGGGTGCGGAAGACAGTCGCGGAGATTGCGGCCGGGTGCGCGACGATTCACGTGGTGGAGGATGCGCGGGCTGTACTTGGTTACGCGCGTGGCAGCATCGTCGCCAGCGGAACGGCGACGGTGGAAGCGGCGCTGATCGGCAATCCGTTTATTGTCGTCTACCGGTTGTCCGCGTTGAGCTATGCGATGGCGAGCCGACTGGTGAAACTGCCGCATGTGGCGATGGCGAATCTGATCGCGGGAAAGCGGATTGTGCCGGAGCTGATCCAAAACGAATTTACGGCAGACAATGTCGTTCGGGAGTTGAAGCCGCTGCTCGCGGATGGCGAGCGGCGATCGACCATGATGGAAGAGTTGGCCGGGGTGCGGGCGGCGCTTCACGTGCCCGGGGATGAAACAAGAACGGCCATTGAGCGCGCGGCGGACTGGGTCGTGGGCTACGTTGAGCCGCAGAGCAGTGCCCTGAGCGCGGCTGCGTCAAAGGCAAACGAATGAAGCGGGCATCGATCGCACGCTGCATAACTGGTGCGGCGCTCATACTGCCTTGTGTACTCCAGGCGCAATCCGTCCTGCACTCTGCGGAAGCGGCTCGGCCATCATTCGGAAGCGGAACCGTACGGGTCGATCTGCTGCCAAATCCCGGCCCTCCGAACAATCCTGATATCAAGGCACTGGGTACGTCCCTGGCCACGCTGGCCCAGCAGCAGTTTGACAGGATGCACGCCGAATGGGGTACGCCGTTTCCCGGGAATGATCATCTGTTTATCTCTGAAGTGGCGGACGGCGGCGCGGTGACATTTTCGCAACCCGGAATCGCGGAGATTGCCACCGGCCAGTTGCGCGGCGCGAACGCTGCACGGCTGCTGGTGAACACGATTGCCAATCAGTGGTGGGGTGTGCGCGTGCGGCCAGCGACACGCAATGATGCCTGGATCACGAATGGCCTGTGCCGCTACGCGGAGTTTGAATATCTCGAGACGAGCGGCGATAAAAAGGCTCTGATTGATGCGATTGAGAACAGTTCGGCGGCCGCGTTGGCGTACGATTCAGTTCCGCTAGCGAATGTCGGGCAGTTTTCGCAGTTCTCGCCGGAGTTCCAATCGTTAACCTATGACAAGGGAGCGATGATCTTCCGCATGCTGCGCTGGCAGATCGGAGATGCGGCGTTTGAACAGACGCTGCGCGACATTCTTGCTCGTCCGGAAGGAACCATCTCTGCAAGCCAACTGGAATCCCTCGCCGAGAAAGCCTCTCACCAGGATTTGCGGCCATTCTTTACGCAGTGGCTCGACAACACGGGCGCGCCCGCGCTTGAAGACAACTGGACCCTGTACCGGCTTGGAGACAAGAAAGGTTTTCGTACTGTCGGCGAGATTACTGAGGACCTGGACCTGTTCCGAATGCCGGTCGAAGTGCGCGTGGAAACTTCGAGCAAAACCTTGAACCAGCGGGTCGAGGTGGCCGGACCGCAATCGCAGTTTGTTGTGGAGACGGTAGAGACTCCGAAGAAGATTTCGCTTGATCCGGACCGCCGGCTGCTGCGGAATAGCCCGGAGATGCGGGTCCGTGTTTATATTCTGCGAGGGCAAAACCTAGCCGCAAAGAACGATCTTGCGGGTGCGATCGAGGAGTACCAGAAGGCGCTGGCAATCGATAGCGTCAACTCGCTTGCGAGTTATCGGCTGGGCGAGGCATACTTCGGGCAGCGCAATTACCAGGCGGCCGCGAATGCGTATCGCGACGCGCTGCATGGCGACGGCGTTCCCAAATGGACGGAAGTGTGGAGCGATGTCGAGCTGGGAAAGACATTCGATCTATCGGGACAGCGGGAGCGAGCGATCAACCAATATCGTGAAGCGCTGCAAACGCAGGATGACACCGGCGACGCGCTGGAGCAGGCGCGGAGATATATTGCGCAGGCATATCAGACGCCCAAACCGGAGTGAGTTCCCACTCAAGCCAAAAGAAGGCTTGAATGGGGCACCTTGCTATTTCGGTCGGAATAACAAATCTTTGGTGACTTGCTATTTTTTGTCTTCGAGGGCCGCCAGCACGTCGTTGATTGTCGGTTGGACGCCGAGCATATACTCGCGGACGCGCTTGCGTTCCTCCGCCGGAAGCGAGGGCAGCACCACCAGCAGGCGGCGGAGGGTGGTGCCGATGTCGTCGGCGTAATTCATCATGCGAATGGCTTCTCCAGTCAGGGGCATCGATTCTCCTCAGCTCGGGTGGAACAAAATTTGGTGAACAGGCGGAGCGAAAAATCTTCGGGACCGTTGGCTGTCATGAGTGCTTCTATCATTCTGCGGTGTCGGAGTGATTCCGTAAAGTTTCTGGAAATCTACTCCGATAAATACGGGCCGCCGACCGGCTCTTTCCATCCGTCGCGATCGGTCACTTCGGTCAAGGCCGCGAGTTTTTCGACAATCCAGGGCTGGAGCGCATCGGAACGATATCGCCAGGCCCAGTTGCCGTTCAACTGCGCGGGAGTATTCATGCGCCCATGGCTGTCGAGCTGCAACACGTCCTGCATGGGAAACAGGCAAAGGCGCGCGACCGATTCCGCCGCGCTGCGCATCATGGCCCAGACGATGCCGTCGTCTCCCGGATGCAGGTAGGCGGCGATGGCTTGCCGCTCCATCGGATTTGTTTGATGCCACCAGCCCAGCGTGGTGTCGTTGTCGTGGGTGCCGGTGTAGATGACCATGTTTTCTTCGCAGCGATGCGGCAGGTGGATGTGCGCGCCGCGATCGCTGAAGCCGAACTGCATCACGCGCATGCCGGGCAGACCGAAGCTCTTCCGCATCTGCTCTACCTCCGGAGTAATCAGGCCCAGGTCTTCGGCGATGAGCGGCAGGTCGCCGAGTTCGCGATGCAGATGCCCGAAAAACTCTGTGCCGAGCGCCTTCATCCATTTGCCGCGGATGGCGGTTTCATCTTCCGCGGGAATCGACCAGTAGGCCTCAAAGCCGCGGAAATGGTCGAGACGCAGCAGGTCGCAGAGGGCCAGCGCGCGGTGTATCCGCGCATTCCACCAATCGAAGTCGCGGCTGGCGAGCACGTCCCAGCGATAAAGAGGATTGCCCCACTTCTGGCCGGTCGGGCTGAAATAATCGGGCGGCACGCCCGCGACCTGGAGGGCTCTTTTCTGGTCGTCCAGCTCGAAGATTTCCGGGTGCATCCAGACGTCGGCGCTGTCGTAGTTAACGAAGATCGCGATATCGCCAATGAATCGGACCTTCCGTTCGGCGCAATAGTTGCGAAGGGTCTGCCATTGTTCCTGAAAAAAGAACTGGGCGACCATTTCGGCCATTCGCTCGCTGGCGTGTTCGGTCTTGAACCGCGACATGGCCTCGGGAGTGCGATGAATAAATTCCGCGGGCCAGCTGGACCAACTGGCGCCGGAGAACAGGCTGCGGAGAACGCTGAAGCTGGCGTAATCCTCCAACCAGCTTGCGTTCTCCCGGCAGAAGATTTCGAAACGCTCGCGCGGCTCGCCGTGGGCGCGCTCGGCGAATTGATGTGCCGCCTGTTCCAACAACGGGCGCTTGACCTGGACCGCAGCGTCAAAATCGGCAGGCTCGTCGGTCGCCGGCAATAAGTCGAGACAGGACGGATCGAGCCATCCCTGGGAGACAAGAGTTTCAATACTGATGAAAAGCGGATTGCCGGCGAAGGCGGAAAGCGAAGAATAGGGTGAGTTGCCGAAGCCAGTGGGAGTGAGAGGCAGGACCTGCCAGTATTGCTGTTTCGCCGCGGCAAGAAAATCCGCGAAGGCATAGGCGGCGGGGCCGAGATCGCCGATTCCTCCTCGAGAAGGCAGAGAGGTCACGTGCAGCAAGACGCCAGAGGCGCGTTCGGTAAGCATTGGTTCTCCACCAGAAGCACTGCAAGGCCGGGAAACGTACCTATTTGTTCTTAGATGCAGAAGGCGGGATGCGATCTCTCGGCATCCCGCGTAGTTCTTCCGTTTGAAGTTTCGATGAATTTCAGACTCCGGCGCGAGTGTCCGCCAGCGCTTTTTTGTTGTAGCGGATTAAGCCGCGCTGCGCGTAGTGCTCCTGAAGCGAAGAGACAAATACGGAGAAGGCCTGATCCCGCCGCTGCTGTACGAGCTGGTCGCGTGTGGAGTCGGCATTCTGTTGTACCTGCGCATCCGTGGGAGCCTGTTTGTCGAGAATCTTCAGCACCACTCCGGAGCGCGGCGTCGTGATCGGTCCGCTGACCTGGCCGGGCTGCAGGGTGAAAGCGACGGAGCCGTCGGTGCTCATAGAGCCGAGATTCTGGACCTGCGCAGTGCTATCGACCAGGTCGCTGGTCTGAATAGCGGCGCCCACTTCTTTGGCCGCCTTATCCAGTCCTTCTTCCCCGGCCTTAATCGCCAACTGCTGGGTGCGGCTGCGCAGCATTCCATCGATCTGCTGGTTGCGGAAATCCTCAAGCACATGCGATTTATATGCCTCGAAGGTGGGGGCGTGCGCGGGCACAATGGCCAGGACGGTAAACACTGCGTATCCTTCGCCGGTGGAGGCGGTCTGCGGAGCAGCGCCGGGCTTGGTGGAAAAAGCGCGGGTAAGCATCTGCGAACCGTCAGCCAGGCCGGGGACCACGCCGCCTTGCGCCAATGGCTCCGTGGAAGTGAGCTGCAGATGGTTCTGCTCGGCCATCTTCTGCAATCCGCTTTGCTGGGCGTCGGCCTGCAGTTTGGCAACATATTTTTGCGCCGCCTGGGACTGAGCTTGCTGGGTGAGATCGGCAAGAATCTGATCGTGCACTTCATCGACCGGCTTGACGTGGGCGGGCTGCTTCTCTTCTACCTGCATAACGTGAAAACCGAATTGTGTACGGATGACTCCGGAAAGCTGGCCCGGCGCAAGGGAGAATGCGGTCTTGTCGAATTCCGGAACGGTGGCGCCGTGCTGGATGAAGCCGAGTTCCCCGCCCTCGGTTTTGCTGCCGGGGTCGTCGGAGTATTTCTTCGCCAGCTCCGCGAAATTCGCGCCGTGCTGCAACTGGTGCAGGATGTCTTCCGCCTTTGCCTGCGCCGCGGACACAGTTTTCGCGTCGGCCCCCGACGGGACTTTGATGAGGATGTGACGTACACGGACCTGCTCCGGCATCTGGAACTGCTGCTGATGCTGGTTGTAATAGCGCTGCACATCGGCGCCGGAGACCTGCGGAGCGCCGCCCGGAATCTGGTTCAAGAGGAACGACACATATTGAATCTTGCGGGTCTCCGGAATCGCTTTCGCGTAGCGGGCTGCATTTTGATTGAAGTAGGCTTGCAGCTCGGCGTCGGAAGGATTGATCTGCTTGCGTAAATCCGCCGCCGACAACACCGCGTATTGAAACTTAACCTTGGTCGCCTTCTTCAAATACGCGTCGCGGACGTCCTGGGGAGATACGGTTAAACCACCGGTAATCAAGGCCTCCAGGCGATTGATGAGAATCTCTTCCTTCAATTGCTTTTCAAAGTTTTCGCGGGAAAGATTGAATTCGTTCTGCACAAAGTCGTCGTAACGGTCTTCGCCGATAAACTTACCGCCGGGAAATAGGTAGGCGGCAAAGGGGCCATGCATCAGCTCGTTGCGGACATCGCCGTCGGAGACAGTCATTCCCAGCTTGCCGGCTTCTTCAACCAGCACGGCGCGTTCGACCAGCGCCTGTCCGGCGCGCTGCATCAGGAACGGCATGATGAAGTCCGGATAATGCTGCTGTTGCTGCATTCGCTGGGCCACCTGCTGCACCTGGGCGATAGGCACCTCGGTGGTAGAACCGAAGAAGCGGCCTAACGTGCCATCGTTATGCACCACGGCATAGTTGTTGCTGCCGGAAGCTGAGTCCTGAAAGATTCCAGGCACCAGGGTGATGACCATGAGAATGGCGACGACGGAGATGAGACCAATAAAGATGCCTTTGACAATGCGGCTATCCTGCTGCAGGAAACGAATCATTTGCGGGCGACAACCTTGTGTCCGGCGCGGAAACGCCGGATGAGAAATGACTATGCTGGAATTCCGATATATGAAGTCCGGCGTAGTTATCCACAGTATAGTGGAAAATCTATTGAGCTAATACGGGTATCCTCCCGGAGGCGCACCTGGAACTGGAGGCGCCGGTGGGGGCGGTGGGTAGCCGGGAGGCGGATATCCATACCCGTAGCCACGATAGCGGTATGCGGGCGGCGGGAGGTTGTTTCCTAAAGCGCGCATCTCTCCCGGCGTCGGTTCGCGGACGGTTAGCGGAGCATGCAGACGGAAGGTGACGATCGACTCCGCCGGCACCAACAAGTGCGCGCCGGGCGAAAGGGCGGAGATGCCGAGGCCGCCGAGGCCGCCCAGGGCCGCGCCCAAAAGGGCGGTGGGACCGCCGCCGACGATGCCACCTACCGCGGCACCAAATGCGGTTGTGCCGACTACGGTTCCTGCCGTCTGGCCGCCTTTGCCGGGGCCGGCGGATGCCCAGGTGCTAGTCGCCAGCGGATAGTGCTCCTCGGCGACATTCAGGTGGAACAATTGCAGCGCCAGCTGGGGACGGCCTTTGAGCTGTCCGGATGGGCGAGCATCGATCACGGTGCCTTCAACATAGGCTCCACGCGGAATGGCGACGGCGCCATTGGGCAGCATGACATTCTGGGCGACGACGGCGCGGAAGGGCGAGCCGGGCTGAGTGTGCTTGCTGTCTACCGTCTGCTGCATCATGACGTATAGCGGAGTGCCCGCCGGCACGGTGACCAATGGCTGATTCGCGGGCTGACTGGCCGATTCCCGATCTCCGTTCGACGGCGGAGGAGCGAGATTCGATGGACCCTGCGGACCTTCGCTCTCTGGCGGAGCTTCATTCTCCGGCGGAGTATCGACCGATGGAGGCGGAGGATTTTCGAGCTCTTCGGCCGTCGGCGGCGGGGGCGGAGGCCCAGGGGGCGGCGGTGCGGCCTGCGGATTGGCTTGATCGGGCGGCGCGCCGAGATGGTCGGTGGCTCCCCCTCCGACGACTAATTTGTCGTCGACCGCGATTACGCCAGGAACCGATTGCACCAGCTCCTGGGCTTGCTGCCGCGCGGCCTGATTGGGAATCGTGCCACTCAGGGTGGCAGTACCGCCGTGCACCCAGATTCCGAGGCCAAGCGGACGCAAAGTGCTGGAGGACATCAGCTTGGTGTTGATGTCGTTGGCGATCTGTTCGTCGGTCCGTTGATGTTGGGCGGCTGGCGGAGCCTGTTGCGCGACGACCCTTGCGCTGACCAGCACCGCGGAAGGCAATGCCACGCAAACGAGCAATTCGCGCAGCATCTGCCGCAGCATCCCTTGAATTTCGCTATGAGTTCCCTGCCGAAAAATACGCTTTCGTATGGTCACAAAATCACCCGAAGAACTATGTTCCTTCTAATAGGAGACGCGATCCGGCGGGAAAAGTTGCTCCCGCAAAACGGGTGGACCGCCGCTCAAAGTTCGCTCGTTCCGGTCACTCCTGGCCGGAGTATAGAGCAGTTCCACGGTTACTATACCCGGTGAAAAATCGCGAGGTGCAGCTTTTTTTCGAAAGCCTGCGCGAAGGTTCAACCCCGCTGAGCGCGGCGGACGCGAATTGCTCCACCGATCAGACCTTATAGCGGGCTATGCCGTACGAAGCAAAACGTGCAAATTGAATCGGCATACTGATAGTCTCAAGGAAATCTTCTACTGCGAAAAGAACCGCGTGAAAGCGAAACCGATCGAATGAGAATTGCAAGCGTAGCAAGTGCAATGCCGAAGTGGTACTACAGCCAGCAGAAGATTTTTGAAACCCTGTGCGAACACTGGAAAGACAAGCTGGACAAGCCGGACGTTCTGGAGCGCCTGCACCAGCGGGTGGGGGTGGAAGGCCGCCATCTGGCGTATCCAATCGAAGAGTATGCTTCGATTGAAACCTGGGGAGATGCGAACGACCGCTGGATAAAGGCAGCACTGGAACTGGGAGAGCGGGCGATCACCGAGGCATTGAAGCGCGCCGGGCGCAAAAAAGAAGAGATTGCCGCAATGATCATGGTCTCCGTGACCGGCATTGCCGCACCTTCGCTCGACGCCAAGCTGAGCAACATAATGGATCTTCCGTTGGGTATGCGGCGGACTCCAATCTTCGGGTTGGGCTGCGTTGCCGGAGCCGCCGGAATCGGGCAGGCCGCCGATTATGTGCGGGCCTATCCGGATCGCATTGCCGTTCTGCTGTCGGTGGAACTGTGTTCGCTGACCTGGCAGCGCGTGGATTTATCGGTGGCCAATATGATCGCCTCCGGGTTATTCGCGGATGGTTCCGCCGCCGTGGTGGTGACCGGAGATCAGGTAAAAGCAAAGGGACCGGAGATTGTGGGATATCGTTCGAGCTTTTATCGGAATACCGAACACCTGATGGGATGGGACATCTCTGAGGAGGGATTCCAGATTGTGTTGTCGCCGGAAGTGCCGGATGCGATCCACAAGAATTTTCCGCGGGACGTCGATACGTTTCTGGCGGAACATGGAATGAAGCGGGGCGATATCGGCAGCTGGATCATGCACACCGGAGGCCCCAAAGTGCTGGAGGCGTGCGCCGAGTCACTGGGGCTGACGCGAGAAACATTCGCGCCATCGTGGGACTGCCTGCGCCGGGTGGGAAATATGTCTTCCGCCTCCGTATTGCTGGTGCTGGAGGACTTTATGCAGAACCATCGTCCGGCTTCCGGGACTTACAGCATCCTCGCCGCGATGGGACCGGGGTTCTGTTCGGAGCTGGTGCTGCTGCGCTGGTAGGGCTGATCCCAGGCTTACCGCTTTCTTACGCGATGCTGGTTTCTTCGACCTTCTTCCCTGGCGGAAGACTGGCGCTGGGACCGGAGATTTTTTCGATTAAGACCTTCGTGATGACGTAAAGAACCGGAATAAAGAAGAGGTTCAAAATCGTCGATACGAGCATGCCGCCGATAATTGTAGTGCCGATGGAGTGGCGGCCCAGCTGACCGGCGCCGCTGGCGTATGCCAATGGCAATATGCCAAGGATGAAGGCGAAGGACGTCATCAAAATTGGACGGAGCCGAAGTTCGGCAGCTTCAATCGCAGCGTCCATAATGGAGCGGCCCTGGGCACGCAACTGCTCGGCAAATTCAACGATCAGAATTGCGTTCTTCGCGGCCAGTCCGATCAGCATGACCAGACCGATCTGGCAATACACGTCGTCGGCCAATCCCCGCATGGAGACGGCCGTCAAGGCGCCCAGCACCGCCATCGGAACCGACAGCAGAATGATGAACGGAAGCACGAAGCTCTCATAGAGCGCGGCCAGCGTTAGATAGACGACTACGATTCCCAGCCCGAAGATGGTGGCGGCCTTGCCGCTCGATTCAAGCTCTTCGAGCGCGAGGCCTGTCCAGGAATACTGCATCCCGGGCAACATATATTTCTTCGACAGCTTTTCCATTGCCGTGAGACTTTCGCTGGAGCTGACGCCAGGCGCGGCAGAGCCATCGATTTCCGCGGACCGGAACAGGTCGTAGTGACTGATCACCTGGGGACCGGAGGTGCGGGTGACGGCCACTAGATTGCCGAGCGGAACCATCTGCCCAGTGCCGGAGCGGACATAGAACGACTGCAAGTCTTGCGCGTTGCCTCGATACGCCTGGTCCGCCTGCACATACACCCGGTAGGAACGGTTATTGAAGTTGAAATTGTTCACATACACAGATCCCATATAGACCTGGAGGGCATTGCTGATCTCGACGAGAGGAATGTCGAGGGTCTGCGCCTTCTGGCGATCGATGTCCACCTGGACGAGAGGATCGTTGGCGGTGAAGGGCGTGAACAGGCTGGTGAGTTCATGGCTCTGATGGCTGCCGGCAACGATCTGGTTGGCGACGTGGGCCAGATCCGGCAAGGTATTGTGGCCGGTATCCTGCAGCTCAAACTGAAAGCCGCCAAAACTGCCCAATCCCTGAATAGCAGGGGGTTGGAACGCAATCACCAGCCCGCCTTGAATCATGAACAGCTTGGGAGCCAATCTACCAACCAATGCCGCAGCAGAGTGCTGATCCCCTTTACGCTTTGCAAACGGCTGAAGCGCAGCGAAGATGAGTCCGTAATTGGACGCGCTGCCGGAGAAGCTGAATCCAGTGACGGCGAAGGAGCCGAGGATGTCGGATTCCTTTGACAGGACGGCCTGTGCCTGGTCCGCCAATCCCGCGGTGTAAGCGAGCGAAGCACCGGGGGGCGCTTGCACCTGCAGGATGATGTATCCCTGATCTTCCTGCGGAACGAAGGCGGTGGGCACATGCCGGTACATATAGACCGTCGCGGCCAGTCCGGCCACGAATAGAACGACCATCAGATACCGCCAGCGCAGCACGACGTGAATGCTGCGCGCGTAACCCTTGTTCATCCCCTGGATGCCCCGCTCAACCGCAGCCAAGATCCCTCGATGATGCCTTTCCCTGCGCAGCAAAATGGCGGCCAACGCGGGAGAGAGAGTCAGCGCATTGAAGGCCGAGATGGAGATGGAAAATGCGATTGTTAACGCGAACTGACGGTAGAGAATGCCAGTGGTTCCAGGAAAGAAGGAAACCGGCACGAATACGGCGACTAACACCAGCGAAGTGGCAATGACGGCACTGGTAACTTCCCGCATCGCATCCGAGGTCGCCTGGTGCGTATCGGTGACGCCTTGGGTGATGTGACGCTGAACATTTTCAATGACAACAATGGCGTCATCGACGACGAGGCCGGTTGCCAGGGTGATGCCAAACAGCGTCAGCGAGTTGATGGAGAAACCGAAAATCTTGATAAAGGCGAAGGTGCCGACCAGCGAAACCGGAATCGTGACGGCGGGAATGATGGTCGCGCGCCAGTCCTGCAGGAAGAAGAAGATCACGACGATGACGATGACGATGGCTTCCATCAGCGTGACCAGCACTTCGCGGATGGAGTCGCCGACCACTGTGGTCGTGTCAAAGGCGATGACATACTTCAATCCGGGCGGAAATTGCTTCGACAGCTTATCGAGCGAGGCTTTCGCTTCGCGATCGACAGCAAGAGCATTCGCGTTGCTCAAAGGCTGCACGCCCATGCCAATGGCCGTGTATCCGTTGTATTTCAGATCGGTGGCATAGGTTTCCGCACCGAGTTGCGCATAGCCGACATCTTTGACCAGAACAATTCCGCCGGGAGAATTCTTGAGAACGATGTTGTCGAATTGGGCCGGATCGGTGAGCCTGCCAATGACGTTGACGGCAATCTGGTACTGCTGTTTGGCATCGATGGGCGGAGATCCCAAAGCGCCTGCGGGAATTTCCACGTTCTGCTGCTGTAAGGCGGTCAGAACGTCGGTCGCGGTGAGTCCACGGGCGGCCATCTTCTGCGGATCCAGCCAGACGCGCATGGCGTATTTGCGCACACCGAAAATGAGGACGTTCCCCACACCTTCCACTCGCTTCAACGCATCGGAAACGTAGACATCCACATAGTTGCTGATGAACTGGTCGGAGTACTGACCGTGGTCTGAATAAAAGCCGGCAGCAAAAATGAAGTTGCTGTTTGCCTTGGTGATGCTGATGCCGCTGTTATTGACCTCCGCCGGAAGCTGACCTTGGGCGGTGGCGACACGATTCTGGACATCGACGGCTGCGATGTTGAGGTCATACCCGGTCTTGAAAGTGACGGTAATCTGGCTGGTGCCGTCATTGCCGCTGCTGGAGGTGATGTAGTTCATGCCCTCGACGCCGTTGATGGCTTCTTCGAGCGGAATGGTCACCGCGGATTCGACCACCTGAGCATTCGCGCCCACATAGCTGGCGGCGACCGTGACCTGCGGCGGCGCCAATTGCGGATAGAGCGAGATGGGCAGCGTCGGAATGACAACCGCGCCGGCCAGAATAATGAGGAGCGCGCAGACGGTGGCGAAGACCGGACGGCGAATGAAAAAGTCTACAAACACTTTGAGCTACCTCTACGTCGTGAATCGTCGAATTGGCTATAACGCTTTACCGAAGTGCGCAGGCGGAATGCGGCCGGACCGTCAGGACAGGGGCTGCACGGGCGCGCCATCGACCAGAAACTGGATTCCGGAGACGATGACCTTGTCCCCCACCTGCAATCCATTCTTGACTGCATACATGTTGCCGCTGGTTTCGCCCAGCGTGACCGAAATCTGTCGCGCGACATAATGGCCGTTGTCATTTTTGGCGACGAAGACGAATGGCTGACCTCCAATCTGCGTCACCGCCAGCACCGGGACCGTCGGAGTGGCAGCGGTGCTCCAAACCACTACGGCACGGACAAGCTGAGCGGTCCGCAGCACATCCGGCCGAGTGTGAACTTTTGCCTTGGCCAGGATCGCCTGCAACTGGTTATCCACCTGCGGCGAGACAAAGTAAATACGGGTGCGATCAAGCACCTTGCCGGCGGCGTCCGTAATCTCAATCGGCAAGCCCAGCCGTACCTGCGCGGCACGGTCCGCGGGGATATAGATGTAGGCTTCGAGCTGGGTATTGTCATCCAGAGTCGTCAGAACGGTGGTGGGAGAAACGTAATCTCCGACATGCACGGGAACGTCTCCAATGATGCCGGTAAACGGAGCGCTGATGTGGAAATATGCCAACTGCTGCTGGGCCGATTTGAGCGCCGCCACCTGAGACTCGTAGCTGGCCTTGGAACTGTTATAGGACTGGTTGGCCTGCTGATACGCCTGCTTGCTGATAATGCCGGCGGTAAAGAGGGACTTCTGGCGGACAATATCCTGCTGATTGAATTGGTAGAGGGCGAGCGCCTGCTGTTCGCTGGCCTGCTGCTGGGCGACAATTGCCTGCTGCTGGCGGAAATCGATTTCCATCATCCGCTGGCCGATGGTGACTCGCTGCCCGGAGTGAACGAATATCTGGAAGATATTGCCGCTGACCTGGGGCTGGATGGTCGCGGAGCGGCGCGATTTGATGGTGGCCACGTAGGTATCGCTGACCGGAACCGGTTCGAGCGCGACAGTTTCCGTTTTTACGGGCATGGCCTGAGGCGCGTGGCCGGCTGGCGTCGCGGTTCGGCTACAGGCTGTCAGGGATACGGCAAACGCCATTGCCCCGAGGGAAAAATAGATTCTTGAGCGGTTCAAATTCAAAACTGAGGGCCCCATCCGTGGATTGGTGAACACTGAAAAATCTGAAAACTGTTTCACACGATACAACTGAAACTGAACCTACATACGGCTGGCGACACGCATCGGTTGCAAAAAATCTTTCGAGAAGCCATTCTACCGGAGGCAAATGAGCTCCACTCCACAGATGCGAGCGAAAGTTCGGGGATGCATTAATTGCAACAAAAATGCGAGGATTTCAAGTGAATGGGAAAACAGCGCGGATGAAAAGGTGTTTGCCGTCTGTCCATCTGCTTTGACATGGGGGAAAGCGGTTGATACGCTCAATGTTGGCGATGCGGCAGTATTGTGCATTCGCCAACCTGCGATTTTGCGGCAAGCTGGCTGGCCGCAAATCCATTCCTCTCGCGTCCCCGTCGTCTAGCCCGGCCTAGGACACCGCCCTTTCACGGCGATAACACGGGTTCAAATCCCGTCGGGGACGCCAATAGATTGAGCTACTTGCAAATCCCGTCCAGAAATTTGTAGGTCCGTTATGGTCCGATAAGGGAAAGTGCCCTCGCTGGGCTGCGCTTTGCGCAGACGGTTGTCGTCGAGCACCATGGTCACAATGCGACTTTGGGCGTCGCGTTTGTTCTGGGTGATGGCCTGTGCGTACAGGTTCATCGTCACCAGACTGTTTGCATGGCGCAGCAGTTCTTGCACGGTCTTGACGTCCTCACCGTTGGCTTTGAGGAACGTCGCATAGGTGCGGCGGAAGGTATGCCAGCCGATTCCCTCGATTCCCATTTTCTTGGCTGCTGGCAGGATGTGCGCCCGATAAAATGCGCCGGGCCAGTACGGCAATTTTCCATTCGAATGCGGACTTGCAAACACCCAACTCTCAGTTTGGGGATAGGGGCTTGCCAGCCTCCAGTTGTAGAGCGATTCCGCGAGCCGGGGATCGAGCGGCACGGGCTTGCGGCTGGCTTCAGTCTTGCACTCGCCAAGATGCTGCATGACGATGGAGCGAGTGACAGAGATTTGCAGGTTTTCAAAATCGATGTCACTCCACTTCAGGGCCAGCAGCTCTCCCACACGAAGGCCAGTCAGCACATCGAGGAAAACGGCGGTTCGCGCCGGCTCACGCAGCAAGTCGAGCAGTGCTGCGGTTTCTTCGATGGTCAGGACCAAAGGAATCCTGGCCCGTTTTGCACTTTGGCGAACGTGCGTGATGGGATTCTTGTCGTGCCATTCCCACCGGATCGCGTGATTGAAAACAGCGTGCATGATGTTTCGCATTTTCGCCTTGCTGCCGTTCGACAGCTTGAGCGAACGCAACCACTCTTCAACAACGACCGCCCGAACGTCCTTCACACGGTATTCGCCCCAACGGGGCAAGATCCATTTGCGAAAGTAGCCTTCATACGTCCTGCAGGTCGCATAGGTTTTGTTCGAGTCCTCACCGAGCTCCTTTTGCCGGTAGTGATCGATAAGTATCTGAACACTGATCGGGTTCAGGCCCGTGCGTGGACTCTCAACGTTAATGTCAACCCGAAGCGCCATCACTGCCTTCTGTGCAGCGGTTTCGTTCGGATACTGTTCAAGGGTTCCCAGCACCAGATTGCGGCGGCGACGTGTGCCGTCCGGCTGGGCTTCGTACCATCGGTACTCCCATGCCTTCTTGCTCCCGGCGCGTCCCACAAGTCGGAGGCTGCCTTGCTGAAATCGTGGACGTCTCATTTCCTCTCCAGATCAAAGGTGATGAGGCGGCACGGATAGCTGCTTTCAGCCTACTGTGCCTTGTGCTCGTCGTCGAGTGGATTGATTCTTTCTCCGGATTGAAACAGGTCGGAGGCCCGAAAGCGCCACAGCTTGCCTACTCGGACGCCGTGAACGATGCCATTTCGTGCATAACGCTGAAGCGTTTTGGGATGAACTCGAATGATGGCTGCTGCCCGATCACTGTCCAGCAGGGGTTCGAAGGAGTCGAAAGAATGAGAGGAATCGAACATGGTTCGCACGCTCCTTGAAACCACATTGTGAGAGGACCTGTGTCCGCGTCAACTCGACACTTGCCGCATTTTTCAACTTGTCAAGCGCGGCATGCGAAACGAAGGCGAAACGTTGGGAACGGAAAGTGCAAGGAAGTCCATCATTGTCCTTATTTGTCGTTTTAGTCGTCTCGGAGTTTTCAATCTCCTGAAACTAAGATTAATTTAGGACCGGGTATTCCACTGGACAAATCGCGCTGACATTCCCCGGATAGCGGCAGCATAGCCGAGGCGCGGGCGGTGTCAAGGGCGGCTACGCCGCCGCGAAGCGGTCATGACCCTTGACACCGCCCTCTCCGCCTCGGCGCACAATCCCAATATCCGGGGATGTCAGTATTTCGTCTTGCAGCGGGCCAAGGGCCAATCGATTTCAAAGAGCAACGCAGAAGCCATAGAAGCCTAGTGTCGATGAGCGCGTTGCCTTGTTATCGTCAATCGAGAATCCCGCGTTACGCATCGGCGAAAACTGGCGGCTTGCCGATATCAAATTGCACGGTTTCGCGCTCGTAAGCGTGCACTCCCCGAAGTGGCTCGCCCGGAGTCCAGTTGGGATTGCAGGGCAGGAACACGGAGAAAACCGTACCGGTAA
>Ga0134128_10003058_pt1 | contig 20468 bp, 17 predicted proteins | sample KB31754_FD_96462 | JGI IMG/M metagenome (GOLD analysis project Ga0134128, IMG submission 96462) | Terrestrial soil microbial communities with excess Nitrogen fertilizer from Kellogg Biological Station, Michigan, USA - KB3-175-4 | ecosystem: Environmental > Terrestrial > Soil > Unclassified ...
CTGCAGCACCCGCGTGTCCGGCCGGATCCCGAAGAAGAGCAGCGTCTGCTTAGGATGGCGGAATCCATCCAGCGCCCTGTCCTGCGCCGTGCGCTGGCTACCGGCCAGGATCGCATCCAGGGCCCTGGCCGTTTTCTGCCGGCCGCTGGTAGTCACGCAGCCCGTGATCAGTGCCGTGGCGCCCAGCACGCATGCCAGGAGCACGGCAAGAGCGAGTTTCTTCAGGCGGAGACGCATTCGGGCCATTTTGGGGGGCAGTGCCGACAAAAAAAACCCCGCCGGAGCGGGGTTTGTCTCAAGGGTGTAACGGGCGCTGGCTTTTCAGCGTCGGAATGGACCGCCGCCTTGCCGTGCCCGTGGTGCGCGCTCCTGGGCCTCATTGACGCGTAGCGCGCGGCCGCTCATCTGAAAGCCGTTCAGGGCCTGAATTGCCCCCTGGGCCTCGCTCTGCGACATCTCGACGAAACCGAACCCGCGTGGCCGGCCGGTTTCCCGATCGTTGATGAGCTTGACCGATTCCACCTTGCCGTGACGCTCAAACAGTGCTTTGACGTCCTGCTCGGTGGCATTGAAGGGCAGATTGCCCACATAGATCGTCGTCATCCGGAAATCTCTCTTCGCAATGCGCACAGCGGCGAGCCGCACCAGGCGGTCGCATGTGACGCGTGATCGTGGATTACGTGACGGGGAGGGGACTCGAACGAAAGAGCGGAAATCAAGCGTACTCATCCCTGCGGGATAGATACTAACGCGACACCATGCTACTCCCGGCTTTTGCCGATGGCAAACACCAGTTGTAGCAAATTCCCCACACCGCCGGGACTAGCTGCCGGCGGGCTCCAGGTAGGCGTACCCGTCGAGCTCGTTCTCGTAGAACCGCTTCAGCAGCTGACTTTCGGCGATCGTCATGCGCCCGTCCCGGATGGCCCGCTCGCAATCCCGCGCCAGGGCGGGGTAGAAGTCGGCCACGTCATACTCCATGTACTCGAGCACCTTGTTGGCCGTATCGCCCTTGACGATCTCCTCGATCCACCAGCCTCCCTCATCGTGCAGCCGCACGTGCACCACGTGGGTATCGCCGAAGAGGTTGTGCAGGTCGCCCAGCGTTTCCTGGTAGGCGCCCACCAGGAAGACCGCCAGGTAGTACTTCTCTCCCGGCTTCAGCTCATGTAGCTCCAACTGCCGTTTGACGTCCCGCAGCGACACGAAGTGGTCGATCTTGCCGTCGGAGTCGCACGTGATGTCCGCGAGCACCCCCGTGCGTGACGGCCGCTCGTCCAGCCGGTGAATGGGCATGATCGGAAAGAGCTGGTCGATCGCCCAGCTGTCGGGCAGGGACTGGAAGACCGAGAAATTGCAGAAGTAGGTGTCCGACAGGATCGACTCCAGTCCCTCCAGCTCCTCCGGCAGCCGCTCGAGCCGACGGCAGCAGTCCAGCACCCGGGCGCACGTCGCCCAGAAGAGCCGCTCCGCCAGGGCGCGGAAATCCAGCGACAGGAGGCCCAGGTTGAACATCTGCAGCACTTGATCGCGGGCGGTCAGCGCATCGTGATAGCACTCCACCAGCCGCCGCTCGGTCACCGAGCGGAACGCCTCGAAGAGGTCCCGGATCGGTTGCGGCAGCTCCTCGTCCCCCGCGTAGTCCTCGTCCTCGCGGCCGGTCACCCGGAACTTGTCGAGCGCGGAGGAGCCCAGCGCATCGAACACCAGCACGCTGTGATATGCCGCGATCGCCCGGCCGGACTCGCTGATGATCATGGGATGCGGGATGTCACGGGCGTCGCAGACATTAGCGATCCGATAGACGACATCGCTCGCGTACTCGTTGAGCGTATAGTTCATCGAGGACGAGTAGTTCGTGCCGCTGCCGTCGTAGTCGACGCCGAGTCCCCCGCCGACGTCGATGTATTGCAGCCCCGCTCCCATGAGCTTCAGCTCCGCGTAGACGTGCGCCAGCTCGTTGATGGCGTCCTTCACGCGGCGGATGTCCTGAAGCTGACTGCCGGGGTGGCAGTGCACGAGCTGCAGGCAGTCGAGCATCCCGCGCTCCTTCAGCATGCCGAAGAGCTCCAGGATCTCGGTGATGAAGAGCCCGAATTTGGACTTCTCGCCCGCCGACTCCCGCCAGCGGCCCGAGCCTTCGGTGAAGAGCTTGACCCGCACGCCGATGCGCGGCCGCACCTGGTAGCGATCGGCGTGCTTGAGGATGAGCCCGAGCTCATCGAAGTTCTCCACCACCGGAATGATGGTCCGCCCCAGCTTCGTGGCGAGCGTCACCGCCTCGATGTAGCTGTCGTCCTTGAAGCCGTTGCAGATGATCAGCCGCTCGGGGGCGTTCTCGGTCATCGCCATGACCGCGAGGAGCTCGGGCTTGGAGCCGACCTCGAGCCCGAAGCCGAACTCCTTCCCGTAACGGTAGACCTCCTCGACGACGAGGCGCTGCTGATTCACCTTGATGGGGAACACTGCCGCATAGCGGTTGCGGTAATCGTTTTCCGCAATGGCCTGCGCGAACGCGTCGTGCAGATGCTTCAGGCGATGCGCGAGGATATCGGAGAAGCGCACGACCACCGGTGTGGTGAGGTCGCGGGCCTCCAGGCCCTCGACCACGTCGTAGAGATCGATGTCCCGTCCCGGCTGCGCGTCGGGCCGCACCACCACGTGGCCGGCTGAGTTGATGCCGAAGTAACCCTTGCCCCACGCATTCAGGTGGTAGAGCTCCAGGGAATCCTCGATGCGCCAGGGCTGGGCGGGATTGAACTTGCGAGCGCCGCTCAAGGCGCTCTTCGGGTCTACGGCCACGTGCGAGAATCCGGTATGTTCATTGGCGAAAATCGTCGAGACGATTTTCGCGAGACCCTACACTTTTTCCGCGGGCCAGGGAACGGCCCTGGCCCGCTATTTCTTGGCATCATCATTGTTCGTGGCATCATCATTGGAAATGGCGATGGGGCGCTTGGGATCTCGGATCCACTCGCTCCAGGAGCCGGCGTAGAGCCGCGCGCCCTGCAGGCCGGCCACTTCCAGGGCCAGCAGGTTGTGGCAGGCGGTCACGCCCGAGCCGCACATGCAGATCGCCGCATCCGACGGCACTCCCTCGAGTGTCTTCGCGAACCGCTCGCGCAGCGTGCCGCGATCGAGGAAGCGTCCGGTGCTGTCCAGGTTGTCCGCGAACGGATGATTACGAGCCCCCGGAACGTGTCCCGCCACCGGATCGATCGTCTCGTTACGGCCGGCGAACCGGTCGGCGCTGCGGGCATCGACCAACACCACGTCTGCGCTGGCGAGCCGTCCCTTGGCGAGGAGGCCCTCGAGCTCGGGAGTGCTCACCAGCATTTCGCCGTCCGCTCGCGCCTCGAAGCGGCGGGCGGGCCGGCTGCCCTGGGAGTGAGCCTGAGTTTGAGCCTGAGGGTGAGTGAGAGGCGTCGTGTCGAGCGGCAGCCGCTCCTGCTGCCATGCCGCCAGCCCGCCGTCCAGCACCGCGACTTTGGCGTGCCCCAGCCAGCGCAACAGCCACCAGAGCCGTGCCGCGTACGCTCCTGGGCCCTGATCGTAAGCAACCACCTGCACCTGGGCGTCGATGCCCCACTGCCCCAACCGCGCCGCGAGGGCGTCGACCGGCGGCAGCGGATGCCGGCCGGAGGACGCCGAGACCGGTCCGGACAGGTCGTGGTCCAGGTGCGCATACAGCGCGTGCGGAATGCGCGCGCTTGCGTAGGCTTCGCGGCCCCACTCCGGGCGCCCGAGATCGAAGCGGCAGTCGATGACCGCGAGGTCCGCATCCTCGATCCGCGCGGCGAGCCGCCGCGGAGTTATGAGAGTGCTGTGGGACATATCCGAATAGCTCCCGATATCGCTACAATTCTCACCGATGGCGATCGACCTTTATTGGGGCAGCGGCAGCCCGTACGCCTGGCGGGTGCTGCTCGCGCTCGAACACAAGCGCCTGCCCTACGCGAGCCACCTGCTGCAGTTCTCCAAGCAGGAGCACAAATCGCCGCAGATGCTCCATCTCAATCCCCGCGGCCGGGTGCCCGTGCTGAAGGACGGGGAGTACGTGTGCTTCGAGTCGCTGGCCATACTGTACTACCTCGACCTCAAATATCCCGATCCACCTCTCTTCGGGCGCAACCCCGAGGAAGCCGGCACCATCATGCGGGTGATCTGCGAGTACCAGGCCTACATCGAGCCGCACCTCGCGAAAATCACCGAGGCCGTGTTCGCCCGGACGGCCGACCTGCGCAGCGACGAAATCACGCGGTCCATGCACGCGGCCGCCAGCGAGGCGCGCACGATCGAGGGCCGCCTGTCGAAATCCGACTGGGTGGTCGGTGAGAGCTACTCCGCGGTCGACATGGTCATCTTCCCCGGCTTCCAGTTGCTGAAGCGCGCGCTCGAGCGACCCGAGGCGCGCGAGCTCGCCTCCCGCTTCATGCCCGTGGAGGTGAATTATCCGGCGGTCGCGCGCTGGGTCGCGCGCATCGAGTCCCTCCCCGGTTACGAGCGCACCTATCCTCCTCATTGGAGGCGTTGATGCGGTAACCTATCGGGATCATGACCGAGCACAAGATCCACGTAGAGTTTCCCGGCCGCATCCTCCTCGTCGGCTTCGGCAGCATCGGGCAGGGCGTGCTGCCCCTCATCCTCCGCCACATCGGCATCACCCCGGACCGCATCACGATCGTCACCGCGGAGGATCGCGGCAGCGCCGAGGCGGCGAGCTATGGCATCCGCTTCGTCAAGGAGCGCCTGACGCGCGAGAACTATCGCCGGGTGCTCAATCCGCTGCTCGGACGCGGCGACTTCCTGATCAACGTCTCCGTCGAAGTCTCGAGCATCGCGCTCATCAAGCTCTGCTGGGAGAAGGGGGCGATGTACCTCGATACCTGCATCGAGCCGTGGCCGGGCGGCTACACCGATCCGACCGTCCCTGTCGGCCGCCGCACCAACTACGCCCTGCGCGAGGAAGCGCTGGCATTGCGCCCGGGCAACCCGCACGCGCCGACCGCGGTGCTCACGCACGGCGCCAATCCGGGCCTGGTATCGCACTTCGTGAAGCAGGCCCTCCTCAATATCGCCGCCGACCTGCAGGTGGATGCCGGGACGTCCGGGGTCCGACCCGGCCTGCCGGCATCGCGCGCCGATTGGGGCGAGCTCGCACACCAGCTCGGCGTCAAGGTCATCCACATCGCAGAGCGCGACTGCCAGGTGACGCGCGTGCCCAAGGAGGCCGGCGAGTTCGTCAATACCTGGTCCATCGACGGCTTCGTCAGCGAGGGATCGCAGCCGAGCGAAATGGGCTGGGGCACTCACGAGCGCAATTTTCCCCGCGACGGTAAGCGCCACGATTTCGGCTGCATGGCCGCCATCTACCTCATGCAACCCGGAGCCGGCACGCGCGTGCGCACGTGGACGCCGCTGGCGGGCCACGTCCACGGGTTCTGCATCACCCACGGCGAGGCGATCTCGATCGCGGACTACATGACCGTCCGCGACGGTGCGCAGGTCGTTTACCGCCCGACGGTGCATTACGCCTACCATCCCTGCGATTCCGCCGTCATGTCAGTTTACGAGCTGGCGGGCCGCAACTACGTCCAGCAGGAGCGCCAGCGGATCCTGATGGACGACATCGCGGGCGGCATCGACGAGCTCGGCGTCCTGCTCGCCGGACACAAGAGGAACGCCTACTGGTACGGCTCGCAGCTCTCCATCGAGGAGGCGCGCAAGCTCGCGCCGTACAACAATGCCACGAGCCTCCAGGTCACGATCGCCGTGCTCTCCGGCGTGGTCTGGGCGATGGAGAATCCGAACCGCGGACTGGTCGAGCCCGACGAGATCGATTTCCGGCGCAACCTGGAGATCTGCATGCCCTATCTCGGGCCGGTCGTGGGCCGCTACACCGACTGGACACCGCTGCACGAGCGCGAGCGCCTGTTCCCGGAAGATCTCGACAAGACGGACCCCTGGCAGTTCAAGAACGTGCGGGTGACATGGTAGTCGGGCTGTAGTCGATCTCTACGATGACCAGCGTTCGGCTGCCGCCAGGGATTGCCACCGTTAGTTCCTCGTCCAAGCCGCGACGCAGCAGTGCGCGTCCAAGGGGCGAGTCCATGCTGATATAGCCAGGCTCGCGGTCGAATTCGTCCGGTCCAACGACGCGGTAGCGGGACTGAGCTCCATCGTCTGACTCCACTGTCACCCAGGCGCCGAAGTAGACCTTCTTGCGATCGGCGGGTGGCTGGTCGACGACCACCATGCCCTCGAGGCGCTTGCGCAGAAAGCGGACCCGCCGGTCGATTTCGCGCAGCCGGCGTTTACCATAAATGTATTCGGCGTTCTCGGAGCGATCCCCTTGAGCCGCCGCCTCAGCCACCGCCTGGGTGACCTTCGGACGCTCGATGCGCCAGAGCTGCTCGAGCTCCTCGCGCAGGAGCCGCGCGCCCTCCGGCGTGATGTATTTTGAAGCCACCGGCGCGGGTGCGCGGAATCGTCCCATGACGCCGATTTTGTCAAAACCCGGGTGTTCTGTGGAACCGTTCACGGACGCGGCCGCGCGCCGAAATTACCCTTTCCGCCGTGGCTACCAAGTACTACACGCACTTCATGACGGATGGCCTACGCGCCCCGAGCGCAATTCCTGCGAACGAGTGGAGCGGCGTGGTGGAGTTGCGGCATCCGCTGGAGAGCGGCGGCGGTACGAAGGAGCTACGATCGCTGCTCGCGCAGAGCTTCGATCTGGATTCGGACGAGATCAAGATTCTCCACTGGGCGCGGTTGCACTGAGAGTCAGTATCCCCTAGCGGACTTCCTTCCCTTCATCGAAAGTCCGCATTTCGAACCCCCGGCCTCCGATTGGGACCGGGGGTTTTTTTCGTCGCCGAATGCCGACGGGGCGGGGGCGAGCAGGAGCAAGGGCCGGATGTCATAATCCCGGTACGATGAAGTCTTCCCGCGTCGGCATTGCCCTGGCGGCGTCCCTGTCTCTGGCCATCGGCGCCTGCTCGCTGCTGCGGCCGCCGCCGCAGTTCGCGCCGGCCGCGCCCAAGCAGGTAGTGGCCGCCCAGCCCACCGCACCGCTTCCGGTACAGACCGAGCGCTTCGTGCTGGCGCCGGGGCAGGAGGTGGTGGGATCGCTGCAGATCGTCGAGGTCCGCAAGAGCCAGACGCTGAGCGATATCGGCAGGCTCTTCAACGTCGGCTTCGAGGAGATGACGCGGGCCAACCCCGACGTCGATCCCTGGATACCGAAGCCCGGCACCCGCGTGCTCGTGCCCACGCAATACATCCTGCCGGATGCGCCGCACCGGGGCATCGTGGTGAACCTCGCCGCGATGCGGTTCTTCTACTTCCCGCCGCACAAGCGCGGCGAGCCGCAGGTGGTCATCACCCATCCGGTCGGCATCGGCCGGCGGGGCTGGAAGACTCCGCAAGGGGTCACGCACGTCCTCTGGCACGAGAAGAACCCCATCTGGCGCGTGCCGCCTTCGATTCTCGCCGAGCACGCCAAAGAGGGTGAGCCCCTGCCCAAGGTGGTGGGTCCCGGGCCCGACAATCCGCTCGGCGACTACGCGCTGCATCTCGGCTGGCCGGGCTATCTGATCCACGGAACCAACAAGCCGGTGAGTGTCGGCCTGCGGGTGAGCCATGGGTGCGTGCACCTCTTTCCCGAGGACATCGCGCAGATCTTCAAGATGGTGCCGAACGGCACCGAGGTCCGCGTCGTGAATCAGCCGTATATTTTCGGCTGGCAGGATGGGCGTCTCTATCTGCAGTCCTCCGGTCCGCTGCAGGACGACAAGCGTCCCTGGCAGAAGCAACCGCGGCGGACGGTCGGCCGCCTGCTCACGCGTGCGCAGCGCAAGGATCTCGAGCGGCATCACGAGAAGATCGACTGGGGCCGTGTCGCGCAACTGGTGAATGCGCCCATGGGCGTGCCGATTCCGGTCTCCGGGATCGACGCCAGTCCTGAGCCTGGCACCCACGGCAAGGATGACGGGCTCGAGCAGGTGGTTGCGCGAGCGACGCTCGTGCAGAACGTCCTGCCGGACGGCTCCACCTGGGACGGTAAGACGGACCTGCCGCTGACCGACGCGGAGTTCAACAAGATGCTTTCCGAGACCGCGACCCCACCTGCGAGCTCCGAAACCGCACCGGCGACGACTTCCGCAAGCGCCGCGCCGGCCGCGAGCCGCGGCGCACCATCGGCGCCGGGCCACGATCCCGCCGGTACGTAAGCTCGACGACGAGCCGCTCGCGCGCCGCAGACGCGCGCGTCGCCGAGAAGCGACGCCGCTGGCCGCCCGCTGTGCTACAGTCCGCCGCTACAACAAGAACGCGGCGGGGATTCAATTCAGTGGGTGAACTCGGTGCGCCTGGCCTCACGCTCGCGCGAACCCGGACCGAGCCGATCATCGCGCGCCTCCCGAGCGCCGTCACCGCCTTCATCGGCCGCACGCTCAAGGGTCCGGTCTCCCGCCCGGTGGCGGTCGCGAGCTTCGCCGAGTTCCAACAGCAGTTCGGCGGGCTCTGGCAGCCCTCGCCTCTTTCCTACGCGGTCGAGCAGTTCTTCGATCACGGCGGCGGCCGCGCGGTCATCGTGCGGGTCGCGAACGGCGCCCGCCCGCCGACCATCACTCTGCCCGCCGGCGCCGGGGCGCTGCGTCTCGCCGGGGTCAATCCCGGCTCGAGGGAATACCTGCGCGCCTCCGTCGACTACGATGGCCTTCCCGAAGGCGACACCGAGCGCTTCAACCTGGTCATTCAGCGCGTGCGCTCGGCGGGCTCGGAGCTCATCGAGGACCAGGAAATCTTCCGCCGCGCCGGCCTGCGGCCGGACTGCGGCCGCTGTCTCGACGAGCTCCTGCTGCAATCGCGCCTGGCGCGCGCAGTCGGGCCGCTTCCGCCGCAGCGTCCGGACCGCTCCGCGGGCCCCGGGAGCTCCGCAATCGGTTACGCCGTCTCCAATGCCGACGGTGACGACGGCGGCCCGCTCACCGATTACGACATCATCGGCTCCGCGGCGGCCGGCACGGGACTCTTCGCGCTGAGCGCCGTCGAGAGTTTCAACTTCCTGTGCATACCGCCACTCGCGCGCGAGCAGGATGTTGGCTTGAGCGCGCTGCTCGTCGCGGCGCGCTTCTGCCGTGACCGTCATGCGATGCTGATCGTCGATCCGCCGGCGTCGTGGACCAGCCCGCGCGCGGCCCTGGAAGGCATGCGCACCTGGCCGTTTCGCAGCGACAATGCGCTCATGTACTACCCGCGCGTCCAGGCGCTCGACCGGTTGCGCGGGCGGCCGGAGACCTTCGCCTCCTGTGGCGCCGTAGCCGGCATGATCGCGCGCTCAGACGAGGTACGTCCGCTGTGGTCGCGCGCCGTGGAGAGCGAGGAGGGGACCCTGCGCCCGGGCACGCAGCCCGCGGTCCCGGTCGGCGACGCCGATCGCCTGCGGCTCGCACAGACGGGAGTCAACACACTGCGCGAGCCGCGCGCCGCCGCGGCGGCAGGCGGTGGTGCGCGCGTGGATGCGCGCACGCTCGCGGCGGGGGGCAGCGGATTCAGCGACTGGAAGTATCTCGCCGCGCGCCGGCTCGGCCTCTGGGTCGCCGCGAGCATCGAGCGCGGCACGCGCTGGGTGCTGCTCGAGCAGAACGGCCCGGCAACCTGGGTGCGCGCTTGCTCCCTGGTCGACACGTTTCTGGAAGTGTTGGCGGAGCAGGGCGCGTTCGCGGGCGGCGAGGCGCGAGATCGCTACTTCGTCATCTGCGACGAGCGTGTCAACCGCCCCGACACCGTCGCCGACGGGCGTATCAACCTGCTGTTTGGTTTCGCCAGCACGCGCCCGGGGGAGTTCGACACCTGGCTGGTCACCCACCATCCGTCGGCGAGCCGCGTGCGTCCGGTCAGCGTCAATCGCCTCGCGACCTCGCGCCAGCGGGTGGAGTGGGAGATCGAGACCGCGATCCTGAAGAAGATGGACTACCGGTAAGCTCGGGCTCGGGCACAATTCGTGCTGCGCGGCCGGCATGCCAACAACAAGAGCCCCGCGCATCGGCCGGGGAGCCGCAGCGTTCGCCCACATCCTCGCCCCGTTGTTTCTGTTGACCGCGGGTGCCCGCGTGCATGCCGCGGCGCAACCGGCCGCCTCGCCGGCCTTCATCCAGGCGCAGCGCGCCGAGGCTCGGGGCCAATACGCCCGCGCGGAGGAACTCTACGACGAGGCCTATGAGAGCGATCCTGCCAACACCCGGGCGCTGCTCGGGCGCGCCCGCATGCGCTCCTGGCTGGGTCACTTCGATGCGGCGATCGCCGATTACCGCCAGGGGCTGCAGCGCGAGCCGCGGAACGCGGAGGCGCTGAGCGGTCTCGGCTGGACTTACGCCTGGAGCCACCGGTTCGACGATGCCGTTGCCGTGTTCCAGCGTCTCGCGCGCGAGCAGCCCTACGATCTCGATCCGAAGAAAGGGCTCGCGTACGTTGCCCTCTGGCGTGGACACCCGAGTGATGCGCGCCGTCAGTTCGAGGCGCTCGCCGCGCAGGATCCTGACAACCCCGACTATGCGCTCGCGATCGGCCAGGCCGCCTACCAGCAGGGCGATTACGATACGGCGCAGGCGGCCTTCGCGAAGGCTCTGAAGCTCAAGCCCACGCTGACGGCTGCGAGTTCCGGCCTCGCGGCCGTCGCGCAGGCGCGGGTGCAAAGCAATCCCGCCGTGATGATACTCGGCGGGCGCAGCGCGGAAGGCGGGGAGAGTCACACCGGCATCCGGTTCGCGCAGCTGTCCATGCAGGTCAGCCACGATCTGCGCCTCTGGTTGAGCGATGACCGCGGCCTCGGTTTCGATCTCTTCACGCCCGACCGGCGCTTCATCAACGCATCGACCATCACCGTGGGCGGCTTTTACAACTACGCGCCGAAGCTAGGTCTGCAGGTCGAGGCAGGTCAGCGGCATCTGCCTGGGGAGAACGATCCGGTGGTGGATGCGGAGCAGGTATTCTTTCTCGGCAACACGGTGCCGAAGGTCGGCTACTGGTGGAGCCGCAGCCAGGGCCGATCGCAGTGGATCGGCTACGCCGGCGTGTACCGGCGGCTCGGCGACCGCTTCTCGCTGGAGCCGACGCTCTACTACGCCTACGACGGCACGTATCACGAGACCCGCGGCGCGGTGCTCGCGACCTACAACACCCGCGGTCGGGCGCAGTTCGGGCTCGGTATCGCCGCCGGCAGCAAGCAGTCCGCCACGGGCGGCAAGGGCGTCGTCCGTGTTTTCGGCAACATTTCCGTGCCCATCGGGCAGCGGGTCACTTTCCTGCTCTACGCGTGGCGGGAGACGACCCAGGGCTTGCCGGGAGACACCGTGGTGGCGGCCGGATTCCAGGCGTATCTCTGATCGCCATGCCGAGCGAGCCCGCCATTGCGGCATCGCAGCCCACGATCGAGCTGCCGGTGCCGACCGAGACCCGGCCGCGCGCCGCCGCCCCGCAGCTCGCCGCCGTGCAGGTTGCCGCCGCTGCGGGGGCAGCGGCGGCGAGCGGCTGGCGTCCGAAGCCGCACTTCTACCTGACCGTGCTCGCCCTCTGGGCGATGGCCGTCGCCTGGTTCCATCCCCAGCTTGCGACGCTGCCGGCACTCGGCCGGACGGTATGGGCCAAGGGTGCGCTCTGGTTCTTCGTGCTCTTCATCGATATCGCCTGGGGCTACGCGGCCTACAACATCAGTGTGATCGCATTCGGAGCCTGGTACGCGCGCCGCACGCGCAGGGCACCGCGGCAGTTGCCGGCGGTCGCGGGCGAGCTCCCCGCGGTGGCGATGCTCTACACGACCTGCAACGACTTCGTCGAGTGCTCGGTCCGCTCCTGCATCGCGCAGGATTATCCGGATTACCGCGTCTACATCCTCGATGACGGCACCGATCCCGACTGCCGCGCGCGCATCGACCGGCTTGCAGCCGCGCATCCCGAGCGCGTGCGCGTGATCCGGCGCTCCGACCACAGGGCCTACAAGGCCGGCAACCTCAATCACGCGCTCGCGACCATTGCCCGTGAGCCGCTCTTCGCCCTCGTCGATGCCGACGAGATCCTGCCGCCGCGCTTCCTGCGGGCGCTGGTGCCGCGCCTGCTCTCGCAGCCCGACTGCGGCTTCGTGCAGGCGACCCATCGCAGCAATCCGGACACCACGAGCTCGCTCGCCCGCGACATCGGTCCGGGCGTCGACAGCCACTGGCGTTGGTATCACCCGCTGCGCAACGACTACGGGTTCGTGATGCTGCTCGGGCATGGCGCGCTCGTGCGGCGCCAGGCATGGCAGGATGCCGGCGGCTTCCCCGAGCTCGTGAGCGAGGATCTCGCCTTCGCCCTGCGCGCGCGCGAGGCCGGCTGGCGCGGGCGCTTCGCCGAGGACGTGGTCTGCTATGAGGAATTCCCGGAGGACGTGCGCGCCTTTCGCGTGCGTCACATGAAATGGACGCGCGGCACCTGCGAGTTCCTGGTTCGGGAGACCGGCCGGCTGCTACGGTCGCGGCGCATCAGCTGGGTCGAGAAGCTCGACATTCTCCTGCCGACCCTCAATCTGCCGCTCTCCTTCCTGTTCTTTCTCTTCGTGCTCGATGCCAATCTCGTGCTCACCAGTCTCTACGGCACCATCGCGACCATGACCTGGGTCATCGGCGGCAGACCCTGGCTCGTGCCGGTGCTGCGCCTCAATCCGGCATTCGATGTGCTCGACCGCGCGGACCTCTACGTCGTCACCCTGATTGCGCTCGTCTCGCCGGTCCTCTGCTTCGTCATCGACATGGCGCGCCGCCCGCGGCGCCTCTGGTTCTTCCTGGCCCAGAGCACCGCGCTCTACGGTGCGCTGGGCCCGTTGTCGTCGATCGGCGTGGTGCTCTTCGCCTTCACCCGCCGAGCGGTGTTCCACGTCACCGCCGACAGAGGGCGGGACCGGACATCGCGGCACGGAATGACCCGTCTGCGCACATCCTGGATGGAGTTCGCGCGCCGCAGCCACCCCGACGATCCGCTGGTGCAGGGAATCGAGCTCGTCTGCGGCGCCATCCTGGTCACCCTGGCTTGCGTGACGGTGCAGCTTCCCTTCCTCGGCCTCGCCCTCGGCTATCTCATGCTTCCCATTCTTCATCACGTGCCCTGGGACCGCCGGCCGGTGCGAGTGGCGCTGCAGGTGCCTCTCTCCCTCATCCTCGTCGGCCTGGCGCTCGGGAGCCTGTCGCTGATGGGGATCCAGACCGTCTTTTTCGGCTACGGCTTTCATTTTTAGCGCTGGCGCGCGGTCTTAACGGGGTTCGCCCGGGGCGAACTCGCGCCGAGAAGAGCGGATGCGCCGCCATTCCTTGTGGCTTCGTTCCGGGTTTGCCTGCATGATTCGCCGGATGAGCCCAGGCGATGCCGACCCTGCAACCGACCCGAACGCCGCCGGCGGACAGACGACCACCGTCGGCCGGCACGTGGTCTTCTCCCACGGCAAGGAGAGCGGACCGTGGGGCCGCAAGATCTCCGCGCTCGCCGAGGTCGCCCGCAGCGAGGGCTACGGCGCGCACTCCGTCGATTACCGCGGCCTCGAAGACCCGCGCCAGCGCGTCGCCAGGCTCGTGGACTTCTGCAAGGAACTCGCCGGCGATCTGGTCCTCGTCGGCTCCAGCCTCGGCGGATATGTCGCGGTCGTCTCGGCTTCGCTCCTGCACGCACGCGGCATCTTCCTGATGGCGCCGGCCCTCTACATGCCGGGCCTGCCGGAGCTGCGGGAAGGCGTGCTCGACTGTCCGGCGACGCTGGTTCATGGGTGGCGCGATGACGTGGTTCCCTACGAGCACAGCGTGCGTTTCGCACGGAGCCATCGCGCCGCTTTGCACCTCCTGGAGAGCGACCACAATCTGCACAATCAGATCCGGGTCATCCAGTACCTCTTCGAGTACTTCCTGATCGCACTGGATCTGCCGGCGCTGGCGGTCGAGTAGCAGTCCCACGGGGGCGGGTTTGAACTGGCTGTTGCATCGCGTGCTCGCGCTGTGGGTGCGATACCGTGTCCTGCCCGAGGACATCCCCGTCCGCCTGCAGTGCCGCACCGCGGCCGTGTGCTATGTGCTGGAGCGGCGCAGCCTCACCGATCTCGCCATCCTGCAGCGCGCCTGCGTGCGCCTGAAGCTGGCGCGTCCCCGCAAGCGCCTCCTCGGGGAGTCGGCCGACCTTCGCTCCTGGTTCTACCTCAGCCGGCCGCGCGGCCTCTGGGACGAGAGGCTCGATCGCCGGCCGCCGCCGCAGCTCGAGCAGATGCTCGCGGCCCTGGACGCCGACCCCGGCCTCGACATCGAGCTGGTGCCCGTTGCGGTTTACTGGGGGCGCGCGCCGCAGCGCGAGGCCTCCTGGTTCCGCCTGCTGCTGGTGGAGAATTGGGCGCTCACCAGCGGCGCCCGCAAGCTCCTGCAGGTGATCTTCAACGGCCGCAACACGCTCGTCGAGCTGGAAGAGCCCATCTCCCTGCGCAGCCTCCTCGGCGATGAGGTCGGATTCGCGGTGCGCGGCAGACGGGTCGCGCGCGCGTTACGCGGTATTTATGCCCAACACCGGGCGGCGCGCATCGGTCCCGACCTCTCGCATCGCCGTACCATCGTCACGCGAGTGCTCCGGACGCGGGCAGTGCGCGCCGCCGTCGCGCAGGAAATGCGCGAGAAATCGCTGACGCGCCGCATGGCGCTGCTGCAGGCCTCCCGCTACGCGAAGGAAATCGCTGCCAACTACTCCCACGCCTTCGTGCGCTTCCTGGAGCGCCTGCTGACCTGGCTCTGGAATCGCCTTTATGACGGCGTCGCCGTCGGACACCTGGAAACTCTCGAGCGCGCCGCCCAGGGCAACGAGATCGTCTACGTGCCCTGCCATCGCAGCCACATGGATTATCTGCTGCTCTCGTACGTCATCTACGTCAACGGCTATCCGGTACCGCACATTGCCGCCGGCATCAACCTCAATCTCCCCATCGTCGGCCGGCTGCTGCGCATGGGCGGCGCCTTCTTCATCCGCCGCAAATTCCGCGGCAACGGCCTCTACACCGTCGTCTTCATGAAATACCTGGCCGCCATCATGGCGCGCGGCCACTCCATCGAGTATTTCATCGAAGGCGGCCGCAGCCGCACGGGCCGGCTGCTGCAGCCGAAGACCGGGATGCTCTCCATGACGGTGCGCAGCTTCCTCCGCGATCCGGCCCGGCCGGTGGTCTTCCTGCCCGTGTATTTCGGCTACGAGCGCGTTTTCGAAGGCGCCACCTACGTCAGTGAGCTTTCCGGCAAGCCCAAGGAGAAGGAAACGGTGCTCGGTCTCGTGCAGGCGCTCGGCAAGCTCCGGCAACGCTTCGGGCGTGTGAACGTCAACCTCGGCGAGCCCATCTCGCTGGAATCCGTTCTGGACCGCCACGAGAGCGGCTGGCGCTCTCGCCCGTTCGATGAGGACGCCCGCGCGCCGTGGATCGCCGCAGCCGTCGATGACCTCGCCGGCCGCATCATGCGCAACATCAACGCCGCCGCCGCGGTCACCCCGATCAATCTGCTCGCCGTCATCCTGCTCGCCATGCCGCGGCAGGCGCTTCCGGAAGCGGACCTCGAGCGCCAGATCGATCTCTACCGCGCGCTGCTGCGCGGCTTTCCCTACAGTGCCCGCATCACGCTGACCGAGCTCAGCGGGACGGACATCATCGCGTACGGCGAGACGATGAACGTGCTGCAGCGTCAAAAGCACGCGATGGGGGACGTCGTCCGCATGAGCGACGAGAGCGCGGTGCTGGCCACGTATTTCCGCAACAATGTGCTGCACCTCTTTGCCATGCCGTCCCTGCTGGCGTGCGTATTCTCCGGCAACGCCGACGTGCAGCACGACGACATTCAGCGCCTTGCCTGGCGCATTTACCCCTACATCGCCGCGGAGCTCTTCCTCGCCTGGAGCGAGGAAGAGCTCCCGCGCGTGGTCGACGGGATACTCGATTGCATGCGGCATCATGGCCTCATCGAGAGCAACGCCGATCGCACGGTCTGGCGCCGGCCGCCGCCCGCTTCGGGCGAAGCCATGCAGCTTTCCGTGCTCGCGCAGGCCACCATTCAGACGATCGAGCGGTACTACCTGCTCATCGCGCAGCTGGTCGCGGCGGGCAGCGGCGAGATCACCCAGTCGGTGCTGGAGGAGCGCTGTCAGTTGAACGCGCAGCGCATCGCGATGCTCTACGGGATCAATTCGCCCGAGTTCTTCGACCGGACCCTGTTCGAGAACTTCATCGATCTGCTGCGGCGGCGGAACGTGATCCGCTCCAGCACCGCGGGGAAGCTGGAATTCGACGAGGTCCTGCTGCGGGTCGCGGCGGATGCACAGTTCGTGTTGAGCGAGCAGATTCGTCACAGCATCCTGCAGGTGACGCACTCCTGAGATCACTCGTCCCAGCCGACCTTTCCGCGCAGGCGCTTCGTCCCCTGCCGGTGCGTCTTTCCCTCCAGCCGCCGCTCGCGCGAGGCGCGCGTGGGGCGCGTCGCTTTGCGGACTTTGGGCGGCACCAGGGCGCGGCGGACGAGCTCCGTCAGGCGCTCCAGGGCTTCCCGGCGGTTGCTCTCCTGCGTGCGCTGATTGCGCGCCACGATGATGAGGGCACCATCCTCGCTCACGCGGCGGCCGGCCAGGAAACGGAGCCGCTGCTTCACGGCAGGCTCGAGCGCCTGCGTGCCGGCGAGATCGAACCTGAGCTGCGCGGCGGTGGCCACCTTGTTGACGTTCTGGCCCCCGGGGCCGGAGGCGCGTACGAAGGACCAGGTGAGATCGCCGTCCGGGAGCGACAGGTGCGGTGTGATTCGGACAGGCATCGTGCGAAAGCAAGCCATTAAGCGGCCCAGGGCCGTTCAGGCGTTGAGGTCGGGGATGAGCTCGCTCTCCAGCCGGGTGATCTGGTCCTTCAGCATCAGCTTGCGTTTCTTCAGGCGTTTGAGCTGCAGCTCGTCGATGTGGACATCGAGCGAGAGGCGCGTGATCACCTCGTCGAGGTCGCGGTGCTCGATGCGCAGCTGGCGCAACCTCTCCATGTTGCGGAACAGCTCGCGGTCGACGTTGTCTTCGATTTCCGCCATGGAGTTCTGGGCGTTTCCTGCGGGATGGGCGGATGCTCAGGGCGGCCCGGCGCGCAGCCTGGGCGGCGTCCCGGTATCATACGCCCGGACGATGCCGCCAGCCTTGAAAAGCGGGCTGGCGGCCTCATGCATCGGGCTCAGGACGCGCTGCGCGGCTTCCCGCGGCCCCCGCCGCGCCGGGAGCCGCGCCCACCGGAGGGGCCGGAACGGCTGCTCCCGCCGCCCCCCGAGCGTCCGCCTCCTGAGTGTCCCGCGTGACCGCCAGGCCCCGAGTGACCGCCGTGCCCGGTGCGCCCCGAGCTCCTGGGCCGCCCGCCGCCGCGCATGGGCCGACGATGGCGCGGCGGCAGCTCCCCTTCCGCCAGTCCCGTCGCCAGCATTCCGGGCGCGATCGGCGCCGACGGGATCTTGTGCCCGATGTAGCCCTCGATGTCCGGCAGAGAGACGGCGAACTCCTCGCAGGCGAAGCTGATGGCATCACCCTCGGCGCCGGCCCGGGCCGTTCGCCCGATCCGATGGACGTAATCGGCCGAATCCTGCGGCAGGTCGAAGTTGAAGACGTGACTGACATCGGGGATGTGCAGTCCGCGCGAGGCGACATCGGTCGCGATCAGCACCGCGAGATCGCCATTGTGAAAATCGCGCAGGAAGCGCAGCCGCTTCGCCTGGGGCACATCGCCCGAAAGCGCCTGCGCGTGAAAGCCGTTGGCCTTGAGGACGCTCTCCAGGCGCTCCGCCATGCGCTTGGTGTTGACGAAGATCATGGTGCGCCGGGCCTCGCTCTGGCGCAGGAGTCCCACGAGCAGCGGAACCTTCTCCTCCATCGAGGGGTAGTACATGATCTGCCGCACGAGGTCGACCGTCATCTTGTCGGGCTCCACGCGCACCAGCTCCGGGTTGTTCATGTGCTCGTAGGCGAGCTCCAGCACCCGGTAAGAGAGCGTCGCGGAGAACAGCATCGATTGCCGGCGCAGCGGCGGCGGCAGGCGGCGCAGGATGTAGCGGATATCGGCGATGAAGCCGAGATCGAACATCCTGTCGGCCTCGTCCAGCACCAGGACCTGCGCGTGCTTCAGGTCGAAGACGTGCTGTTTGTAGTAGTCGATCAGGCGGCCCGGCGTGCCGATGAGCACGTCGATGCCTTCTGAGAGCTGGCGGCGCTGCTTTTCGTAGTCGATGCCGCCGTAGACCACGGCATGCGCGAGTCCGGTGTGTCGGCCCAGCGTTTCGGCGTCATGATGGATCTGCACCGCAAGCTCGCGCGTGGGCGCCACGATGAGCGCCCGGACGGAGGTCGCGGTACGGCCCGCCGGCGCCGGATGCGTGAGCAGCGTGTGATACAGGGCGACCAGGAACGCGGCAGTCTTGCCCGTGCCGGTCTGCGCCTGTCCGGCGACATCCCGGCCGGAGAGCGCGATGGGCAGCGTCTGCGCCTGAATCGGCGTGCAACGTGTGAAGCCGGCATCGCGAATGCCCTGCAGGACGGGCGGAGCGAGGCCGAGGGTCTCGAAAGTGGGAGAGTGTGGATCAGTCATCAATAGGGACTTATAATGTTGCTCGGATGGGTCGGCGGGCCTTGCAAAACAGGCCCGGAAGCGCTACAAAGCGTATCAAGACGGCGGGCCAACGGCCCCCACCTGCCGGCCCCGGTTTTTCTTTCCAGCAGGCTTTTCCTACCAATAGGCTCAAGCTCGATACTCATTTCACGAGTTAGTGTAACCGTTTGACGGGTGCTTCTGGCACGGACTTTCCCGGTCCTCCACCCGTTTTCGCCAATCCAAGCCCTTCCGCACTCTGCATACGACGGAGGTTGAACCGCGTGAGCAATCCGCACATCGTGCATACCAGTGACTCCACCTTTGCCCAGGACGTCCTCAAGTCCGACAAACCCGTGCTCCTCGATTTCTGGGCGGAGTGGTGCGGTCCCTGCAAGATGATCGCGCCGATCCTGGACGAGATCGCGGGCGAATACGAGGACCGTCTCAAGATCGCCAAGCTCAACATCGACGAGAATCCGCAGACCCCGCCGAAGTTCGGCATCCGCGGCATTCCGACGCTCATCCTTTTCAAGAACGGCACGGTCCAGGCCCAGAAGGTCGGGGCCTTGTCCAAATCGCAACTATCGGCATTCCTGGACAGCAACCTGTGAGAGGCTACCTCGGCAATCAGGGCCGCAACCGGCCCAAGGGTCCGCGCCACGGCGGCGGCAATCGTGACCGCGACGGCAATCGCGACGGCAACCGGGCGAATGGCAACGGCGGCGGCCGCCCCGACGAGCCGATGCACGAGGCGGAGCCCTTCGACGTCGACGACTCGGAGATCATCAGCCCCGCGGAGCTCGTGCGCTCGCGGGCCGCGATGAACCTCACGGAGCTCAAGGCGAAGCCCATCCACGAGCTGGTCAAGGTCGCCGAGACCATGGGGCTCGACAGCCTCGCCCGCTCGCGCAAGCAGGACATCATCTTCTCCATCCTCAAGGCGCATGCGCGCAATGGGGAGAACATCTACGGCGACGGCGTGCTCGAGATCCTGCAGGACGGCTTCGGCTTCCTGCGCTCGGCCGACGGCTCCTACCTTGCCGGGCCCGACGACATCTACGTGAGCCCGAGCCAGATCCGCCGCTTCAACCTGCGCACCGGCGACACCATCTCCGGGCTCATCCGCCCGCCGAAGGATGGCGAGCGCTACTTCGCGCTGCTGAAGGTCGGCGAGATCAACTTCGATTCTCCGGACAGCTCGCGCAACAAGGTGCTGTTCGAGAACCTGACGCCGTTCCATCCGACCAAGCGCCTCAAGCTCGAGCGCGGCAACGGCTCGACCGAGGACCTCACGGCGCGCGCCATCGACCTGATCTCGCCCATCGGCAAGGGTCAGCGTGGCCTCATCGTCTCCCCGCCGAAGGCCGGCAAGACGATGCTGCTGCAGAACATCGCCACCGCCATCACGGCGAATCATCCCGAGGTCTACCTCATCGTGCTGCTCATCGACGAGCGGCCGGAGGAAGTGACCGAGATGCAGCGCACGGTGAAGGGCGAGGTCGTGTCCTCGACGTTCGATGAGCCGGCTGCGCGCCACGTACAGGTGGCCGAGATGGTCATCGAGAAGGCGAAGCGTCTCGTCGAGCACAAGAAGGACGTCGTCATTCTGCTCGACTCGATCACGCGTCTCGCGCGCGCCTACAACACCGTCGTGCCCTCCTCGGGCAAGGTGCTGACGGGCGGTGTGGATGCGAACGCGTTGCACAAGCCGAAACGCTTTTTCGGCGCAGCGCGCAACATCGAGGAAGGCGGCTCGCTTACGATCATCGCGACAGCTCTCGTGGATACTGGTTCGCGCATGGACGAAGTCATTTTCGAAGAA